>JAEEGF011550733.1_pt1 | contig 46768 bp, 44 predicted proteins | sample 9134171 | NCBI WGS metagenome assembly JAEEGF01 (sample SAMN16246542, study PRJNA631951) | gut metagenome | biome: gut microbiome; feature: rumen; material: AP-attached | host: Bos | place: Iran: Karaj | collected 2018-10
TAAACAATAACTGTAAGGGCGGATAGAGATTGATTTCTCTATTCGTTTTTCTTATAATTATACTTAGGAGAGTTGTTATGACTAAGAGAAGTAAGATTGTATCAATCATTCTGTTTTTAATATATATATTGCTTTTAACATGGATTATCATATATAAGATGGATTTTGTTCTGACGAAGATGCCATGTAGAAGCCTTAATCTTGTACCTTTACAGGGCACCGCGAAGTACCACGGACATTATGACTATAAGGAACTTTTCTTCAATGTGATTATATTCATACCGTTTGGTATGTTTATTTCTATGGTAATTAAGAGATTTAATCTTGTTGCGGCCTTTTGCGGCGGCTTTTTCTTAAGTGTTATTTACGAAGCGGTGCAGTATGTCCTCGTCTGCGGAGTGGCGGATGTTACGGATGTTATTACCAATACTGCCGGTGCATTAATCGGTGGCATAGTATATCTTATAATTAAGGCAATTTTTAAGAAGAACCATATTAAGGTGATTAACACCATGGGAATGATGGTGTTTATTATCCTGCTTATGTTTGGAGCGATTTCTTTTATAGGCTTTTATTGGTTTTAGTTAAGGAGGAAGTATGGAAAACGCTCTTATAATGATAAGGAGCTTATTTGCATATGGATTCGGTCTTTTTCTTGCCTGCTCCTATGCGGGCATTGAGTGGAGAAAAAGAACATTTAAGGCAGTCGGTTTTTTCACTGTCTTTGAATTTGTGCTTTTTGTTATAATGAGTGCTTTGCTTGGAGCAGATAAGATTACATTCATATATCCTTTGCTTGCACATGTTCCGATGATGTTCTTTATAGGCTTTTTTGGTGAGACAAAGCCTGAAAAAGCTATAGCCTCTGTGCTTACGGCATATCTTTGTTGTGAATTTCCAAACTGGATGGGCAGGATTATATCCGCACTTTTCGGAGGCAATGAGATTACCGATGTTATAGCATATGCACTTTCAACAATTGCGCTTGCTTTTCTTTTCTACAAGTATGTGATCGATCATTTATCATCACTTTTATCATATTCCAGAATGGTATGTGTTGCCTTTTCACTTATTCCTTTTGCTTATTATATCTGGTCATATGTCATGGCCAATTATCCTGAATTTATTAATAAATACAGTTATCATGCTACACTTACCGCGTCAGTATTATTTGCCTTAATGTTTATTGTGTTTGCGGTTATTCTTCATAAGAGGCAGGAAGATGAGAATGCCTTAAAAGATCTCGAGAAGAAGCGTAAGGAAGAAGAGACGGAGAAATTAATCGCGATTGCATCCAATAAGTCAAAGGATGAGTTTCTTGCCGCAATTTCACATGAGATAAGAACTCCGATCAATGCAATCCTGGGATTTGATGAGATAGTTCTTCGAGAAAGCACCGAGCAGGAAGTAAAGGAATATGCTGCCAAGATTAAGGTCGCGGGATTAAATCTTCTTAATATCATTAATGATGTCTTAGACTGGTCGAAGATAGAGTCAGGCAAGGCGGAGATTGTTGATGGTGAATACAGTACCGCGCAGCTTCTTGCAGATGTTCTGCTTATGACGGAGCCAAGAGCTCTTGCCAAGAACTTAAGATTGAATTATGAGATTGATCCGGGATTACCGCGAAAACTACGCGGCGATAATGTTCATATCAAGCAGATTATGATGAATCTTCTTACCAATGCGGTTAAGTATACGGATGAAGGGTCGGTTACTTTGAGGGTTGCCATAAAAAAGCGTGGCGGCAACAGAATTAAGATTCATGTATCGGTAATGGATACCGGTATAGGAATTAAGGAAGAAGATAAGGATAAACTCTTTAATTCCTTTGAACGTGCGGATATTGACAGAAACCGTTCGGTTGAGGGAACCGGACTTGGGCTTAGTATAGCGGTATCACTTCTTAAAATGATGCATTCCGATTTAAGACTTGACAGTAAATACGGTGTGGGTTCGGATTTTTATTTTGACGTTGAACAGGAAATAGTCGAAGCCGAGGGTATCGGTTTACTTAATATTAAAGATGCTGCGCTTGAACAGGTATCGGTTTACAGAGAATCTTTTAAGGCACCGAATGCGAAGATTCTTATTGTTGATGATAATGATATGAATTTAATAGTATTCAAAAGCCTTATGAAGAATACAGGAATGACTATAGATACCGCAATGTCCGGTCAGGAAGCAATTAATAGGATTAAGAATACAAGATATGATATTGTATTTATGGATCATCTGATGCCGAAGATGAGCGGTGAAGAGTGCTTGCGTAGGATTATTAAGGATAAGGTCTTAAGCAGGAACGCACAGATTGTTATAGTTGTCACAGCCAATGCAATTCCGGGCGCAAGAGAAGGTTACATTAAGGCCGGATTTTCCGATTTCTTAAGAAAGCCTATTGTAGGATATGAGATTGAAGAGATGATTAAAAAGTATCTGCCGAAAGAGAAGATAGAGACATTCGAAGTTGAAATGCCTGTTGCATCGATAGATAAGAAGATAAGACAGGAGAGCTCCGAAGCCGCACATATAGCCGATGCGGTGATACATATGAGTGCGGCGGATGCGAATGAACTCGATGTTAAGGTTGGATTATCATATTGCGGCGGCAACAAGGAATTATATAACCAGATGTGCAGAGCTTTTATAGACAGTGATTTCGCAGGGAATCTGGAGAGACTTCTTAACGAGAACAATATTGAAGAATACAGGGTTATGGTGCATGGCCTTAAGTCAGGGGCCAAGTCAATAGGTGCCAAGATGCTTTCGGAAGATGCGCGTGAATCGGAGCTTGCGATTAAGGGCGATAATAGTGATTGGGAATTCGTAAAGAAGAATCATCCTAAGCTTATAGAGAAGATACATCAAATTGAGGATAAGATTAATGCTTAGTGACATGCGTTCAATTTGAGGGGGTATATTAATGAGATTTATCGAGACAGAGAAACTGAAGATGGGAATGCTTGTCGGAAGGGACATTATTGAGTCGGGCTCGGGGGTGATTTTTTCCAGAGGTCAGGCACTTTCTTTTGCGATGATCAAGCAGCTTTTTGATAAGGGTTATCCGGGCGTATATGTAATGGACGAGCCGAAGGATGAACTTTTACCGGTAAAGCTTATTAAGGAGACATACAATGCAGTTGCGAATTGCGATATCAATAAGATAATTATGCTTTCGGACAGGATAACGGATATTCTGCTTGAATCCCGCGATGAAGTCTTAGATATCGTCGATATGCGTTCGTATAACGATTATATACCGCATCATTCGCTGTTCGTTGCAATATATGCGGTTAAGATGGGAATAGTGCTTTCATATGACAAGAATCGCTTGAAAGATTTGTGTATGGCAGGACTATTGCATGACCTTGGAAAGTATAAGATATCACCGAATCTTGTTAATAAGAAGGGTGTGCTTGATAATTCTGAGTTTGCTATCATGAAAAAGCATACTCATCTTGGATTTGAGTTTATAAGCAATAATACCGCGATTTCGGATGAGGTTAAAATGGCAGTGCTTTTACACCATGAGAATGAAAACGGTACGGGCTATCCTTATGGACGCTCCGAGAACGAAATCACGGAGTATGCGAAGATTCTTCATGTTGCGGATGTATTTGATGCACTCACAACCAAAAAGCCATACAGAAAAGAATATTCCAATGCCAATGCGATAGATTACCTTGAAGGCGGTAGAAATATTCTGTTTGACAGTCGATTCGTAGACGCTTTTGAAGAAATAATAGTTCCTTATCCGACGGGTACCGGCATTATGCTTTCTAACGGCGACATGGCTGAGGTTTTGATGCAGACTGCAGATTATAAGCGCCCTATAATATTTAACAAAAGCACCAAAGAGGAGATCAATCTTCTTACATCCGAAGAATATGCGAATGAAGTTATAATGGATGAGATTCCGGAGGATAAGAAGAAAGAGAATAATGAGAAAGAAAAAGTTGCGACCATTGTCGAAACCAATCCTGATGATGTGGTACCTGTACCGGAAGCAGACAGGCATGAATTCGATATAACGGCATATCTGTACGGTGAGAAAGAAGAGACAGACGAACCTAAGGAAAAGAAGAAGATAATGATAGTTGATGATGTATTGGTAAGTCTTATCCAGACTAAGGGTATGCTCATGAGTAACTATGAGGTCTCTACTTTCAATAGCGGCAAGGCTGCGGTAAGTAACGTTAACTTTATTAAGCCGGATCTTATCCTTATGGATTATGCGATGCCTGAAATGGACGGTGCTACGGCAGTTGACAAGATAAGAGAAGCAGGCTGCAACGCACCCGTTATTTTCCTTACGGGTAAGTGTGATAAGGAGACAGTATATGCCTGCAAGAAGTCAGGTGCTGCAGATTATATTGTTAAGCCCGTTAATGCGGTGTATTTAAAAGCGCGTATCGAAGTTGCGCTTTTTGAAAAGGGCGGAAAAGTATTTGAGTAAAGAGGTAGTATAGATGTCTGAGAAGAATCTTGTAGAAAATATGATAACGAGCACACAGGTTTTTAAGGGAAAGCTTTTGCAAATATTCAGTGATGAAGTAAGCCTTCCTAACGGTAATACTGCGATACGCGAGTATAATAAGCATTTCGGCGCCGTATGTATTATTCCGATAACGGACGACGGTCAGGTTATACTTGAAAGACAGTTCAGATATCCTATTCATGAAGTTATAACGGAGATTCCTGCGGGAAAGCTTGATTCACCGGATGAAGATCCGCTATCTGCCGCAAAGCGCGAATTAAGGGAAGAGACAGGTTATATTGCCAATACATGGATTCACCTTGGGTTATTCATGGGAGCTGCAGCTTATTCAAACGAGAAAATTAATATGTATCTTGCGAAAGATCTTGTAAGGGGAGAACGGGAACTTGACGACGATGAATTCCTGGATGTATTTACAATGCCTCTTGAAGAAGCTGTAAGAGAAGTTATGGACGGAAAGATTGCTGACGGTAAGACAATTGCTGCGGTACTTAAGGCTAATGAGCTTATGAAGAAATCGTAGGCGGACAGAACTTTTATACTTAAAAAAGGGTAGAAAAATGGGCGTAGCATTTGCTACGCCATAATTTAAGTAGGAACTAAAAAATAATGAAGATTTATATCAAATTAAAAGATGTGTGCAAGTGTTGTCAAAACGAGAGTAACAAAAGATGGTTTCTTATCTTTTGAAGCTTCGTCAACTATTGCGGATAACTTCCACATAGGTAAGTTTGTATTTGCTGTAGAATTTACATATGTGCGACCTGAATTGCAATCCATGATTTCATTAAACATTTTCCGTTACTCCTTCTATTAATAATATTTATGATATGGACAAACTTGATTAAAATTCGTTTATCCCTGTGACCATATGAGATGATATCATTATAATAGAATGTAATCAACCAACTTTTTGGAAAGTAATTGTTAACAAATGCAAATAAAATATTAAAATCTTTAGCAAGTCGACAAATGTCCATATATAGCGGAAAAACATTGACTTTTTTGTGTTTTTGGGCCAAAATGGTGTATGGAAATAATATGAAAGGAAATAATAATCATGAAGAAACCGGACATGAAAGAAATGGTTGCTTATTGCAGCCAGTACGGATATATTTTTCAAGGCAGTGAAATATACGGTGGTCTTGCAAATACATGGGATTACGGCCCGCTTGGAACAAGACTTAAGAATAATTTAAAAGATGCATGGAGAAAGCATTTTATCCAAATGAGAGAGAATGCTTATGAAGTTGATGCTGATATCCTTATGAATCCACGCGTATGGGAAGCAAGCGGCCACGTGTCGAGCTTTTCCGACCCGCTTGTTGATTGTAAGGAATGTAAGGCAAGATTCCGTGCGGATACTTTGATTGAAGACTTTGACGAGAATGCGCATGCTGACGGAATGACTCAGGATGAGATGGTAGCATATATAAGAGAGCATGGGATTACATGCCCTAAGTGCGGTAAAGCAAACTTTACAGATATAAGACAGTTCAATCTTATGTTCGCAACGGAAAGAGGAGTTACTAACGATACCAAGACTACGGTATATCTTCGTCCGGAGAATGCACAGGGTGAGTATGTTAACTTCTTAAACGTTCAGAGAACAATGAGAGCAAAGGTTCCGTTCTCTATCGGTCAGATCGGTAAGGCCTTCAGAAATGAGATTACACCGGGTAATTTCACCTTTAGAACCATTGAATTCGAGCAGATGGAGTATCAGACCTTCTGTAAGGAAGGCACCGATATGGAGCTTTATGAGTACTTTAAGAACTATGGTATGGAATTCTTCGAGTCACTCGGACTTCCTGCAGAGAAGCTTCGTTTCCACGATCATGAGAAGCTTGCGCATTATGCGAAGGCAGCGTGTGATATAGAGTATCTCTTCCCGTTCGGATGGGGCGAGATTAACGGTACCCATAACAGAACGAACTTTGATTTAACAAGACATCAGGAATACAGCGGTCAGTCAATGGAGTATCTCGATCCTGTAACCAATGAGAAGTTCATTCCTTATGTAGTTGAATCTACATACGGTCTTGACAGACTTGTACTTGCAATTCTCTTTGAGTGCTTAGAGGAGGAGGAACTTCCTGAGAACGATACTCGTACACTTCTTAAGCTTCCTGCATTCCTTGCACCGATTAAGATTAATGTGCTTCCGATTGCCAAGAAGAAGCATGGCGATAAGGCAGCAGAGATCAGAAGCATGCTTTCTAAGAAGTATATGACAAGCTATGATGAATCCGGAAGTATCGGTAAGAGATATCGCCGTGGCGATGCAATCGGTATTCCTTATGCGATCTCTGTTGATGATGAGACGGTTGAGAACGATATCGCAACAATAAGATTCAGAGACAGCATGGAACAGATAAAAGTGCCTGTTAGCGAGCTTATGGCATACTTTGAGGATAAGTTTACATACTAATTTAAGAGCTTTTATAAAAAAGAAAGAGGTTCCGAAATTACGGAACCTCTTTTTGCTGTTCAGTTATTAATCAAGTGAATATGCTTTGCTGTACTCTTCGTAAAGCTTAATGTAATGATTGTCCTTATGCTCTCTTATATTCCTTAAGTACTGGTGTGACTCAAAGTCATCATTATGTAACTCGATGATTACCGCTGCGATATTGGAGCAGTGAGCGGCGATTCTTTCGTAGTTGGTAAGAAGATCGTTAAGAACGAATCCCTGGTCGATACTGCAGGTACCGTTCTGTAATCTTGCGATGTGTCTGTTCTTAATTTCATGAACCAAAACACCGATCCACTCACGAAGCGGCTCTACTTTGCTTGCAAGAGCAATGTCATCATCCTGGAATGCAGAGCATACATTAACAACAATTTCGTTAACAGCTTTCTTAATGGTGAAAAGCTCTGCACGGGCTTCCGGTGAGAACTGAATGCTCTTCTCGTTAACTTCGGCAGCGGCTTTCGCAATATTATAAGCATGGTCGCCGAGACGCTCGAAGTCGCTTATGGAATGTAAGAATTCCGATGTCTGCTTGGTCTGTGCTGTATTCATCTCGTGCTTGGATAATTGCATGAGATAGGTACCGATCTTATCTTCGTATTTATCGATTATATTCTCTTTTTTCTCAAGCTTAGCCATTCTCTCTTCAGAGAACTGCGTAAGTAAATCCATTGAACGGATAACGTTCTTTTGAGCAGCCTTAGCCATTCCGTTCATTGCCTTATGTGACTGGCTTATGGCAAGCTCGGGATACTTTAAGAAACGCTCCTCGAGAAGATCGAAGTCGGCCTGTTCTTCGATATCATCCTGAGACTCTTTAAATAAAGTACATACAATTTTCTCGATTATTTTAATCGATGGAGCAAGTATACATACGGTTAAGACACGGTATACAGTGTTTACGGTCGCAACAAGTATAGGCGTCATTATAACGTTTATAAAAGGTAATTCAACACAGGCATTAACAATATAGAAGATTGAGCCCCAGATTGTAACACCGAGCATATCATCTATTAGGTATACGAATGCGGTTCTTTTACCATTGGTGTTGGTACCGATTGATGAAAGAAGTACAGGTGATGATGCACCGATTCCTACACCAAGGATAATCGGAAGCGTATTGGAAAAAGTTAATACGCCCGTAACAGAGATTGCCTGCAGGATACCGATAGCTGCGGATGAACTCTGTAAGATTGCCGTGAAGACAATACCTATAAGGATACCGATTAACGGATGGTTAAAGATTGTCAATATATTAAGGAAATCAGGATTGTCTCTTAAAGGACTCATCGCCGCACTCATCGTCTGCATGCCGACCATAAGTATTGCAAAGCCAAGCATTATATCACCTATATGGCGATTACGACTGTGCTTCGAGAGCTTTTTGAGGAAGATACCGACAATTGCAACTATTGCTGCAATGGTGGCGGATGAAAGAAGTGTTGCGATACCGCTTCCGCCTTCAATATAAGATAGGCAAAGTATCCAGCCTGTCACTGATGTGCCGATACTTGAACCCATGATAACGCTTATCGCCTGGATAAGCTTCATCATACCTGAGTTAACAAAACCGACAACCATAACGGTTGTTGCAGATGATGACTGAATTAAAGCCGTTACAACGATACCGAGAAGAATTCCTTTAACTCTTGTGTTGGTTAATTTGTAGAGAATTCTCTCCAATCTTGTTCCGGCGACCTGTTTAAGACTGTCGCCCATGACTGCCATTCCGTATAAGAAGAGGGCAACACCTGATAAAAGCGACAATACGATAGCAATTGATTCCATATGCTTTCTCCTGATTAATATAAATATCCCTTTTACTTCAATCTAATTATATTCTCGTAAAAATAAAAATTCAATGGAAAAAAGTGAATATATTTGCATTACTTTTAACATCGTGATATATATATAATGACGAAAAAATTGGGCTGACCATTAATAAGGAATATAAAGGAGAGATTAAGCATGCAGTTTTTTATTGACACAGCAGACGTTGAAGAAATTCGTAAAGCGGCAGATATGGGAATTATTTCGGGTGTTACAACCAATCCGTCTTTGATTGCCAAGTCCGGAAGAGATTTTAACGAGGTAATTAAGGAAATTACAACTATTGTTGACGGACCGATAAGCGGTGAAGTTAAGGCAACAACAGTTGATGCTGAAGGAATGATTAAGGAAGGAAGAGAGATCGCCAAGATTCATAAGAATATGGTAGTTAAGATTCCGATGACTGCAGAAGGTCTTAAGGCTGTAAAAGTTCTTACCAAAGAAGGAATCAAGACCAATGTTACACTTGTATTTACTGCTAACCAGGCGCTTCTTGCAGCAGAAGCAGGTGCAACTTATGTATCACCGTTCTTGGGAAGACTTGATGATATTAACCAGCCGGGTATAGATCTTATAACTGATATTGTTACAATATTTGAAAACTACGGATATGAGACACAGATTATTGCAGCTTCTATAAGAAATCCGATTCATGTAACGGACTGCGCACTTGCAGGTGCAGATATCGCAACAATTCCTTACAAGGTAATTATGCAGATGCTTAATCATCCGTTAACAGATCAGGGTATTGAGAAGTTCCAGAAGGATTATCTGGCAGTATTCGGAAAATAAATAATCCTTATTGAATTAAGGACACTTTTTTGGTTTAATAGTAGTATAGTGAATTAAGCTTATAGTATATGGAGGTAGGATGATGAGCTTTGAATTGCGCAAATACACGGCTCCTGATTTTAGTCAGCCGATGTTCCAAAATGCTCCTAATGTAGTTATGGAGCCTGCACCGATGGACGGTGTTGCACCTATGACATATCATGCATTAAGTATTTTCCCTGAGTATTTTAAGGTGGACGGAAAGTGGCTTCTTGCAGAAGAGAGTCGTATGGACTGCGTTCCTATGTATAAGGACGGTAAGGTTTATGTTGTTGAGCCTCGTTGGCTTAAGAAGGGCGATCTTGTAATCTGCGGAAGAACCGAGAGATGTGAAGACGGTATCTATATGCATGCTAACGGTTTTGATGAGAGTTCTGCTGCGGGAGATACATTCGCATTTAGAACAAACCGCTCAAGAGAGACCGCGTTCTCGAAGGATTATGATGAAATCTATGATCTTCTTAAGTATGAGAAGGATCATGGTTATGTAGTATGGGTAATGGGACCTGCATTCGCATTCGACTATGATGCGCGTGAAGCATTCTCAAGACTCGTTGACGGCGGTTATGTAGACTGTGTACTTGCAGGTAACGCACTTGCAACACATGACCTTGAAGGTGCATATCTTAAGACTGCTCTTGGTCAGGATATCTATACAACCAAGAATCAGCCTAACGGTCACTACAATCACCTTGATACAATCAACAGAGTAAGATATCATGGTTCAATCGCTAACTTTATTAAGGAAGAGAAGATTGACAACGGTATTATCTACAGTCTCGAGAAGAACAATGTTCCTTATGTTCTTTGCGGTTCCATTCGTGATGACGGACCGCTCCCTCCTGTATTCGGTGATGTATACCAGGGTGCAGCAGAGATGAGAAAGCATGTAAGCAAGGCTACAACAGTTATCTGTATGGCAACAATGCTTCATTCAATTGCAACAGGTAATATGACTCCTTCATTTAGAGTTTTACCTGACGGTACTGTAAGACAGGTATACTTCTACTGTGTAGATATTGCAGAGTTTACTGTTAATAAGCTTGCAGACAGAGGTTCACTTGCTGCTAAGGGTATCGTAACCAACGTTCAGGACTTCGTTGTTAACGTTGCTGACGGACTTGGACTTAGAAAGTAGTAATTACATTGAATTAATAAGACCCCGGGAAGCGTTATTGCATCCCGGGGTCATGTTGTATGAAATTATTCAGCTGAATTGCTTGAACTTTTCTTGGAATATGCTGCCTTTGCGATTGCGAAGACTCCTCCGAAGAGAACGCCTGCTACAGGCCAGATGATCCAGGTTCTGTCCCAGTCATTGGTTATAAAGCTCATAAGAAGATAAGCACCTGTTATTACGCACCAGTAAAGGGAGGATATCCAGCCGACCTTCTTTTCAAATTCTTTGTTCTCCTTGGTATAGTCACCTTCCTGTAAAAGCTCGTCGAAGCTTGATTTGATTTTGCCTGCGTATACGAACATGTATACAGCAATTGCTATAAGAATAAGAAGAACAGATACGAAGCAAAGAATCATTGTCTCTGTACTGTTGAAAATGGATGCAAGAATCAAAGGAACAGCAGAGATTATACAGAGCACAACACCGATGGCGGTATATTTTACATGTTTTGGCTCAAATTCATTTCTTCTCTTTTCTACGATTCCCGATACGCCGTATTCGAGTGAAATTGCTTCTTTCTCAAGGTATTCGTATCTTGAAAGTCTTCCGCTTGTATTAATAATAAGAAATACACCGATTGCTATCATTATAAGAAGAATCGTTACACCTACGCCTACGGCAAGATTATCCGAGAATGGAGGGTTCTCTTTATTCTGAGAAAAAGCAAGAAGCGTTAACATTATGGTAGGAGAAAGTATGAAAAGCGAAACTGCTAAGGCAATCTTACCGGCGGTCTGATATATTGCATCCATAAAGGAAGTAGCTTCTTCTATAGATACGCTTTTGCCTCTGGAGCTTTTATCAACGGTAGGAGCTGCCGATTCGTCATCATCTTTAATAAGGTAATCGGTACTTACTCCGAAGATCTCGCTTAACTTAATTATCTTATTTAAGTCAGGAATAGAAGTGCCTGATTCCCATTTTGAAATTGACTGTCTTGAGACATCAAGCTTTTCTGCAAGTTCTTCCTGTGAAAGATTGTTACTTCTTCTTAATTCTAAAATCTTATCTGCTAAAATCATTTTTTCTTACCATCCTTTTTTATATTATTTTGCATTGCTTAAGCATGGTTTAATTCTAACGTAGAGCGCAGTTGCAAACCATAAAGTCGCCTTTAAACTTACGCAACCCATGGTTGCTTTTTAGTTGCAAACCGCGTAAATACGCAACTTTTACATATATTATTGTAACATATTGCTTTCAATAATTCGAGGGGAACACAAGGCAGAATAATTAATACTGATAAAAGGGTTCCGATAATCAATTCGGCCCCCTTTTTTAGATTCTTGCATTTTAATAAGAAAGATGTTATTATCATCATTGTCTTTCGCACCATAAGAGTAATCGGTGCGCTTTTTATTACAGGAGGATATATATGGAACAGGCAGTTTCTGCTGAGAATAAAATGGGTACGATGCCTGAAGGCAAGCTTATCCTTAATATGTCATTACCGATGATGATAGCGATGCTTGTACAGGCGATGTACAACATCGTAGACAGTATATTCGTTGCAAGATTATCGGAGAATGCTCTAACCGCGGTTTCGCTTGCATTTTCTTTACAGACATTATGCATAGCAATTGGTGCAGGTACCGGTGTAGGTGTTAACGCACTTGTATCAAGAGCTCTCGGTGAAAAAGATCAGAAAAAGGTAAATGTAACGGCGACTAATGGTGTATTTGTTTTTTTATTAAGCTATATATTTGTAGCAATTTTAGGTTTTACAGCCGTACGTCCTTTCTATGCTTTTCAGATTAATCCGGGACAGGAAGAGATAATGGAGCTTGGTATTCAGTATCTGACTATAGTAATGGTCGGCTCGTTCGGTATCTTCGGACAGTTTATCTTTGAAAGATTGTTACAGTCAACGGGTAGAACTTTTCTTACGATGATATCCCAGACGACGGGAGCAATTATCAATATTATATTTGATCCTATTCTTATCTTCGGATACTTCGGTTTCCCGAAGCTTGGAATTAAGGGCGCAGCCATTGCAACAATTATGGGACAGATAGTTGCTGCAATAATAGCATACATATGGAACGTTACCAAGAACCCTGATATTCAGCTTGAGTTTAAGGGTTTTCGTCCTAACGGAAGAATTATTAAAGAGATATATGAGATAGGTGTTCCTTCAATTATTATGCAGTCGATAGGCTCTGTTATGACTGCGGGCATGAACAGAATCCTTATGGGAATCAACTCTACGGGAACCGCTGTGTTCGGCGTATACTTTAAGCTTCAGAGCTTTTTCTTCATGCCGGTGTTCGGACTTAATAACGGTATAATTCCGATTATTTCATATAATTACGGTGCGCAGAAGAAAAAGAGAATGCTTAATACATTAAAGTACGGTTACTTAATCGCATTCATACTTACGGCTGTAGGCTTTGTAGGATTTATGACCATCCCGGATAAGCTTTTGCTTCTCTTTGATGCGTCAGATCAGATGCTTGAAATCGGCGTGCCTGCGCTTCGCACGATTGCATTCCACTACTTAATAGCATGGTACTGTATTGTTACGGGCTCGTTGTTCCAGGCATTGGGAAAAGCGATGTACAGCCTCTATGTATCGGTGGCGCGTCAGCTTGTGGTGCTGCTTCCGGCTGCATATATCTTGGCTAAGATCGGAGGCCTCCAACTTATATGGTGGTCGTTCCCGATAGCGGAAGTTATGTCTTGTATAATTTCAACGACATGCCTCATGCTTGTGTATAAGAGAATAATAAGTAAGATTCCGGCGTAAATTACGCCGGTTTTTTAGTTGCTTAAAAAGCGCAGGAAAAATGCCGATATTCTTAACGGAAAAAATTTTTTCAAAAAATTTGGAAAAAATCAAAAGTTGAATCGTTTATGTTATAGAGGGTCAGTTAGGAGGCATCGATGAAAGGCAATAAGATGGATTATTTCCATGCGGTATATGAAAGACAAGCCGACCGCATTTACAAAATTGCAATGCTCTATCTTAATAATGAAGCTGATGCGGAAGATGCACTGCAGAACATCTTCGTAAAGCAGATTGAAAAAGATCGTCGTTTCGATGATCCGGAGCAGGAAAAAGCGTGGTACATCACGGTTACCAAGAATTACTGTAAGGACGTGTTAAAAAGTTCCTGGCAGAAGAGAAGTTCAATGGATGATATTGATGAACCGGCAGCGTATTCCGAAGATACGGATCTGAAAAATGACATGGAGCAGGCTCTTTTTCGCCTTCCCGAAGTCGACAGAGAGATTCTCTACTTATATTATTACGAAGGCTATCGCATTAATGAAATCGCTAAGATTCTTAAATATCGCGAAAGCACGATAGGGTCTAAGCTATCATCTGCCAGAGATAAGCTAAGAGACCTTTATAAGGAGGATCGAGATGCAAGATAAGGACATAATTAAAGCCTTCGAACAAATCAAACTTTCCGAAGAGAAAAAGGCTGATATCTGGGAAAGAATAGAGGAAGCCGAAGGTTCTTCACCAAAGAAAAACGGAAAGAAATTCAAGTTACTTGTTGCTGCAGTTGTTGCGGTATGTATTATCGCAAGTACCGTTGTTACCGATATGGTAAGCGGCGGTATGGTTACTAAGGCAGCAGGCAACGCAATAGTTGCAGTAAAAGAATTCCTTGGCATAAGCCAGGGTAAGCAGGATGTAGTAAGCCTTATTAAGAGAGAGGCTTCACTCGGCAACGAAGTATATGCGCCTGACATCATGTATATAGATGATGAGAAGGTATTGTTCGGAACTAAGAGAGGACTTATACTCTTTGACTACACCAACGAGAAATTACTTGCAACTATCGATCTGCAGGCTATCGATTGCTTTTACTTCAATACGGACAATAAAACAACACACGTCTTATGGGACGAGGGGAGAGTAGTTATATTTAATATACAGGATGGCGAGCCTGTAGGCCGTTATCACGTATTTGAAGAAGGCAGCGATAAGACTTGGTCAGAGGTTCTTGGGGGAGAGGAAAAAGAATCCCTTAAGGATTTCGAAGCAAAATGGCAGAATATGTGGAAAGCACATATTGACACATTTGAATACTTCGCTGATAAGGAATTATGCGCAGGAGCATTTAATAATGCGGAAGAGCGTGACTTCATGTACAGTGAGTTAAGTATCAAATGGACCGACATTGACGGTAATGAGTGCATAAGCTATCTCTACGTAGATAGCTATACCGGTAACTATAAGATATTTACATATTATCCGGAAAGTACCGGTGTTGCGGAGGTTGCACTTATATTACCTGAATTCGGCACCGAGGAAGATGAAATAATACTACCAGAGTTCGTCTATACCGGTGATGATGCAGCAATTGCGGCAATATGTGATTATATGGCCGAAAAGGTCGCAGATAGTTATTATGATGCGGAAGGACAGGCCATTAGAATTCCTGCTTATGTCATTTACGGAGAAATCGAAAGAGACGGCAAATTGTATGTATTCGGTAACTTTGTCGAGATGTTTTACATTCTTGACGGCAAGATTTTGGAATGTATAAGCGGTGGCTCGTACCCTGCAAGATTTACCCTCACGGAGGTATCCAATGGATATGAGGTTGAATCTGTAGAATTTGCTGAAGACGGCAATGGTTATGACGAGTCGATAAAGCGTTTTACCGAAGGGTTTGACGGTATGTACGACGCATTCTTCGATACTGCAAGCGGCAGAGAAGATGCTGCAAGGATGGAATTCCTGAAGATGTATGTAGCCATGACTAATGTAGATATCCGTTATTATAAAGATTATGGATGGGATCCGGTAGAGATTAAATAAAGATTATTGGTTCCTTCATAAAACGTAAAAACGGTGGAGAAAAGAGTTATGAAAATGCAATAAGGGATGGTTCTTTATGGACCATCCCTTATTGCTTTATTTAATTATTGATTCCAAAGCGCTAAGTGACGCCATAACATCATCTTCTGTATTAAAGAATCCAAAGGAGAAGCGAACCGTGCCTTCAGGATAAGTATTAAGAGTCTTATGTGCATTAGGCGCACAGTGAAGACCGACGCGAGTCATAATACTGAATTCGGATTCCAAGCGGTAAGCAACGTCCGCCTGGTCTTGATCTATAACCTGTATCGATACAACACCGGTTCGGTCTTTGATATCTGTATGCCCTATGATTCTTATTTTTTCTTCCTGTAAATTAAGCTTTTTTAATCCTTCAAGGAAAAGCTCTGTAAGAAAAAGTTCATGTTCGCGGATTGTCGATATCCCTATCTCGTTAATATACTTAAGACCGGCATTAAGCCCATATATTCCCGGGAGATTCATGGTTCCGGCTTCGAATTTATCCGGCATGAATGTCGGTGTATCTTCTGTGTGGCTTATTGAGCCTGTTCCTCCGACTGTTAAAGGTGTAAGCTTTTCTGCAAGTTCGTCGGTAAGTATAATTCCGCCGATTCCCTGAGGGCCTAAGAGACTTTTGTGCCCCGTAAAGCAAATCGCGTCTATATGGCACTTTTTCATATCAATATCGATTACGCCCGCAGTCTGTGCGCAGTCAACGAAGAAGGATAGATTATGACTTTTACAGAATTCGCCGACAGCTTCAATAGGCATTATTGTACCGCATACATTGCTTGCATGCATCATAATTATTGCCTTTGTATTAGGCTGTATTAATCCTTCAAGAGAATCAAGGTTAAGATTACCTTCCGTATCACATGGAATTCGTGAAAACTCAACACCGTAATCATTTAATTGCACAAGCGGACGCATAACGGCATTATGTTCCATAGAAGAACAGATTATGTGGTCCCCGCTTTTAAGAAATCCTTTAAGGAGAAGATTAATGCTTTCGGTTACATTCTTGGTGAATACCACATTCTTACAATCCCCTGCGTTAAAAAGTTCTGAAAGCATCTCACGTGTCTCGAAGACTGTTTCTTCCGCAGAATATGCGCTTTCATAAGTTCCTCTGTTAATATTCGCCCCGATTCCCGTCATAAAGTCAAATACCGCTTTCGGTACGGATTCGGGCTTGGGAAACGATGTACTTGCGTTATCCAGATAGATTTGCTTCATTTTATATACCTCGAAATAATGGAATTGCTCTTATAAGCTTCTTCCCGATAAGGAAATTATATAATAAAAAGCCCGTAAAATGCAATCTGATAAAAAATAATAATAAATCTATAGAAATATTGTATTACATATGCGAAAAGAGTATTATTTTATATGGGAACTATGTTTCCTCAAAAAAATATTTAAATTATGGGAGGTTTTTCCTGTGAAGAAAAATGAGAAATTGGTGATAATCATTGCCGGAATTATCATCGGAATCATTGCATCGGTACTTGTTGTGTTCGGAAACCCTGCGAACATGGGCTTCTGTATTGCTTGCTTCCTTCGCGATATTGCAGGTGCTTTGGGATTACACAGAGCAGCCCCGGTTCAGTATATAAGACCGGAGATAATCGGTATTATCCTCGGAAGCTTCGGTGCAGCATTTGCTACAAAAGAGTTTAAGGCCCAGGGCGGAAGCGCACCGCTTACAAGATTTGTTATTGCTTTCTTTGTAATGATCGGATGCCTTATGTTCCTTGGCTGCCCGTTCAGAATGATTATAAGACTTGCCGGCGGCGATCTTAACGCATTAATCGGCTTGGTAGGTTTTGTACTCGGTATCGGCGTAGGAACTTTTGTATTCTTGAACAAGGGTTATTCCTTAAAGAGAACATACGCTCAGCCAATGCTTGACGGAATCATTATGCCTGTTATTCAGGTTATCGTTTTTGCACTTCTTGTTGCAGCTCCTGCATTTATCTTCTTTAGTGAAGCAGGCGCAGGCCCGGGCGCAAAGCATGCGGCAATTGCAATTAGCCTTGTTGCAGGTCTTGTTGTAGGTGTACTTGCACAGAGAACACGTCTTTGCATGGTAGGCGGATTCAGAGATCTTTTCTTATTCAAGCAGACCAAGCTTTTACTTGGCTTCTTCGCTATATTTGTAAGTGCACTTGTTACCAACGTTATCTTAACTGTTGTAACAGATGCCACATACTTTAACTTTGCATTCGCAGGACAGCCTGTAGCTCATACAGACGGTGTATGGAACTTCCTCGGTATGTTCCTTGTAGGATTCGGATGCATCCTCTTAGGCGGATGTCCTCTTCGCCAGCTCGTATTATCCGGCGAAGGTAATACAGACAGCGCAATTACAGTATTAGGCCTTATCGTAGGCGCGGCATTCTGCCATAACTTCGGTCTTGCATCAAGTGCTGATGGCCCTACATTAAACGGTAAGATTGCTGTAATTATCGGTATCGTAGTTGTAGCAATTATAGGTGTTGTTAATACATATTGTAAGAAGGAGGCATAAACCATGAAGACCATTGATACAAGAGGTTTATCCTGTCCGGAACCTGTTATTCTTACAAAAAAAGCTCTCGCTTTAAATGAAAGCGAGTATGAAGTCCTGGCAGACCGCGTAACATCACGCGATAATATAATCGGTTTTGCGGAAGATGCAGGATATAAGGCAACTTATGTAGAGAATAACGGCGAATATAAGATTACATTAAAGAAATAGGTTTGAAATGATATACGTAGTGACTTTTTTTGCCCATATAGGAACGATAAGATTTAAGAGATATTGCGATAAAGAAAAGCTTAAGGCCAAGATGATGCCGGTGCCGCGCGCGCTTTCAAGCAGTTGCGGAACCTGCGTGCAGTTTGAGGCGGATGACGATTATGAGTTTTCATATGAATCCGAAGAACTTGAAGAAGTGGTTAAGCTAATCGACGGAGAATATGTGAGCATATATAAAGCGTGAATTGCAGCACCGGGTAACCGGTGCTGTTTCTTTGGTTTAAAGCAAGGGTTCAATGTGATATTATAATATATATAAATATAAGCAGCTAAGGAGCTTTTATGGATAGATGTAACCTATGCCCGAGACAGTGTAACGTCGACAGGAATGTGAATATCGGCTACTGCAAGGTGGGAGCTGAATTTAAGATTGGAAGAATTATGAAGCATATGTGGGAGGAGCCTTGCATATCGGGAGATAACGGTTCGGGTGCGATATTCTTCTCGGGATGTAACATGGGATGCATATACTGTCAGAATGATTTACTTTCAAAGGGCCTTGTGGGAAAAGGCTATACTGAGGACGAGCTTATCATTGAAATGCTTAAACTGCAGGATATGGACTGTAATAATATCAACCTAGTAACACCTACACATTACTCGGATAGATTGATAGATGTTATTAAAAGCGCCAAATCAAAAGGTCTTACGCTTCCGATAGTTTACAATACTTCATCTTATGAGAAGGTCGAAAGCCTTAAAGCACTTGAAGGATTAATAGATATATATCTTCCGGATCTTAAATACCTGGATATAAAGGGTGCAAAGAATTATTCCAACGCGGAAGATTACCCGGAAGTTGCATGCCTTGCAATAGATGAGATGGTTCGACAGGTAGGAGAATGTGAGTTTACCGAAGACGGAGTGATGAAAAAAGGTGTAATTGTGCGTCACCTTGTACTTCCCGGAAGAATCGAAGAAAGTAAGAAAGTTATCGAGTATTTATATAACAGGTACGGCGATAAGATATATATAAGCATAATGAATCAGTACACTCCGTATGGCAAAGCTAAGAATGATGAGCTTTTATGCCGCCCTATCACCGAAAAAGAGTACGACGAAGTAGTTGATTATGCGATTTTCTTAGGTGTAGAGAACGGATTCATCCAGGAGGGCGAGACTTGCGATGAGTCCTTTATTCCGGAATTTACGTCCGAATAAATAAGATGATGCAAGAAATTTTTTCTTAAAAAACCGAAAAATCTATGACTTAATATAGGGTTTTACTTGAAAAATAATATAATCCGTAATAAAATAAAGGGACAAGTTAAAAGATAGGATGGCGGATTATGAATCAGATGGTAGGGTACCTTATAAGGGCCAACAGAGTCAAAAAGAAAATGTCACAGGAGAAGCTTTGCAAGGGGATTTGTGCGATATCTTATTTGAGTAAGATTGAAAGCGGAGTAGCAGAGCCGAATGAAGCTATAATCGAGAAGCTTTTTAATAACCTCGGCATTACGTTCGTAAGCGACCAGGAACTTATTAATGAGTATAAGGATTTATTCGACAGATATTTCGATGCATATTTCCATCAGGAAAAGAGCGCGGAAATTGAAGAACGTATATATAAGAATAAGGAGAAGATTAAAGTTTCTCCGCTTGCCATAGAGTATCAGCTTTTCTGCGTATACCAGGCATCCGATGAACCTAAGGTTGCGGCTAAGCTTTTAAAGGGAATGGACGGATTCAAGGAATACTTAAACGACGAGACAAGTTTCCTCTACTATATGGCAAAAGGAAGACTTGCGGACTCTTACGATCAGAGAGTAAGAGCCTACATGAGAGCAAGACAGATTAAGGATTCATCGCTTTGCTACGAAGCTTTAATGTATGAGTCATATAACAGAGGCGAATATTTAGAAGCATTAAGATATTGCACAGCAGGATATGCACGCGCTATGGAAGAAGGATTCTTACTTGTAGCAAGACAGTTAAGTTTCCTCGAAGGTATGTGTTACGGCAAGCTTGGAGACCTTGAAGCAATGCTTATGGCATATAACAGAACCCGTGAGCTTTTCAGGGGCGATGACAAGATCAGTGCCAACATAGATTACAACATTGCCATGGCTTATATGGCAAAAGCGCATTACGACGATGCAATCCCTTATTTACTTTCGGCGCTTAAGAAGGAACAGGAAGATTTGGCGCTTTTCTTTATTAATCATAGACTTTCAATGTCATATATAGCTATCGATGAGAAGAAAATCGGCGAAGTATATTTAAGCATGGCTGAGACTTATTCAAAGAAGCTCGGCGGCGTATATATGGAAATGGTTAAGCTTGCGAAGCTTTACTATCAGGATAAGGGCGAAGGAAGCGATGAGTACGGAACCATCTTACTTAAGCTTTACGATATGGAGGACGAGATGGGCTCGGATTTCGTGGCATTCTATAGACCGTATGTAATTGATTACTTAAAGAGTAAGAGAAAATACAAAGAAGCAATGCGTCTTATGGAAGAGATGTAAGTATAAGAAATGAAGCGAAAGGAGAGATTTATATGCCAATTAGCTCAATTTCAGGTTACAGTACAATACAGGAATATAACGACAATTATTTAAAGCCTATAAGGGAAGGACATCCTGAGAATGTTAAGAAGCCCGTTGAGGTAGAGCGCGAGGGTGAGAACAAGAAGACCCCGTTTGAAAAGCGCAACGAGTGTGAGACATGCAAGAACAGGAAGTATCAGGATGGTTCAAATGAGAGCGATGTCTCATTTAAGGCGCCTACTCATGTATCGCCGGAAGCAAGTACCGGTGCTGTAATATCACATGAGATGGAGCACGTGAGTAATGCCCGCGCGGAAGGCGCGAAGGAAGGCAACGAGCTTGTATCGGTTTCGGTATCAATACATTATGAGCGTTGCCCCGAATGCGGTCGCGTCTATGCAGCAGGCGGAGTGACGCATTCCGTAATGAAGAAGTCAGAGCCCAACTACGGTCCGACCGGATACGGAAGCGCGCAGAAGACGCAGGATTATGCCACAACAGCGGGCGGAAATATGGATGTAAAATTATAATGAATCTACCGGTTGAATTTACAGAGAGAATGAAAGCTCTCTTACAGGATGAATATGATGAATTTACGAAGTGCCTTGATTCTTCGGAATATAAGGCACTTCGGATTAATATGCGTAAAAGAGCGGAGCTTACATTAGATAAGCTTCCTTTTAATTTAGAAGCTCATCCCTTTGTCAGGAATGGGTTTTATTTTGATGCGGAGGATGAACCGGGAAGAAGCCCATACCATGCAGCGGGGCTTTTCTATATACAGGAGCCTTCCGCAATGATGCCGGCTTTTTATCTTGAAGCTTCTCCGCATGAAAAAGTTCTCGATCTTTGCGCAGCACCGGGCGGCAAGACCACTCAGATTGCGGAGATGATGGAGAATACCGGACTCCTCATATCTAATGAGATTAATAAGGACAGAGCGCGTATACTTTCGGAGAATATTGAAAGAATGGGTCTTAAGAATACTGTCTGTACCAATATGGCACCGGCAGATTTATCGAAAAAGTTTCCGGAATTCTTTGACAGAATCTGCGTGGATGCACCTTGTTCAGGCGAGGGAATGTTCCGAAAGAACGATGAAGCAATAGAAAACTGGTCTGTTGCTAATGTTAAGATGTGTGCTACTCGTCAGGCCGAGATACTTGATGAAGCCGATAAGATGTTAAAACCGGGCGGCAGAATGGTATATTCGACCTGCACTTTTTCGAAGGAAGAAAATGAAGAGACGATCAGCGCTTTTGTTGAAAGACATAATGAATATGAAATTATTAAGGAAGTAAGATTCTTCCCGCATAAGTTTAAGGGTGAAGGACATTTCGTTGCGGTATTAAAGAAAACCGGTGAGGCCTGTGTTTTAAGTAAGGACTTAAAGCCGGCTAAGGGAATAAGTGAAAAAGAACTTAAGGCTTTTAGAGAATTTGAAGATAAGTATCTGAAAGTGAAAATTTCCGGAGAATTCTTTAAAATGGGCGATACAATCTATCTTGCGCCTGAATATATGCCTGACCTTAAGAAATTATATGTGTTAAGATCGGGACTTATATTGGGTGAAATGAAAAAGGACAGATTCGAGCCGGATCATGCTTTGGCTCAATATTTTCTTCCATCAATGGTGAAGGATGATTATGTCACCGTTATTCCGGGAGATTCGGATGTGGCGATTAAATATCTTCACGGAGAAACCATTGAAGATACAAAAGCATCCAAGGGTTATCACATTATCACAATAGACGGAATAAGCGTAGGATGGGGCAAGTCTGACGGACGGATATTAAAGAATCATTATCCAAAAGGATTAAGGATTAGGTATTAGAATTTTTTAAAATACATAAGCTGTTAGTGATTTGATTTTTATATATCAATGTGATAGTATCAATACATAGGTTTTAAAATGGAGGATACGGAATATCATGAAGAATGCGAAATTTTTGTTTCGGTTCATCAAGCCGCATTTCGTGAGCTACTTTCTCGGACTTCTAGTTCTTGGAATCGTTGATTATGCATCGCTTTTCGTGCCGAAGATTACGGGCGAAATGGTGGATGGTCTTGAGTCCAATGCTATGGGGATGGATGGCGTAATGAATTGCATATACAGAATTCTTCTTGTGGGAGCAATAATGATGGTTGGTCGCTTCCTCTGGAGAATTTTTTTAATGCTTACAGCCAGAAAAGTTGAGTACGATATCAGGAATGAACTTTTTAAGCATCTTGAGACAATGGATGTAGAGTATTACAACGAGCATAAGGTTGGTGGACTTATGGCTCATTTTACGCAGGACTTGTCGGCGGTACGACAGGCTTTGGGGCCTGCAGTATTATCGGCATTTGATGCAACGGTTATGGCAGCTATGGTTATCATAAGAATGCTTAGAACCGCAAACCTTAGACTTACGGGAATAATTATAATTCCGATGATTTGCATTATGCTCGGCGAATTATGGTTCGGAAAGTGGGTACATAAGGTATATAAGAGAATGCAGAAGGCATTTGAGGATTTATCGGATTTTGTACAGGAATCAATTTCGGGTGCCCGTGTTATTAAAGCTTTCGTACGTGAGAAAGCCGAAGGCGAAGCATTTGAGAAGCAGAATGCTCTTACAAGAGCTAAAAATATGTACTTTATGAAGATGATTGCAATAGAAGATCCTATTCTTCGATTCGTTATCGGATTAAGTTCACTTATTACATTATTCGTAGGCGGCAAGATGGTACTTAGGGGAAATCTTTCTCTGGGTAGCTTCGTTGCATTTACCCAGTATATTGCAATGCTTGTATGGCCTATGATAGCAGCGGGTGATGCAATTAATATGTTCTCAAGAGGAACCGCATCTATTTCACGTCTTAACGATATCTTTGAATCAACGAGTGAAGTTCAGAGTGAAAGTCCTGAAGATGTTCCTGATGAGAAAATCCGAACATTTAAGGGAGAGATAACCTTTAAGGATTTAACTTTTATACACAGAGATCACTTAGAGCCTACGTTAAAGCATATATCGCTTGATATTAAGCCCGGAACGACGGTTGCGGTTATCGGAAGAACGGGCTCGGGTAAGAGTACGCTTGTTAACCTTTTGCTTCACTTATATCAGGTTAATCGCGGAATGATATTCTTTGACGGCAAGGATATAAGAGATATACCGCTTAACGAGCTTAGAAATAATATAGCGTATGTGCCACAGGATAACTTCCTGTTCTCGGATACGTTGGAGAACAACATAGCATTCTCAGTCGGTAAGGCATCGCGTGAGAGTGTAAGAAAAGCAGCTAAGCAGGCATGCATCGATGAAGCTATTATGGAATTCCCTGAGAATTACGAGACCGTTGTAGGAGAGCGTGGTGTAACCTTATCCGGAGGTCAGAAGCAGAGAAGTTCAATTGCAAGAGCTTTGATTAAAGATGCGCCTATTCTTATACTTGATGATTCGCTCTCGGCTGTAGATACCGATACGGAAGAGAAGATATTAAAGAACTTGAAAGAAGTAAGAGCCGGAAGAACCACTATTATCATTGCGCACAGAATTACAACGATTCAGAATGCCGATGTTATTATGGTTATTGATGAAGGCGAACTTGCAGAGTGCGGTAATCATCACGAGCTTATGCAGCTTAACGGTATCTATAAGGATATGTTTGATAAGCAGCAGCTTGAAGCGATGAAAGCATCTCAGGAAGGAGGTATTGCATAATGAAGCGATTACTTACCTACCTTAAACCGCATATATTTGCGATGATTATGTCGCTTATATTGACGCTTTTAATAATAGTACTGGAATTATACAGGCCTATAATCATAGGTGATGCGATTGATAATTACATCAATTCATATTACAGACCTTATGCCGAAGTAAGTGCGGAAGATGATACGACCGTTAACTTCAGAGGCAAGATTTATACCAAAGAATTTGATAAAGATAATGCGACGGGTCTGATTCAGTTATATCAATGCGGAAGCAAGTATTACTTATTCTCGATCGATTCGATGAAGACAAGTGATTTACTTAGCAAGTATAACGAAGAAGAAGCCGTTGTAAGCGCCGACGGCAAGAGCCTTACAGTAACGCTTGACGGCGTGGACTACAAGGGAGAGCTTTTATCGACTGAGGAACTTGAGATAATAAGAAAACGCGACTTAAACGGTATAGATAAGTCATCTCTTGATTATCTTCTTATTCTCTTTCTGTCGGTTATCTGCAATATGCTTAGTATCTATGTATTGCAGAGAATGGGTCAGGATATTATCTATGAGATAAGAAACCAGATATTCAATCATATTCATACTCTTTCGGTTCGATTCTTTAATAACGTACCTGTAGGAGTATTGGTTACGAGAGTTACGAACGATACCGAGTCGGTCAATGAGCTTTTCACGCAGGTTCTGGTTAAGTTCTTTAAGAACATTATCATGATCGGCGGATATGCGGTTGTTATGCTTCGTATCAACTTGAAAATGACCGGATATGCATTCATTATGATGCCGTTCGTATTTGCGCTTACTTTCTACTTCAGATATCTGTCACGAAAAGCGTACAGAATGGTACGTGCTGCGATTACAGAGATTAATATTTTCTTATCGGAGAATCTGTCAGGTATGCGTCTTATCCAGATATTTACGAGAGAGGACCAGAAGCAGGAAGAATTTGAAGTTAAGAATATGAAGTACTATAAGGCAAGTTACAGAGAACTTATGACTTTCGCAATCTTCAGACCGTCCATTTACGGATTATCTGTGCTGGCTCTTGTTCTTATAATGGGATTCGGTGCGAAGTTTACACTTGAAGGTACTCTTACGCTCGGTACTTTATATGTATTTATTAACTACATCAAGCACTTCTTCGAGCCTATACAGGAACTTGCCGAACAGTTTGGTACATTGCAGTCTTCAATTGCTGCATCCGAGAAGATTTTCTCGATACTTGATGAAAAGCCTGACATAGTATCACCGGAGAATCCTGTTGAGCTTAGTGAATTAAAGGGCGAGATTGAGTTTAAGAATGTATGGTTTGCTTATGAGAACGAAGAATATGTTCTTAAGGATATAAGCTTTAAGATACGCCCGGGCGAGAAGGTTGCGTTTGTCGGTGCAACGGGTGCGGGCAAGACTTCAATCCTTAATCTTATAGGACGATATTATGATGTTCAAAAGGGACAGATTCTTATCGACGGTGTTGACATCAAGAAGATTGACCTTGACAGATTAAGAGGTGATATCGGACAGGTATTGCAGGATGTATTTATCTTTACGGGTGACATCAGAGAGAATATCACCTTAAGAAATGAGAATATAAGCGATGCGGACATGATAGAGGCATCAAAGTACGTTAATGCGGATTACTTTATTGAAAAGCTCCCGCAGAAGTACGACGAGCCTGTATCCGAGCGCGGTGCTACATTCTCGGCAGGACAGAGACAGTTACTTTCATTTGCAAGAACGCTTGCATACGATCCTAAGATTCTTGTTCTTGATGAAGCAACAGCCAATATTGATACCGAGACCGAAAGCCTTATCACGGAAGCACTTGAAAAGCTCATGGAGGGCAGAACCACAATTATGGTTGCCCATAGACTCTCAACGATTCAGCATGCTGACAGAATCATGGTAATGGATCACGGAGAGATTAAAGAATGCGGTTCTCACCAGGAATTACTGGCGCAGAATGGAATATATAAGAAACTGTACGATTTGCAGTTGGCAACGCAGGAATAGTGTAACGGAGGGAATTATTAAATGAGTGAGACAAAGAAGTTACGCGAAAGATCCGAGATTGACGAGAAGTTTCAGTGGAAACTCGAGGATCTTTTCGCAACAGATGAAGCTTGGGAAGAGAGCTTAAAGAAAGCAGATGAGTATTTTAAGAAAATTGAATCCTATAAGGGCAAGATTTCCAAGAATGCCAAGGATTTATATGATTTCTTAAAACTTAGTGACGAGATTACGGATTGGGCTGAAGAAATTGCCAACTATTCATCAAGAAAGAACGATCAGGATACCACAGTTGCAAAGTACCAGGATTATTTTGCAAGAACGATGGGTATGTTTGTAAAAATGCAGCAGGCATATTCATTCGTAGAGCCGGAAATCTTCTCGGTTCCTGAAGAGACTATCGAAGGTTTCTTCAAGGAGCTTCCGGAACTTGATCTTTACAGAAGATATTATGAAAGAATGAAAAAGAGCAAGCCGCATACACTTTCTGCTGAGATGGAAGAACTCATGGCAGCGGCTTCAGATATTACATCACAGGCAGATAATATCTTCGGTATGCTTGATAATGCAGATATCAAGTTCGATCCTGTTAAGGACAGCAAGGGAGAAGAGCATTCTCTTTCACACGGTTCATACGGACCTTTAATGGAGAGCAGCGACAGAGAATTAAGAAAAGCTACATATGAGAGCTACTATAAAGAGTATAAGCAGTATGCCAATACATTTGCTTCAATTCTTGCAACACAGGTAAAGGGTCTTATCTTCAATGCACGTGCAAGAAAGTATAACAATACTCTTGAGGCTTCATTAAGCCATACCGAAGTACCGGTAGCAGTATATAAGAACCTTATCGAAGCAGTACATAACAACATGGATAAGATGTATAAGTATGTACAGCTTAGAAAGAAAGCTTTAAAGGTTGACGAGCTTCACTTCTATGATATCTATACATCCATCGTAGGAGATTCAGAGAAGAAGATTCCTTACGAAGAAGCACAGGCTATAATCCTTGAAGCATTAAAGCCTCTCGGAGAAGAGTACTGCAAGGTATTAAAGAGCGGATTTGAGAATCGCTGGGTTGACGTATATGAGAATAAGGGTAAGAGAAGCGGTGCATATTCCGCGGGAACCAAGACACATCCTTATGTTCTTATGAACTATGCGGATACGCTTGATTCAATGTTTACACTTGCTCATGAAATGGGACATTCGATGCATTCATACCTTTCATATAAGAATCAGCCTACAGTTTACGCTAACTACGTAATCTTCGTAGCAGAGATTGCATCAACATGTAACGAAGCACTTCTTATGCAGTATCTTCTTAAGAAGACAACAGACAAGAAGGAAAGAGCAGCACTTATCAATAAGTTCCTTGAGCAGTTTAAGTCGACTTTATACCGTCAGACAATGTTTGCTGAGTTCGAGCTTAAGATTAACGAGCTTTCGGAGCGCGGAGAGACAATGACTGCAGAGACATTATGCAATATTTACGGAGACCTTCAGAAGTTATACTTCGGAGAAGAGAATATTGTAATCGATGAGAATATCAAGTATGAGTGGGCAAGAATTCCTCACTTCTACTATAACTTCTATGTATTCCAGTATGCTACCGGATTCTCTGCAGCTATTGCATTATCACAGAAGATATTAAAGGAAGGCGAGCCTGCTGTTAAGAAGTACTTAGAGTTCTTATCCGGCGGATGCTCAAAAGAGCCGCTTGAACTTTTAAAGGGTGCAGGCGTTGATCTTACAACAGCTGAACCTATCAATGATGCTCTGAAACTTTTCGGAGAATTAATTGATGAAATGGACGAATTACTTAAATAATTTTTAATGATACAAGGGGCAAAAAACTTTTGCCCCTTGTATTTGTGACTTTACGAAAAATGGGGTTGTTTTTTGCAATTCCTGAATATATAATTACTTTGCATGGGCAGTTTTATACTGACAAAATATATAATGTATAGTATTCGAAAACGGATATAATGAAAGGAGTTTCAACTATGAAGTACGATCGTACCTATAACTTTTCTGCAGGTCCTGCTATGATGCCGGAACCGGTATTGGAGGAGATTCAGAAAGAGGTAATGAATTACCGTGGAAGTGGTATGTCTGTTATGGAGATGTCCCACAGATCAAAAGTTTTCCAGCAGATCATTGATGAGGCTGAAGCTGATTTAAGAAAGTTAATGAATATTCCGGATAATTATAAGGTATTATTTATCCAGGGTGGTGGTACATTACAGTTTGCAATGGTTCCACTTAACTTAATGAAGAACGGCGTTGCTTGCTATGTAGAGACAGGTTCATGGTCAAAGAAGGCAATTGCTGAAGCAAAGAAGTACGGTGAGGTTAAGGTTGTAGCTTCTTCTAAGGATGCAAACTTTACATATATTCCTGATTGCTCCGATCTTGATATTCCGGATAACGCAGATTATGTATATATTTGTGAGAATGAGACCATTAACGGTACTACATTCTTCAATTTACCTAATACAAAGGGTCATATCCTTGTATCTGATCAGTCTTCAATGTTCTTAAGCCGTCCTTGCGACGTATCCAAGTATGGCTTAATCTGGGCAGGTGTTCAGAAGAACGTTGGACCTGCAGGTATGGCAGTAGTTATTATCAGAGAAGATCTTATCCGTGAGGATATCGATCCTAAGTGCCCTACATACTTAAGCTACAAGACACATGCTGATTCAGCATCACTTTACAATACACCTAACTGCTGGGCAATCTATTGCTGCGGTAAGGTATTCAAGTATCTTATGAACATCGGTGGTCTTACAGCAATCGAGAAGATCAACCAGGATAAGGCTAAGGTATTATATGATTACCTTGATTCTTCCAAGTTATTCAAGGGTTCTGTAAGAAAGGAAGATCGTTCACTTATGAACGTACCATTCGTAACAGGTTCCGATGAAATGGATGCTAAGTTCGTTGCAGCTTCTAAGGAAGCAGGATTTGATAACTTAAAGGGACACAAGAGCGTAGGTGGTCTTCGTGCATCTATCTACAACGCTATGCCAAAGGACGGCGTTGAGGCTTTAGTTGAGTTCCTTAAGAAATTTGAGAAGGAGAATGCATAATGGCTAACTATTATTGCTTTAATGCTATCTCTGAAGTTGGTTTAAAGAGATTTAGCGCTGATTATAAGAAAGTTGAAGAATTAAACGATGCAGAAGCAGTACTTGTACGTTCTGCAGATTTACATGAGACAGAGTTCCCTGAAGGACTTAAGGTTATTGCAAGAGCAGGTGCCGGCGTTAACAACATTCCGCTTGATAAGTGCGCTGACAAGGGTATCGTAGTATTCAATACTCCGGGTGCTAACGCTAACGCAGTTAACGAGCTCGTACTTATGGGTATGCTTCTTGCATATCGTCATGGTATTGAAGGTAATGCTTGGATCAAGGCTAACAAGGATGATCAGGATATTACCAAGAATGCAGAGAAGGCTAAGAAGGCTTTCGTTGGTCATGAGTTACTCGGCAAGACAATCGGTATCATCGGTGTAGGTGCTATCGGTGTTAAGGTTGCTCATACAGCAGCAGCTCTTGGCATGAGCGTAATCGGATTTGATGCTTTCGGTATTCCGGACTTTAGACGTGCTCAGCTTCCTGAGGGAACCAAGATTGTTGACAAGATGGAAGATGTATTCGCAGGTTCTGATTTCATTACAGTTCATGTACCTCTTACAGATGCAACAAGAAGCATGATCAATAAGAACAACATGGCTATGATGAAGGACGGCGTAGTTATCCTTAACTTCGCTCGTAACGGAATCGTTGATAATAAGGACGTTGCTGAAGCTATGAAGAGCGGCAAGGTTATGGCATATGTATGTGACTTCCCTGAAGTTGAGACAGCTAACATGGAAGGCGCAATCATCTTACCTCACCTTGGAGCATCCACAGATGAAGCAGAAGAGAACTGCGCAGCTATGGCAGTTGATGAAATCGTTGAGTTCATCGAGAAAGGTAATGTAGTTAACTCCGTTAACTTCCCTTCAGTTTCATTGGAGAGAACAGGCAAGAAGAGAGCAACAATTCTCTTCAAGGGCGATTCTATCGTAAGCAAGCTTAATATCAATGTAAAGAACAGCAAGGAAGCAACCAAGAACGGTTACGGTGTTGCTATCGTTGATACTGATGATGATATCTGCCCTAAGTGCGTATCCGTAGAGGGCGTACTCAAGGCACAGGTTATCTAATTAGAACTTTTATACAAGATATAAGGGGTTGCAAGTCATTGCAACCCTTTTGCCTTGATAAGAATAATATATGTCTTTGATATACAAAGGAAAGGATGTAAGATGGATAAGATTTTAGAGTGCGTACCTAATTACAGTGAAGGACGCGATAAGAAGAAGATCGAAGCAATAGTTGATTGTTTCCGTGGCAAAGATAATGTTAAGTTACTTGATTACAGTAACGATGAGAATCATAACCGTTCAGTTGTAACAGTTATCGGTGAGCCTGAAGCTTTAAGAGCAGCAGTAGTTGAATCTATCGGTAAGGCAATTGAGCTTATCGATATGACAAAGCATGAAGGTCAGCATCCTCGTATGGGTTGCGTAGACGTAATTCCTTTCATTCCGATTAAGAATTGTACTGTTGAAGAAGCAGACGCAGTTGCTAAGGAAGTAGCTAAGGAAGCATCAGAAAAGTTCGGACAGCCGTTCTTCTTATATGAGAAGTCTGCATCTGCTCCGCACAGAGAGAACCTTGCAGACATCAGAAAAGGCCAGTTCGAGGGAATGGCAGAGAAGATGAAGGATCCTATGTGGAAGCCTGATTTCGGTCCTGATACAATTCATCCTACAGGCGGTGTAACAGCTATAGGAGCAAGAATGCCGCTCGTAGCATTCAATATCAACCTTGATACTCCTAACGTAGAGATTGCAACAGCTATCGCTAAGAAGATTCGTTTCATCGGCGGTGGTTTCAGATATGTTAAGGCAATGGGCGTTATGCTTGAGGAAAGAAATATCGCTCAGGTATCAATGAACCTTGTAAACTATGAGAAGTCTGCTATCTATCGTGTATTTGAGACTGTTAAGATGGAAGCAAGAAGATACGGTGTTAACGTTGTAGGTTCGGAGGTTATCGGACTTGTACCAATGGCTGCACTTGTTGATGCCGCAGAGTATTACTTACAGATTGAGAACTTTGATATTAATCAGGTTCTTGAGACACGTTTAATCTAATAGTTAATTAACCCCCAATACAATAACAGGAGGAAAATATACATGAAGAATATGACAGTTGCAGATTTTACTGCATTAACAGAATCAAATGCACCGGCACCGGGCGGCGGATCCGTTGCAGCACTTTGCGGAGCACTCGGCGCAGCACTTTCCGGAATGGTAGCTAACCTTACAATCGGACGTGAGAAGTATCAGGATTCCTGGAAGGAAATGGAAGATATGGAGCCTAAGGCAAAAGCGCTTTCCGAGAAGTTACTCGATCAGATTAAGATTGACTCCGATTCTTTCGATGCTTACATGGCAGCAACCAAGCTTCCGAAGGAGACAGATGAAGAGAAGGCAGTACGTCGTGAAGCTATGCAGAAAGGTCTTAAGGAAGCAGCACTTGTTCCGCTTGAGACAGCTAAGATGGCATATGAAATTATGGATTATGCAGAGGCAGCAATCAAGAGAGGTAATCCTAACTCCGTAACAGACGGTAAGACAGGACTTATGCTTGCTCGTACAGCGGTACTTGCAGCCGGTTATAACGTTAAGATTAACCTTGAAGGAATTAAGGATGAAGCTTTCGTTGCTGAGAAGACTAAGGAAATCACAGAGATTGAGCAGAACGCAATCCGCCGTGAGAAAGAAATCCTTGGACTTTAATTCATTTTGATTTTTAAAACCACCATGTTTTTGCATGGTGGTTTCTTAATATGGTAATATTCGTAACGTAGTATAGATGCCCGGATATATATTGATGCGAGGAGGTACTTGTGAGCGGTCGTTACTTAAGTGGTGCGAACGAAGTGAAGCAGCACTTTATGTAACGTGACCAGCGAGCAGTAGCGCAAGCGTGCCGACTGCACAATATATATCCGAGGCATCATATTTTTTACCGCTATGCTTTCGCAGCAAAATCTACATGCTGAATAGTTCCTACCGTACCTTGCTCATAAAGGAAGAATCCGGTCTTACGGATATATGCATCTGTGTGACCATGGTGGTCTTTTAATGCAAAGTTCGTATCTGAATGTGTAAGACTGATTGCCCCAATCCCTGCTTCTTTAAGTGATATAAGCTTGGAATCAGCTGATGATGCCTTAACCCAGACCTTGAGTCTGTCGAAGATTTCATCTGCTTCATCAATGAATCCGTTTTTATCAACGTCGTAAAGCATCAACTCTTCGAATCCGTTTCCTGTTAAAGCGCCGAATAATTCACTCCCGTTATCAATGGTTCCGTTACCGTCTTTATCAAGTGCCAAGAATCCGGAGCCTTGGCCCAGTGAAGATATCTCTTCAGCAACACCGTCACAGTCAAGATCGAAGAAGAAGTCCATACTGTCAATATCAGGTGCAGCTCCGTCAAGATTAATAACCAATGGGTCTGTAAAAACACTCGGAATGTTGGTGTACGTTGAAACTTCCTGATAGAAGGTTCGCGACATACTTAAGTTAAGGTCAATACTTATCTCACGACCGTCTGCGGTTTGCACACATGCGGAAGCGGAAAGTGTTGTAACTTCAGCCTCAAAATAAGTTGAAGTTGTTTCAAGGCAGTATTGAGGAACATTCGATGCGGCGGAAGTTATATTCTCCATGCTTTCATCTACGGAAGAAGGTTTCTTTTTAAACAGAGTCTCTAAAAGAATCTGGGTAAGACGCCTTCGTAATTCTTCGTACGGGTCTTTTTCTTTAGTATAGACAGAAGAACTTGCCATGCCGACCTTATTCGTCTTGGTGCTTTTTTTGGAGGAGTCGGTGGCAGCGAAAATGCCTGTGCCCGACTTGTCCGTAAGAGGCTTTAAAACGATTTTTTGGGTAGCGGAAGAAGAGTAAGCATACTTATTGGTTGAGCGCATACTTACTGCTGATGAGTTAATGATCATAATTAAGTCTCCCTTCTTTAAAGGGGCAGACTTTTCCCGATTGCATCCTTGTTAAGGGGAAAAAAATAACATATGTCTGGTGATATCCTTATCACTACACATATGTCATCCTTGAAAGCCCTTTTTTATTAAATTGTTAACCATGGTTACATATAGTATCGGCATATTGATGCCTTGTATTAATAGGGAAACGGGCTAAAAAATAAAACAATGCAAAAGCGGATAGGCATAAATAAGCAGGGGCATAAGCCCCTGCTTTGAAAAATTAGTTCTTTCTGTACTTCTCTTCGCAGTACTTGCATCTATATACTGCATTTGCTTCGTCTGTTAAGATGAAGATCTGTTCTAATTCCTGTTCGATTGATGTGATACATCTCGGGTTCTTGCAGGAGATTACATTATGAATCTTCTTTGGAAGTGCGAGCTTTTTCTTCTCGACAATCTTCTCATCCTTAATTACGTTAACGGTTATATTATGATCGAGGAATCCTAATACGTCTAAGTTGATTGTTCCGACAGGACATTCAACTTTAAGAATATCTTTTCTTCCCATTGCCTTACTCTGAGCATTGGTAATAATTGCAACAGTCGAATCGTTTAACTGGTCAAGCTTCATATCATGATAGAGGCTTAAAGCTGTTCCTGCTTTAATATGATCTAATACATATCCTTCTTTAATAGCACCTACATTAATCATACCTGCACCTCCAATAATGTTAAGATGAGAGCCATACGAACGTACACGCCGTATTGTGCCTGTTCGAAGTAGTTGGCACGCGGATCGTTATCTACAGCTACCGAAATCTCGTTAACACGAGGAAGCGGATGCATAACAATCATGTCGTCCTTACCGAGAGCCATCTTCTTCTCGTCTAAGATATAGAAGCCCTTCATTCTTAAGTATTCTTCTTCGTTGAAGAATCTTTCTTTCTGAATTCTTGTCATGTAGAGAATATCGAGTTCGTCCATTGCGTCCTCGAGCTTTTCTACTTCCTTATACTTAACTCCGTTGGCATCAAGAACCTCTTCCTTAATGTAGCTCGGAACTTTCAACTCTTCAGGAGATATGAGTACGAACTTAACATTATCGTAGCGAACAAGCGCGGATATTAAAGAGTGAACTGTACGACCAAACTTAAGGTCACCGCAAAGTCCGACAGTAAGATTGTCAAGACGTCCTTTTTTCTGTTTAATAGTGAGTAAATCCGTAAGAGTTTGAGTTGGATGCTGATGACCACCGTCACCGGCGTTGATTACGGGAATAAGAGATTTGATAGAACCAACAAGAGGAGCGCCCTCCTTTGGATGTCTGATAGCACAGATATCTGCGTAACAGGAAATGACACGAATGGTATCGGAAACACTTTCACCTTTGGCTGCTGATGAACTGCCGGCTTCGGAGAAACCTAAAACCTGTCCGCCGAGACGAAGCATAGCGGATTCAAAACTTAAACGTGTTCTGGTACTTGGCTCATAGAAACATGTCGCCAGGATTTTGCCGTCACATGCATGTGCATATTTGGCAGGATGCTTCTCAATGTCATCGGCCAGCGCAAGAAGCTTGTCGAGTTCTTCTACTGAGAAGTCAAGTGGGCTCATTAAATGACGCATAAAAAAGTCCTCCTCATTATTTAATTATGAAACATTTTTGAAAAATGTTTTGACGCATTTTTCTTATTATATAAAAACAGGTATCTTGTGTCAATGGATATTTTTCAGTACAAATTATGGGACAGAAATTTTGTTAGACTTTACCATATAAGATAGAAATACGGAGGTAAGCGTAATGAAAATTGTTAAAAAAATGAATGCCATTGACATGGAGAGAGTATTCGTAAAGCTTGTATTTACACTGTTTGGAGTAAGCACTTGTATAGTTTTTTTCTTCTCTTTTTAGGGTAGTGTTTTTTAAATGAACCCCTTTAAAAATTTATTGATAAGGTTGCGGAAAAAAGCTATAATTATTAGAGTAGTTTTAACATTATAGTCGGAGGAGTATGGTTTAAAATGAGGAAGAAAAAGATTATAGCTTTAGCGCTTTTATTCGTAATGATTGTAAGTGCGGCAGTTCCGTTTATATATAAGAATGAAGCGTATGCAGCTGGACGTATGATTATCTCGCTTAATCCTGAGACCGATATCGAGGTCGGACAGGAATTTGCGGTATATCTTACAGCAAGGAACGAGAACAACGAGAACACGACGGCAAGCATGAAGTTATCCTTCGATCCGTCACTTATAGAGTACATAAGCAGTAATGCTTCTGATGCGGCTTGCAACAATGATGTAATTACCGCAACCGGTAAGAGTGTTAAATTCACTTTTAAAGCGATTGCGCCGGGTACGGTTTCTTTAATCGCAAGAGCAACGGCAGACGGAGCGGATCTTGAATCTGCGGGAATCAGAGTTACGATTACAGGTACTGCCAATAATGATGACAATGGCGGAGACGATAACGGCGGTGATGATAACGGCGGAGATGATAACGGCGGAGACGATAACGGTGATGACAGCGGAGAAGTTGAAGAGCCTGATGAACCGGTAGTTGTCGATGTTAAGGAAACTACAGAGTATAAGCAGCTTCAGGAGAACTACAACAAGTTATACGATACATATAATCGTGCGAAGAATGATAAGAGAAGATTTTTCTTAATGACGATTATATTCGGTGCGGTATCGTTTATATTCTTTATCATAATTATTATTCTTCTTATCAAGAGAAGAACCCCTGATGATTATGATGATTATGACGGATATGACGAGCCTAAGGGCGGTAATGACAATAATGATAAGCCTGACAAGAAGGCTAAGAAGCAGGAAGCACTTGAGGCTGCCGAGAGAGACAGATTAAGAGAAGAAGCAATAGCAAGAGACTTAAAAGAGCGCGAAGAGAAGATGCGAATGACCGCAACAAGAGAAGAAGCCGAAGCAAGAAAGTCTATCGGCGAGGTTGTTGCAAGAGAAGTTAAGAAGAATCGCGAGAATGACGATTATCTTGAGAGAACTGCATCTAAGAGCGAACAGGCGGATGTTGATATCGCTAAGCAGGTATCCAAGATTATAGCTATGAGAACTTCAAAGCTTGCATCTCCCGACCAGGTAGAAGGGCTTGTTAAGGAAGATATCAGTCCTACACCTGCCAAGGTTAAGGATAAGAAGAAAGCATTCGATGAAGATGACTTATTCTTAATGGATATTGATGATTTATAAAATGATGGTTTTCCATACATAAAGTTTGGGAAAGGAAACGAATTATCATGAGCATGGCATATACAGATATGGCCAAGAAAGCCCTTAAGATTGCTAATCAGACATCTAAGCAGATGAAGCACTTATATGTCGGAACAGAGCATATACTTATCGGTCTTATTAAAGAAGGCGACGGTGTTGCAGCATCTATATTAAGGAGCTTTTCAATAGATGAAGCACAGCTTGCACAGCTTATCGAGGAGTTAATCGCACCGAATTCGGATGTTGCGATAGCAGACAGAGAAGGGTATACACCTAAGACATTGGACGTATTAGAAGGTGCTGAAATCATTGCACAGGCGTATAAGAGCGACGGAATCGGTACGGAGCATATTCTTTTATCGATTCTTCAGAGACGCGACTGTGTGGCATATAAGCTTTTAAGTACGTTAGGCGTTAACATTCAGAAGATGTATGTTGATACATTGACTGCAATGGGAATAGATAAGGAAGCGTTCGAAGGTATCTTCAGAAAGGACGATTCCAAGGAGAGACAGCAGAGTCTTATTTCCAATTATTCAAGAGATTTAACGGCTCTTGCAAGAGAAGGAAAGCTTGATCCTACAATCGGACGAGTTGAAGAGATTCATAGAGCAATACAGATATTAAGCAGGCGAGGAAAGAATAATCCTTGCCTTATCGGTGAGCCCGGAGTTGGTAAAACCGCTATAGTTGAAGGTCTTGCATCTTTGATTGAATCGGGTAATGTACCTGAGACAATTAAGGGGAAGAAGATTCTTAACCTCGATCTTTCAAGTATTGTTGCGGGAACCAAGTACAGAGGCGAATTTGAGGACAGAATTAAGCGTATTATCAAAGAAGTTACGGATATGGGTAACATCATCCTTTTTGTTGACGAGATCCATACGATTATTGGTGCAGGTGGTGCTGAAGGCGCACTTGATGCTTCGAATATATTAAAGCCATCTCTCGCAAGAGGCGAGATTCAGCTTATCGGCGCAACAACAATAGAAGAATACAGAAAGTATATTGAGAAGGATGCAGCACTTGAGCGTCGTTTCCAGCCTATAAGAGTTGAGGAACCGACAGAGAAGGAAGCTGTTGAGATTCTTAACGGTATTAAGCATAAGTATGAAGAGCATCATAACGTAATTATTACGGATGAGGCTGTTAATGCTGCGGTTAATCTTGCCAACAGATATATTAACGATAGATTTCTGCCTGACAAGGCAATCGATATATTGGATGAAGCATCGGCTAAGGCTAAGCTTGCAACAGTTAAAGTAGACCTTGGCTCTGAAGATATCGAGAAAGAGATTGCTGCAGTTTCCAAGGATTTTGAGCAGGCCCTTATCGATGAGGATATGGAGCGCGCTAAGGAACTTAAGGCAAAGAAGAAAGAATTAACCGAAGAACTTGCGAAAAAAGAGAAGCGTAAGAGCGCTCGTAAGGATAAGGTTGTAACAATAACCGAAGCCGATATAGCGGGAATGGTATCAGAATGGACCAAGATTCCGTTAAGCAAGCTTGAAGAGAAAGAATCTGCCCGACTTGAGAATATGGCTAAGGTTCTTCATAAGAGAGTTATAGGTCAGGACGAAGCGGTACAGGCTGTTGTCAGAGCCGTAAAACGTGGCCGTGTCGGACTTAAAGATCCGCATCGCCCAATCGGTTCATTCCTCTTCCTGGGACCTACCGGTGTAGGTAAGACTGAGCTTAGTAAAGCTCTGGCAGAGGCGCTTTTCAACGATGAGAAGTCTCTTATAAGGGTTGACATGTCTGAATATATGGAGAAGCACAGTGTATCCAAGATTATCGGTGCCCCTCCGGGATATGTAGGACACGAGGAAGGCGGTCAGTTATCCGAAAAGGTACGCCGCAATCCGTATTCGGTAATTCTTTTTGATGAGATTGAAAAAGCTCATCCGGATGTCTTCAATATACTTTTACAGGTGCTTGATGACGGTCATATTACCGATTCACAGGGTCGAAAGGTTGACTTTAAGAATACGATTATAATTATGACTTCTAACGCGGGTGCTCAGCAGATTGTTGAACCTAAGCTTCTTGGATTCGCTTCTAAGGCAGATGCCAAGCGTGATCATGAAGTTATGAAGAATGCTGTTATGGAAGAGGTTAAGAGAATATTCAAGCCGGAATTCCTTAACAGAATCGATGAGACCATCGTATTCCACGCACTTACCGCGGATGAGATGAAGGCAATCGTGTCCTTGCAGACAAAGATTCTTTGCGACAGAGCAGAGGATAAGCTTAAGATTAAGCTTACGGTATCGAGTGCCGTTAAGGAGTACATTGTTAAAAAAGCTTTCGATCAGAAGTATGGCGCACGTCCGTTAAAGAGAATGATTCAGACAAGCCTTGAAGATGCGCTTGCGGAAGAGATTCTTCTTGGACATGCCAAGTCGGGAGATACTGTTACAGTCGGACTTAAGAAAGAAAAAATCGTTTTTCATGTTAAGAAATAAATGACAATTCAATAGGAATTTAAGGAGGAAGAAATGTCAGTTGTAGAAAAGTTAATCCGTGTTGAGAAGACCGGAGAGTTAAGCTTTGGTAATTATGAATTACCGGAGAAAGCAAAGGTTGATGATTTTGAAGTAGGCGGAGACATTTATAAAGTTAAGACCTGCAAAGAGATTACCAAGCTTGAGAAGAACGGTTCATTTGTATATGAATCCGTGCCGGGAACAACAGCAATCGGTTTTGTCGAGACGGGTGACGGAGTTAAGTTCACTGTATCGGGTAATGAAGATGCTCAGGTAACATTGGGACTTGAAGACGGAGCAACATACGAAGTTCAGATTAACGGTGAAGATGCCGGAGTAATCGAGACCAATCTCGGTGGTAAGCTTACACTTGGTGTTGAGTTATCCGCAGGAGAAGATGTTGCGGTAATAGTTAAGAGAAAATAATTACGAGAATCCGGTAGCGATACCGGATTTTCTTAAAAATGAAAGGGATTATTAATGGCGAAGAAGGAGACAGTTTTCTTTTGTCAGCAGTGCGGATACGAATCTCCGAAATGGATGGGTCAGTGCCCTGCGTGTAAGGAGTGGAATTCGTTTGTTGAGGAAACCGTAAAAAGTGAAAAAGGGAAAAAAGTTAAAGCGATAGATAATGCTGCTAAGATTGTAAGCATTAATTCCGTTGAAGGTATAGATGGCGCAAGGGTGAAAACCGGGATTAATGAATTTGACCGTGTTCTTGGCGGTGGACTTGTTAACGGCTCACTTATCTTAATCGGCGGCGATCCGGGAATCGGTAAATCAACAATTCTTTTACAGGTATGTAAGAACCTGGCAAATAGCGGTAAGAAGGTACTCTACATATCGGGTGAGGAATCTGTTCAGCAGATCAAACTTAGAGCCGACAGAATCGGAACTTTTACAGATGATTTAAGTCTTGCTTGTGAAACAAGTCTTACTTCAATCGAGAATATGATAGAGAATGAAAAGCCTCAGTTTGTGGTAATTGACTCTATTCAGACCATGTACGGAGAAGATGTAAATTCTGCACCGGGATCGGTATCCCAGGTAAGAGAGGCAACGAATACATTCTTAAGAATTGCAAAAAGCCTTGATATAACGATATTCCTGGTAGGACATGTAACCAAAGAAGGCGCTGTTGCCGGACCCCGTGTCTTAGAGCATATGGTTGATACCGTGCTTTATTTCGAAGGAGACAGACATGCGTCATACAGAATTCTTCGAGGCGTTAAGAACAGATTCGGTTCAACCAATGAAATCGGTGTATTCGAGATGCGTGATACCGGGCTTCGTGAGGTTGAGAATCCTTCGGAATTTATGATAGAAGGTAAGCCGCAGGATGCGTCGGGTTCTGTTATTGCCTGCTCTATGGAAGGTACCAGACCTATTCTTCTTGAGGTTCAGGCGTTAGTATGTAATTCCAATCTTGCGATTCCGAGAAGAACTACGGTAGGCGCTGATATTAACAGAGTTAATCAGCTTATGGCTGTGTTAGAAAAGCGCGCGGGATTTAACATGTTTAATTATGATGCCTACGTTAATATAGCGGGCGGAATAAGAATGAACGAGCCTGCAATAGATCTTGGCATAGCGCTTGCGATTATATCAAGTTATAAGGATAAGCCGATTGATGATAAGACAATTTGTTTTGGAGAAATCGGCTTAAGCGGTGAGATAAGGTCGGTATCTATGGCAGAGCAGCGTGTTAAGGAAGCTAAAAAGCTCGGATTCACCACATGTATCTTACCCGCAACGAATCTTAAGTCGATGTCAAAGGAAGACGGAATTAAGCTTATAGGAATAGAATCTGTTAAAGAACTTGGAAGATTTCTATCTTAGATAAGGGCGATTACTTTAATACGGAGGTAATGAAATGGTTATCGGTTTTATTATATGGAGTGTGGCCGCACTTTTATTTGTCGGTATAGGAATATTCATATTGAAAGCAAAGAAGGCAGTAGGTTTATGGGCAAATGTACAGGCACCGATTGTAAAGGATATTAAGAAGTTTAATAAAGCAAATGCAATACTTATGTTCATCTATGCAGGATTATTCGAAATCCTTGGAATACCTTTTCTTTTCTTAAAGCAGAATTCCGCAGGTTTCGTACCCATTATTATAGGAGTTGTCGCACTGTCAATCGCACTGATGATTGCTGCATCTAAAGTAGAGGATAAATACAGAGTGTAGAATATGATTACAGGACCTTGCTTTTATATTCAGAAAACAATACTAATCGAAAAAATATTGAAATTAAAGAATTATTCGAGTAGAATATTGGTGGAGGTATAAGCAATGATTATTGATAGACCACAATATTTAGAAAAGCTAACAAGATTTAAAGATAAGGATTTAATCAAAGTTGTTACCGGTGTTAGAAGATCCGGTAAATCCGTTTTGTTGTTTGATATTTTCTACAAGTACTTGATCAAGAATGGCGTTGATAAGAGCCATATCATCAGAATAAATCTTGAAAACGAAGAAGAAAAGAATCTGCGAAATAGTGATAGCTTATATGCGGAAATATCAAAGAGACGAAAAGATAAAAAACGTCATTATATATTTATAGATGAGATTCAATATGTTGAAGGTTTTGAGGATTTAGTTAATAGTTTAAAAAACAGTAATTGCGATGTATATATAACCGGTTCAAATTCAAAAATGCTTTCCGGAGACATTTCTACTGCGTTACGTGGTAGAAGTATTGAGATAAAAGTTTATCCTTTATCATTTGCGGAGTACTATTCATATGTAAAAGGTGATAAAAGAGTCCAGTGGAATAAATATTTGAAATATGGTGGGTTCCCTTTTGTTGCAAAAGAAAGTGATGAGCAAGCAAAAATCGAATATCTAAATATGCTTGAAAGTACAATTGCAACAAAGGACATCATTGATCGATACAATCTTAGACATCCGGAGTTGTTCAATGCAGTTTATGATTATTTATGTTCCAATATAGGATCGCTTGTTAGTGCGAAGAAGATATCTGATACTTTGAAAAGTAATGGTTATAAAACGATTACTGTAGATACTGTTGGAAACTACTTGACCTATTTGTGTGAATCTTTCTTATTCTACAAAGTATATAGATATGATATAAAAGGAAAAGAATATCTTAAGACCCTAAATAAATATTATATTTCTGATACGGGGTTAAGAAATGCACATTTGAATTACAGGCAAATTGAAGTCACACATGCTCTGGAAAATATTATTTTTCTTGAATTGATTAGACGAGGATATGTGGTTGATATCGGCAAAAACAAAGAAAAAGAAATCGATTTTATAGCCAAAGACAGCAGGGATACCTACTATATTCAGGTTGCTTACAATATGACAGATGAGGATGTTAGAAAAAGAGAAATAGGTTCATTTCACAAAATAGATGATGGCTATAAAAAGATTGTTATTACTATGGATGATGATCCGTTTGTATTGTTGGAAAATGGATATAAGAAAATGAACGCGTTAGATTTTCTTCTAAACGAAAAAGCATTAGAGGAAATATAGGGGGAGAAATGTTAAAGATGTAGAGCTTTTATTAAATATGTTATTAAAGATGAAACGGGGTATTGATATGAAAAGAAAAATAGCTTATTTATTGATTGCGGTATTGTTGCTTGGTTCTATATCCGTAGCTACAGGCTGCGGAAAGAAAAATGAAAGTACCGCAGTTATAGAGAATAATAATGAGACAGAGCCACAGGATAATAACGGCACGGAAGATAACAGTGAAGATAATAATGAAACCGATGATAATACCGATGCGGATAACGAAGGCAAGACATTTGCGGAAATTCACGGTGAACTTCATGTAGACGGAACCAATCTTGTTGATAAGAACGGTGAAAAAGTGCAGTTATACGGCATTTCAACGCATGGCCTTGCGTGGTTCCCACAATATGTAAACTATGACACTTTTGCATACTTTGCCAATGCCTGGGGCGTTAACTGTATGCGTCTTGCCATGTATACGGAAGAGTACGGCGGATATTGCAGCGGCGGTGATAAAAACGCTTTAAAAAAGCTTATAGAAGACGGTGTTGATGCCGCTACCAAGCTTGGCATATATGTAATAATCGACTGGCATATCTTAAGCGATCAGGATCCATTGAGATATAAAGATGAAGCGAAGAGCTTTTTTAACGAGATGTCAGAGAAGTATAAGGATTATGACAATGTAATATATGAAATCTGCAATGAGCCGAACGGCAGCGGTACATGGGACAAGATTACTGCCTATGCGAATGAGATTATTCCTACAATAAGAGCGAATGATCCTGATGCTTTAGTTCTCGTCGGAACGCCTTGCTGGAGTCAGGAAGTTGATAAACCGTTGGCTTCACCGCTTGGATTTGACAATGTAATGTATGTTCTTCATTTTTATGCATCCACACATGGGGCTTGGCTTCGCGACAGAATGCAGCAGTGTATAGACGGCGGACTTCCTATATTTATCAGTGAGTTTGGATTGTGCGAGGCATCGGGTAACGGCGCTATTAATAAGCAGGAATCCGATGAATGGAAGAAAATAATCGAAAAGAACAATTTGAGTTTCATATGCTGGAACTTATCAAATAAAGATGAGACAAGTTCCCTTATTAAAAGTTCTTGCAGTAAGACTTTTGACTTTACGGATGATGATTTTGGTGAAGAAGGAAAGTATATGAAAGATTGGTTTACGAGTAAATGATAAAAGTGTTGTTTGTCTGCCACGGCAATATATGTCGCAGTCCGCTTGCACAAAGCGTATTGCGATATATGGTTGATGAGCGTGGCGAGGGAGAAAACTACACAATAGAAAGTGCAGCGACAAGCACTGAAGAAATCGGTAATCCACCGCATAGGGGCACGGTTGATAAGCTTCGCGAGGCGGGGATTCCGCTTGTGGAGCATTATGCTGTGCAGGTAACAAAGCGTGATTATGATAAGTATGATTTCATAATCGGGATGGATGCGTATAATAAGCATAATCTTAAGAGGGTGTTTGATGGTGACCCTGAGAGTAAGGTGTATAATCTTCTTGAGTTTGCAGGTAAAGACCGAGATATTGCAGACCCGTGGTATACAGGTGATTTTGATGCAACATACGAAGATGTGATAGAAGGTTGCGAGGCATTTCTTGAGTATATAAGTGAATAATATATCTGCTTGACGTATACACGTGACACGTGTATATTTATTAGTAATAAAACTAATAGAGCAGGAGATGAATGTTATAGGTACTGGGAATAATATTATAAGAACGGATGAAGCATATAATAATTGGATAACTTCGCTTAAGAAAAGATATCGTAATAGCCAGATTAAAGCGGCATCGTCTGTTAATAGAGAGATGTTGATGTTCTATTGGGAGCTGGGCCGCAATTTGGAAGTTTTAAAAACTAAATATGGTTGGGGAACCGGGTTTTATAAGACTGTCAGTCGCGATATTGAACGAGAATTGTCGGGCGTAAAATCGTTTTCACCGAGAAATCTACTATATATGCATCAGTTTTATAGGCTTTATACTGTTGAGGGAAATGTACCACAAGTTGGGGAGCAATTAGATAAGATTGAAATTACGCCACAGGTTGTGGCGCAATTGGATATCTTTACGGTTCCGTGGGGAATAGAGGTTAAAACAAGGGCATTTGAACCGGGAGATATGGGACAGATAGGCACGTATGTAGCAGTAGTTGATGATATGCTTCGTAAAAATGGAGATACCCCTACTGTTGGGTTGCTTGTATGCAAGAATAAAAACAATGTACTGGCACAGTATGCGGTGAACAGTTCCAATGCCCCGGTAGGTATATCGGAGTATGAATTATCGGATCTCATGCCGGAGAATTTTAAGGGAACACTGCCATCTATTGAAGATATAGAGCGTGAGTTGAAAAGAAATTAGATAATGATGAAAGGTGTGATTATCATGGATAAGATTATTTCTACGCCAACTATGGGTGAGATTTTATTTGAAGAGTTTATGAAGCCTACCGGGGTATCCGCATATAGATTAGCACAGGATATACATGTCCCGGTGTCAAGAATTCAGGATATATTGCATGACAGGAGAAAAGTTACTGCCGATACGTCACTTAGATTAGCTAAGTATTTTGGTGTATCTGATAAGTATTTTTTGGATATACAGAATGATATAGAACTTAGAGAACTTAAAGTAGCATTAAATGATGAAATAGAATCAATTAATACTTGTGAAAGTGTTGTATAGGAGACGAATATGAAGATATTACTTACGGCATTTGAGCCGTTTAACGGGCGGGATATTAATCCGTCACAGATGATCTTGGAGCGTATAAAAGCGCCTGAGGATATAGACTTAGTAAAGCGTGTATTACCGGTTGAATTCGATGCGACAACGCAAATACTGGAAGAACTTGTGGAAAAAGAGCGTCCTGACATAATATTGTCTTTAGGTCAGGCCGGTAATGTTCCCAATATCGCAGTTGAAAGAGTTGCAATAAATATGGATAATTGCAGATCTTCGGATGGAATCAAGGAGTTGCCTGATTCTGCCGGGGTTACATACGTGGATCGACCAATTATTAAGGACGGTCCGGATGCTTATTTTGCAACATTGCCCGTATGGGATATTGTAAAGGCGGTTAATAAGGAAGATGTGCTTTGCAGAGCATCATATTCTGCGGGAACCTATGTATGCAATCATGTAATGTACGTGTGTTGCCATTTGGCAACACAGTATAAGAATATGCGTACGGGATTTGTACATGTTCCGTTTTTGCCTGAGCAGATGCCGAAAGGAATGCCGGGATTTTGCATGGAGTTTTCAGATATGCTTAAAGGCGTACAGATTATAATAGATTATCTTGCGGGTGAAAAAAATGATTAATACATTGGAAGCAATAATGATATTCTGTTGGGGCTTATCCTGGCCGGTATCTATTCATAAGTCATACGTATCAAGAACAGCAAAAGGTAAAAGCCTGGTATATGAGATATTTACATGGGTAGGATATATATGCGGAATTGTCAGAAAAGCTATTATAGTATCGTCGGGAGTTCCGCAGGATTGGATTTTCTACTTGGGATTCGTATTCTACTTTATTAATATAACCGCAGTGACGATTGATATGGCATTATGGATACGAAACCATAGATTGGATATGCAAAAAGCGCAAACGGAAAATTTTTAAAAAATAATAAAAAAAGTGCTTGACTTGTTGCTCATCGCGTGATAGTATATAGAAGTTGTCGCGGTGAGCGACATTTAATTAGATCTTTGATAACTGAACAATGAAATAACCTTGAAAATTCTAAGAGATTTCACGAGTAGAAACTCGTGTGCGAAAAGAAATTCAAACAGTAATCCAAAAG
>JAEEGF012011224.1_pt1 | contig 46728 bp, 42 predicted proteins | sample 9134171 | NCBI WGS metagenome assembly JAEEGF01 (sample SAMN16246542, study PRJNA631951) | gut metagenome | biome: gut microbiome; feature: rumen; material: AP-attached | host: Bos | place: Iran: Karaj | collected 2018-10
TGCCTTCCACTCCCTCGGCCTTGGCCTTTTCAGGATAGACAACCGACTTGGAAATGTAGGCAGACATGGCCTCGAAGCCACCTGGGTACTCGGCGAGCGAGAATGGACCATTGTCCTCCTTGCTAAACCAGTCCAACATCTCCTCCTCATCATTCCATGCCACCTGGTACCATTTAACTGTGCTGTCGTCAAGACTTATCATAGCGGTCACACGGCTCGACTTCGCCACCGTTTCATGTATATTGACATTAAAGCGGACTGCTTCGGCCGAATCGGCAAACTCCTTGTGATCGCCTACAGAGTCGAGAGGAATAATAATCCCCATAAACTCGCGTTCCACCAGCTGTCCGTCACGGTAGGTTTCGATGAACGGCGACACCTCATACCTGCCGTCGGGGATAACGGCCTGCTCCTGCGCAGGCTCCTGGTTCTTGCAATTGGCAAACAGCAGCAATGCTGCCACGGGCAAGGCTGCCAATGCCTTGACCCACCCTTTGTGGGATTTCGGTTGTTTCATCATGGTAATACGTTTTTTGATTGTTGAAAAATGAAAACTATTGACTATCGGGACATACTTCATCCCAGTAATTTGACAATACAGCAAAGCGAGGTAACGCTTGTACGACCCCTCATCACCTTGCCGCAGCACCGCCTCGTCGGCCAGATACTCATGCACCTCGCACAAATCGCGCTCATACAGCCACACAAACGGGTCAAACCACAACAGGCAGCACACCAGTTGCACCGCCAGCCTGTCCCAACTATGACCCTGAGCGGCGTGCAACCTTTCGTGGCACAGCACCTGCTGCAACTCGGCATCGCTCATGCCACCGCGACCCACTACAATATAGCGGAAGAAAGAGAACGAGGGTTCCTCGCTGTCCGTCACCGCCACATGAAAACGCCCCTGACGGACATACGTGTACCTGCGCAGCTTGTGCCACAACACACCATAACGCACTGCCAGCAAAAGCACACTCACCGCTACCCCAGCCCAATAAATCACGCCCAACACCGTCCAGACATTCAAACTACGGGCCACCGCCACATTTTCCCCAACCACTGGCTGCGGCACAACGTCCACAGGAGCAGACTGCCCAGGAGCAGGCAACTCCAGCAGATAGCCGCCACCCCCCATAGCAGATGGCGCGACAACGGCAACCTGCGGATGCACCAACGGCAACACCAGACTCAGCGCCAAAGTCGACAACAAAAAGAAACGGTTCACATTCAGGCAATGCTCCCGCCGCAACAGCAAGCGGTACAGCCCCCAGAACAAAGCAGTGCCCACAACGGCGAAAAACAGATAGCGTATCATTTCTCTAACTCTTTGGTTAATGATTCAAGATCTTCGAGTGTCACCGCCTTCTTGTCGACCAAAAACGACACCATGCTGCGGAACGACGACCCAAAATAATTCCTCGCCATGCGGCCCAACATCTGTCCCGAGTACTCCTCGCGGCTGACGATGGGATAATAGCGGTTCGACTTGTTGAAGGTCTCGTGAGCCACAAAGCCCTTCTTCTCCAATATCCTTACTATTGTAAGAATGGTATTATAGGCGGGTTTTGGTTCCTCAATGGCATCTGAATCATCGTTGCTCCCATTCGGTCGCGACGATATTGCCGCCACAATCTCGTTGGCGAACCCCTGTCCGACGGCCCAAATCGCCTGCATCACCTGCTCTTCGGCCTTTGTCAATTCTTTTGTTTCCATATTCTATAATGTTTTTTGTTTATTCAATATATCTATCCGAAACGCTGCCGCTAAAAAGCGGCAAGCCACTCGGATAAAGCGTCTCCATGGCTTCAAGCGTAATACCCCGCTCCTTCGCCTCCGTGAGCAGCATTGCCTTGCCCGGCAGCTTATCCAGTCGGTGAAAAAGATTTCTCCCGCTATTACAAGCGGCAAAACCCAGAATCAGACAAAACAATACACTCCATAAAAAAGCCTTGTTCATAATACAAATTAATTATGTAACTATATTTTTAGTTTTATAACGGCATTTTAATTGTATTATTGTACGAAGACAGAAAAAAAATTATTTGTGACCAGTAAAACGTGCCAACGGCACGTAATCCTGTCAACCTCACACTTGCAGCGTGGGGTTAATGGAATTACGTACTTTCAGCACGCAAGCCCCCATCATTATATCAAGTTCACATTATTGCAATATATAAGCATTTACACGACCGTTCGTCCATCCTTCGACCTCAGTTCTTCCTCATTTCTCCTATTGAAATGGGAGAACGATGGGAGAACGATGGGAGAACTGAGGACTAAGGAGCGACGGAAGTGCAACCGAACCTATATCGGACTCCGGGGCGGACAACAGAATAAAACGGTCATTATCAGTCTTTCTGTTTCACATGTCTCCGCTTTGCTCTTGGAGAGCCTCCGCTGAAGGCTTAGTTAACCTAATGACCGATTTGGATTGAACAACACTTCTCAATTGCTGTTCGCAGATTGACGCTCGGTTGTTCTTCGGTCAAACAGCATAGAACAATCGCCGGGGCACCTCCCAACCGGCAACCAGACAAAAACAGAAACAAAAAAAAGTCCTGCTATCACGCAGGACTTTAAAAAATGAAAAAAGAAAGAATTTACAAAACGAAGCGGATACCGAATTCGTGGATTTTCTTGTCGCCCGAAGTGTAGGTGGGGAGGAGATTGAAATAAATCTCAGTACCGGGAGAGAAGATGAGCCAACGGCTCTGGGTGCCGACAGCGACATCGCAACGGAACTGGTTGAACTTGGCGTTAGCGGCGTTTTTGGTTCCGAAGTTGATACCGGGGACTACACCAAGATACCAGCCATGGTCATTGTCTTTGTTGATATGGCTGAGCTTAATGGGTATCACGACGGTGCTGAAAGTTCTGGACTCCTCTTTGCCGTTGAACGAATCATGGGTCAAAGGTTGGGCGAGTTCGGCACTGCTGAACAGGTGACTGTAGGTGAGATAAGTGAAGCGGTAGCCGATACCGACATTGAAGTCCCAACGCTTGGCAATGGGGCGATGATAGTCGAAGGTTACACCAACATTGGCACCGATACTGTTGTAGAAACTGTTCTGGGTGTAGATACGACGGTCGGCAAGGATTGAGACAGAGGGGTCGGCGGTGAAGTTGGGATGGCGGTTCCAAGCTGCGTAATGTTCTTGGCGTTTACGTTTTTTCTCAGCTTTCTTCTGCTCGGCTTTGGCTTTGTTCTCGGCCTTTACCTGCTCGCGTTTGACACGATCCTGCTCTTTCTTGGCGGCTTTTTCGGCTTCTTTCTGCTGCTCTTTCTGCAGTTTTTGCTGTTCCTTTATGCGCTCTTCCTGCTCTTTTTGAGCGGCTTTCTGCTGTTCTCTTTGCAAGCGTTCCTGTTCTTTTTGTTGCTGTTCGAGCAGTTCACGTTGTTCTTTCTGCTGCTGTTTCAACAATGCTTCCTGCTGTTTGGCGCGCTCAATAGAGTCGTTGCTCTGAGCAAAGGCTGTGCCGGCAGTGAGAGCCATGGCGATTAAAAGAATATAAAATTTCTTCATAATATATAGATTTTAATTTGGGATGATAACGAAGACTATCCAATAATATTGTACTATGTTAATAAAAAAATAACATAAAAAAAGAAAGAGTTTTCATGAAACTCTTTCTTCCTTTTCAGTCGGGGCGAAAAGACTCGAACTTTCGACCCCTTGCACCCCATGCAAGTGCGCTAGCCAACTGCGCCACGCCCCGAACTTTATTTGTTCCGATGGTGATTATCTCCTCTCGAAAACGGTTGCAAAAGTACTACTTTTTTTTATTCTAACCAAATTTTTTTTGAAAAAAAATTTGATTCAACTTCTTACAATCAACTCAATTATCTATATTACAGAACACTATCACTTTCTAAATAATTCCACAAAGACAGCATCTTTGACATTGTCAAGAGGTGCTTTTTCCCCGTTTTCAATACCGTTTTTGAACAAAATACGCACATCGGAGGGCAAGCATGATTTTAGGTATCGTTGTATATTGCTGATTCTTCGTTCTATAACCAAATTTGCATACATCTCGTCATCGGTCTGCGAACTATATAACGTAAACTCTGCCACAATGTTAGGATTGTCGCGCAAATAATTAACGACTGGCCGGAGAGTTTCTTCGGCTTGGGGGGTAAGTTCTATGTCGCTGCTTTCGGCGTAAATATTGTCGAATATCATGACACGGTCGAACGGAAGACGTGAAAGTGTTATGTTCTGAACCTGGGAAGCAATGAGCAAGTCCTCGTTGGGACGGATGAGGGTTACCGTTTTGGCGACATGGAAGAATTCGGGTTTGGAGACTTGGAGACAGTAGTCGTCGCCCGGTTGGGAAAAGAGCCGGTAGGTGCCTGTTGAATCGGTCTGCACGGCGGAGACAAGGCGTCCGGAGTCCAAAAGCCGCACGTCGACAGAGGGGATGAGACGCCCATGGTCGTCGGAGACAATACCTGTGAGCATGACACCATCAAGGTCGCCGCTGAAAGTGAAAAGCTGGTCGTGTCCGTTGCGATTGGAAAGCCAGTAGCCTCGGTTGGTTTTGAGGTCGAAAGCCATCTCCCTGTCGTCGCCGGCACTGTTGATAGGTTCCGGCAAGGGCTGAACCACATAATTGGCAAAGATGACATCGTCGACTTTTGAGCTCTGAGGTATGCGGACAGCATAAAGACTGAACCCGGCAGGGGCTCCGGGCATGCCATTGGAGGAGTAGACAAGGTAGTTGCCATAGAAAACGGGACAGATTTCGTCACCCACGGTATTGATAGTGTTGCCCAAGTTGACTGGCTTTGACCATCGTTTGCCATTCCAGAATGAACACCAAAGGTCATAACCGCCCAGACCTACTTTGCCTTTGGAAGCGAAAATGAGGGTGTTGCCGTCGGCGGAGAACACCGGATGGCAGATGTCACGAAACCACGATTTGATTTCCACATGGCGGTTTTTGAAAAATCGGGCATTGGTGTGGACATTGAAACTATAAGGAGGTGTGGTTTCGGCAGTGGTGAAGTAGAAAAGACTGTCCCCACCGTTCCGAACCACATAATTGGCACCGGTGCAGAGACGGGCGACGGTGGTATCGGGATTAAGTGTACTGATAACACCGTCGGTGGGTGTGGCGCAGAAAAGAACACCGTTTTGATTGGCATAAAGCCGTCCGTCAATCATGGTGAGATTGCTGAGTCCCCACGGGAGGGGTACACTGGTGACAGGCGTGACAGAGATAGGCGGCTGGGCGTTGACCACGGACAGAAGACTCGCCACAAAGATAAAAATGGATATGATCGGTAGTCTCTTCATGTTTTATTCTTGGCCAAAAGCGATGGGGAGTGCCTCTTCCATGTCGTGGATATAATGGAAGGTAAGACCGTTGAGGTATTCGGCAGGAATCTCTTCGATGTCGCGGCGGTTGTCTTCACACAGGATAAGGTCGGTGATGTCGGCTCGTTTGGCTGCAAGAATTTTTTCCTTGATACCTCCCACGGGAGTGACAGCACCGCGGAGGGTGATTTCGCCAGTCATGGCAACGGTGGGGATGACCTTGCGATGGGTGAAAGCAGAGACCATGGCGACAAACATGGTGATGCCTGCAGAAGGGCCGTCTTTGGGAGTGGCCCCCTCGGGAACATGGATGTGGATGTTGCTGTTCTCGATCTTTTCCATGTCAATATTGAAACGGTCGGCATTGGATTTGATGTATTCGAAAGCAAGGGTGGCGGATTCTTTCATTACGTCACCTAAATTGCCAGTCATGGAGAGAGTTCCCTTGCCTTTGCTGATGCTGGACTCGATGAAGAGGATTTCGCCTCCCACTTGGGTCCATGCCAAGCCGGTAACGACACCTACTTTGGGCTCTTTGCCACGACGCTCGCTGTTGTGTATGGGTAAGCCGAGGATGTCCTTTAGTTCTGTGGCTTTGACTTCTTTGGTCAACTCGTTGCCATTGGCTTTCTGCACAGCACGGCGACGGACAATCTTGGCAATGGTTTTGTCAAGCTGACGGACACCGCTCTCACGTGTGTAATCATTGATAATGACTTTAAGCACATCGTTGCTGAACTTGATGTCGCGTTTGGTGAAACCGTGTTCTTTGAGCTGACGGGGAATGAGATGCCGCTGAGCGATTTCGAGTTTTTCTTCGAGGATATATCCGCTGAGGTCGATAACTTCAAGCCTGTCGAGCAGAGCGGGTTGGATGGTGCTGAGCGTGTTGGCAGTAGCGATGAAAAGGACGTTGGAGAGGTCGTAATCGAGTTCAAGGTAATTGTCGTGGAAAGCCTTGTTCTGCTCGGGGTCAAGGACTTCGAGCAACGCCGACGTGGGGTCACCGTTATGGCTCATGCCTTGCACTTTGTCTATCTCGTCAAGGACAAACACGGGGTTACTGACACCGGTTTTTTTGATGTTCTGGATGATACGGCCGGGCATGGCACCCACATAGGTCTTGCGGTGACCGCGGATTTCGGCTTCGTCGTGCAAACCACCGAGAGCGACACGGACATATTTGCGATGCATAGCTTCGGCAATGCTTTTGCCTAACGAGGTCTTGCCTGTACCCGGAGGGCCCACAAGACAGAGAATGGGGCTTTTCATGTCGCCTTTGAGGCTGAGGACAGCAATATATTCGATTATGCGCTCCTTGACTTTTTCCATGCCGTAGTGGTCGCGATCGAGTATTTTACGGGCATGGTCAATGCGAAGGTCGTCTTTGCTGAAAACATTCCATGGCATGTCAAGCAGGAGCTCAACATAATTCAATTCGACTGTATAGTCGGGGGTTTGGGGAGGGGTACGGCGCAGTTTTTCTATGCTACGGGAAAAGGCAGCCTCAACCTCTTTGCTCCATTTTTTCTGTTTGGCACGCTGCATGAGACGGTCGATGTCCTGGTCGGAAGGGCTGCCGCCAAGCTCATCCTGGATGACACGCATCTGCTGGTTGAGGAAATATTCGCGCTGCTGACGGTCCAGTTCTTGGCGCGTTTTGCCTTTGATGTCTTCACGGACACGGTAATACTCGTTTTCTTTCTGAAGCTGCTCGAGCAATAGTTCGGCACGACGCTCGTATCCAACGACCTCAAGCATCTGCTGCTTAGGGATGACCGGGATGTCAAGATGGGAGGCTATGAAATTTATAAGGATTTTTTCGCTGGAGATATTGCCGAGAGAATCGAAAACATCCTTGGGATTGAGTCCGCGACCACTGTTCTTCAACTGCTGCATGTCAGAGTACTCCTTGCGGATGGCCAAGACACGAGAATGGAAAGAACGGGGATGAACCAAGGCACCGTTCTCGTCAAGGAGTACGGCACAGCCACGATAATAAGGTTCAGTAGCGATAATGCGAAGCAAGTGGCACTTCATGGTGCCTTGCAAGATGGCCATGTGATTGTCGTGAGGGAGGTCGATGACACGAAGAACCCGCGCAATGACACCCGTCGAATAGAGGTCGTCGTATTCGGGTTCGGACACATCGTTGCTCTTGGCGACGACAATGATACGCTCGTGCTGCTTCTCAGCATCACGCAACAGTTTGAGCGAGGACTTGCGACCTACGCTGATAGGAAGCACCACCCCCGGGAAAAGGACATTGCCATGTAGAGGCAGCAAGGGCATATCGTCGGGTATGGAATCCTCGTTGAGCAGAAAAGATTCGTCGTCCTTGGTGACAAGGGGGATTATCTCGGCTCGCGCCGAGAAGCCATCGGAATCGTCAGGCTCGAAAATGTCAATATCTTGAAAAATATCCATCTCTATATTCTTGTAGTAATCTTAGTTGCAACTATTGGCTGCTTTTCTCTTCACCATGATGCAGCCCGGCTTGTATATAACACAATGAAACGATTGTTTATACGCAAAAAGGGCAAAAAAGTTTCAATTCTTTTTGTCTTGATTCCTGTTTTCCAAGAAAATTTCTATATTTTTAATAATCCAGTTGATGAAAAGGATGACAGCCACGGCTATTGCAGACTGGCGCCAAAGTCCATAGCCACACATGCATCCCACGGCGGCACTGCACCACACGGTGGCAGCACTGTTGAGTCCATGAATGTTCAGCCCATCCTTCATGATGACACCGGCACCTAAGAAACCGACACCAGTGACCACTTGGGAAAGCACACGAAGATTGTCGTTGTTGACTGGGCCTCCCGACAAGATTGCCGAAGCAATGACGCTCTCGGACAACAGGATAAAAAGACAGGCACCCACTGATACCAGCGAATTGACTGCCAATCCAGCATTGCGTTTGCGCAATTGGCGTTCGGCGCCGATTAGCACACCTCCCACGAGTGCACAGATGAGACGGTTAAGAAATACATCGTATGGCATGTTCTTTTATAGTTATTCTACTTCCTTTTCTTCATTATTAGGGGTGCCTGGGTCTGGGTCAGCCTCGGCCGAGACAATGACCACAATCTCACCCTTCACTTCTTTCGCGGCAAAATGGTCGTGTACCTCTTTGACGGTGCCACGAACCGTCTCGGCATGCAGCTTGCTGATTTCGCGCGACACGCTTACTTGACGGTCGTTGCCAAGTACAGCTTCCAACTCTTCAAGTAACTTTACCAGCCGGTAGGGCGACTCGTAGATGACCATGGTACGTTTTTCCTCGGCCAATTGCCGGATGGTCGTTTGGCGGCCTTTCTTATGTGGCAGAAAACCGAGAAAGACAAACCTGTCGCAAGGCAGACCGCTGTCTACAAGAGCTGGGACAAAGGCAGTGGCACCTGGAAGAGTTTCAACGGCAATGCCGTTTTTGACAGCCTCACGCACCAAAAGAAAACCCGGATCGCTAATGCCAGGAGTGCCGGCATCGGTTACCAGTGCTATCACCTGTCCACTCAACAGACGCTCGATGATACGATTCAGTGTCTGGTGTTCGTTGAAGATATGGTAAGGCTGCAACGGTGTGGTAATGCCATAATGCTGCATCACCACCCGCGACGTGCGGGTATCTTCGGCTAAAATAAGGTCTGCACTCTTCAGCACCTCGACGGCACGGAAAGTCATGTCGCCGAGGTTGCCTACCGGAGTGGGGACTAAGAATAATTTCATTATTCCTCTTCGAAATCGTCGGGAATCTCCATGTCGTGGAAGACGTTGGTAACATCATCGTCCTCTTCGAGCATGTTGATAACCTTCAACACCTTGCGCATGGAATCCTCGTCGATTGTACGGGTGGTGTTGGGGATACGCTGCAACTCGGCGCTTTCACACTCGATGTTCAGTTCCTCGAGCATCTTGACCATGTTGCCGAAGTCCTCGTAGGCGGTGTAGAGGGTGATGTAGTCGTCATCCACTTCCATTTCTTCGAGACCACCGTCAATAAGAGTCATCTCCAGCTCGTCGATGTCCATATCGGGTTTGCGGGGAATGACAAACACACCTTTGCGGGTGAAGAGGAAATTCAGGCTACCATTGGTCTCCATGGTACCGCCATTCTTGTTCATGATGCTGCGGATATTGGCAACAGTACGCATATTGTTGTCCGACAGACACTCGATAAACAAGGCTATGCCATGATTGGCGTGGCACTCGAAGGTGATTTCCTGAAGTACGGCAGCATCCTTGTCGCTGGCCTTGTTGATGGCGCGCATCAAGGTGTCCTTGGGCATATTGCAGCCACGGGCATTCTGAACCAACAGACGGAGACGGGGGTTGCTGTCGGGATCAGGACCGCTCTCGCGGACGGCCACGGCTACTTCTTTCAGAATTTTCGAATACTGTTTCGAGCGCTTGGCATCGGCTGCACCTTTGGCTCTTTTAATCTTTGACCATTTGTTATGTCCTGACATAATGATTATATTTATATATTATTAAAATGATTATTCTTATTTTATATAGAACTTGATATAGGTGATGGGCTTCCCTTCGGCCAGAAACATCCGTTCATAGAAGGTTTGCGTCATCTGAGCTTCATGCAAGCACGCAATCTCCGGATGCTCGTCGGCTGGTGTGGCATACAGATTGTCGGTTGCATATTCCACCTTGTAGCCCATCGGTGCTATCACTTCGTCGCGGGTGTATTCATGCAGCTCTAACGAGTCGGTCTTGAGGTGGATGGGAGAGCCTTGTTTGAGAAATTTCTTGTAATAACCGAGAAAACGCTCACAAGTCAATCGCTTAAACTCCTTTTTAGGCTGTGGGTCGGGGAAAGTAATCCATATTTCGGACACCTCATCTTCGGCGAAGAAATTCTCTATCAACTCAATCCGGGTTCTGATGAAAGCCACGTTACCCATATTCTCTTCGTACCCTGTTTTGGCTCCGCGCCACAACCGTGCACCTTTGATGTCAACACCGATATAATTCCGGTCGGGGTGGATGCGTGCCAAACTGATGGTATAATCACCTTTGCCACAACCCAACTCGAGCGTAATGGGATTGTTGTTGCCAAAATGCTCGCTCCACTTACCCTTCAAGGCAAACCCCTCCTCCTTCAGCGTCTCGTACGGCACCTGAAAAAGATTGGGGAATGTCAAATTCTCGGCAAATCTCTCTAACTTGTGATGACCCATAGGCTTCTCTCGCGTCAGATAGAAACTTTACTCGTTGAAATTATATATCTTCACGTCGCTCTTATACCACGACTTGATGTGCTTCTCCAATGCTTCGGCGGCAGTGCGTGTGGGCGCTGAACCCATACTCACATAGTATCCACCCGATTTGCTGATAATATAGGCATCGCTTCCCAAAGCTTTCAATTGGTTGGCACACTTGTTTGCCGACTTCTTCGACGTGAAGAATCCTGCAACAATATCGAAACCCTGTTTACTATCCTTGAAAGTGGGAGCCTCGGGCACTATCTCCTCATAAGGCTTGTCATTCACAGTCTTGGCGGGAGCAGCCTTGCCCGTAGCACCGGCGCCACCGTCAAAGCCCTGTCCGCGTCCATAGCCAAAACCATCGGCACGCAGACCCAACGACACCACCACATCGTCCAGTATGCTCTCCATCAAATCGGCATCCATCAGTTCGCCCTGCACCTTGTAGCGGTAATAACGGGCACCTGCCGACTTATATTCAACATAATGACTCTTCAACCACTTATTCTCATGCGGGAAGAAACGTTTGGGGCTATAGCCCTCAACCATCAACTCATGCAGACGGCCGTTGGCATACTCGTCGACCTTAGCCATCACAGCGGCAAAAGCATTGGTGTAATGACGGGAGGCTAAGAAAGCATGGACATATTGCTCCATATAATTATGCAAGTGTCCGACATTGTAAAGAATATCCTGTTCTTGGAACTTCAACAAGGGGTAATCCTCTTCGGTGAACGGTTCGGGGTTCACCAATTCCACCTTCTGCGCACAACTCTGACCCTTCGCGGCAGGCGAATACACTTGGGTGAAATAATAAATAGCTGCTAACAACAGAAGCAACAAGAGGATAATTATCCACAGCAACCCGCGTTTTTTCTTTCCCTCTTTCTCTTTCTTTTTCTTTTCCTTCTTGACCTCTTTATTCACTTTTGCTTCGGTCTTCAGCATGGCACGCTCAGCCTTCTCTTTCTCCTTTGCGGCCTCTTTTGCTGCTTTCGCTGCTGCCTTTTCCTTATTGCGTTCGGCCTCTTCGGCAGCCTTGCGGGCCTCTTTCTCGGCCTTCGCGGCAGCCTTTTCTGCACGGCGGGCTTCCTTGGCATCCTTGGGCGACGAAGGAATTTCATCCAACATACGTTTCACCTCCGACAAATGATCGGTCTGGGGTGCGGCAGGTTTCTGCACTTCGACTTTGACAGGCTCAACCTTGACGGGCTCAACTTTGGCAGGTTCTGGCACAACGGGTGCCGGAGGAATCACAGATACAGGCTCCTGCACTGGTGTCTCCACCTTCTTCTCCACCACTGGGGCAGTCTCTTTCACTTCCGCCACTGGGGGATTGGTGGCTGCAGGCTTGTCGAAAGCTGCAAACGGGTCGGCCACAGTCTTGGGAGTATACGTAGCAATATTCTCCAACGGCTGCTCATGTTTCTTACCAGCATCCAAATCCAGTCCCTCCAAAGCTTCGAACCTGACCTTACTACCCACTATACGCATAAAACCCATGCCGGGAAATTCATGTCCGTTGGGATTGCGCTGCAACTTATCCTTCAATGCAGCGATATAGTTAGCCCACATCTGCTCGGCAATCTCGTTTGTGACACATTCCTTTTCAGCAATACGGCGTATAATGGCCTTGTTCCCCGTCAGTGTCTCTGCCATTGTCACCGTACGGCGGGCAGGATGATATGTGCCTGTTGCGGCATCGTGATGGGCACTGACATTGTTGCTGGACAACGTTCCCATGCCGGGAAATTCAACAACATTACCCTGCTGGATGAATTCTACGATAAGATCTGTTATATTCATAAACTTAATTATTTTTCATTTCTGTATATCTTTCAAAAAACGCTCGGCTGCAGCCATATCTTCGGGAGTGTCTATGCCAATGTTGGCAATGGCTGTCTCCCTCACACTAATGCTATATCCATTCTCCAACCAACGCAACTGTTCGAGCGATTCGCTCAATTCCAACGCTGTTTGAGGCAGCTTCACCAACTCCTTCAGCGTCGCCGTTCGGAAAGCATAAATGCCCACATGCTTGAAATAAGGCTGATGCTCCACCCATTGCTCTGCCTCCACACCGCGCAAATGCGGCAGTGGCTGACGGCTGAAATAAAGGGCGTTCCCTCGTCTGTCGCACACCACCTTCACATTGTTGGCCGAGAACAACTCCTCGCTGCTGCGGATGGCCGTCTTCAGCGTGGCGATGCAAGTGCCTTCGTCGGCAAAACAATCCACCAACGAACGCAACTGATCCGGCTGGACAAAAGGCTCGTCTCCCTGCACATTGATGGCCACATCGTAATTGCCGCCTTGCGCCTCCATACGCTCCACCACCTCTCCGCAACGGTCGGTACCGCTACGATGGTGACTGCCTGTCAGCATCGCCCTTCCACCGAAAGACTCCACCGCTCCGACTATCCGCTCATCGTCGGTAGCCACAACGGCATCCGTCAACTCCGGCATGGCCGACACTCGTTCCCACACCCATTGCACCACCGGCTTCCCTCCCAGCAGAGCCAACGGCTTGCCAGGAAAACGGGTTGACGCATACCGCGCTGGAATTATGACCAAAACCTTCATATCACGAAAACAACGAGTTTATTTCAGCATCAATCATATTATACACCACACCCAAATCCTCATCGTGGGCCACGAAATCAAGCTTCGACAGGTCCACAATGATATATTTCCCCTTGTTATATTTCTCCATCCAGTCCTCATAACGCTTGTTCAGCCCCGTCAGATAGTCCAGCCGGATGCTATTCTCATACTCTCGTCCCCTGGCCTGGATATGGCGTATCAGCGTCGGCACATCGGCACGCAGATATATCAACAAATCGGGCGGCTGCAAAAAAGACGACACCAACTCAAAAGTATGCTGATAGTTGTCAAAATCGCGCGTGTTCATCAACCCCATGGCATGCAGGTTGGGTGTAAAGATATAGGCATCCTCATACAGGGTACGATCCTGTATGATGTTCTTGCTCTCCTTTCGGATGTCAAGCAACTGACGGGTACGGGTATGGAGATAATATATCTGAATGTTGAACGACCATCGGCGCATATCCTCATAAAAACTGTTGATATACGGATTCGTTTCCGTCGACTCATAGATAGGTCTATACCCATAATGGCGTGCCAACAATTTGGTCAGCGTCGTCTTTCCCGAGCCTATATTTCCTGCAATAGCAATATGCATAATACGTCATAATTCGCCTATCCGTTTGGGGGACAAAAGGATAGGCTTAATATTTTATTATTTTATAAATGGCAAATATACAAAAAAAATCCGAGACCGCAGAAGTTTTTCTTAAAAAAGCTCTTGCCGCGCCCCTTTTTCCCTTCCTCTGCTGACTCAATGCCGGCTCACTGGCTTCACTCCACCACCAACCGGCGGCGTTCCGATGTCCTGTCGCGGCAGCTCAGCGTCACCATGTACGTCCCCGACGGCAACGCTCTCACATCCACTCGCTGCGCACTGCCGTCCCTCACTTCGCGCCTCAGCACCTCTCGCCCCTGCATGTCTGTCATCGTCAGCATCCCCGGTAGCTTCCCCGCCTCCGCGTTCACCCTCACCGTCACACTCCCGCTCGCGGGGTTCGGCTCTATCGACAGCATTCCGCCACCTTCCCTCTCCTCCGCTATCCCCGTCGCCTCTCCAGGAGCCGTCACTCGCAACGCCTCGCTCCACCCGCTCCACATCATCGTGTCGTGGATATAGCACTGATGGATGCACTTCGCACGTACTCGCACTCTGTACTCCCTCCCGGGCTCCACACTCCGCGGCATCGTCCAGTGCCTGTGGCGCGCCACCTCGTACATCGCCGTCCCGCGCTCCCGCACATACTCCACCTCATACTCCGTATGCCCCGCGCTGCGGTCCCACTCGAAATACGGCATGCCACCGCGCATCCCCGCCTGGCGGAACCCCTCCACCGGCACACACCCCAACGGCGCTGTGTCCGGATACGTCGTACCTGTGTAGAAATACGCCTCCTCGCTCCACGGACCCCACATCACCGTGTCGTGGATGTCGCACACATGGTCGCTCCTCGCACGGCACCGCGCCTTGTAGAACTTCGTCGTGTCCAACACCTCCCCTATCGTCACCCGGTTCGTCACCGACTCCACCGTGCCGCCTTCTGCATAATCCTGACTATACTTCGCATAGTTCAGCTGGTACTTGTCCACCCTCACCCCTACGGGCCCCCACTCGCTCGGCGCCGCACTGTCCCATGTCATCACCGCGTGGCCCTCCGCCACACTGTCTATCCGAAGCCCCATCACCGCCGCCGGCCCTATCGGCTCCTCATGGCGCGGGTTGGCTTCCACGCCTTCGGGCGGATGGACGATGGCCAGAAAACCAAAGTCAGCCCCGATAGCGTTTATACCCCTAGGCTCTGAAGAATACTGCGTGGGAAACCTCTCCGGAGGATAATATCGGATGACTAATAACGCTGTGCTGTCTGGCGAATAACTGTGATCCCCAATTCCCAGCACTAAATATAAAATAGCCCACGGCAAATAGCCGTCCGGGTTTGGATTGTCTTTAAGCATATGGTTGTACTGGTTGAATATCGAATGGCCTATGCCCACAAAATAAAACTCGCCCGAGTCGATGGGGCAGGGCTCCCGGAAATAAAAGTCGCACATCGGCAGCGTCAACACATTGGTGTCGCGCCCCCGCGACACGAACCGCATCATGGAATGCGCCTCAGGCGGATTTGTGATAAAGCAGAACAGCTCCTCCCTCGACTTCTCCATGGTGTATAGCGGAACCGAATCGTGAAGAGCTTCTTCATACACTTTGGAATGGAGCCTCGCCTTCAGCAGATACACCCACAGATACGGGAAATCGCCAAGGTTTATATCCGGCACCGACACCCCGTAGACCACCGTGTCGCGGTATGCATGGAATCCCGCCCCCACGAATCCTCCGCTTATCGGCCATATATCTGGATACCATATCCTATAATCAATATCCCCATCCGTACAGTTCGGAGAATACAGATAGCCCGCATCCCCGCAGTTCTGTATCGGCAGCTGCGCCCTCGCTCCGCTCACCCCCGCCAATACCGCAAGTATCATGAATATCCTTTTCATAACAGACAAGGTTTGGTTTTGAACATTCAATTAATAGCCAAGCTATCATTTCATTTTGCAAAAATACAAAAAAAAATCGAAACTACAACTTTTTCACCTTCAAGCTGCCATTCAAGCGCACCCATTCACAACAAAAGCCATGGTTCAATATTGATTTATTGAAAGTTATAACAATATCATATAACATCTCTCTCGCTCTTTCACCCACCCTTCACCCTTCGTTCTACCTCAGTTCTCCTTCTGTAATGGGAGAACGATGGGAGAACGATGGGAGAACTGAGGAACAGCGAGCGATGATAGAAGGGGAAAAAATCTTGTTCTCGGCTCGCAAAAAGCAAGGCCACCCGTTCAGAAGGGTTACGATGAGGGTTGATAACCGCGAAATAGGAAAAAAATGTCCACTCCAAGCAATAATCACGACCGATTCACGTTATTGTAAAATTAAGGAAAAAGAATCGTTGAGAAAAAAACATAAAACATTATAACTATGAGTTTAATAAAATCAATATCCGGTATCCGCGGCACCATTGGTGGTCGCCCAGGCGACGGGTTGAGCCCTCTCGACGTGGTGAAATTCACGTCGGCTTTCGCCACATTCCTGCAACAACGCAACAGCGGCAAACGCCTCACATTGGTAGTAGGCCGTGATGCCCGCCTGTCGGGTGCCATGGTGGATCGCTTGGTAGTGGGTACACTGCAGGGCATGGGTATCGACGTGATTGAGACCGGCCTTTCCACTACACCTACCACCGAGATGTCGGTGATAGACAAACAGGCCGACGGCGGCATCATCATCACCGCCAGCCACAATCCCAAGCACTGGAACGCACTGAAGCTGCTTAACGCCCGAGGCGAGTTTATTGACGCCGCCGAAGGGGCCGAGGTGCTTCGCCTGGCCGAGAGCGAGGAGCTGAACTATGCCGAGGTGGACGATCTGGGACAGGTGACCGAGGACAACACCACTATCGAGCAGCATATTGAGCGCGTGCTGAAGTTGAAACTGGTTGATGTCGAAGCCATACGCAAGGCAGGCTTCAAGGTGGCGGTGGATGCTGTCAACTCGACCGGCGGACTGGCCATTCCCAAACTGCTACGCGCATTAGGTGTGAAGGAGGTGGTGGAGCTGAACTGCGAGCCTACAGGCCATTTCGCCCATAACCCCGAGCCGATACCCGCCAACTTGACCGACATTTCGCGCGTGGTGCGCGAGAACGGGTGCGACCTTGGCGTGGTGGTAGACCCCGACGTGGACCGCTTGGCCTTAGTGTGCGAAACGGGCGAGATGTTTGGCGAGGAGTACACACTGGTGAGTGTAGCCGACTATGTGCTGCAACACACACCCGGCAACACGGTGTCGAATCTTTCGTCGTCGCGTGCCTTGCGCGATGTGACGCACCAGTATGCCGGCTGCGAGTACAACGCCGCTGCCGTGGGTGAGGTGAACGTCACCACCCTGATGCGCCAGACAGGTGCCGTCATCGGCGGCGAGGGCAACGGCGGTGTCATCTACCCTGAACTGCACTATGGCCGCGATGCACTGGTGGGCGTAGCCTTGTTCCTCACGCTGCTGGCAAAACGCGGCATGAAGGTGAGCGAACTGCGCAAGACCTACCCCGACTATATCATCTCCAAAAACCGCATCGACCTGACAGCCGGCATGGATGTGGACGGATTGCTGAAACGCTTAGCCGAGAAGTATCAGGCCATGGACAACTGCAAGGTGACCACTATTGACGGTGTGAAGATTGACTTTGAGGACGGATGGGTACACCTGCGCAAGAGCAATACGGAGCCTATCATCCGCATCTACAGCGAGGCGCACACCGAGACCCGTGCCAACGAGTTGGCCGAGCAGGTGAAAGCCGAAGTGTAATCCCAACCCGATATAAGAAAAGGAAAAGCCAAAAGGAGTCATCGACCTTTTTGGCTTTTCTCTTTTATTTTGTTTATCAAGTGCTTCACTCCGGGTTTATGCTGCTCGGGCTGCATGAGGTTGAGGGTCTCCTGAAACTCGTGCAGCAGTTCGGGATAGGGGCTGCACATGCTGTAGGCAAGTTTCATGCAGAGAGCCTGCACGCCGGGCGGCTCGTCGGGCATGTGCATGTGCAGCAGGCAGAAGTCGAGGAAGCCGGTGTTGATTTCCTCTTTGAGGACAGGCTGTTTCTCTACAAGGCAAAGTGTGAGTCTGCGGAGTGGTGTGTCGGGAGTAGTCATGGCCAGATTGATAAGTTGGTCGCGCGGCAAGGCAAGGATTTGGGAAATAGGTTTGTGGGTCAAGACCCAGGCCGCATTGCGCGCCACTCGGATGTCTTCGTCAGAAAGATACGGCAGGAGGAGCGAACAAGGCACCTCCTTGGCAAGTGCGCGGACATCTGTAATACCCTTGATGTCGTGCAGTTGTTGCGAAAAATCGTTGTCTGCCATACAGAGAAAAGTGAATTGAATTCGGATTGCAAAGATACATAAAAAAATTGGATTGCATATATCGGAACTAAGGACGTGGGCACGAATTGGGATTAAACCAATAATTCATTTTTGAGAGCACGTGTCTCCGACACGTTGAAATGTATTTACCTGATATATCCCACTCAGCAGATGCGGGGTTATTGAGAGTTTGCCTCTCCGAGGCAATGTATAGAAGCCCTCCCAAGACGGTTTTCGTTTTTTTGCGTCTACTTTTGTTGGTAAAGATGGGATTGAACGGCAAAGTAAACATAGAATAAATGACAAAAATGTTTGTTAAATAAAAGGAATAAGTGACAAAATTTACTGCTAAAAAATGGAATAAGTCATTTTTCTTTTTGTCAGTTTGAAAAATATTTGTACTTTTGCAACCGGATTCAAACATGAAGAAAAATGCTGGAACGCAAATTTACGCAATATTTAGAACGTTTTCTCGAGAAGGAAACCAATAAGATTCTGCTTGTTAACGGAGCACGACAGATTGGCAAATCGTTTATCATCCGATATGTCGGAACACGACTTTTCCCTCATTTTGTAGAAATCAACCTGAAAGAGGATGCCGAAGGCGACCGGGTGTTTGCAGATGTACACACCACAGACGATCTATATATGCGCCTGAGTAACTACTACTCCGAGCCATTGGGCAACAAGTCGGACACCCTGATATTCTTGGACGAGATACAGAGTTACCCTCACCTAATGACGCTACTGAAGTTCCTTTGCCAGGAGGGACGATACCGTTATATTGCAAGTGGTTCGCAGTTGGGTGTCGCCCTGTCACAGACACCCTCAGTGCCGCTTGGCAGTGTGACCATTCAACAGATGTATCCTCTCGACTTTGAGGAATTCCTGTGGGCCACCGGCATTGGCAAAGAGTGGATTGAAAATATCAGACAAAAATACCTTCGCGAGGAAGCCTTGGACGAGAGCACTCACAACATCCTATTAAAACGGTTCCAGTACTACCTGCTTGTTGGCGGTCTACCAGAGGCTATTAACAACTATTTAGAAGACAGAAATATGGTACGTGTCAGGCAGACACATAAAGACATTTATGACCTCTACCGAATCGATGCCTCTCAGTACGACAGAGAGCACAAACTAACCATTCGCAAAATATACGACCTTATTCCCAGCAATCTGGAGAATAAGAAGAAACGAATCGTATATAAAAATATCGAAGGCAAAAAAGGAAAAACATTCTCCGACTATGCCAACGAGTTTGAGTACCTTACAAACTCAGGAGTGGCCCTTGAAGTGTCGGCTATCAGCAATCCACACTTCCCTCTTGCCGAATCGGAGCAGAAACGTTTGGTGAAACTGTATTTGAACGATGTCGGATTGTTGACAAGCATCCTTTATGAGCTGAATGTGAATGCAGTGTTGCAAGATCTTAAAAGCATCAACCTTGGCACGGTCTATGAATCGGTTGTTGCTCAGGAGCTGACTGCCCACAATTTCAAGTTGCACTACTATGACAACAAACAAAAAGGAGAAGTTGACTTTCTGATTGACAACTACCAGCGACTGAAAGTATTGCCATTGGAAATTAAATCAGGGAAAGATTACACAGAACACAGTGCATTGAACCGTTTCATGAACACTCCGGAATACGGAATCGACAGAGCCTGTGTATTCTCTAACGAACGAAAGATCCACAAAAAGAACGGTATCGTTTATCTCCCCATCTACTACTGCATGTTCCTTCAAAATGAGCAACAAAACGACGCTGTCATACTACCCAAACTGGAGGATGTCCTCCTTTAGTTTATACTTTCCATGTATGACAAATCGAAAAAAGGGATAAAAGATTATTTAAAAACATCAAAAATCTATAATGGAAACAAAAAGATGGCTGGCATTTGCCAATAGAAAACGCTGCAACCATGCTCAAGCACTTAGGGAATCAGGATTCATCAACTGGACAATGAACCATGTAAATTTTAATATCGGAGACATTGTCTATCTGTTTCTATCGGATGAAAGATGCGTCCGCTTTAAAACAATAGTAGTAGACAAAGACTGCCACAGAGAAGACAGTATGTATTGGATTGAATCTGCACCAAACGATTCAACATATAAGTTGGAATTAGTTGGCGAATACAATGGTTCAAAACTTTCAGAAGACGAGCTAAAAAAACATGGTTTTAATGGAGGGCGAAGCATTGAAAAGCCCATGTATAATAACCACCAACTCTTTGAATATATAGATGACATATTCCTGCATCAGAAAGTATCCATATCTGAAAAGAAATAACGATTCAGCCAAGCAATAGCATAAGAATTTTCTATTATAATCGAAAATTCTTAGTATCTTTGCAGTCGGAAAAGGCAAAAGTTACTTCTGGCGTACACAACAGCAACAAGAAATAGATTACATCGAAGATTTTGACGGTGTGTTGCACACTTATGAATTCAAGTGGAATAACAGTAAGCATCCACGTTTAACAGACACATTTGCGAAAAACTACCCAAATCATACATTCACAGTGGTGAGTCCTGAAAACTACCAATCCTTTGTGAAAGGGGAAATATAAAGATAATTAAATACATAACAAAATGAAAAAGATAGCATTATTTGTAGCAATTGCGGTGGCGGCCACTTTGTTGATGGTTGGCTTCAAGCAGAAGACAGAACCCGTTCAGTCTCAGGAGACCAAAGAGGCGACAGTCTATTTGACTAAAGAAATCACTCCAGAGTCTCTCGTGAGGATATACAAGGCACTGGGCGTTCCGGCCAAGGGTCGCGTGGCCATCAAGATGAGTACCGGCGAGGGCAGCAACCCCAACTATCTGAAGCCTGAACTCATCAAAAATCTGGTCTTCGAGGTGGACGGCACCATAGTGGAGTGCAACACCGCCTATACCAGCGGTCCCCTTAACAAAAAAGACGATCGCAACACGTCGGAGAACCACTGGAAGGTCATCGAACGGCACGGGTTCACCCAGTATTTCCCCGTAGATATTATGGATGAATACGACGAGATTCGCATCCCTGTAAAAGACCAGAAGCACATCAAGTATGACATTGTGGGCGGTCACATGGCTAACTATGACTTTATGATTGCCCTAAGCCACTTCAAAGGGCACCCCATGGGAGGCTACGGCGGAGCACTGAAGAACCTCTCTATCGGATGTGCCAGCAAGAACGGCAAAGCTTACATCCACTCGGCAGGGAGAATGGAAAAACTCGATATGCTGAAACTGTGGACAAAGTATGTCAATGACCAGGAGGGATTCCTCGAGAGTATGGCTGCCGCTGCACAGGCTGTGGCAAACTACTTTAACAAGCATGAGGGCATCATCTACATCAACGTGATGAACAACATGAGCATTGACTGCGACTGTGTGGACCACCCTGCACCGGTGAAACTTGAAGACTACGGCATTTTGGCCTCCACCGACCCCGTAGCCCTTGACCAAGCCTGCATCGACATCATCAATAATCAGCAGGTGACGGCCACCAACGACCCGACAGACCTTCTCAAACGCATTGACAAACAGCATGGCGTCCACACTATTGAGCACGCTGAAGCCATTGGCCTCGGAACACGACAATACAAGATTGTCAATATTGACAAATAAGTCACAGAAACCACATGCCCAGACCATATGTTCATAGAGACATCTCGCACATTACGGACATGTGGATTTTGACAGAAGACACCATTTTGTCATGTCGTATTTTTGTTGTATATTTGCAGACGAAAAGGTCTGCTATCGGTCACAAATAACCCTTTTATTCTGAAACACTAAAACATATAATACCATGCAAGGAAATTTTTCTTATCACAATCCCACGAAGCTGTATTTTGGCGAGGATGCCATGAATTATCTGATTGGCGAGCTGAAGTGCTATGGGCCGACGGTGATGCTGAGCTACGGCGGAGGCTCGATTAAGCGCAACGGCATATACGACGCTGTGGTTGCCGCACTGGAGGGTGCTGGCAAAACTATTGTGGAAGACCCCGGTGTAATGCCCAACCCCACCTACGAGAAGGTGATGGAGGGCTGCCACTTGGTGCGAGAGAACAATGTTGACCTTATCCTCGCCGTGGGCGGCGGCTCAACCATCGACTATGCCAAAGCCGTCAGTGCTTCGGCCTACTGCGAAGAAGAGGCCTGGGAGAAGTATTGGGTGAAGCAGGGAAGCCCTTCGTGCAAGACAGTCCCCATCGGAGCCGTACTGACCATGGTGGGAACCGGCAGCGAGATGAACGGCGGCAGCGTTATCACCAATCGCAAGGCGGGTTTCAAGCTGGGCAAGGTTTTTGGCCCGAATCTATATCCCAAGTTCACCATTCTGAACCCACGCTTTACGATGACAGTGCCGCAGTATCAGATGGTGGCAGGTTTCTTCGACATCATGAGCCACCTGATGGAGCAGTACTTTGCCGGAACGGCCGACTGCACCACCGACTACATCAACGAAGGCTTGATGCGTTCGCTTATACACTCCACACGCATTGCGGCCAAGAATCCGCAGGACTATGAGGCACGCGCCAACATCATGTGGACTGCCACCTGGGCACTGAACACTTTGCTGAAATGCGGCAAGGGCGGTGACTGGGAAGTACACCAGATCGGCCACGCCATCGGACTGGTGACGGATGCCACCCACGGCATGACACTATCTTCGGTCTCCCTGCCCTATTACCGCCACGTGATGCACGACGGTCTGCACCAGTTTGTCCGTTTCGCCAAGAATGTATGGGGAGTCCGTCCCGAAGGCAAAAGCGACGAGCAAGTGGCCACCGAAGGTCTCAAATGTTTAGAAGACTGGATGAACGAAATCGGAGTGGTGACACATAGCCGTGAGTTGGGCGTGACGGAAGAGAATATCCCTGCCATCACCGACGCTGTGCTTATCCTGCCCGTAGGCTATCGCACCCTTACCCGCGACGAAGTGATTGACATCCTTCACCAAAGCATGTAACCTCCCAATGCGTTCATGTAGGAACGTGTCCTACAAAAACCAACAGGAAGATTATTTGTTACATTTTTTTGAAAGAAGGGCGATGGTAGAACCCACTGCCCCTGTCCCGCCGACAGCCCACACAGTAATCATTGCGAGATACAAAGAGAGCCAGTCGGAACTGACGAAGTGCGCATAGATGAGACCGACAAGAGTGACCGACAGAAGCATAGAGAGAAGCGTATTTGCATTGAAGAACAAGAGCATAGGACGGTTCTTGGCGCATATGGCATTCAGCATAAGAAGCAGTATTTGCACCGAAAGAGCCAATATCGCCACTCCGAAGCCTATATGGAACAACCCTGTTGAGAGCAGAGCTACAAGGTAACCCACACAGACTACTGCCATCTCCTTTTTGTGCCGCCCGATGCGATGCCGCCAAAGAAGCAGGAGACTGAACCCAAATCCCAATGCCCATGCTACTACCACCAATGGCAGAACCCACTCTCCAAGCACTCTGAAAAGGGCAATAAAAGCTGTCGACATGGCAACAACAAGCATGAGGAAAAGCCATAGCATCCCTACAGCTGCCCAGCAGCCACGGGAACGATTGTATAGTTTTGCCACACTTGTCATTTCGTTCAGATTCTATTCGGCTTTAAAGCCCATGCCGAAAGATGTGGGAACTGTCAACTCCTTGAAGGTGTTGAGAAGATAATCGTCGGTCATGCCTGACACATAATCGGCCACGATGCGGGCAGGGTTGGTTGACTGGCAGTAATCGGACGACATTTCGGATAGGAAGTCAGAGATATGGGTGTGACGACTGTCTTTTTCCAAGTCCTCAAGGCAGGCGTTAAGCACCACGTTGAACATGTTTTCGATTTTGTTGTCCTGAATCATTTTGCGGGGATTGCGATAGATATGCTCATAGTTCCATCGCTGCAGGATGTCGAGAGAACGAAAAACTTCGGGCGAAAAGGCAAGACGATCACTGTCAATGCTGTTGTTTACCAAGTCGATAATAAGACGGTTGACAATATCGCGATTGGTGTTGCCAAGCAGACGGGTGGCTTCGACAGGGAGGTCGTTTCGTTTAATCAGGTCCACCACAATGGCATCCTCTATGTCACGCCCAACATAGGCAATGATGTCCGAGATACGCATCACGCAGCCTTCGAGGGTCATGGGATGCATCCGTTTGGTCACCCCTACATCGAAAAGACTGTTTTCGTATTCTTCAAGCAGGCGGTCAGGAGTTTTGTTCTTGTCGGGTGAATAGGAGTTATTCAGCACTTCGCCATTATGGCAAATGATGCCGTCAAGTACTTGAGTGGTAAGATTGTCGCCCATACCATTGTTTTCAAGCAGATGGAAGAGACGGAAACTCTGCACATTGTGGCAGAAGACACCACATTTATTCTGTCGGCAGAATGTGGAGATGATGGATTCACCATTATGGCCAAACGGGGTGTGACCCACGTCATGCCCCAGCGATATGGCCTCAATCAAGTCGAGGTTCAGATTGAGAAAATAGCCGATAGTGCGGGCAATTTTGGATACCAACTGCACATGGAGAACCCTGTGAGTGATGTGGTCGTTCTCGATAAGATAGAACACTTGGGTCTTGTCAATATAACGGCTGTAGGCACTGGAATAGAGGATGCGGTCAATGTCGTGGAAGAAAGCGGGCCGCAGGTCATCTTGTTCGGCACTGAGGCGAGTTGCCTTACACGTAGGAAAGGCATAGGGGCTCAATGATTTGTCTGCTACCGACTGCTGAGCCTTGACACGCTCCTCTACCGTTTTGTTGAATTGGATATTGTTCATCGTGTTCCTGTGGTTAGGGCAAATGTATCGTTATTGTGAAGTATAGTTGAGTGAACCTCACTAATTTATTTTTATCTAACGTAAGCTTGGCTTTATTATTGTGCAACGTCCGGCTGTTTATGACGACTTTTTATTGCCACTGATTTTTTATGTGATATGTGGGGAAAAAGTGCTATCTTTGCATTCTAAAATCAAAAACTATGAAGTATTCTAACTTATTCATTACAATGACGCTGTGTGCAGTCATTGCTGCCTGTGGCGGCAAAGCCCAGCAAACAGAAAACCTCGACTCCACGAACCTGAAACCCACTCCCGGCACCGGAGGAGACCATTATGTGCCGATGAGCGAACGCTCCGGTGACACGGCTGTGGTCTTCTTCACCCGTGACCTATCAGCCGACGGTCTTATCCGCGCTTACGAGCAGGTGAACGGCAACATTAGCGGCAAGGTGGCTGTAAAGTTGCACACTGGTGAGAAGAACGGCCCCAACATCATTCCGAGAGAATGGGTGAAAGCCCTTATGTCCAAAGACATTAAAGGTGGTACCATCATTGAGACAAACACCTATTACGAAGGCGACCGCTACACCACCAAACAGCACCGCGAGACCTTGAAAGTGAACGGTTGGACATTTGCACCTGTGGACATCCTCGACGAAGAGGACACAGTAACACTGCCCGTGATGGGAGGCAAGTGGTTTACCCGCATGAGCATGGGCAGCCATATCAAGAATTATAACAGCCTCGTCGCCCTTACTCACTTCAAGGGACATACACAGGGCGGTTTCGGTGGCTCGAACAAGAATATCGGCATCGGTTGCGCCGATGGCCGGATAGGGAAAGCATGGATACACACCACTCCCGGCCAGCCTAACCAGTGGGACATCGCCACGGAGGAATTCATGGAGCGCATGACAGAAAGCACCAAAGCAACCATTGACTATTTCGGCGAACATGTCACCTATGTCAATGTGATGCGCAACATGTCGGTGTCGTGCGATTGTGAGGGCACCGCTGCAGCACCCGTAGTGACACCCAATGTGGGCATTCTCTCATCGACCGATATTTTGGCCATCGACCAAGCATGTGTAGATATCATCTATGCCATGACCGAGGCCGAACACCACGACATGTTAGAGCGTATCGAAAGCCGTCATGGCCTGCGACAACTCAGCTACATGAAAGAACTGGGAATGGGACACGATGTCTATATCCTGATTGACTTGGACAATGGCGGCAAACGCATCACTGCTGCCGAGGCTGCCCAAGGACTAAAGCCATTCTCCCCTGTCAAGAAATAAAATAAAAACAGATTGTCTATGAAACGGATTACATCAATGCTCTATGTCGCCGCATTGCTGATTAGCATGACGGCCTGCGCACAGAAAAACAACGGAAACAGCAACACTCAAAACAATAACAACATGAAAAAAACACTTGTAGCCTACTTCTCGGCCACGGGTACAACCAAAGCCGCTGCCGAACAGTTGGCAAAAGAGAAGAATGCCGACCTCTTCGAAATCATCCCCGAACAGAAGTACACAACAGCCGACCTTGACTGGACCAACAAGCAATCACGCTCATCGGTTGAGATGAAAGACCTCTCATCCCGTCCCGCTGTCAGTAGCCATATTGATAACATTGACCAATATGACACCATATACATCGGCTTTCCCATTTGGTGGTACACAGCACCCACCATTATCAACACCTTCATCGAGGCTTATGACTTCAGCGGTAAAGTGCTCGGGGCTTTTGCCACCAGCGGAGGCAGCACCATCACCAAGTCGGCCAATGATTTGAAAAAAGCCTACCCACAATACACCTGGCTTGAAGGCCGTCTTATGAATTAGCATTCCCCGTCACGGGGAACCTGCCATGCAAAAAGGACAACAGACCGCTCACAGACAGAGGTCTGATGTCCTTTTGTTTTTTTATGTCCTGCACAGAATGTTTTTTTGACAAAAATACAATATTATCGGGAGCTTTGCGTTACTTAGAGCATGAAAAAAACAATCAAATTTTGCGTATTAATACTTCTTGCCATTCTGGCAGCAACTCCTGCCCACGCAAAGAAGCAAAAGTATGAAATCACCCTCACCATCAAAGGGGGAGCGGACACTATCATGTACTTAGGTCACTACTTTGCCAAAGGCAACACCGTCCTCGACACGGCCATAAGGGACAAGAAAGGACGCTTTGTCTTCTCAGGAAACGACACTTTACCCTATGGACTATACTTCTTTGCCAACACACGGGGCATGTATGTAGAATTTGTGGTCTACAATGAGAAACCATTCTTCACCTTCGAGACCCAACAGCGCGACTGGGCTGGCAACATGAAGGTGAAAGGCAGCCGACAGAACGAGTACTTTTTCAATTTCAACCGCATTGACGCTGCCTATAGCAAAGACCTCAGCGAGAAAGAAGGCACGATGGATTCTGCCCAATTTGTAAGATACCGCTACAATAAATATCTTGAACTGGACAGCATCAAACTGACAATGATAGACCAACATCCCGAAATGTTCCTTTCGAAGATGATGCTTGCATCCAAAGATGTCACACCTCCCTTGGTCGATGCCAACGGCGACACACTGACCATCGAGCAACGACGCAACTACTATCTCGAGCACTATTTCGACAACATGATGCTCAACGAAAATGCCATTATCCGAACCCCACAAGCCATCTTCTATGACCGCGTGATGAATTTTTACGACAATATTCTGAAATTCACTCCTCCCCAGATTATCATCCAGTATATGGATCCCATGCTCGAACGCGCCAAAGCTGCTCCCGACGTGTTCCAATATTTGGTCGTAACCCTTACCCAAAAATATCTGCAAAGCAATGTGATGGTCTATGACGAAGTGTATGTACATTTGATTAAGAATTATTACGCCACCGATGCTAATTTCTGGTCTTCGCCCAGCAATATCGACAAAGAGCTCCAGCGTGCTACAAAATGGGAACGTCTGTTAGTCGGTCGCGAGGCTCCCGAGCTCATCCTTTTCGACACCCTCCACATACCTCACTCGCTCCATGCTTTGCCACACAAATGGAAACTTCTCGTTTTTTGGTCGCCCAACTGCGGACATTGCAAACACATTATTCCTGCAGTATATAAAGTCTTCGAAAAATACAGCATGAAATATGACATCGGTGCCTTCACCATCCTCAGCGACCCCGATGACAAAACCCGCAAAGAATGGCATAAATTCATGGCCGACCACAACATGAACAGCCCTGCCTGGCTAAGCCTTGACGGAGGCGAAGCCAATGTCGACTGGCACGATGTATACGACATTGTCACCACTCCACAAATCTACCTCATTGACGAGAACAACATCATTGTTGCAAAGAAACTCGGAGAAGAGACCATCGAACGAGCCATCAACGTCATCTGTGCTCCAGAGCAATCAAACAGCAAAGAATAATCACAAAAATACAATAACATGAAAAAAACCTTATTAATTGCAGGGTTTGCAATCGCCACCCTGCTGACAACAGGATGCAAAAAAAGTATGGACAATCCTTTCTTCACTCAATGGGGAACACCTTATGAAATCCCCGATTTCGGGAAAATCAAAACCGAACACTACCTGCCTGCCTTCGAGGAGGGCATGAAACAGCAAATGGCCGAGATCGACGCCATTGTCAACAACCCCGATGCTCCCACGTTCGAAAACACTGTGGAAGCCTATGAGTACAGCGGAGAACTGCTGAACAAAGTGTCTGGTGTCTTTTTCAATCTCAGTGAGTGTGAAAACAGCGATGAAATGGAAGCCATTGCCGAAGAGGTAACTCCCAAACTTTCGGCTCATGGCGACAACATTGCCCTCAATGCCAAACTATTCGAGCGTATCAAGACTGTGTACGACAATCGCACAGACCTTGGACTTAACCCCGAACAGATGCGTTTGTTGGAAGAAACCTACAAAGGATTTGTGCGCAGTGGCGCCAATGTTCCAGCTGAAAAACAGGCCCGTTTCCGTGAACTGAACGAGCAGATTGCTTCTCTCACCCTCCGCTTTGCTCAAAACGTGCTGAAAGCCACCAACGCCTATCAGTTGGTGCTCGACACTGCCCCTGCAGGCATTACCCCAGACCAGATAGCCGCTGCCAAGGAGGCCGCCGATGCCGACTCCGCCACAAAGGGCAAACTGGTTTTCAAACTGAACATGCCCAGCTGGGAGCCTTTCATGCAAAACTGCGCTGATCGCGAACTCCGTCATCAAATGTGGGAAGCATACGCCACCCGCTGCAACGGCGGTGAGTTCGACAACACCAAGATTATTGACACCCTCACCAATCTCCGTCTCGAACGTGCCAACATCCTTGGCTACAAGACCCACGCCGACTATGTGTTGGAAGATTGTCTGGCCAAGACCCCCCAAGCTGTAAACTCTTGCCTGATGCAGATTTGGACTCCCGCTTTGGCCAAAGCCAAGAAAGAGTGTGCCGAGTACCAAAAAATGATCAAAGCCGACGACCCCACCGCGAAACTGGAACCTTGGGACTGGCGCTTCTACAGCGAGAAACTGCGCAAAGCCAAATATGACCTCGACGACGATGTGGTTCGTCCTTACTTCTCTCTCGACAATGTACGCGAAGGTGCTTTTGCCACTGCCAACAAACTTTACGGCATTTCTTTCCGCGAAAACACCTCTCTGCCCACCTACAACAAGGAAGCTCACGCCTACGAAGTTCTGGACGGCGACCAGGTGATCGGTATTCTTTACATGGACTTCCATCCCCGCGCCAGCAAACGTAGCGGTGCCTGGATGACTGAATTCCGCGGACAGAAAGTAGATCGCGAGGGCAACAACGTCATCCCCATCATTCAAGTGGTCTGCAATTTCACCAAGCCCACTGCCGACAAGCCCTCTTTGCTCACCTTCGACGAAAGCGAAACCCTCTTCCATGAGTTTGGCCACGCTTTGCACGGTCTGTTAAGCAGATGCCACTATCCCTCACTGGCAGGCACCAATGTACCCCGTGACTTTGTGGAACTGCCGTCGCAGATTATGGAAAACTGGTGCCGCAACCCACAGGTGATGAAAACCTATGCCAAGCATTACCAAACAGGCGAGAGCATCCCCGACGAACTTATTGCCAAGATCGCCGCTGCACAGACCTACGGACAAGGATTCATCAACACCGAATTGTTGGCTGCATCACTGCTCGACATGGCCTATCACGGCATCACCGAGAAACAGCACATCGATGCCAACACCTTCGAAACCAACTACCTCAACAGCATCGGCCTCATTCCCGAAATCATCAGTCGCTACAAGAGCCCCTACTTCCAACATATCTTCACCACTGGATACGATGCTGGATACTATAGCTACACCTGGACTGCCATCCTCGATCACGATGCATTCGCAGCTTTCGTTGAGAGCGGAGACCTCTACAACCCCGAGCTGGCCAAGAAATTCCGCCATATTCTTGAAAGCGGCAACACCATCGACCCCATGCACATGTACCTTGAATTCCGCGGCAAAGAACCCAGTGTCACTCCGCTGCTGAAAGACCGTGGTCTGATTTAACACAATATGAAACCAGAACTAAGAACTACGGATTTGTTGACAAATCAGTAGTTCTTAGTTCTTCACTATTAATTCTGAAAGTATGGATAACAACGCGCGCAAACTGACCCGCAGCACCACCGACCGCCGAATAGCAGGCGTGTGCGGTGGCATAGCAAATTATCTCAATGTGGATGCCACCGTCATCCGCATCCTTTTCCTCTTTGCCCTCGTATTCGGAGGCTTTGGTGTCTGGGCCTACCTTATTGTGTGGATTGCCGCACCTGAAGACACCCCAGGCACCATGCAGCGACAATAGACATAGCCTGCCTTCTTTTGTTTCGATTTTTTTTCATCTCCATGCAGTCTTTCCTCGAAAGAATGTCTCTTAGGAGACATGATGGACATGGAACAATTGGTTGAGCAGGCCAAATCTGGCAATCGGCACGCCCTAAACACACTTTACTGCCGTTACAAACATCGGTCGTTGGCCGTTTGTCGCCACATTACGCACGACAACGAACTCTCCGAAGAGCTTGTTGACGATGCTTTTCTTATCGCTTTCAACAAACTGGACTATCTCCATGACCCCGAAAAGTTCGGGGCATGGCTTTCTGTCATTTCCGCACGTCTTGCGTTGCGCCAACTGAAACGCCAACCCGAAAACAAAGTCATTCCCCTCTCCCACATCGAAGGTTTCGACATCCCTTGCGATTCTCACGAACCTCCCCTTTCGTCCGAAGAACTACAATCAGCCATCGACCAATTGCCCAATGGCTACCGGCAAGTGTTCACCATGTCGGTAATAGAAGGTCGGCAACACAAAGAAATCGCCTCAATCCTGAACATCGAACCCCATTCCTCCTCTTCGCAACTCTATCATGCCCGCGTCATGCTTCGGCGCATTTTAGGACCGCTTCTCTGCCTCCTACTCACAACCATGCCTTTTATCTTGGTACAAGACAAACACACCGAGACAACACCTACAACAGCCTGGACTCCCCCAATGCCACCAACCTCTGTTCCCAGACTGACACCTGCACCTATCCTATCCCACCGCAATAGAACCATTATCAACGGGACTCACTTCCAGACGAACAATTCCAATAGAACCAATCCTTTTGACACTCTGGATAACAGTCTGTACAATTCCACCGCACTAAGGCAACCCGACAAAGAAAACCAACCTCCTTTCCCATCTTCCGTGCCGAGCAACGATAAATTCCCGGACACCTTCCTGCCATACAATGCCCTTGACGACATTCCGACCAAACCCTTGGCATCGCTGCACTCAAACAAATGGTCTATTTCCGTTTCTGTAGCACCCGCCTTGTCGAACACAATTTCTTCCCAACGCCCACATTCCTTGCTGCTACCGGCAGTCTCCACCACCGGAAGCTCCGAACCCGGCATAACAATCGACAATTGGCGCGACTGTAAAAAATATGTGCTTGAAAACAGTTCCCTCTTCTCACCAGAAGTGGCAACAGCACTGATACGTATAGCCCAAAGCAACGAAGTGGACAACAACGGCCAAATAATACGTACTGAATACCACGAGCCTCCCACCCTCGTGGCGCTGACATTCCATTACACAATCAACCCTACCCTATCAATATACACCGGAATAAACCATGGTGCATACCGTTCCTATTTCCAAACAGGTGTGGGCAGTGACAGAATAGATGAACATCAGCGTGTCACCTTCCTCGACATCCCCTTGGGCATATCCTATTGTCCACATCCAACATCCCGGTTAGGCTACCACCTTTCCACCGACCTCACCCTACAGATGCCCCTCCTTTTGCACAGCAACACCTGTTTCATCATCGGGGGTCAGACAAACAGCAATTCCGGCATTCCCGGCGAAAGAATACCCCTCCTCCATCAATCAATATCCCTCAATGCCATCAATCTAAAAATAGGATTGAAAGCAGGCGTGCATTACCTCCTTTCGACGCATGTCAGCCTTTTTTCCGAAGCCTGCATCAGCTACACCCTTCCCTGCTGGCAATCAACTTCCACCTATTCCACTCTTCATCCCCTTGTTCCATCGTCACAAATCGGCTTGAAATTCACATTTTAGTAATCGGTACATGCAGTCTTCTGCATCTTTCCATGCTCTATCAAGATACCGTCCCGGGTTACGGGAAGATCTTAAACAGCAAAAAGAATGTACAAAGCAACCGATTACCTCACCAGCGGACTGCTCTACGCCAACAACACCCTGCGTCCGCACCACAAACAGTTGAGCCAACTGATGATTTATGCCACAACCGCATGCCAGTCGAAATGCCGCCACTGTTCCATCTGGAAAAAGCCCCACGAGCATCTCTCCCTCGACGATATCGTGCAAGTGATGCAGAGCCATTGCGTCCAACCCCACACCACCGTGGGACTTGAAGGCGGAGAGTTTCTTCTCCACCCGCAAGCCAGCCAAATCCTCGAATGGTTTATGAATCACCACCCCAACTACACACTGCTTTCCAATTGCCTCAACCCCGACAAATTAATCGACCACACAATCCATTTCAGTCCCAAACACCTCTACCTGTCCTTGGACGGCGACCGCAACACCTATCTCCGCATGCGAGGCTGCGATGGATATCCAAAAGTGATTAAGGTGATTGAATCCTTGAAAAGCACTGTGCCAATATCACTGATGTTCTGTCTCTCGCCTTGGAATAGCTTTCAAGACATGGAGTACGTCATTCGCATAGCCCAGCAATACCGCATCGACGTCCGGATAGGCATCTACGGCACCATGGCCTTCTTCGACACCACAAGTGGCCTCCTTGATGCAACCGGATTCACCGCCCGCATCCCACAAACCATCCATCAAACAAGCGAGAACTACGACTATGTAGCCCTCTACGACCAATGGCGCAACGGCCACCTTAGCCTCCCCTGTCTCAGCCTCTGCAGTCAAGCTGTTATTCATGCCAACGGCAACGTCCCTCTATGTCAAAATCTCGACTGCATCCTCGGCAATATCCACAGTCAAACGCTCGACGACATCTGGCACAGCCCTGCAACCAGGAGTCTTCAGCGTCACTACCGCCGAAACTGCAACGGCTGCTGGATAAACTTCCATCGCAAATACGACATTATCCTGCTCCGCACACTCGAACGGTTCCTCCCTAAAAAGATTATTGAAAAAACATACGGCCCCTATTGGTGGTGCGACAACCGCCGTACCACCTACCGCCAATACTTCAAAGACCTGCAATCATGATATCCACAATCATCCAACAAACCCGCCGCCTGCGGACAAACGCGCAACTGTCGCACCCCTATACCCGCCAATACGCCTTTGTTGGCATGGGCAGCCACAGCATGTCCAACCTCTATCCTGTGCTCAACCTCCTGCGCGTGCCCCTCAAATACATTTGCGTCACCTCTCCCCGCAAAGCCCGACTCATCAGCCGCAACCCTTTCTACAATTTCGGCGGCACCACCCCCTCCTCATCACTCTCCGACGTGCTGTCCGACCCCGGTATATCCGCAGTCTTTGTCTCAGCCTCACCGGCAGCCCATTTCCGCATAGCCTCTTCCGTGTTACGACAAGGCAAATCCCTGTTTATCGAAAAACCACCATGCCACACCCTCGCCCAACTCGAGTCGCTTATAGCCCTTCAAACGCAGACTGACACCCTCGTACAAGTAGGCATGCAAAAACGCTATGCACCCTCCATCCGCCGCCTTAAAGCCCGACTCAAAAACGACTCCGTATGCAACTACTCCCTACGCTATTGCGTAGGACGATACCCCGAAGGCAAGGCACTCACCGAACTTTTCATACACCCAATTGACTTATCCATACACCTCTTCGGTCCAGCCGACATAATAGCCCTGCGCCAAGCCTCCTCACAAACCCTTGTGCTGATGCTCGCCCACGGCAACACGGTGGGGACTATGGAACTCTCCACAGGCTACTCGTGGACTACACCCATCGAGAACCTGTCTGTACACACCCGCAAAGGGCTCTACAAACTCACTTCCATCGACACGCTCACCTTCGTACCAGCCTCTACACCCGTCGCAGGCCTGCCGTGGGAGAAAATCAAGCACCCTGATGTTTCTGTCGAGCACCTTTGCCACCACGACAGTTTCTCGCCCACGCTTGCCTCATCTCTCTGGGTTGAGCATGGATTCTACCACGAACTGAAAGATTTTGTCGATGGGGTGGAACACACTTCCCCAATCCTTGCGAAGCCCTTTTTCGCCTCAAAGTACCGCCCTACGCTCCAAAGCCTCCTTCCCACCTACCGCCTTTTAGAACAAATAAGCAGAAACCAGGCATCAGCCACCTCTCCATAAACCATTTCGACAACAGTTTATCATAACCTCCAACGCAACTCTATCCCCGTTCCTTCATCCTCACTTATCCGTTCCATCTCCGTTCAGTTCTCCTTTGTTGGAGGAAGAACGATGGGAGAACGATGGGAGAACGAGCGAAGGAAGAGCGAGCGTACAGCCCCCTGACCACCTATGAACATATTTCGATGGGCATCTGTGCATCCTCCGTTGCGGGGTCGTGCAACAAAAGTACCGCTTATTGAAATAAAATGCGTATCTTTGCATCCGTCCTGCAACATGCAGAATACACACAACTTGTTCATAATGAATATTATTGAAGCCATATTATTATCACTATCGTTGTGCGTGGATTCGTTGGTTGTATCCACTACCACGGCGTTCCATAGCAAGATAAGCCTGCGCCGCGGACTGTTGATGGCGGCTGTCTTCGGCCTGTGCCAAGCGGGATTTCCTCTTTTAGGGGCACTGATTGGCGACGTGGCGCGGACGTTTATCGAAGCCGTGGACCACTGGGTAGCCTTCGGGTTGTTGCTTTTCGTGGGCGGCAAAATGATTATGGACGGCATCCGCAACAAAGAGGAGGCCGAGGCAATGAAACGTCCGGTGGTGAACATCGCAACAATGTTTCTGCTGGGTGTGGCCACCAGTATCGATGCCTTTGCCGTTGGCATTGGCCTTGGACTGGAGCACACTATGCCTGATGTGCTTTGGACGGTGGCTATGATTGGAGGGGTGACCTTCGCCGTGTCGCTGATAGGCGTTCATCTGGGTCGCCACAATATCCCTGTTCCAGAACGTTCGGCAACCATTCTTGCCGGCATAGTGCTGATAGGTCTGGGTACGAAAATTCTGCTGGAGCATCTTGTCCTGGCTTGACCTCATTTGACTTCGCTTCATAGTCCTCAGAAGGCAAACAACACCTTTCTTTTTGTTAAAAACATTTAAACATTGTAAGATTCTCCCACTATATACGTCATACAATTGACAGTGAACCGTTATCGGAGCTGTTAATCCAAAGGGAATAAAGGTGCAGACCGCCATCGGTGCCCAGGCAATCATGCAACAAAAAACATATATACAATGAAACACATTATAAGCTATTCCATCCTCTCAGCCTTGTGCTGCCTATGTATGATGTCCTGCAGCAAGCAGGAACATGTCTCCCCTCTCGACCCAGAAGCCGAGAAGGTATGCCACTGCGGCTGCGACGATGCCTTACTGCAACTTGAATGGCTACGCAATACGGTGACATTCATGGAGACACACCGCAACGATTTCCGTGCCGAAATAAGTATATGCAAATACGACGGAGGCAAGGATGGTTTCTTGTTGAACTATTGCGTTTCTTGTGCCGACGGAACGATAACCCTTGTTGATTGTGAGGGCAATATTCTTGTTACCATGGGAGGGATAGCGGGCGATGGCTACGACGTCTATGAAATAGACCCGGAAAGCATACGCTGTATCTATCGCAACTACCACATTCCCCGGATTACCGACCACCGTTGGTATCTGGCACGCTTTGTGGACCGGGCCACCAATACCAGCGAGGCACCTATGTGGAACGGACATCTGCAATACTATGTGATAGAGTTTAACCCTGACGGCACGATGTCGGGCGGCGGGGTGAACATTCTGCAAGGCACTTATCATCTGGACCACGGCAATATCAGTATCCACATACAGACCGTCACCGAGATGTATGACGCGACGGGATGGGAGGACCGGATGATCGATGCGCTGAACGCTGCCATTGAATGCAGCATCGGGGAAGACCATATCAGGATATATTACAACTACACGAACACCTATATGGAGTTCCGTGTGCTTGACGAATCGATGGAGGATTGACACGGCTGTGCCGGATAAAGAGAAAAGAGAGGTCTCGCTGAGGCCTCTCTTATTGTTATGCGGGTGATGCATTTAGCGAATGGGAAGGTGTATAACCTTCTTTGTCTGGAAGTACTCTTCGGAAAAGAAGTCCGAAATGTCCCACGTGCGGACTTTTTTCTTGAACGGGGCCAACTCGGCGTCGAGGTCTCCACCCTTGAGGTAAAGGATGCCGTTGCGCAGATGGTGATATTGGATGTCGGAGACCTTGCCTTTTACCCATTGTGTGAACTGGCTGAGGTCAGCCACAGCCCGGGAAACTATAAAGTCATAGTCACCTTGCAGTTGCTCCGCCCTGACCTGCTCGGCACGGACGTTCTCCAGCTGTAGCTGGTCGGCTACATCCTGAACAACTTTTATTTTTTTGCCTATCGAGTCGATAAGGTGGAACTTGGCATCAGGGAACATGATAGCCAGCGGTATGCCCGGGAAACCGCCGCCTGTGCCTACGTCGAGCACCTCGGCCATGGTTTTGAAGGGTTGCACTTTGGCAATGGCAAGACTGTGGAGAACATGGTGTTCATAGAAATTGTCCATGTCCTTGCGCGAGATGACATTGATTTTTGCGTTCCAGTCCTGATACAACGGCAGCAGGGCGGCAAATTGTTCTTTTTGCCGCTCGGTGAGACCGGGGAAATATTTCAGTATAAGCTCTACACCTGCCATGGACTATAGGTATGCCTGCAAATGTTTGCTCTTGCTGCTGACACGGAGACGTTTGATGCCTTTTTCTTTGATTTGGCGGACACGCTCACGGGTGAGGCCGAATTTCATGGCAATCTCGTCAAGGCTAAGCGCATGGGGAAGACCTATTCCAAAATACATCTTGATGACCTCACGCTCATATTCGGTGAGCGTTGAAAGGGCGCGCTCAATTTCCTGCGACAGGGATTCTTGCATCAAGGCGCTGTCTGTGGGCGGTGTGTCCTCGTTGGGCAAAACATCAACGAAATTGACATCCTCGTCGGCTACAAGGGGTGCGTCAATAGAGATATGACGGCCAGATATGCCGAGGATGCTCTTGATTTTCTCTTCGGGGATATCAAGCATGTCGGCCAATTCCTCCTCTGATGGCGGACGTTCCAATTCTTGTTCCAGACGGCTGATTTCTTTTTTCAGCTTATTGAGGGCTCCCAATTGGTTGGAGGGAAGGCGGACAATGCGCGAGTTCTCAGCAATGGCCTGCAGAATGGACTGACGAATCCACCACACGGCATAGGAGATAAACTTGAAACCACGGGTTTCGTCAAAACGCTTTGCGGCCTTAATCAGACCCACATTGCCCTCATTGATAAGATCAGGCAGACTGAGTCCCTGGTTCTGGTACTGCTTGGCGACAGAGACTACAAAACGTAGATTGGCCTTTGTGAGACGGTCCAGAGCTTCCTGGTCTCCTGCCTTGATACGCTGTGCCAGCCGCACCTCCTCTTCGGGAGTCAACAACTCTTCACTGCATATATCTTGCAGATATTTATCCAACGATTTGATATCGCGGTTGGTAATGGAATGGGTAATTTTTAATTGTCTCATAGCTGATAATTCAATTCCACTCTATTTTTCTTCCATAACGATAAAAAAGCAAAAAAGTTTCATGAGAATAAAAAAAAAGTTGTTAATTATAATTTAAGAGTTGACAATCAAAAAAAAAAACGTAAATTTGCACTTTCAACCGAATGAGAATATAACCTATGTTTGAAAGCATTAGTAGTAAGATAGAGAAAGCGTTACACACGCTCAAAGGCAAAGGAAGCATCACCGACATCAACATAGCCGAGACAGTGAAAGAGGTTCGCAAGGCCTTGCTTGACGCCGATGTGAGCTATCCGATAGCCAAGGAATTTACCGACAAGGTAAAATCCGAAGCGCTGGGAAGAAATGTCATCCAGAGCATCGAACCGGGACAACTGATGGTGAAAATCGTCCACGAGAAGCTCACCGAACTTATGGGGAGCTCGGCTGTGGACATCAACATCAAAGGTAACCCTGCCGTAATACTCATTGCCGGTCTACAAGGATCGGGTAAAACCACTTTCTCTGCCAAACTGGCCCACTATCTCAAGACTAAAAAGAACAAAAGCGTCATGCTTGTTGCCGGTGACGTTTACCGTCCTGCCGCCATCAGCCAGTTGCAGACACTTGGACAGCAGATACAGGTGCCAGTCTTCACCGAGGAAGGTAACACCAATCCTATTGACATCGCCACCAAAGCCATCAAAGACGCCAAGATGAAGGGGGCACAAGTGGTCATCGTTGATACCGCAGGCCGTCTGGCTGTCGATGAGGATATGATGAACGAGATTTCCGGTCTGAAACAATCCCTCAACCCACAAGAGACCCTTTTCGTGGTCGATGCAATGACTGGCCAAGATGCCGTCAACACCGCCAAAGCATTCAATGACCGACTTGATTTCGACGGCGTAGTACTTACCAAGCTTGACGGCGACACCCGTGGCGGTGCAGCCCTCACCATCCGCTACTCTGTACAGAAGCCTATCAAGTTTGTCGGTATCGGCGAAAAGATGGAAGCCCTCGACGTATTCCACCCCGACCGTATGGCCAGCCGCATCCTTGGCATGGGCGACGTGGTCTCACTGGTGGAACGTGCTCAAGAGCAGTACGACGAAGAGGAAGCTCGTAAAATCCAAAAGAAACTCATCCACAACGAATATAACTTTGAAGACTTTCTCTCCCAAATCGGACAAGTCAAGAAAATGGGTAGCATGAAAGACCTTATCGGCATGATTCCCGGAATGGACAAGTTGACCAAAAATGTGGAAATAACCGACGATGCCTTCAAGCCTATCGAGTCCATGATAGGCAGCATGACCCCATATGAGCGTCGCAATCCCAGCTGTTTGAACGGTAGTCGTAAACAACGCATAGCCTCAGGCAGCGGCCACTCCATCCAAGAAGTGAACCGGTTTATCAAACAGTTTGAAGAAACCCGCAAAATGATGAAAGCCGTAAGCTCCAAAGGCAAACCTCCACGCCTACCCAAGCGCCACCGGTAATCTCCAACCCGACAATTGCAAAGTAAATCATTCTACAGACATACAAAAGCCCACTCCCATGTTTCAATTATTAGACGGTAAAACCCTATCCATCCAAATTAAAGAAGAAATCGCTACCGAAGTGCGTCAACTCATGGCTCAAGGCCATCGCACACCTCATTTGGCCGCTGTCATTGTCGGCAACGACGGTGCCAGCCAGACCTACGTAGCTAACAAAGAAAAATCAAGCCACGAAGTCGGTTACACCTCCTCGGTCTACCGTTACTCCGAGAAAACCACAGAAGAAGAGCTTCTTGAATCCATCAACTTCCTCAACAACGACCCTGAAATCGACGGATTCATTGTCCAGCTCCCTCTACCTAAACATATCAATGAACAGCATGTCATTGATGCCATCTCGCCCGACAAGGATGTAGACGGTTTCACCGCCATTAATGTAGGACGTATGGTACTGGGAGAAGACGCATTCATTCCTGCCACCCCCATGGGAATCTGCACCCTTCTCAAACGCTACGGCATCGAAACTTCGGGCAAAAACTGTGTCGTAATAGGTCGCAGCAACATCGTCGGCACTCCCGTGGCCAATCTCCTTTCGCGCAAAGGATTCGACTGCACTGTTACCCTATGCCACAGCCGCACACAAAACCTCCCTGAGATATGCCGCAATGCCGACATCCTCATCGTAGCCATCGGCAAACCCGAGTTTGTCACCGCCGACATGGTCAAACCTGGTGCCGTTGTCATTGACGTGGGCATCCATCGCATTCCCGACGAAAGCCGTAAAAGCGGCTACCGAATCATCGGTGACGTGAAACATAGCGAGGTAGACTCCCTCTGCAACTGGGTCACTCCTGTTCCTGGCGGTGTCGGACCTCTCACCATCATCTCCTTGCTCGAAAACACAATGAAGGCCTATAAAAAGAACCTCAACATCAAGTAAACCTTCTCCCTGCATACAGTAAACCCCGCAACAGTCATGCCTGATGCGGGGTTTATTATTTGCTTCAAAAAGCCTATCAACGAGTCTCCGACAAAAGATTTTCATTCACCTCAAGAGGCGAATAACGATCCTCCTCTTTGCATTTCACATTGGCTGCCTTATGACACACACAGCCCGCCGATTCCCCCGTATAGGGATCCATGCCGCTGCAATGACGCTTAAACTCGCCATGCTTGCGCACAAACATCTTGATGCCCAATCCCAGCATCATCAATGCCACGACTGCTACAGCACACAAAATTGTTATGACTATCGTTTTGTCCATTGCTTACAACCGGTTCGCCAAACCACGACCCTGAATATTTCATGTGTTAAACATTATCCAACAAAAAAGCCGCAATAATGCGGCTTTTGTTTGCTCCCCAAGCAGGACTTGAACCTGCGACCCCCTGATTAACAGTCAGGTGCTCTAACCAACTGAGCTATTGAGGAAGGTTGCTTTATCTCTTTCAAAGCGGTTGCAAAGATACGCACTTTTTTGGAACTAACAAAATTTTTTTTGAAAAAAAATCATCATCACTCCTTAATACTTATGAATATCAAATTGTTGAGATTGGTAAAAATTTCACTATATCACCTGCTACGATGCTGCATTGCGACTGTTTTTGCAAGGCTAAATCACCAGATTTGCCATGTATCCACACACCCAATGTAGCACACATCGCTGCATCTAATTGAAATTCTTTATTTTGAGCCAAAATAGCAAGTATAATTCCTGTCAGTACATCCCCGCTTCCAGCCGTAGCCATACCCGGATTTCCCGTAGTATTGATACACATTTCCCCTTCTTTACCAGTGGTTTGCGTTCGATGGCCTTTATACACAATGGCACACGAAGTGCACTTACTCACCTCCCTTTGTAGACATTCGCGTTCACGACGGCTATCGCTACGTCCAAACAACCGTTCAAACTCCTTGGCATGTGGTGTGAGCACCGTAGGAGCCTTTGTACCCAACGACTGCAGCAAATCCAGCCTATCATCCATCTTCGACAACATATTCAATCCATCCGCATCCACTACCAAAGCTTTTCCCAAAGCAGCACACAACAGTGTACGCATGGAATCCATGCTCCCTGTACCCAGTCCGGGTCCCACCCCTATAGCATCATAACGCGACAATTCCTCGGTCGTGAAACAATGAGACCAAGTACTCTCCCCCTCGTCAATCGAAACCATAGCCTCCGGAACAGCGGTCTGCATAATGTCCACTCCCTTTTGTGGCACATGCACCGTCAACAATCCGACCCCCGAACGCAAACAGGCTCTTGCAGCCAATATCGCTGCCCCCATCTTGCCATAGCTACCCGCCACCAGCAAAGCGTGCCCATAGGTGCCTTTATGGCTCTCTGCAGGCCTATTGTTCAAAAAATCGGGCCACACCGGGCAGTCCACCTCATAAGTATTTTCGTCAATCCGAATCATCATGTCAAATCCATTATGTGGCAAAATCAACACTTCTGTCGCAATCCATATCAAAAAAGAAAGCGGAAACCAGTCTCCTGGCCACCGCTTTCTATATCATCTGCTTAATGATTTCAATCCATTAGAAATGATAGGTCACACCCATGCCAAAGGTCCATGTGCGATTATATGTCTTGCTGGGACTCTTGGCAGTGCTAATCAGACCATGATAATAATTACCTTCAAAATGCAGCTGCCAACTGGGGGTCACATTCATGCTGAGACCCAGACCAGCGGCCACACCGGCATCGAAACGGTTGTCATAGCCGTCAACGAAAGCATAGGTAGTACCTGTAAAGTGGTAGGGCTCGGTAGTTTTGTAAATGTAGCCGTCGCGATACTGCGAGAGCCAGTAAGCAGCATAGCCGCCAGCCATGAAATGAATACGGACAGCCTCGCCACCGATGGAGAAGTCAGCCATCAGAGGAACCTGCAGGTACTGGTTCTGATGATAAGTCTGATACTTCTGGCTGACACCATTGATGTCAACAGTAAGCTTGGTGGCATAGTTCTTCGAAATCATACTCACCCCGCTGCGGATACCGAACCATTCATTGAACTGGTAGCCAACGCGAGCCTCAAGATTCAAACCGCGATAGGGATACCAAATGCCATTGAAGATAGTCTTCTGAACATTGGGTTTATTGCTCGAGCCACCCAGCATCAAGCCAAGATACCAACCTTTGGCTTCATCTTTGCGGATATCGTCTTCGGGAATAAGGTCACGGCGCACGGAATTACGATCCTTGACATCGGGTTTGTCGGCAGGAGCCTTTACATCCTTGCGATAGGGGTTCTCCACATAGGCACCGTCGATATTAACTTGGCTGTTGCGCATAAACACACGGGTAGAGGGCTGAACTCTCTCCACAAAAGTTGCATTAAGAAAAGCCTGATACCGCTCGGCAGCAATCAAACCAGTTGCCATTCTGCCCGAACGGGTCTGGATAACAACGCCATACCGATTCAGCGAATCCTGAGGCACAGGAGTACCGTCCTTAAAAGTAATCAATGCCGACACATACTCGGTCACGCCCTCATTCTGGGCAAATGCTCCACCCATCAGGGCCAGGAACAACACGATAAATAGTGATTTCTTCATGATATTATAGTTTATGTTTTTTCCTTGATTTAAATTGCAAAAATACTGTTTTTTTTTCTATTGTTGCAAAAACAAATTCATAATAAATTACTACACATTCACTATCAATCAGCTACAGAAACACATCGACCCCTTAGCTGACAATTCTTTCCCACACTTTTGGCACATTACAGGTTTTCATAACGGGGGGAGAACGTATCACCACCCTTCACACTGCCTGTGGTCAAGCCCTTTTTAAGCCATCTGGCACGCTGGGCCGAAGTACCGTGGTTGAACGAGTCGGGGATGGAGTAGCCGCGTGCCTTCTTCTGCAGATAATCGTCGCCGATTTTAGAAGCCACATTGAGGCCTTCCTCGATGTCGCCATCCTCTATCGAGCCGAACATCTCATTGTCATGATATGCCCATACTCCGGCATAATAGTCGGCTTGAAGCTCTAACCGGACACTTATCTGGTTGGACTCCTTTTCGCTCACACGGCTCATCTGCTGGTGTGCCTCGCCCAAAGTGCCAAGAAGGTTTTGCACATGGTGACCCACCTCGTGTGCAATAACATAGGCATAGGCAAAGTCGCCGTCAGCACCCAACTGCTGCTTCATACTGGAGAAAAACTCAAGGTCAATATACACACTTTTGTCTGCCGAGCAATAGAAAGGACCCGAAGCCGATGTGGCACCGCCACAACCGCTCTGCACCGACCCTTTGAAGAGCACCAGTTTCGGTGGCTCATATGTACGACCCATCTTTCTAAACTCTGCTGTCCATACATCCTCGGTACCTGCCAGAATCTGGCTGGCAAACTTGGCCAATTCCTGTTCCTCGGCCGTAGGCACATACTCGGTGTTCTGCGTTGTTTGCGTACCTGTGCTGGCCATCTGTTGCAATACGCTCGAAGGGTCTCCACCCATAAACAAGGCGATAATACCTGCAATAATCAACCCTCCTATACCGATACCGGCAGTTTTGGCAGTCCGACCTCTACGGTCGTCAACATTCTTGCTTTCGCGTCTTCCTTCAAGATTCATAATAAGTGCATTAATATATTAAGTTATTAAACAATCATTTCTGTACCATGCCGCATCAACACCCCTTTCGCCTCTGCATCATATACCCCTTTGTTTCTCACTCACCAAATCGATACCACAAAACCCATAGCAAGCAAATCAACCTTCTTGGTAATCATTACTTTGCACTATCATCAACAGAGTAATTCTCTCACACTATCATGCTGCAAATATACGTCTTTTTTTTGACATTGTAAAAAAACTTATCTCCCGTCCGCCTAACCATGTTCCACTGCACTTCCTTCGCTCGTCATACCTCAGTTCTTCCTTCGTTCTTCCTTCGTTCTTCCTCCAGCGAGGAAGAACTGACGAATAAATGAAGATGAATGAGCGAAGGTAACGCATTCCGAAAAAAAAGTGTATATTTGCAAACACACACGCAACAGGCAACCAACCTATAATCATTCTGTAATCAACATAATACACACCAATATGAGCCACGGGAAAGACATCTGCAACGAGTTGAAGAGGGTGCGCCGAAGCATCGCCCGCGAGAACGGCATACCATTCGAGACCGAAGAATGCACCTATCAAGGCGAATGCCGCGGCACCTGCCCGCGATGCGAGGCCGAGTTGCGCCAGTTGGAGGCGGCTTTGGCCGGGCGACTGAGCATGGGCAAGGTGGCCACTGTGGCTGGGCTGATGCTGAGCCTTGCCGCCGGGGCACAGGCGCAGGAGGTGAAAACCACCATACCGAATCTGCCTACAAGACAGGAGGTCACAGATTCAGTCTCTGTCGCAGGGCTGCACGGCTCAGTGCTGACTGATGACAAGACCAAAGAGCCTATCCCTTTTGCCAACGTCACCATCCACCAAGACGGCAAATTGGTGACAGGAACCCTTACTAACATTGATGGGGAGTTCACGCTGAAGCCCTTCACCATCAGACCGGGCAAATACCAAATACGTGTCTCCTGCGTCGGATACAGTACAGTTACACTCGACATGTACACTTCAAAACCGCAGAAAACAGTAACCATCAGCATGAAAACAAATGCTCTTCCGTTGCAAGGGGTGGTCATAACCGGGATGCCAGACCCCTACGACCCCGATGCCACGCAGAATATGGAGATTCAGGGCGTGAGAGTCATCGTGAAATAGCCTCGACCGATGGAAGGCGTACCATTCATCGGCATATCCCGCCACCGCATAGGGGTAGACGGCCAAGGGGTCACCACTCTGGCTGCCTTTCATGGCTGTGGGCTGCACTGCCGCTATTGTCTCAACCATCGCTGTCTCGAGTCTGCCGATGGGTTGCCCCTCTACACACCGCAGCAACTCTACAAGCTGGTGGGAGTGGATAATCTCTACTTCATTGCCACGGGCGGCGGAGTGTGTTTCGGTGGTGGCGAACCCCTGCTGCAGATGGCGTTTATCCAAGAATTCAAGACCCTGTGCGGGAAGAGCTGGCGGCTGACGACAGAGTCATCGCTACAGGTGCCGCAGCAAGCAGTAACCGCAGCGACAAGGGTGGTGGACTACTTTATTGTGGACATCAAAGAGAGCAACCCCGACATTTACCACGCCTACACAGGAGGCGACTGCCAAAGGGCATGGGACAATCTGGAGCATCTGCTTGCCTTGACAGGACCGGAACGGGTGATAGTGCGGGTGCCATTGATACCGGAGTACAACAGCGAGGTCGACTGCATAAAGACGGTGGCACGACTGCACGAGATGGGTGTGAAGCAGATAGACCGCTTCACCTACCAAAGGCTATAGTCTCTTCTACCCTACAAAAGCTTATCGGTTCAACACCTGGTTGAGGCATTTGAGGGTGACCTTGACCCGCGACAGGTCGGCCTTGGGGTCAGCAGGGATGAAGCGCAGCGTGGCACTGGAGCCTGCGGGTAGGTCGAAATAGTTATTGTCGAAATGGCCATCGACATGGGGCTCGGTCTGGAGCATCACGTCGCGGAGATTGGTCTCAGCAGTGACGGTGGCGGTGAGTTGTCCCTTCTTGTTCAGCGATTGCTCCAACTGATACTTGGCTTTGCGAAGGTGGAGGTTCTTGGGGTAGGTCTTATAGTATTTCTCCCAGCGCGAGAGGTCGACGGTATCGGCAAAGAGGTCGCGGGCACGATAGTGCAACGCCTTCCAGTTGCCATAGCAGTCGATGCTGCTCCACGAAGCCACGGGCCAGCAGTCGTTCAGCTGCCAGTACAGGGTGCCCATGCAATGAGGCTGTGCCAGCCGATGGCACAGAATGCCGTAGCCCGTACCCCAAGCCTGGAGCAACTGGCTCACGTAGCAGTAGTCTTCAAGACTAAGCGAGCGGCTGTCGACGCCATAGTATTGTTGCATGGCTTTGTCAATTATCTCCCTTCCACGGCCGTGTTTCTGGTGGCTCTTCATCGTGGGAGAGTCGATGGTGCGCTGGTCTTCGGGGCAGAAACGGCACACAGTGCTGTAGTCCGGATAGCTCTGGAAGCCGTATTCGGACATAAAGCGACCCGTCTTCTCCTTGTACATTTCAAAGGGTTG
>JAEEGF010209644.1_pt1 | contig 46692 bp, 39 predicted proteins | sample 9134171 | NCBI WGS metagenome assembly JAEEGF01 (sample SAMN16246542, study PRJNA631951) | gut metagenome | biome: gut microbiome; feature: rumen; material: AP-attached | host: Bos | place: Iran: Karaj | collected 2018-10
TCAACACCCAAAGCCTCAGATACAGGCTTTACAATCTGGCTCAAAGACATCTTAGGGTTCACCTTGCCTTTTGGCTTGCCCATGTGGCTCATCATGATTACAGCACCACCGTCTGCCAATACCTTCTTCAATGTTGGCAGAGCACCCATGATACGTGTCTTGTCAGTTACATTACCATTTTCATCCAGTGGCACATTGAAGTCCACGCGTACGATTGCCTTCTTACCGGCAAAATTAAATTGATCAATTGTCATAATGCTTTTTATAAAAAGTTTATAATTTTCTATTTGGATTGCAAAGATAAGAAATTATTTACGAATTACCATATTTATTCACCCAAAAAGTGCTTGCACCAAGCCTGCAAACCACATTTCTTGCAATGCGGAGTCCTTGACTGGCAGATATACCTGCCATGAAGCAAGAGCCAATGATGTGCTTTGGGGATATCTTCATCTGCAATATGCTTCACTAATTCTAGCTCCACCTTCAAAGGCGTATTGCAACTCTCAGGTACCAAGCCCAGACGATGACTTACCCTGAACACATGCGTATCTACTGCCATCGTCGCTTTTCCCCAAACCACTGACAGCATTACATTTGCCGTCTTCCTTCCTACACCAGGCAACTTCAACAAATCCTCCATCTCGCCAGGCACGACACCACCAAAGTCACGAACTAACAATTTCGCCATCTCTACCAAGTGCTTCGCCTTGCTGTTTGGGTAGGACACACTTTTCACATATTCCAATACTGCCTCAGGCGTAGATATAGCCATTACCTCTGGCGTAGGATAGGCTTCAAACAAAGCCGGCGAAATCTGATTCACTCGCTTGTCTGTGCATTGAGCACTCAGAATCACAGCCATCAACAACTGAAACGGATTCTCATAGTGCAACTCCGTCTCTGCAATCTGCATGTTCTCCTTGAACCACCCAATAATCCCCTCATATCTCTGTTTTTTTGTCATACTATTCCATTCCTTCATTCTGCTTCCAGTGTGAGGTCTTAATTTAAGATGATATTGGTGCAAAGGTACTATATTTAGTACTACGTGCCAAACTTTTTTGACTTTTTCTTTTCTTGTATGATTGCAATGGAGATAGTCATAAGTTTACGTTTAGCAACCCTATGATTTAGCTCTGCCAAAGCATAGGGTTAGGAGGTAAAAAACTATGGTTTTTTGGGGGGCATTTGATAGGAGGCATTCCCACGGGATGTGGGAGGCTTTGCTATGGGTCGTCGCAGTATTTTCTATGAGTGAGCGTAATATCTCCTATACCCCTACGCAAAATATTGTGACGGGTGATAGAAGATATTACTACGAATAATGGCAAGCTTTTCGTCTTCCCATGGGGAACTTTAGTGCTGTTAATAGCAAGACCTCCATTTTCAATAACGAATCTTGCCCCTAATCTTAAGGATGTTTACTTTTTTGACAAGTTTTTCTTCGATTAGTTTGGCAAATAGCAAAAAAAGCAGTTACTTTGCAACTTAATTCAAAATTGACGGGATAAAGATGAAGCATCAGTTAAGAAGCTCGTTCAGCACACAGGGAAGGCGCATGGCAGGAGCCAGAGCGCTTTGGGTGGCTAACGGCATGAAAAAAGAACAGTTAGGTAAACCAATCATTGCTGTGGTTAACTCGTTTACGCAGTTTGTGCCTGGTCATGTGCATCTGCATGAAGCAGGGCAGTTGGTAAAACAAGAAATAGAGAAGTTAGGTTGCTTTGCAGCTGAGTTTAATACCATTGCCATTGATGATGGCATCGCTATGGGTCACGATGGCATGTTGTATTCATTGCCTTCTCGCGATATCATTGCCGATAGTGTGGAATATATGGTGAACGCTCACAAGGCGGATGCAATGGTGTGTATCAGCAATTGTGATAAGATCACCCCAGGTATGTTGATGGCAGCTATGAGGCTGAACATCCCTGCTGTGTTTGTGAGTGGTGGCCCTATGGAAGCAGGCAACTATCGTGGCGAACAGGTAGATTTGATTGACTTGATGGTACGTGGAGCCGACAAGAATGTGAGTGATGCCGACTTGGCAGAGATAGAGCAGGTGGGTTGCCCTGGTTGCGGATGTTGCTCTGGTATGTTTACCGCTAACTCTATGAACTGCTTGAACGAGGCCATTGGCTTGGCATTGCCAGGTAATGGTACGATTCTGGCTACCCATGCCAACCGCAAACACCTGATGGAGCAAGCCGCTCAGCTGATTGTGAAGAACACCTATAAATATTATGAGGATGGCGACGAGAGCGTTTTGCCTCGTAGCATCGCCACCCGTCAGGCTTTCCTCAATGCGATGAGTTTGGACATTGCCATGGGTGGATCAACAAACACTGTGCTCCATTTGCTGGCTGTTGCTCATGAAGCAGGAGTAGATTTCAAGATGGATGACATCGATATGCTGAGCCGCAAGGTGCCTTGCCTTTGCAAGGTGGCTCCTAACACCAATAAGTATCATGTGCAGGATGTGAATCGTGCGGGTGGTATTGTCGCTATCATGCAGCAGTTGGCAAAAGGCAGACTGATAGATACTTCTTTGAAGCGTGTGGATGGAATGACATTGGCGGAGGAAATCAGCAAATACACTATTGAAACTTCACAAGTTAGCGATGAGGCAAAAAATATCTACCTCAGTGCTCCAGCCAATAGGTTCAGCAATGTGATGGGCTCTCAGGAGAATTACTATAAGGTTTTCGACAATGATCGTGCAAATGGCTGCATTCGTGATTTGGAGCATGCCTACACCAAGGATGGTGGCTTGGCCGTACTGAAAGGCAATATCGCGCAGGATGGTTGTGTGATTAAAACCGCAGGCGTGGATGAAAGCCTTTTCCATTTCAGTGGCCCGGCTCGTGTGTTCGACTCACAGGATACGGCTTGTGAGGGTATCTTAGATGAAACCCGCGTCAAAGCTGGCGATGTGGTGGTGATTACCCACGAGGGGCCGAAGGGTGGTCCAGGTATGCAGGAAATGTTGTATCCAACCTCATATATTAAGAGTCGCCACCTTGGCAAGGCTTGTGCCTTGATTACCGATGGTCGATTCAGTGGTGGTACCTCAGGCTTGAGCATTGGGCATATCTCTCCAGAGGCAGCTGCTGGTGGCAACATTGGTAAGATTAAGGATGGTGACATTATTGAGATTGATATCCCAAGCAGAAGTATCAATGTTAAGCTAAGCGATGAGGAATTGGCAGCAAGACCTATGCAACCTGTCATCCGTGATCGCAGTGTGCCCAAGAGTCTTCAGGCATACGCTTCGATGGTGAGCTCAGCGGATAAGGGAGCTGTTAGGATTATTTGACAAAAAAGAAAGATTATGATATCAGGTTCAGAAGCATTGATGCTGGCTTTAGAGCATCAGGGAGTAAAGACCATCTTCGGCTATCCAGGTGGAAGCATCATGCCTGTGTATGATGCCCTGTATGACCACATGGACAAACTCCACCATATCCTCGTGCGTCACGAACAAGGAGCTGCCCATGCGGCTGAGGGCTTTGCCCGTGTGTCTGGCGAGGTGGGTGTTTGCATCGTGACCAGCGGTCCTGGTGCTACAAATACTATAACAGGTATTGCTGACGCTATGATTGACAGTACGCCCATCGTAGTCATTGCTGGTCAAGTGGGTGTTGGTGCCTTGGGTACTGATGCCTTTCAGGAAGTCGATTGGGTGGGCTTAACACAACCTATCTCCAAATGGAGCTACATGATTCGCGATGCTAATGACATTGCAAGAGCTGTAGCTCGTGCGTTTTATATCGCTAAGAGTGGTAGGCCAGGTCCTGTGGTTTTGGACTTTCCCAAGAGTGCACAGACGCAGATGATTGACTATCAGCCTGCAGATGTTAATTATATACGCAGTTATGACCCCGTGCCCGATACTGATATGGCATCGGTGGAAGAAGCAGCTGAATTGATTAACAATGCCAAACGTCCTTTTATGCTAGTGGGTCAAGGGGTGGAACTGGGTAATGCACATCAGGAGTTGTTGGACTTCATAGAGAAGGCTGACATCCCTTGTGGTACCACGATGTTGGGACTTTCAGCTTTGCCTTATAACCATCCATTGAACAAGGGAATGTTGGGTATGCACGGCAATATTGGTCCGAATGTGAACACCAATAAGTGCGATGTGCTGATTGCGGTGGGTATGCGTTTCAGCGACCGAGTGACAGGTTATCTACCTAACTATGCGAAGCAGGCGAAGATAATCCACTTCGATATTGACCCGGTTGAGATTAATAAGAACGTGAAGGTGGATGTGGCTGTGTTAGGCAACTGCAAGGAAACCTTGCGCATCGTATGCGAGAAGTTGAAACCTGCAAAGCATGAGAAATGGTCTGATAGCTTCTCAACGTATGAGAAGTTGGAATATGACAAGGTGATATCTAACGAGTTGCATCCTCAGGCCGAGACGTTAAGCTATGGCGAGGTAGTGCATGCGGTGGCTGAGGCAACGAAACATGAGGGTATATTAGTTACCGACGTAGGTCAGAACCAGTTGACAGCAGCTCGCTATTTCCACCTGCTGAATAAACGTAGTATGGTCACATCTGGTGGCTTGGGTACGATGGGCTTTGGCTTGCCAGCTGCTATTGGTGCTACCTTCGGCGCTCCTGACCGTATAGTTTGTCTTTTCGTAGGTGATGGTGGCATCCAGATGACCATTGAGGAGTTTGGCACCATTATGGAGCATAAGTGTCCTGTGAAGGTTATCATCTTGAACAATCATTTCTTGGGCAATGTGCGTCAGTGGCAGGAGTTGTTCTTTAATCGTCGCTACTCATTCACCCACATGATGAACCCAGACTATATGAAGATTGCTGAGGCTTACGGCATTCCTGCTCAGCGGGTAGTGAAGCGAGAGGATTTGGCTGAGGCTGTGAATAAGATGCTTAACACTGATGGGCCTTTTATCTTGGAGGCAGTGGTGACTGAGGAAGAGAATGTGTTGCCAATGACACCTCCGGGAAGTGCCATCAGTGAAATAATGCTTGAAACGGAATAAGTATGGAACAGAAACTATATACGATTATCGTACATTCTGAGAATGTAGCAGGTGTGCTGAATCAAGTGACCGCTGTCTTCACACGTAGGCAAATTAATATCGAGAGCCTGAACGTGTCGGCATCGTCTATCCCTGGGGTGCATAAATACACCATCACTGCGTGGACCGATCCCGATACGATGGAGAAAGTGGCTAAACAAATCTCCAGGAAGATTGATGTGGTGCAGACGCAGTTTTATACAGACGATGAAGTGTTTCAGCACGAGATAGCGCTCTATAAGCTCAAAACGCATATCTTGGAGGCAAACCGTGAGGTAGGAAAAGTGATACGTAGGTTTAACGCTCGTATCGTAGAGGTGAACTCAACCTATTCTGTGGTGGTACATGATGGAATGAGTGCTGAGATTACCAATATGAACGAACAACTGATGCAGTTGGGTTGTGTGTTACAGTTCGTAAGGTCTGGACGCGTTGTGGTAACCAAGAGTAGCTTCGAAAGGGTAGATGAATATCTGGACAAGCGTGGCAAGAAATACGAGCAGAGGGGTATATGAGCCAGTTGGATAAGATAGGTACATATCCATTTGTGGCAGAGCCGTTTCATGTGGATTTCACAGGGCACCTTACCATTGGTGTATTGGGGAATCAACTTTTAAATGCTGCAGGCTTTCACTCGCACGACAGGGGCTTTGGGATCGATCGTTTGAACCAGGAGCAACATACTTGGGTACTTTCTAGGTTGGCGTTGGAGATGACTGACCTGCCTATGCAGTATGAGCCTTATACCATCGAGACATGGGTGGAGAATGTATATCGCTTGTTCACTGATCGTAACTTTGCTGTGTTGAACAAAGACGGCAAGCCTGTGGCATATGGTCGTTCGGTGTGGGCGATGATCAATACTGAAACCCGTAAGCCGGTAGATCTGATGGCGATTCATAATGGTGACATTGCCGGCTATATCTGTGACAAGGAGTGTCCCATTGAGAAACCCTCCCGCATCAAGGTGAGTAGTCAGGAACCAGTGGCTGTTTTGCCTGTAAAGTACAGTGATATGGATATCAACGGACATGTGAACAGCATCCGTTACATTGAACATATTCTCGACCTCTTCCCCCTCGATACCTTTAAAGAGAAACGGGTGAAGCGTTTTGAAATGGCGTATGTGGCTGAAACGATGGCTATGGATACTATGGCCTATTACATAGATAAGGTGGATGATAACAACTTCGATGTTGAGGTGCGAAAGAACCAAGCCGAGGTTGTTTGTCGCTCAAAAGTGATATTTGATAAACTTAATTAATAGAATTAAAAATGGCAAAAATGAATTTTGGCGGTGTCATTGAGGAAGTGATGACACGTGAAGAGTTTCCATTGGAGAAAGCTCGTGAGGTATTAAAGGATGAAACGATTGCTGTGATTGGTTATGGTGTTCAGGGTCCTGGTCAGGCTTGTAACCTGCGTGACAATGGTTTCAACGTAATCGTTGGTCAGCGTCAGGGCAAGACTTTCGAGAAGGCAATTGCTGACGGATGGGTTCCTGGTGAAACACTGTTCTCTATTGAAGAGGCTGCTACGAAGGGTACTATCGTGATGTGCCTGCTTTCTGATGCAGCAGTGATGTCTGTATGGCCTACACTGAAGAAGTGCCTGCAGCCAGGTAATGCACTGTATTTCTCTCATGGTTTCGCAATTACTTGGAACGACCGTACAGGTTGCGTTCCTCAGAAAGATATTGATGTAATCATGGTAGCTCCTAAGGGTTCAGGTACCTCTCTGCGTACCATGTTCCTCGAAGGTCGTGGTTTGAACTCATCATACGCAGTATATCAAGATGCTACAGGCAAGGCACTTGACCGTACTTTGGCATTGGGTATCGGTATCGGTTCTGGTTATCTGTTCGAAACTACCTTCCAGCGTGAGGCTACTTCTGACCTGACTGGTGAGCGTGGTTCACTAATGGGTGCTATTCAGGGGCTGCTGCTGGCTCAGTACGAGGTACTGCGTGAGAATGGTCACTCTCCATCTGAAGCTTTCAACGAGACTGTTGAGGAACTTACTCAGTCATTGATGCCTCTGTTTGCTCAGAAGGGTATGGACTGGATGTATGCTAATTGCTCTACTACTGCTCAGCGTGGTGCTCTGGATTGGATGGGTCCGTTCCACGATGCTATTAAGCCTGTGGTCGAAAAGTTGTATGCCAGCGTGAAGTGTGGTCATGAGGCTCAGATTTCTATCGATGCCAACTCTAAACCTGATTATCGTGTAGGTCTGGAGAAAGAACTGGCTGCTTTGCATAACTCAGAGATGTGGCGCACCGCTGAGGTGGTTCGTCAGCTGCGTCCTGAGAACAATTGAAGCTAATAAGTTTTAGTATAAAGCTCCTCTCTTTACAAAGTTGAGGAGCTTTTTTATTTTTATCATAAAACATTTGGTATGTTTTAGAATTATTCGTATAATTGCACAATTATTTGTCTAAATTTAAAGCAATATGAAAAAAACTTCTTTCTTCGCGATTTGTGCAAGTGCCCTTTTGATGGGTCTTTCTGCTTGCACAGGTAATCAGAACAACAACGCTGCCAATAGTGAGGCTGATGAGCAGCAAGTATTTATCGGTGAAGACATCGCCATCGCACAGACTCAGTATGGTAAAGTGCAGGGTTTCATGTCAAGAGATGTTTACACTTTCCTGGGTGTTCGCTATGGCGCTAACACAGAAGGTGCTAACCGTTTCATGCCTCCACAGGAACCAGAACCTTGGGATGGTGTTGTACCTGCTTTGGTGTATGGTTACTGTGCTCCTCAGAACGATCCTAATTATGCCAACAATGCTGGCGTTTGGCGTGACCATTGGAACTATAGCAACCTGAGTGAGGACTGCTTGTTCGTAAACGTATGGACCAAAGGCTTGAAGGACGGTAAGAAACGTCCTGTGATGGTATGGTTCCATGGAGGTGGCTATGCTGCAGGTAATGGTATTGAGCAGGATGGTTATCATGGTGAGAACATGGCTCGTTATGGTGACATCGTATTCGTATCAGTGAACCATCGTCTGAATGCTTTTGGTTTCTCTGACTTCTCAGGTGTAAGCGGTAAGTATGAGGATTCTGGCAATGCAGGTACACTGGATATGGTAGCTGCTTTGAAGTGGGTAAACAAAAATATCGAGAACTTTGGTGGTGATCCTAACAACGTGACTATCATGGGCCAGTCTGGTGGTGGAGCTAAGGTCTGCACACTGGTAGCTATGCCTGAAACCAAGGGTTTGGTACATAAGGCTGTTGCACTGAGTGGAAACTCTAACAATGCAACTTCTCAGAGCTATAGCCGTGAACTGGGTAAGTTCATCGTGAAATACAGCAAGAAGACTGTAGAACAGTTACAGTCAATGCCTTGGAGAGATTATCTGAAGCTGGCTAATGAAGCTGTTCAGGAGTTCAACAAGACTCAGAACATGACTGGCATGCGTGGTGGTTTTGCTCCTGTAGCTGATGGTAAGCACATCCCTGCAGCAGGTTACTATGATGACCTGAACGCTCCTTCTTCTCAGGTGCCTATGATTTACTGCTCTACTATGGCTGAGTTCAGTCCTGCACAGAGTAATCCATCATTGGAGAACCTGGATGCTAAAGGGTTGGGTGAGTATTTAGATCAGCGTTATCCAGGTAAGGGTGCTGCTGTTGCTGCTGCTTATCAGAAGGCATTCCCTGAGGCTAATGCAGGCGACATTATTGGTATGGCTACCAGTCCTCGTACTGGCATCATCAACAACGTAAGTCTGAAGGCTAAGCAGGGTGCTCCTGTATATTTGGCTTGGTTCGGTTTCAATCCTCCCATCTTCAACGGTCGCGCTCGTGCATTCCATTGCATTGATATCTGCTTCTGGTATCGTAACACTGACCGCATGGTTACTCACTCTGGTGGTGGCAAACGTCCTCGTGATCTGTCTAATAAAATGTCTGAGGCTCTATTGTCATTCATGCGTACTGGCAATCCTAATTGTGGTGCATTGCCTGAGTGGCCTGCATTCAACGATACTGACAGGCCGACTATGATTCTGAACGATGTTTGCGAGGTTCGCAACAATGTGGATACTGAGGCTTTGGAAGCAATGAAGTAATTTTAATTGATAATTGTTAAGAAGTGATATTAAGGGCTGATATTGATGTCAGCCCTTTCTTTTCGTCTTTACTTTTTATTTTTCGTTTTTAGGCGAACAACAAATTGCTGTAATCTTTTTTTTATTATCTTTGCGAAGTATGAAAGTGTTAATTGTAGAAGCCGATTTGGTTGCTTTTGATAAATTGGTGAATATCTTGGCAACTATAGACCCACTGATAGAGGTGATGGGAGCCACCGAAGGAGTAGCGCAAACACTTCGTTGGCTACAGCACAATGCTTTGCCAGACCTCATATTCATGGATGTTTTTTTTCATGATGGGTCGGCTTTTGACCTCCTTTCACAGATAGAAGATGTGCCTGTAATCTTTACCACCACATCGAGACAGTATGCTATTAAAGCTTTCAAGGTAAATTGTGTGGATTATTTACTGAAGCCGTTGCAGCAAGAAATGGTGGTAAACGCTTTGATGAAGTTCCAAAAGCGGAAAAGTTGCCACTGTGCGATGGACATAAATAACCAAGTGCAGGAGCATACAAATAAATTTAATCGTGTGATTTTGGTGTCGTGTAATAAAGATTTATTACCTGTATCAGTGGATGAGGTGGCCTATTTCTATAATACCGACAGCACCACTACGTTGGCGATGAAAAATGGAACGCATTATCTACTGGGCACTCGGTTGAAGGAGGTGTTCTCATTATTAGATCCTTTAAAGTTTATGAGGGTGAACAGACAGTTTGTGGTGGGTAGAAAGAGTGTGCGTGACATTACCGTGTTGGTGGATGGCAGGATGAAAGTAAATTTGAAAGTCAGCTCACCTGAAAAAATAATCGTCAGTCGGAGTTTGACAAGCGATTTCAAACGATGGTTGGCGCAAGGTTAGTAAATGTGCGAATGAAGAAGAAAGTAACGATATGCAGATGTGCTTCTCGTCAGATTATGGAGGCTGAGAAGGTGGCAAAGATGGCATCGAGCCTGCAACGGGCAGGTTATGAGGTGCAAGTGATGCCCGATCTGTGCGCTTTAGCTGAAGATGAGCCAGCACAACTGAAGGCTTTAGAAGGACAAACCATCGTGGCTTGCCATGAGAGGGCTGTTCGCTCATTATTCAACTGGCGGGGTGTTGAGCCTGGAGTAGTAATGAACCTGCGGACAGAGGACATAAATCAGTTGGCTGAAAAGATGGGGTTTGCACTGGAGGCTTCTGAAGAAGAAGTAGAGGCTTTCATAAACCAGATGAAAGCGTTTACTGTTTATCAGGGTACAGATGCCTGGTTTCCCGTGATTGATAGAAAACGATGTGTGGATTGTGGCAAGTGTCATGATTTTTGTCTGTTTGGTGTGTATAGCTTAGACTCTGATGGCAAGGTGCAGGTGACAACCCCCCATAACTGCAAGAATAATTGTCCGGCATGTGCAAGAACTTGTCCGCAAGAGGCGATTATCTTCCCTAAGCATGCGTTTTCGCCCATCAATGGTGGTGAGAACCATGAGGAGAATACATTGATGATAGATGCCACACAGCTGTATAACCAAGCATTCAGAGAACGACTGACCGCAAGGAGGGCTGGTGTTGCACTGCTGAAAAAGAATTCAACGAAATGACTGCTCATGACTACATAGCAACGCTGAAGGCTGCTCTTCGCATTTTCCAAGTAACTTCACCCAGATTGATAGGGAAGTTCTTGTATAACTTTGCGTGGAGGAGCATGAAGAGCATGGCTGCCTTTGAGAAGCGTACGAAGGAAGGAGCTCCCTTCTTTCCTGCATTCTTGATGATATCGGTGACCGAATCGTGCAACTTGGCTTGCAAGGGCTGTTGGGTGAGTCGGGGAGGGAAACTTCAATTGACACTGAAGCAGTTGGATGGCATCATCAACGAAGGTAAGAAGCAGGGCAGTTATTTCTATGGCATCTTGGGAGGCGAACCTCTGCTGTATAAAGGATTGCTGGAACTGATGGAGAAGCATTCAGATTGTTACTTTCAGTTGTTTACCAATGGTACGCTCATTAACGATATGATTGCGCAGCGACTGAAACGGATGGGGAATGTTACTCCGCTAATCAGTATAGAGGGTTTGGAGGAAGAAAGCGATTTGCGTAGGCAGCGTGAGGAGGTGTTTAACAAAACCCTTGAGGGGGTGCGAGCATGCAGAAGGGCTGGACTGATATTTGGCGCGGCATGCAGTATCTGCATGAGCAATTTTGACGATTTGGTAAGCAGAACATATATTGAGCGCATAGCGAAGGAAGGGGCGATGTATCTGTGGTATTACATCTACCGTCCTGTAGGTGCGGATCCTAATGCCGAGAATGCGTTGACACAGGAAAAGATTCAGGCACTTCGGAGGTTCATTGTAGAACAACGAAAAGATGCTCCGTTGTTTATCATTGATACTTATTGGGATGCTGATGGAAAGGCTTTGTGTCCTGGAGCTATGGGTATGAGTCATCATATTTCACCCTCAGGCGCTTTAGAGTTTTGTCCGCCTTTACAGATGTCCTCAGATTTCCTGAACGATGATGCATCCAACTTGGCAGAGGTGTGTCATTCTGCCTTCCTGGCTCGATGCCGCAAGCAGATTGCTGTCATCACACGTGGATGTATCTTGATGGATCATCCCGACAAGCTGGTAGAGTTGTTGGAAGCTGAACCAGAGGTGCAAGATACTACCAGTAGAGGAACGGTGATGGAGGAATATCGTAAAATGCGAAAAGTGGCCAGCCATGATATGAAAGAGCAGGCCATTCCCGAGCAAAGCATCTTTTACCGTTTCATGAAAAAACATTATTTCTTTGGATTTGGAGCGTATGGATAATGATAATGTAAAAACACAGTCTTACGACGTACCGCCTACGTTGGCTGAACGTAAGGAGCTGAGGCTACTCATGGGACAACGAGTGGGGAGTTTGCTGGTACAACCACCTCTTTCGATGAATGAGTTGGCTGAGATAACCCAGCAACTTATGGAGGAACGCCAACTTCCTGAGTCATACAAGGGATGGCTGATGGTGGAGGCGCATAATCAAGCGTGGAAAGAGTTTGTGGCTTCTATACCTTACGAGCGCAGATTGTTGTTGTTGCCCAAATGCTTGAGCCATTCGGCAAAATGTGAGGCAGAGATGGATGAGTTTGGCTTGTTGTGTCATCGCTGTGGACGTTGCGTGATTCCTGATCTTGAGCAGAAGGCTGAAGAACTGGGGGTGATGAGTATGGTGGCTGAAGGGTTTACCTCAGTGGTGGAACTGATAAAGAATCGCGTGGTGGATTGTGTGATTGGTGTGAGTTGTCTCAATTCGTTGGAGAAAGCGTTCCCGTTGCTAATCACTCATGCGGTGCCAGGAGTAGCCGTACCGCTGAACTTTGACGGATGTAAGGATACAGAGGTTGATGTGTCACATGTGATGCAATTACTATCAATGCGTAGTGAGCAGGATGCCATCTTGCTGGATTATGACCAGCTGCGACAAGAGGTGCAACAGTGGTTTGATGTGGCTCAACTGCGCCAATACTTTACTACCGATGGTAGGCAGACAGATGAGACTGCACTGCAATGGATGGGCAACAATGGGAAGCGTTGGAGACCTTATTTACTGGTGGCTACCTATAAGGCTTTGGCAGTTCAACAGGAGTTGTCCGAGACAGTAAAGCGTGCTGCTATTGGTGTTGAATGTTTCCATAAGGCTTCCTTAGTGCATGATGATATTCAAGATAATGACGATATTCGTTATGGCAAGCCTACTGTGCATGTGATACATGGTATTCCGATGGCTATTAATGTGGGTGATGCTTTGCTGGGTGAGGGCTACCGCTTGTTGAGTGAATGTGACCAGCCTGCATTGCTGGCAGAGGTGGCAAAGGCTCATGTGAAATTGTGCCAAGGACAGGGTATGGAACTGGAATGGAGCAATAATCCACAACCGATTACGGTGGATTTTGCATTGGATATTTTTACTAAAAAAACAGTTCCTGCATTTGAGGTGTCTTTGCAACTGGGACTGATTTGTGCTGGTGGCGACCCACAATTGCAACAGGTGTTCCAGCAGTTCAGTCATGCGCTGGGCATAGCTTATCAGTTGCAGGATGATATAGAGGATTTTGAAGGACAGGAGAAATTGGTGTTGCGCCCTTCGGCAGTACTGGGGGCACTTTGTGAAGACAATCCGGCATCGTTTATTGAGGCTTTGTTGCAATCTGATAATGTGAAAGGTTTCTTGAACGAAGCTTCAAATAGAAGTAGATTGGATAACGCTATAGCACGTGTGAGTGCTTTGGTGGAAACCTATCACCAAGAGGCGTTGGTGGCCTTGCGACAAATCAATAATGTGGAACTGAAAAGGCTGCTTTACAGAATCACAGAACGAATATTGGACAAGAAGAAAAGATGAAGGAACCCCTTTCCATAAGATTGATGCGAGCACTGCGAGTGGGCATTGGTAAGCTGAGCAGTGAGGCTACTACGCTGATCCGTCAGTATGTGGAAAGTCAGTGTGTGTCAGGGGAGGTGTGTTTCAAGAATAAAAGTGGCGTTCCCGATCTATATTATACAGCATTTGGATGGCTATTGGCTGCTTTACTTGATATTAAATTGGACAGAGAAAAGAGAAAAGTTCTCTTGGAAAGTCAAAAGAAAGCAGCCCTGGACCTTATCCATTATGCAGCTTTGATGCGTTGCTACCTGTTGGATGATTGGATGGACAAAGGTGGATTACGATTGGCATTAACTGGGATTACCCATCGTGAGGTGCGCAATCTGGATTCGTTTCATGATATTCCCCAGGGGGATGTAGGTAGCCCTTATTCACAGTTTATCTGGCAAGGTGTATTGGAAGATACTGGGAATGGACATTTGATTAAAATACAGGACTTGGAGAATTATCATGTTGGGACAGGAGGATACGCCAATTACCAGGAGAAGGTAGTGCCTACACTGAATGCTACAGCTGCAGCTTTGGCATTAAAAGGACAACTTGAAGGTTGGAAGAAAAACACCGACGTGGAGGCATTGCGACAGATGCAAGAAGATAATGGCGGTTTCAAAGCTTCGCCTTCAGCACCCTTGGCTGATTTGCTTTCAACTGCAACGGCATTGTTCATTCTCAAGCAATATAAAGTGAAACCGGCATTTAATGCCGAGGATTTTATTATATCGCATTGGCAGGATGGAGGTGGCTTTTCTGCTACTATACTGGATGATTCCAGCGATGTGGAATATGTGTTTTATGGATTGTTAGCAATAGGGGCAATATGAGCAAACAGCAAATAGATGAAATGATACAAGAAACAACGAGGTTGTTATTGCAAGAACGTGAGGCAGGTAAGATATGGCGAGGTGAGTTGTCATCTAGTGCAATATCAACGGCTGTATCGGTGTTTGCCCTGCATGAGATAGATGCCCGAAAATATGAACAACAGATAAAAGGGGGAATTGCATGGCTTCAGCAGACCATGCATCATGATGGAACTTGGGGCGATAGCATAGAGAGCCCTTCCAATCTTACTGCAACATTGCTTACTTATGCATCATTGTATGCCGTGGGTGTAAAGGTGGAGCAGACTGAGCAGTTCCTTGGAGAACGGTTTGGGGGACAAACAGATGAACATATCATCAAAGGGGTCTTGGACTATTATGGTACCGACCTTACCTTTTCAGTACCCATTTTGGTGATGTGTGCATTGGCAGGAGTGATTTCCGACTGGGAGCGCATACCTCCGTTCCCTTTTGAATTGGCTGTGTTACCACAACGATTATTCCGTTTTCTTAATCTGCCTGTTGTGAGTTATGCTATCCCTGCTTTGATAGCTGTGGGCATCTTGCGTTTCAAAAAAGGGAGACAGGGGGCGTTGTCAGCTTTACGACGTAAGTTCATAACACCTTCGCTGAAAGTGTTGGTGAAACTGCAACCAGCTGATGGCGGTTTCTTGGAGGCGGCTCCGCTGACCGCTTTCGTTGGTATGTGTATGGCTCAAGCAGGTTATCGTGAGCATGAGGTGACGAAAAAAGCAGCAGAGTTTTTGGTAAATACGGTGCGTACTGACGGTACATGGCCTATTGACACAGACTTGTCTGGTTGGGTGACGGGTCTTAGCATCAGAGCGTTAGAGGAGGATTTGCCTGAACGCGAATTCTTTATCGATAATATAAAAGAACGGTCAACCAAGGCCATACATCCGTTTACGGGAGCGCAACCTGGTGGATGGGGGTGGAGTGATCTGAGTGGCTCTGTACCAGATGGAGATGATACATCGGGTTCGTTGGTTGCGTTCCATGTGTTGACAAACGGTACCTATGCCCCAGAAGTGGGAGAAGGGATAAAGTGGTTGTTGGGGTTGCAGAATAATGATGGAGGCATGCCTACTTTTTGTAAAGGATGGGGTAAGTTGCCTTTTGACCGCAGCAGTGCCGATATCTCTGCTCATGCTTTTTTGGCAATATCTTTGTGGAAGGATGCTTTGCCTTTAGAAATAAGGGACAAGGCAGAGCGGGGGGCAAAGCGACTACTCCATTGGATGAAGTCGGCAATATCGGCAGATGGTTCATGGACACCTCTCTGGTTTGGTGACCAAGATGCTAATGATGAGAAATCGCCAGTATATGGGACCGCCACGGCTGTGGATTATTTGCTGTCGTCGGGAAGTAAGCAGGCACTGCCCTTGGCAAATCGTGGTATAGCCTACTTATTACGAATGCAAAATGAAGATGGTGGATGGGGTGGATCCAAAGGAGTGGCATCTAAGGTGACACTTACAGCCAAAGTGTTAGGTGCCTTGGCATCTGTGGAACAAGTGGATGAGGAAGCTTTAGAAAATGGTATTCACTTCTTATATGAAGCTTTTCAGTGTGGCGACCTATATAGAAGGGAACCCATCGGGCTGTATTTCTCTCGGTTGTGGTACTCTGAGAAATTGTATAACCTTGCTTTCCTGTTGATTGGATTAAAAAAAGTAAGAAACCATTATATAAACAAAGAAAGATGAAAAAAGTATTATTGACTATAGGGCTGCTATTGGCTACATTCAGCACCTTTGCGCAAGAGGTGGTGGAATGGAGGGGCGTAAACCGTACAGGTACTTTCAGTGACAGCGGTCTGTTGCAATCATGGGGCAGTGAAGGCCCTACCTTGCTTTGGTCGATAGATGGCATTGGTGAAGGTTATTCACAGATTGGCATTGCCAACGACAAGATTTATGTAACGGGCATGAAAGGAAACAACCACATGGGCTTTGTGTCGGTAATTAGCATGAATGGCAAACTGATTCAGCAAAAACCTTATTCGCAGGAATGGGTGGGCAACTATAGTGGTTCCAGAGCAGCTGTGACGTTGAATGAAGGGAAGTTATACCAGTATAGCGGTCATGGTGTACTGACCTGCATGGATGCTACCTCTTTAAATGTGGTGTGGCAAAAAGACATCCTGAAGGACTATGGTGTAAAGGAACTGGATTATGGCATGAATGAAGCCCCACTCATTGTGGGTGATAAGTTGATTATCACACCTGGTGGGAAGACGCATAATGTGGTGGCGTTGAATAAACAAACAGGAGTCCAAATATGGACTTCAAGCGCCAAAGGTGAATCATCTGCCTATTGCTCTCCTATACTGATTTCAGATATGGAGATACCTATAGTAGCGACTATTACCGAGCATAGCATCATCGGACTGAATGCTGACAACGGTGAAATGTTGTGGTCGCATCCTTTTCCAAGTCGTTGGACGGAACAATGCAACTCTCCGTTGTATGAAAATGGAATGCTGTATTGTATGACGGGTAATGGCTATGGGTCTGTGATGCTGAAATTGGAGAAAGGCGGACGTGCCATCAGGAAGATTTGGGATACTAAAGAACTGACTAATGTGTTCTCTGCAATGGTAAAGGTTGGACAGTATGTCTATGGATGTAACGAAAGCCGTAATTGGCTTTGTCTGGATTGGAACACAGGCCGTTTGATGTTCAAGACGAGAGGAAGACAGAGTGTCCCTATTGTGGCTGACGGAATGATTTTTAACTATTGTGACAATGGTGAGGTGCAACTGATAAAGCCCAATAGTAAAGAGTTGGAGATTGTGAGCCGTTTCAGAGTGACACAAGGAACGGAACAACATTGGGCGCACCCTGTGGTGCATAAAGGAGTGCTTTACATTAGGCATGGTGATAGTTTAATGGCTTATAAAGTAAAATGAAGAAAAGTAGTTTAAAATGGATAACCATTGCTACGGTTGTACTCTACTCTCTGGTAGTGATAGGGTGGCAGCTTTATACCCCTCATGCTGAACTGACTACCTTGGAGCCTGGGGCCGACAATCGTCCAGCTGAGTTGGCCCGCAGTGCTGATGACGTCAAGGTGGGTGAGTTTTTCATGAAGTATGAAGCTGAGGCTCCTACTGGGATGGAAGAAATGTGGACGGCTTTTCGTGGTAACAACCGAGATAATGTGATTCAGACCTCAGCACCTATCCGTACCTCTGGGGAATATGAAGAGATGTGGAGTTTTACGACAGGTGAAGGTCATGCAGCTCCTGTAATTTATAAAGGTAGGGTGTATGTGCTTGATTATGATGAAACACTCCTCTCTGATATGCTCCGCTGTTTTTCGCTTGATACTGGAGAAGAACTTTGGCGAAGATGGTATAGGGTACGTATCAAGCGCAACCATGGATTCTCTCGAACGATACCAGCTGTAGGCGATGGTTATATTATCACAATAGGACCTAATGGACATATGATGTGCTGTGATCCTATTAATGGGGAAATGAAGTGGTCACACGACTTGCAAAAAGAATATGATACTGAGGTTCCTTTTTGGTACACAGGACAGTGCCCCTTGGTAGAGGAGGATGAAGTGATTGTGGCACCTGCAGGAGCTGATACGTTGATGGTGGGCTTAAATATTAAGACAGGTGAGGTGAAATGGGCTACGGAAAATAGTGTTAATTTTAAGATGTCACATTCATCTGTGATGCCGATGACGTTGAATGGGAAGAAAACGTATGTATATATTGGCGTAGGTGGCGTTTGTGGCATTTCTGCCGAGGGCGCTGATAAAGGAAAACTATTGTGGAGCACTAATAAGTGGCAACCATCAGTGGTGGCTCCTTCACCTTTGCGTATTTCTCCCAACCAAGTGTTCTTGGTGGCAGGATATGGGAACGGAGGTGCTTTGCTACAGGTGGATGGAAGTGGCTCAAATTGGAAAGCTACGATATTGGATCAATACAAGGCAGATAAAGGCTTGTCCAGCGAACAACAGACACCTATTTTATATGATGGGAAAATCATCAGCATACTGCCTAAGGATGGTGGTGCTAATAGGAGCAAGTTAGTGTATTACCAACCTACGAATCTTCATACTCCAATCTGGACATCGGCACCAGATGAACGCTTCGGGTTGGGACCATACTTGGTGATAAACGATCTGCTTTTTGCTTTCAATGAAGATGGTGTGCTGTATGTTTATAGGATAGGAGCCAACGGTATGGAACTGCTCAAGAAGCAGGAAATTATGGAAGGTGTGGATGCATGGGGGCCTATGGCGTATGCTGATGGACGATTGGTGCTGCGTGACTCGCATACAGTAAAATGTTTAAGAATAATAGAATGACATCATAAAGAAGGACAATATGGAAGAATGTGAAAATAAGAAAGGCAAGATGACGAGGAAGGGATTCCTGCGAGTAATCGGCTCGATTGGAGCAGGCAGTGTCATTGTGGGTGGTGTAGGTAATTTGGCCTATCAGATGTTTGCCAAACCAGACGAGCTGTTCTACCCAACTAATGATAAAAAGGGTAGCGCCCCTGTACGGAGTGCATATGCATCTCCTTATAAAAAGATTTCCTCCTTTAAGACACCGGAGCCCATAGAATCGTTTGAGCTGTATGAGCAACAGATGGTTGTAGCTTCTTCCCAGCATGTTTATCTCTATGATGCTGGTGGTATATTGAGACACCAGTTCGCTACCGACGGTGAGGTAATGGATGTGACTGTGAGCGATGGCTTGATATATGTGCTTTATCCGATGCATGTGGATGTGTTTGACATACAGGGGATGAAAGTGCGTGAATGGGAAGCTTGTGATGAGAATGCCGACTATTGTTCGCTGACAGTCTTTGGTGATAATGTATTTATTACGGATGCGCAGAATAAGTTGATGTGTAAGTATTTGACTGATGGCACATTCGTGAAGTTCATTCATAGTCCGCAAGGCTTTGTGGTACCCAGCTACTCATTTGGCGTGATGAACATGAATGGGGTGGTGTATTGCTCTAATCCAGGCAGACATACTATTGAGAGCTATAGTGCTGACGGAGAATTTATGGCTTCATTTGGCGAAACTGGCATCAAGGAAGGTCATTTCAGCGGATGTTGCAACCCTGTTTATGTTACCTCCAATGCTTCAGGAGAAATCATTACATCGGAGAAAGGAATCCCTCGCATCAGCTGTTATAGTAAGGAGGGTGAGTTTCGAAGTGTGTTGTTAGATGAGAAGGATTTAGGTGGAGGTCATGACGCTTATGAGGTAAGGGTGGACCATGATAAATTGGTTGTGGCAGGAAAGAACCAGATATCCACCTATCAGTTTGACCCATCAGTAATTGCTCAGAGTGATGCTTCTCTGTTAGGAAAATGTGCCACATGCGACATAGAGTGCCCGCTTAGGGTAGGAGTAACCATTTAATGACTGTGTTATGGAAGATAAGAATAAACAAGTAAATGGAAGTCCGTTGAAAAGAAGAGACTTCTTTAAGAAAATGGGGACGGTGCTTGCGGGTGGTTCAATAGCTGCTGTGGGCATTGCTGGAGGCAGTAAGGTGAAAGGGGATGAAGCCAGTGTGTTTTGGCAGATTGACCCTAATGTTTGCACGCAATGCGGTAGGTGTGAAACTGATTGCGTGATGCCCGTGTCTGCTGTCCGTTGTGTTCATGCTGTAAAGGTATGTGGCTATTGTGACCTTTGTGGGGGGTATTATCGCACGAATGCAAAAGAGCTTAATACAGCTGCAGAAAATATGATATGTCCGACAGGAGCCATCAAACGAAAGTTTGTGGAGGATCCTTATTTTGAATATACCATTGATGAGGATTTATGTAACGGTTGTGGAAAATGTGTAAAGGGTTGCAGCTCTTTTGGCAACGGATCTTTGTTCTTGCAAATCAAGCAAGACCTCTGTTTGGACTGCAATGAGTGTAAAATAGCCAAAGTGTGTGCTTCGGGAGCTATCAAACGTGTTCCTTATGGTACAGCTTATAAATTGAAAGACCACGCATGATGAATGGTAAATTATTGTTGATGGCAGTAAGCCGTTTCCCACGGCCGGAGTTTGAGTCTGGATATCAGTATCCAGAGCAACAGTATGCTGTGCCTTATGAGAGTTTGTGGAACATAGTTGATATTGTCTTATTAGTGGTGTTGATGTGTTTCATCACATGGGCAGCTTATAAGAAACATACCCGTGGACCTATTATTATTACATCACTCATCTCGGTAGCATATTTTGGATTCTTCAGGGAAGGATGTGTGTGCAGCATTGGTTCCATTCAGAATATAGCTTTGGCAATGGTGGATGATACTTATCATCTTCCTTTGATAGTATTATTGTTTTTCTTGTTACCCATTATCTTCGCCTTCTTGTTTGGAAGGGTTTTCTGTGCAGGCGTTTGCCCGTTTGGTGCTATACAGGAGTTGCTGAATGTGAAAAATTTTCGCATTTCTAAGTCTGTTAGTGCAGCATTGAGTGTAATTCCATGGCTATATCTGTTTTTTGCATTATTGTATGCTTTGACCCGAAGTCGTTTCATTATTTGCCAATTTGACCCATTTATAGGTATTTTCCGTTTAGGTGGTGATTTCGGTCTCATTACATTTGGAGGAATTCTATTAGTAATGTCCATATTTACCGGACGCCCGTTCTGTCGTTTCTTATGCCCTTATGGAGCATTGTTGAGTCTGTTCTCTTCTGTTTCTATTTGGAGAATAAAGATTACAGAGAAGTCATGTGTAAATTGCCAACTGTGTCATAATTCATGCCCTGTAGATGCCGTACTTCCACCTCATAAGCATAAAATTGAAAAAGATCACGTTCAAGGGGTGATGCGTATATTGAAATATGCAGTGGTATTGCCTTTGTTGATGCTGCTTGGGGCTTTGTTGATGCGTATGTCATCAACTCAATTGAGCTATGCAAATAAAGAGGTGCGCCTATATGATTTGGTACAGATCCAAGAGCAACATCCAGATAATGAAATGCTGCCTGAAGTGGAAGCTTTTTATGCCCAGGGACGTACCTTTGAAGAACTACAGCAGAACTATGATGCCGTTCAAGCTGACTTTATGTTTTATGGAACAATAGCCGGTGCTCTGATGGGGTTGGTTATAGCCTTGAAATTGATTAGTCTATCTGTTAAACGTTCGCGAAAAGAGTATGAGATAGATCATAAAAACTGTGTGGCATGTGGCAAGTGTTTTAGCTATTGCCCACAGAATAAAGGAGTGTTTATACAAAAAAATAAGATACAGGCAGTATGAGAAAAGAGGTGTTTAGGAATATAGCCATTGTGACATCAGTCTTCATTTTGTTGCTTTCGTCTATGTTGATTATCAATTATTTTCAAGTGAGGGACATCACTCCTTTACAGACAGAAGTGGTGGAAACCTTAAAGGAACTGAATGATGCTAACTCTGAAAATGTAGAACTGCAGGAGCAGATTCGACAGTTGGATTTGCTGGCTCGAAAGGCGTACTTTGTACAATCGGGTCACCTGAAAGCTGGTATTTATATTTTGCTAGGAATGATAGGGGTCCTGATAGTTTGTCTGCGTTTCTATTTCGAGAATACAAAAGAAATACCCAACAAAGAAATAGATCCTATTGACGAATGGATGCTAAAGTCGAAATCACGCAAATACATTAATTGGGGTATTGTAGGATTGGCAGCTATAGCATTGGGCTTTGCATTTTTCTCCTCCCCTTATTATAGGTCACTCACAGTGAAATCCTCCGAAGAAAATGATAGTGGTTTTGTGGTGGAGGAGGTAGCTGATCCAGACGATATCACGACTGACAGGCTTCCTGGTGATGCTTTGGCAGATGGGGCAACTACGGAGATTTCTGCAACAGAAGAAACCTCTGAAGAAGCAGATGATGAATTATCTATATCTGAGCCAGTCGATGTAGTTGAAGAAATTCCCGTTTCAAAAGTAACACAAAATGCCTTTCGTGGTAATTCTTCCAACGGTCAGTCTACGGCTAGAGGCATACCAACTACATGGAATCTGCAGGCGGGAACCAATATCCTATGGAAAGCGCCTGTTCAGAAGAAGGGATACAACTCGCCTGTAATCAACGGCAGGAATGTGTTCCTGACTGGCGCTGATGATAGTGCCCGTGAGCTATATTGCTATGATATTAATAGTGGTGAGTTGAAATGGAAATTGGCAGCTACAGGTATCGCTGGCTCTCCTTCATCGATGCCCCGTGTGAATGAAGATACAGGATTGGCTGCATCAACAGTAGCCACTAACGGCAATCAGGTTTGTGCTATCTTTGCCACAGGAGACATTATCTGTGCCGATATGGATGGTAATAGGCTGTGGGCTAAGAATCTGGGCGTTCCAGACAACCATTATGGATTTGCTTCTTCTTTGCTGATATATGGGAATATTGTTATTGTTCAGTATGATAATGATTCTTCACCAAGGGTGATGGCATTAAGCTTAGCTAATGGTAATACGGTTTGGACAAAGAACCGTACGGAGAAGGCTACTTGGGCATCTCCAATGATTGCATATATTGACAATAAACCACAGCTGATTGTAATGGGTAACCCAGCCATCACGGCATATAACCCTGCCAATGGAGAACAGATATGGAAAGTTGATTGCATGAGTGGTGAAGTGGGTGCCAGTGCCTGTGCATCCGATGGTATTGTCTTTGGCGCCAGTGAGAATGCTAAGATGGTAGCTATTCAAGCATCAGATGGCCAGCTGTTGTGGGAATCCAACGACTATCTGCCAGAAGTGTCTAGTCCAGCCGCTACTAAGGATGTGCTGTTCGTAGCTACCAGTTATGGGGTGCTGGCTGCATACGATACCAAAACTGGCGAGTTGTTGGCAGAGCACGATTTGGGCGTACAGTTCTATTCATCACCGATGATTGTTGAAGGCAAGGTTTATTTGGCAAGTGTAGAAGGCAAGGTGTATATTTTCTCTGCTAACAAAGAAGCGACTCTAATCAATACAATTGATACGGGTGAGAAGACTTTTGCTACTCCTGCGTTTACAGATGGAAAGATGGTGGTAAGAACCAATGATAGTGTTTATTGTGTATCTGCTAATTGAGTATGTGTGACAATTGTATAAATAAGGCTGCGGAGGATAAAACTGCATTGATGGCTCGCACAGACGCCATCATTGACAGGATAGGGACATCGCGCGACAAGGTGATTCCACTTCTTCAGGCATTGCAGGAAGAATTCAATTACCTGCAATCTGATGTATTGGAGCGTGTATATGACCGTACTGAGATAGATCGGGCTCAACTTGTCAGCGTATCTACCTTCTATTCTCTTTTCAGGCATATACCTTATGGTAAACATGTTATAAAGATTTGTAATGGTACAGCTTGTCATGTCAAAGGTTCGGATAGCGTTTACGATGCTTTCCGAAGGGAACTGAAAATGGGGGGTGAAAGCATAACAACCACCGATGGTGAGTTTTCCATAGAAAAGATAGCTTGTCTTGGTGTATGTGCTTTGGCTCCTGTCGTGCAGATAGATGAAAAAATTTATGGGCATGTCCAACCTGGCAGGGTAAAAGAGGTGATAGATGCATTCCGTGAGTTTGCCTCAGAGAAAGAAAAACATAATGCAGAGGAAAGCGAAGGAGAAACAATCGGAGAAATACGATTGGGAATGGAGAATTGTTGTCAAGCCAGCGGTACGGCAGAAATCTATAAAGAAGTGGTTGCTGAGTCTGAATCACTAGGCTTGGAGGTAAAAATCAAACCCGTGAGTTGTGTAGGTGCTTGCAATCAAGTTCCTTTGATTGATGTGGCTATGCCTGATGGTCAGTTCTTCCGTTATCCCAATGTGAAACCTACAGATGTTCGAGAGATATTGATGAAACATTTCAAACCGAAAGGTAAATTGCGTCAGTGGAAGAACATTTTGTTTCATCGAGTGAATCAGTTCCAGACCGAGGAGGCTTGGGATAGCAGTGTGTTCCAGCATGAAGAACATCGTACTCGCACCATCAACAATTTCTTTGATGGTCAGTTGCGCATTTCAACCGAGGGATATGGTAAGATGTCGCCCCTTGACATTGATGAGTATATAGCTCGGGGCGGTTTTGAAGCATTGAGGAAAGCGGTAAAAGAAATGACCCGAGAAGAGATTATTGATACAATCTTGAAAAGTGGCATCCGAGGCCGTGGCGGCGGTGGTTTCCCAACAGGACGAAAATGGCAGATGGTTGCAGCACAAGACAAACCTGTGAAATATGTAATATGTAATGGAGATGAGGGAGATCCAGGCGCATTCATGGATCGTATCTTGTTGGAGTCCTATCCCTTACGTGTAATAGAAGGTCTGATTATTGCTGGCTATGCTGTAGGTGCTTCAGATGGTATTTTCTACATTCGTGCAGAATATCCGCAAGCTGTTATCCGTATTCGTAAGGCTTTAGAAATGTGTAAAGAGAAAAGTCTTATTGGAGACCATATTATGGGAACTGATTTCTCATTCAATATACGTTTGTTTGAAGGTGCTGGTGCTTTTGTATGTGGAGAGGAAACGGCTCTTATATCTTCTATAGAAGGCAATCGTGGATTCCCTAAGTTACGTCCTCCTTATCCAGCCACATCAGGCTTGTATGGATGTCCTACCCTAATAAACAATGTTGAAACCCTCAGTCAAGTTTCATTTATATTGTCTCATGGGGCTGCAGAATATGCTATGTATGGTACAGAAAGCAGTAAGGGCACGAAAGTATTTGCTTTGGTGGGGAAGGTGAATCATGGCGGCTTGATAGAGGTGCCGATGGGAACGACCTTAAACCAGATTATCGAGGATATTGGTGGCGGAGTGGAAGGAGGAGAAAAGTTGAAGGCCGTTCAAACAGGTGGTCCATCAGGGGGATGTATTCCAGCCAGTGAGTGTGACGTGAAGGTGGATTATGAAGCCCTGAAGCACTTGGATGCCATTATGGGTTCTGGCGGATTGGTTGTGTTGGGCGAAAGCAGCTGTATGGTAGATGTGGCCCGATACTTTACTACCTTTACTTCAAATGAGAGTTGTGGAAAATGCACATTCTGTCGTGTTGGTGTTAAGCGTATGCTTGATTTGTTGGATAAGATTTGCACGGGAAAAGGGAAACATGAAGATATTGATAAATTGGAAGACCTGGCGAAAAGTATTCAGAAATCAGCACTTTGTGGTTTGGGAAAGACAGCTCCTAACCCAGTTCTCTCTACATTGAAGTATTTCCGTGAAGAGTATGATGAGCATATTCAGGGTATATGTAAAACGGGTACTTGTAATGATATGATAAAATATGTAGTGACTGACGATTGCATGGGCTGTACGAAATGTGCAAAAGCGTGCCCATCAGATGCCATTCCATATACTCCTTATGTACAGCATTCTATTGATGTAAATAAATGCGTGAAATGTGGGCTATGTATTAATGAGTGCAGTTTTAATGCTATTAAAAAAGTACCTATAAACAGTTAAGTATGAAGATAACAGTTGACCATATAGAAGTGGAAGTGCAGGAGAGTGAGACACTATTACAAGTCGCTCAACGGTTGGGTAAGGACATTCCCAGTATGTGTTACGCTGAGGGGAAAGAGCATAGGCCATCATGCATGGTTTGTATGGTAAAGAATGTAACCAATGGCCAGATGCTTCCGTCATGCTCTACTCATCCTGTGGAAGGTATGCAAATAATAACAGATTCAGAAGATGTTGTTGAACTGCGCAGGATGTCACTGGAACTGCTGCTAAGTGACCATAGGGCTGATTGCGAAGCTCCTTGTACGACAGTATGCCCGAAGGGTTTAAACATCGAGCGTGTATTGTGGTACTATGATACTAATCGGTATAAAGAAGCAAAAAGATATGTTGCCGCAGCTTTTAACTTGCCGGAATTAGGCTGCGATGATTGTCCTAAAACTCCTTGTGAAAAGGTGTGTAGGAGAGGCACAATAGACAGACATGTGGAGATACGGGAGATTGTCCGCCAGATGAGTATGGTACCAGACCCAAAACCAAATGATCAAATACTTCCCTCAGGAAAGGCAAAGATGTTTACCTCTAAAATAGGACGTTTCTCGCCAAAAGAGCAAGAATGGTTGAAAGTGAGTATAGACGTGCCCTCTCATTGTCTGCATTGTGCATGTGCTGCTCAGGATGTATGCAAACTGAGAAAATATGCAGATGAGGCTGGCATCAAGTCACCTCGTTATGGCGTTTCTTCTCAATTGCCGTTTAAGATAAAGCAGCATGTAATTGGTCGCTTGTGGTATGAACCCGCAAAGTGCATTCGTTGTGGTTTATGCGTTTACAATACGCAAGATGGGTTTACTTTCAAAGGACGTGGCTTCGGTATGCAAGTGGTGATACCAGATGAGAGTCGAAGTCATGTATCAGAAGAATTGGCTGATTTATGCCCAACTGGAGCGTTGTATTTGGAAGATTGATGATGAAGAGATTGTTGTTATATGGCTTGTTGTTGATGCTGTTTTCCGCTTGTGGGGAAACAGAGAGCGTCGGTTATAATACAGAAACCGACTGGCCTTTTTATAGGGCAGATGCTTCTATGAGCGGTTTTACTTCATTGAAATTGCCAAGTAGCCCTGTTTTATTATGGTCCTATAAAGACGGGGTCCGAACGGTTTCTTCTCCGATAGTTTATGAGGGTATAACATATTGGGTCAATCGACGAGGGACTGTGTTAGGCGTGAATAGCGATGGTGAAAAGGTGTTTGGCTATGACATGGGTTCCCCGGTGGAAGCTACCCCAATCATACAGGATAGTGTGTTGTATATCGGTCGTTTAGATGGAATCATGGAGGCTATTGAACTTCATCAGAACGATACGTTATGGACTTTTGAAACACTTGGACAAATATCAGCCGCACCTAATTTTGTTAGTTATCGTGGCGACAATGCTGTAGTATTTGGGAGCTATGATAATTATATGTATGTAGTTGATGCGAAGAAAGGTGTTGAATTAAACCACTTTGAATCAGGGTACTATATAAATGGTGCTGTGGCAGTTTGGAATAATCATGTGTTGTTTGGCGGATGTGATGCTTGGGTACGCCTTATAGACTGTCAGACGGGTATTCAAACAGATTCTTTGGAGGTACAGGCTTATATACCAGCATCCCCTGCCGTCAGGGGTGATTATGCTTATGTAGCAGATTATGCAGGTGATATCTATGAATTGCAATTGAATAAAGGCAAGATAGTTTATCATAAAAAGTTGGTTGAGGCTACGGATGCTGATGGGTCACTGACTTCTGTCCCAGCTGTTACTGATGAGTCTGTCTATGTGATGCCTGATGGAAGAAACTTGGTGGCTATAAGTAGGAAAAGTGGGGAAGTGTTGTGGAAGTATATGTTGAAAGGAGATGCCGGTGATAGTTCTCCGTTGGTATGTAACGACAAACTTATGGTATGTACAAAGTCGGGTATTGTGTCAATCTTGAGAGCGAAAGACGGGTCTCTGGAGTGGGAATATGACACAGGAGAACAGATTGTTGCATCTCCTGCTGTGATAAAAGGCCGCTTCTTCATACTTACCACTCGGGGAACCTTGTTCTGCTTTGGAGAATCATAATGTGTATGTTTTAAAGATTTAGTATTATGGCATTGATAGAGCTCAATCATATCAGTAAACTTTTTCAAGATGGTGAGGCAAGGGTTAATCATGTGCTTCGCAATCTTCATCTGGAGGTGAATAAAGGTGACTTTTTAGCTGTGAGAGGCCGTTCGGGTGCAGGGAAAACTACGCTATTGAATATTCTGGGGACATTGTTATTGCCAGATGAAGGCTCTTATCTTTTAGATGGACAGTCCCTGCTGGATAGTAAGGTTGATTTAGCATCTGTCCGTAATCAGATGATAGGTTTTGTCTTTCAGGACCATCGTTTGCTTCCACAGTACACTGTGTTGCAAAATATACTGCTTCCTGTTCTTGCAAAAGATAATCAGGTGTCAGTTGAAAAACTCCAATGGGCGAGGCTATTAATGGATTATACTCAGATTTCGTCTTTGGAGACGCAGTACCCATCGACCCTTTCTGGAGGCGAAGCATGTCGGGTAGCTGTATGTAGGGCATTAATCAATCGACCTTTGCTTTTGCTGGCAGACGAACCTACTGGTCAGCTTGATAAGGATAATGCGCAACATATTGCTACATTATTCCGCCATTTAAATGAGGACATGAGAACCACTATAATTATGGTTACACATGCTGATGAAACGGCATCTGTTGCGCAACATGTTGCCACCTTGAGAGATGGGGTATTAATATTTGATGAATAATATTTGATGAAATTGCTTGCTGACATAGGGAAAAACCAGTCTATACGGTATTACAAACAATATTACCGATTGATTTCATTGGCAGTGCTTATCACGGTGGCTATTATCGTAGGAAGCTTGCTGATTGGCCATTCCGTACGTCAGACTTTAATCCATAGGGTAACAGAACGATTAGGTAATGTTGAAACTGTTATATTTTCACGAAATGCCTTTCTTTCTGATAGTATTCTTTATGAATCTCTATTTTCAGTTAGAAGCCAGGGAGTGCTGCTATCAGATGGCTTTATATCCCATAATGGCCAGTTGCTTCCAGTGATGGTGTGGGGCTTGGACGACAACAGTCTTATGGGACGAGCGCTGATTAATCAGCCATTGGCAGATGAACTTCATCTTACAAAGGCAGAAGAAATAGTACTTCGTTTGCCAAAGGGTGGATTGGTGCCCTCAGGGTCATTGTTTGTAACCGACAACTATACTGTTGGTTTACGTTTAGAACAGGCAGGAATTAAATCAACCGAAGATGGAGGGAATATCAGTTTGAAGAATGAGCAATCTCTTCCTTTGAATGTCTTCGTATGTCGTGACGAATTGGCAGAAGTGATGGAGGTAAAAGGCAAGATCAATCTGATACTCTTAGAGGATGATATAAATGAATCTGCTTTGGCAGATGTGTGGAAGCCGGCTTATTCTGGGATAAAGGTGAGAAACCATGCCGGAGTAGAATCTGAGTACAAGCCATATACTGAAGTAACAACAGACCGCGTATTTCTCCAGTCAGCTGTAGTGGATCATATAAACCAGTTAAACAGGAATGTTAATCCGCTATATTCGTATCTGGCTAATAGCATCAGTCTGGAAGACAAAAGTATCCCATATTCATTCGTCACAGCAATAAGAGAGTTTGGAGATCATCATTTATCGCCAGATGAAATTCTCCTTTCATCGTATGCTGCCCAACGGCTCCAAGCTCATGAGGGAGATACCATTAACGTCAGTTTCTATGTGTCAAAGGGACTGAAAGATTTGAAAACTGATTCAGTATCCCTTCGTGTGGGGGGGATTATCCCACTTAGACAATTGACTGAGGATGGGGCATTAAGTGCAGAATTTCCAGGACTATCTGATGTTGAGCGTTGTACGGACTGGGATAGTGATTTGCCGTTGGATATGTCCTTGATTACTGACGAGGATGAAGATTATTGGAATCAGTACCGCAGCACTCCAAAGGCATTGCTTCCCTATGATTTGATGAAGGGGGAATGGAGTAATGACTATGGTGTTGCCACAGCCTTACGTATTTACGATCAACCATCGGATGTTGAAGGGTTACAACTTTCTATGTTTGATGTACAGATTGTCCATCCTCGTGAAAGTGGGATGTATGCTGCAAGAAACGGCATTGATTTTGCAAGCTTGTTCTTTGCTTTAGGTTTTTTCATTATTCTATCTGCCTTGCTACTTCTCATTAGTCCACTTGATGAGATGCTCTGGCAGCGAAAGGCAGAGATACAACTACTGAAAGCCATCGGTTATTCAAACCAGCGCATCATCAATATGTTTTGTATAGAAACTTTGCCTGTGGTTGTGAGTGCAGCTATACTGGGGGTTATTGCAGGCATCCTCTATACTGCGGTGGTGATGTGGCTTTTGGGTAATATCTGGAATGGTGTGACGCAGACTTCGAATTTGGGCATCTATATAGATGTGGGAGTGATCATTTGGGGGCTTGTTACAGGTGTTATACTAACTTTCGTATCGGTTTATTGCTTGATATTCAGATCAGTGAGCGTCAAACATACAATTGTGATGTTTGGCAAAGGGAAAAACAAGCAAGTCCTTTGTTATGCTTGCGGATTATCATTGATGTCCATCATAGTTTTCCTTTTGAATGTTTTGTACATCGATTCTCTTTACCTTTTTGTGGGATTGGGACTGTTGTTGGTACTGACGGCTGGAGCGTGGGGAGAATATGTCGTTTGGCGGAAGAGTCATCCTGGTGCCATTAGCTTTGATACTGAAGTACAGGTCTATTCTACTCTGCTCGGCCAGTTGAAGCAGCTGCGCATATCTTATTATGCCCTCGCTTTCGGCGTGTTCACCGTGTTTGCCGTGGGCTTAAATCATCAGCGGGTGTCTGATTTTAATGCCGCTGCTTCTGCTACGGGTGGCTATAACTTGTGGGCAGAGAGCTCTGTACCTGTCTATTACGACCTTAATACCAAGGAAGGAAGGCATCAGATGTCTCTGGATGAACTCCCAGCTCAAATAGTCTTCTTGCAAACGTTGCGTTTGAGTGCCGATGATGCCAGTTGCTTGAATTTGAATAAGGTGACTCAGCCCACAGTGTTGGGGATTGATGTGCAGGAATTGCAAAAAAGCACATTCGAGGTATCACAGTCTCTTTATGCAGATGGTTTCAAGTCTTTAGGCGTAAAGATAGGGTATGCATATCCAGTGTTGATTGACCAAGAGTCGCTCACATGGAGCCTGGGTATGGGGGTAGGCGATACGTTGCATTACCAGAAAGCCAATGGTGAACAGGTAGATTTGATTATTGCTGGCGCACTGAAGACTGGTGTTTTTCAAGGATATGCCTTGATGGACAAGCATCTATTCAAGGAAATATGGCCGGAAATAGGTGGCTCGGATCTGTTGTTGGTAAAAACCGACCAACCAGAACAAGTGAGGGCATTGCTTTCACAGGCACTTCACGAATATGGCATTAGGGTGATGACAACAGCTCAACGCTTAAATGGTTTCAATGAGCTTGTCAATACCTATCTCGGCATTTTCATGTCTCTTGGTGGCATTGGCATGCTGTTGGGCATCATGAGTTTCATCATTGTGATTCGTAAAAGCCTGTTGGTTCGGCGGCATGATATATCTTTATATCATAGCATTGGCTATTCTGCCGAACGCATCGGGCAGTTGCTTGTTAGAGAGAATGTATTGCTTCCCCTCTATGCCGTGTTGATTGGTACGTTGGCAGCATTGATGAGTGTTTGGAACAATTTCAGCCATAATGGCTGGAGCACTTGGTTGCAGGTTCTCATTCTCTTGTTGTTGTTTGTAGGATTGATAGTGTGGTTTGTTAGAAGCACGTGCCAGAAAGCCGTTGCTGATTGTTTAACGATTGATGCACCATGAAGATTGTATTTGTCATAACGAGTTCAGGAGATGCCTATTACTGTGGCAACTGCTTCCGCGATAACCTCATGGCACAGGCTATGAAACAAGCAGGACATGAGGTTGTCATCATGCCAGTCTATCTGCCTTTGCGCCAGAAAACGTTTCAGGCAGACACACCATTGTTTTTCCCTGCAACAACTTATTATGTGGCGCAGAAGTTCTTCAAGCATTCATCTATACCGAAGTGGTTGCAGAAGCTGCTTGGGATAAAACCCTTACTGAATTTGGCCATGTCGATGGCAGGTACCACTACTAGTGATGGGATGGAGGATATGACTCTTTCAATGATTTCAGGTGAAGGAAGACCATTTACCGATATGGTACAACCTATGGTTGATTGGATTCTTCAAACTGAGAAGCCTGATGTGGTGTATGTGTCTTCTTCCATGCTGTTAGGCATTGCCAAGGCATTGAAGCAAGCCAATCCTGCCCAGAAGATAGCCTGCATGGCTCAGGATGAGGAAGTGTGGATTGATGGATTGCGCAAGGACGATGCAGCAAAAGCGTGGCAGCTCATGGCTGTGAATCTACAGTATGCAGACGTTGTAATTACCACTAGCCATTATTATAAAGAGAAGATGAAGTTGCTGATGCCTCTTCCTGAATCGTTGTCTGTTCATGTGGTATATCCAGGCGTTGACACTGCTCATTATGCCTCAGAAAGCCATCCTTCAAAGCCAACGATAGGCTTCTTTTATCGCATGAATAAGTTGGATGGTTTAGATGTTTTGGCAGAAGCTTTCATCATACTGAAAAAGCGAAATACAGTTCCAGGACTTCGCTTGCGCGTGGGAGGTGGATATACCTCAGCTGATAAAAAGTTCGTCAAGAAGGTGAAGCGGCTGTTGGCCCCTTATCAAGCTGATGTAAGAATGGACCAGACTTACGATTGGGATCATCATAGTCGTTTTTTCAAGGAAATCTCTGTGATTTGTGTTCCTTTGCAATTTACTGAGAGTGTTGGACTTTACCTATTGGAAGCTTTTGCGGCAGGAGTCCCAGCCGTAGAGCCTGACTTAGGCTCTTTCAAAGAAAAAGTTGATAAAGCAGGATTAATCTATTCAAAGAACGATGCCATATCATTGGCAAATACTTTGGAACAAATGTTTATTACTCCAGGCTTGTGGGAACAATGCAGTCAAAACGCATTGGATTTAGCGAACAGGTGCTATAATCATGAGGTAGTCGCTGCACATTTAGAAGAAATTTTTAAATCATTAATCAAATAAATAATTAAGCTATGAGTTACTTAAACTATTTACTTTTAGGAGGTGCCGTGACATGTCTTGGTTTGATGTCAAGCTGCACCGGTAAGGCGAAAGCCAGTGAGACTGTGCCTGTCAACAATGACTTGACAGCACTTGAGATTGTTTATTCTTCCGATCAAGACGTGACTCAGTTCCGCGGTCCTAATCGTGACGGTATTTACTCTGCGGAAAGTGGATTGCTGAAGGAGTGGCCAGAAGGTGGACCACAACTGATTTGGGAGAATTCCGATTTAGTGCAAGGCTATTCAAGTCCTGCTGTATTGGAGGGAATGGTTTATATCACGGGTATGAACGAGGATAAGAACCAAGAGGTGTTTTTTGCTATCGATAAAACTGGTAAGACCGTTTATCAGACAGTCTATGGTAAACCTTGGAAGGATAGTTATCCTGAAACCCGTACAACACCAACTATCGTAGATGGCAAGGCGTATGTTATCAGTGGTATGGGTGAAGTGGTTTGCATTGATATTGCAGATGGCAGTATCGTGTGGAACGTGGACGGAACGGCAACCTATGGGAGTACCACAGGAAATTGGGGTACGGCAGAGTGTCCACTGGTGTTCGACAATAAGGTAATCTATAGTCCTGGCGGCAGTCAAACCACAGTGGTCGCTCTCGACAAAGAGTCAGGCAAAGAAATTTGGAAGTCTCGCTCACTGGGCGAAGCGCGAAACTATGCTCAGCCTGCCTTGATTACATGGAATGGCAAGCGTCAGATAGTAGGGGCTACTCGAAACCTGTACTATGGCATAGACCCTGAGAATGGTGAAGTTCAGTGGACAGCGGGCGGATGGTACCCTCCTTCATCTTGGGAGAATATAGCCCCTAATGGTCCTTTGTTCAAAGACGGCATCCTGCTTTTTGCACAAGGTTATGGCATCAATGCTACAGCATTCCGCTTGGCAGATGACATGAAGAGTGTAACCGTAGCATGGAAAAACAATGACCTGAGTACCCATCACGGAGGCTATGTGTTGGTTAACGGCGTGGTGTATGGCTCTAACTGGATCAATAACTCCAATGGCAACTGGGTGGCAATTGACTGGAATACGGGTAATACACTGTATAATAATGCGTGGAGTGGAGGCAAAGGTAAAGGATCCACTGTCTATGCAGATGGTATGCTCTATACTTACGACGAGCGTCGTGGCTTCGTCGGATTGGTTCGTCCCACAACGGACAAATTTGATGTCGTGAGCGAATTTCGTATTACCAAGGGCTCTGGTCCTTACTGGGCACATATCGTTGTCAGTAACGGAATCATGTATGTGCGCCATGGGGAATATCTGGCAGCATACAAAGTGAAATGATATGGTATGATTGAAAAAATGTGGGTGCAACGTCATTTTTTTTTGCGTTGCCCCCTTTTTTTTATATCTTTGCATCATTATTGTATGAGCATATATGAGTGATACGAACGATTCATATTATTATAACCGTCCATTGACTCCAGAAGAACAGAAAGCGAGAGAAGAAAAGTTGGCGCGCTTTGCTAAAGCGATGGGGCATCCCACACGCATTGCAATTCTTAGTTTCCTTGCGCAGATGAAGTGCTGCTACTTTGGTGACATCCATGAGGAACTTCCCATTTCCAAAGCCACAGTTTCGCAGCATCTGAAAGAGTTGAAAGAAGCCGGGTTGATACAAGGTGAGATTGAGGCTCCCAAGGTTAAATATTGCATCAACAGGGGAAATTGGGCAATTGCCCGACAGATGTTTGCCACCTTCTTTGCAAACTGTATCAAAAAAGAGGATAATACCTGTTGCTGAAAGATCTTGACGGTTGATGTAAGAGTGCTTAAATCGCTAATTGTTTGTTGTTCGTCAAATTATAAACAATTTCTCTTTTTCGTTTTCGAGCTTTCTATTCCCTTTTTTAGGATTAATTCCGTCATTCATTTCTCTTTTTTTCATACCTTTGTTACTGTAATCATACAGAAATGACGATATGAAAGAATTTCTCGGAGAGTCGTTGGGAACTTTTATCCTGACCATGTTTGGCTGTGGCTCAGTGGCTGTGGCTGTACTATTTGGTGAATATACCAGTATTTTTCAAATTGCTATTGTATGGGGGCTTGCAGTGACGTTAGCCATTTATGTCACCCGGCATTTGTGCCCAGCGCATCTTAACCCTGCCGTATCTGTATCTATGGTTCTTGGTAAACGAATGCCAGCCAGAAAATTGCCAAGCTATCTTTTAGCTCAATTTATAGGAGCGTTATTGGCTGGTATCATGGTCCTTGTTTTGTTTAATCCTTCTATCGAGTCTTATGAGTTGGCGCATGGTATTGAACGGGGAACTGCTGCTTCTGTAGATACTGCCCGTATGTTCGGTGAGTTTTATCCCAACCCAGGCGATGCCTTGGTGTCAACTGTTTCAATGCCTTTAGCCATAGTGGCAGAGGCTGTGGGCACCTTTGTGCTGGTACTTTTCATTTTTTGCTTTACAGAAGATTGCAATGTGGGACGTCCAGATAGTAATATAGCTCCCATGTTTATCGGTCTTACCGTTTCTATCTGTATCACATTGATTGCTCCGCTTACTCAGGCTGGATTCAATCCTGCCAGAGACTTTGGACCTCGAGTAGTAGCATGGTTGGCAGGTTGGGGTGATGCAGCTTTCCCTGATAGTGATGGGGGATTCTTCTGGGTTTATATACTCGGACCGATTTTTGGGGGAGCTGTAGCCACTGCCTTTTTTGTATATGTATTAGAACCAATAATGAAAAAGAATAAGTAATATGCCAAAAACAAAATTAATCATCGTAGGTGGCTTCCTTGGTGCAGGAAAGACCACCTTGTTGTGGGAAACCGCAAAACTATTTATGGGTAAAGGACTGAAAGTAGGTTTGATTACCAATGATCAGGCTCCTGAGTTGGTGGATAGTGCTATATTGAAGCTTTCGGGTTTGTCTGTGGCTGAGGTGAGCGGCAGTTGTTTCTGCTGCAATTTCAATGGGTTTACCAATGCTATCAAACAATTACAGGGACAGGCTGCTCCTGATGTTATTATTGCTGAACCAGTGGGTAGCTGTGCAGATCTCTCTGCAACAATTATTCAGCCATTGAAGAAATTCTTTGCAGCAGAACTCGAGTTAGCTCCCTTTACAGTGCTGGCAGATCCGAATCGTTTACCTTCTATCTTAGAAGGAGGAAATGGAGGTCTCCATCCTGATGCAGCTTATATTTTTGGCAAACAATTGGAAGAAGGAGATATCCTTTTGTTGACCAAGGTTGATGCCTTGCCTGCAGCTGATAAAGAGGCACTGCTCAAGAAATTAGTTGATGCTCATCCACAAGCAACGGTGATGGCAGTGAGTGCCGTGACAGGTGAGGGAATGGATGCATGGATGGAGCAGGTGACAACTCGTCAGGATGCTGGTAAGATGCTATTGCATATAGACTATGATCGCTACGCGCATGGTGAGGCTGTATTGGGATGGCTAAATGGAACAATCAAATTGTTGAGCGCAGAGCCAACCGACTGGAATATTTTGGTTCAATCATTTGTCACTCAACTGGCAAAGTCTTTTGAGGCAGAGAGCCTGCCTGTAGGTCATGTGAAAGTTATTGTAGAAAATGGTACTCAGTTCGCAGTGAGTAATTTGACACAAGATAGCCAGACCATTACCCTACGTGGAGATGCTGGTAAGGGCACAGAGGCTATGTTAGTTATCAATGCGCGAGTGGAAACTACACCTGAACATCTGGATGAGTTGGTTCGTGCAGTGCTTAATACAATGCTTGGTGGACACTTTGAACAAACTGAGCTTGCTTGGAAATTCCTGCAGCCAGGCCGTCCGAACCCAACGCATCGCTTTGTAGAGATAGTTAAATGATTATTCACAAAACTCTATTTTTAGACAATGAAAAAAGTATTTATGTTAAGCCTCTTGTTGGCTTTGTTTAATGTGCTTGGAGTACAGGCACAAGTGAAAAATGCATTGAAGAAACCTGTGAAGATTCTGGTTCTCTGTACGGGTAATACCTGTCGCAGCCAGATGGCTCATGGTTTTTTTTGCTTCTTATGATAAGAATATTCAAATATATTCGGGTGGCGTGAAACCTTCAAAAGCAATTAATCCGAATGCCGTACGTGTAATGGCCGAGTTGGGTATTGATATCAGTGACCATAAACCTCATGACGTTCGTGAATACCTCGATGAGAAGTGGGATTATGTCATAACAGTATGTGACAATGCTCATGAAACTTGTCCGGTATTCAATGGAGAGGTCATGAGCATGATGCACATCGGCTTTGATGATCCGTCCGATGCAAAAGGTACTCCAGAATTCATTGATAGTGAGTATCACCGTGTAAGGGATGAAATTGGAGCACGTATGTATGCCCTCTATCAGTTTATCTTGACCGATCAGAATAACAAGTAAAACGCCATCTTATGTAATATAGAATAACTCTTGTGGCAAGTATGACAATGCTTGCCCAAGTAGCCCTTTTTGCCCAAAAAAGTGGGTTTAATTACAATTTTTATGGATCTGTGCGGAATGATATCTTCTTTAGTTCACGCCAGAATCAAACTTCAGAAGAAGGCTCATTTTATCTTTTTCCCTTGGATAAAAACTATGATGCTGCAGGAAAAGATATTAATGCCAATGGTGACCTTAATCTGTACAATATGCGTACTCGTCTGGGTGTGAATATATCGGGACCAGACTTGGGAAATGCTAAAACATCAGCTAATGTGGAAATTGATTTCCGCGGAAATGGAAACAATGTAGGTATTCTGCGAATGCGCCATGCTTATTTTAATCTGGACTGGGGTACATCTCAATTGCTGCTTGGTCAGACATGGCATCCTCTGTATGGAACGGTCACGCCAGAGATATTAGATATCAATTCTGGCGCTCCTTATAATCCAGATGATCGTGCTCCACAGATTAGGTATAGGTATGATAATTGGGGATTCATGTTTACAGTGGCAGCGGCTTGGCAAGCTCAAGGTAAAAGTATGGGACCTAATGGTGCCAGTTCAGATTATTTGCGGAAAAACATGATTCCAGAGCTGTTTGTTGGTATTGACTATCATAATAAATATATTTCAACTGGTTTCGGTGCGGAATTGCTCTCATTGCAGTTCAGAAACCAGAGTGAAACTGGATACAAAGTCAATGAACGTCTCACCACAGTATCTTTAGAGGCACATTTCCGATATAAGGATGAGAAGGCTTTATTTGCTGTTAAAAGTTTTCTTACAAGTAATATGACGATGTTGAATACTTTGGGAGGATACGGCATTTACTCTGCCGATGCAACAACTGGTGAACAGAAATATGCACCGCTTCGCATATCACATTCTTGGGTCAATTTTGCCTATGGAAAACAATGGCGATTCAACTTCCTTGGTGGCTATGTTAAAAATCTCGGGGCTGTAAAGCAGGTTACTTCGTTGGTTGGAACCGGTACAAACATTGACCAGCTCTTTTCAACGGTATTTGGTTTCAGCTATAGTCTTCCACATTTCAAATTTGGTGCGGAATATAATTGGACAACAGCTTGGTATGGTACACCTGGTGTAAAGGCTCGAGTTAAACAAACACATGGTGTGAGCAATCACCGTTTAATGTTGACCACTCAGTATATTTTTTGAGAGTGTAAAAATAATAATAAATCCCCGCCATTCAGCGGGGATTTATTGTTTAATACTTTCTATCAGTTTGCGATAGAATGGATGCTTGCCAAGTGTGGTAGCATCACCTAAAATGACAAGTTTCATACGGGCACGGGTAATAGCTACGTTCATACGTCGTAGGTCACGCAGAAAACCGATCTGACCGTCGTCATTGGCACGTACCAAACTGATGAAGATGACGTCACGCTCCTGCCCTTGAAAGCCATCCACCGTATTCACGGTAAATAATTGCCGATAAGGACGAAGGAATTCACTACCCTTGATCTTCCCTCTGAGGTACTGCACCTGTGCCTTGTAGGGTGAGATAATGCCGAAATCGATGCGTTCGTCCAAGATACGCTCTCCACCTATTTTATTTATATAGGCCTCCAATTGTTGCAAGAGCAGATTGGCTTCATTCTTGTTGATACGTCCGAAAGTCTCGCCTACAAACTGCTCCTTGAAATCCATCTCTGAAGTATCTATCCATGAGATAGGAGAATCGAAATCCAGTATGCTACGATTCTTTACCTCGGGGGCAGCTTCCAATTCTCCATGATAAAACCATTCTGAGGAGAAGCGCATGATGGCCTCGTTCATGCGGTATTGCACTTTTAATAAAGAAACTGTTCCTGGTTTGTTGTCCACGATCGTCTCCATCATGGTATGTTCCAAACCTCCTTTTGCTGCTTCATAGGATTTGATGGTAGGGGGCAATTGGCAATGGTCGCCTGCCAAAACCACCCGGTCTGCCTTGCGAATGGCTATCCAGCAGGCAGCTTCTAAAGCTTGAGCTGCTTCGTCGATAAACAAGGTGCCAAAGCGCATGCCACCCAACAGCCGATGGTTGCTGCTTACCAAAGTTGAAGCTATCACATGGGCGGAGTCGAATAAGTCGGCATTGATTTGCACCTCTAAAGCCACAGCCCTGTCTTTCAGTCGACTGATACGGCTACGGATGCCGTCACGTTCGTCACGACTACCCTTGCGGCGTTTGCCTTGCAGTTGACGCAACTCTTTGCGGATACTCCACAGTTCAGGATAGGATGGGTGTCCCTCGAAGCGGCGCTCATAGGTAAACGACAACATCTTGTCATTCACACGGGTAGGGTTGCCAATACGAAGCACATTCACACCTCTATCCACTAATTTTTCGGAGATCCAATCGACTGCCATATTACTCTGAGCACATACCAATACTTGTGGCTCCCTATGCAAGGTTTCGTAGATGGCCTCCACCAACGTGGTGGTCTTGCCTGTGCCAGGGGGGCCATGCACCACCGCCACATCTTTGGCACAAAGTACCTTGTTCACAGCTGTCTCTTGGGTCGGGTTCAACCAAGGGAACCCCATGGGGTACAACTGACGAAAACTTGCTTTTGCGGAGCCTAAAATAATGTCCTTCAGCTCAGCCAGTCGGGTGCCTTTGGCTTTTAAAACATCTGCTAAAGCCTCAAACATCGTCTGGTAACTCGTCTCATCGAAATATAGCTGAACGCCTAAGTTCTCGGCATTTTGAAGGTCCATCACAGCGTTGCCACCTGGCATTACCACCACCATGCGAGCCTCGTCGGCATAGCTTACCGTACCGAGGAAGGTATAATAAGAAAGGTCGCCCGTCGCGCTTTGTTTGAAAAAGCAGACGGGCTTCCCATATTCAAATCCATGTTCTATGTCAGTATCTTCGCTGCGGGTGATCTCAATAACCAACTGGTTCAGCGAATTGTAAAAACTGCGTCCTGCGGTGCAGGGGAACCAACACATGCCACGCTTCACCTTGCGGGCCACACCCATTGTCTCAGTTTGTCGCTGAAACTCCTGCTTCTCATATTCATACTCCATACGGAGCAGGAGCTGCTGGTGCTGCAGGTGCAGTATCGGGCTCTCGGCCATGTTAGATAGAGAGGGTCTTCAATACATCTACCAACTGACGGTCGATGGTCTTGTCGAACTTGATGGCACGACTGAAAGGTACATATACCACCTGGTCGTTCTTCAAACCACACATCACATTGCGCTGACCTTCCATCAAGGCATCGATAGCAGCAGCACCCAAACGACTGGCAAGGATACGGTCGTGTGCCGTAGGACTACCGCCACGTTGCAAGTGACCTAAGATAGTAACACGTACATCGTATTGTGGATACTCGTTCTTTACGCGTTCTGCATAATGCATAGCACCACCAGTGAGCTCGCTCTCGGCCACAATAACGATACTACTATTCTTAGATTTGCGGAAACCATTCTTGATGAATTCTTCCAACTGGTCAACCTCAGTAGCAAACTCGGGAATGATGGCAGCTTCGCAACCAGCAGCAATGGCACTGTTTAAAGCCAGGAAACCAGCATCTCGTCCCATCACTTCCACGAAGAACAGACGCTCGTGGCTGGTAGCAGTGTCGCGAATCTTATCGACACATTCCAAGATGGTGTTCAGGGCAGTGTCATAACCGATGGTTGAGTCGGTGCCGTATAAGTCATTGTCGATGGTACCTGGCAGACCAATGCAAGGCACGTCAAACTCCTTGGCAAACTGCAACGCACCAGTAAGTGAGCCGTCACCACCGATTACTATCAAGGCATCAATGCCTTCTTTCTTCATGTTCTCATAGGCAATCTGACGCCCTTCTGGAGTTCGGAACTCCTGACAGCGGGCAGTCTTCAGGATGGTACCACCCAGCTGGATGATATTACTTACGTTCTGACTCTTGAACTCTACGATTTCGCCTGTTACCAAGCCCTTGTAACCTCTATAGATACCTTTGACTCTCAGTCCGTGATAAATGGCACAACGGGTAACCGCACGGATGGCTGCATTCATACCAGGGGCGTCGCCTCCTGACGTCAAGATACCGATACATTTGATTTCTGCCATATCTCTATGATGTTAAATTGTTAATTTTCTTTGCAAAGATACGATATAGCGAGCACAAAAGCAAAGAATCAGCTCGTTGTTTTTATGCTCCTTTTCCTAAAATCATTCGATTTTTTGTAAGATGGCCTCTTGAATGGATTCCATCAGCCATTTTGGGGTGGATGTGGCGCCGCAGATGCCCACCGATTGCACTCCTTGCAGCAAGTCCCAGTCTATCTCATGCACACTGTCAATAAAATAGGTATTGGGATTGACCGACAAACATTCGTGGAATAGAATCTTGCCGTTGGAGCTTTTCTTGCCGCTCACGAAAAATACCAGGTCGTGGGCTGCTGCAAACTGTCGGATATTGGGGATGCGGTTGGCAACTTGTCGGCAGATGGTGTCGTAATACTCGAAAGTAGCCTCGGGTGAGATGTGCTGACGGATGTACTCCACAATCTTCCGGAACTCGTCAAGCGACTTGGTGGTTTGTGAGTATAAACGAATGCTCTTTGTCATATCCAACTTCTTCACTTCTTCCAAGCTTTCAATCACGATGGCTTCACCCTGGGTTTGTCCCACCAGTCCTAACACCTCGGCATGACCGTTCTTGCCGAAAATCACAATCTGCACGTCGGGCTCAGTCTTGGCATTGTAGGCATTGTGGATGCGTTGCTGCAGCTTAAGCACCACAGGGCAGGTGGCATCGATGATTTCGATGTTGTTCTGGCGAGCTGTTTCGTAAGTCGAGGGCGGTTCACCATGAGCACGTAACAATACCTTGGCATTGTGTAACTGGTTGAACTGTTCATGGTCGATGGTAACCAAGCCCATCTCACTGAGCCTCTCCACCTCTCTACTGTTGTGCACAATGTCCCCCAAGCAATAGAGCACACCACCTTTTGCCAATTCCTCCTCTGCCTTATGAATGGCGGTAACCACACCGTGGCAGAATCCCGATCCGTTGTCAATCTCAATTTTCATGACATAAGCTGCCCCCAAACAACTCCTCTAAGTAGAGAAGGTGCCCGTTAGGGTGGGGGAGTATGTTAATCTTCAATTCTCTTTAAATATTCATTCATCAACCAATCATTCTGCTCTTCAATAGTCAGATGACTGTTGTCCAGTAAGATAGCATCTTCTGCCTGTACCAACGGACTTACCTCACGATGTTGGTCGAGGTAATCGCGCTCCTTTACATTCTCTAAAATTTCATCGAAGCTCGCTTCCTGTCCTTTCGCTTTCAGCTCGTCATACCTGCGTTGGGCACGTATCTCCGGCGAAGCCGTTAGGAAAATCTTCAGTTCAGCATCAGGAAATACGGTGGTACCAATATCACGTCCATCCATCACTACGCCCTTTTCTTTGCCAAATGCCTGCTGTTGTGCCACCATCTCTGAACGCACGAAATCCAGTGCAGCCACGATGCTCACCCTTTCAGACACCTCCATGGTACGGATGCGGTCTTCCACCTTTATATTATTTAAATAGGTGTCGGGTTTGCCAGTCTCGGGATTAAACAGGAAAGAGATGTGTATGTCACCCATCTTGCTGCGCAGTTTCTCTACATCCAGCTGCTCACCGTTGAAGCATCCATGCTCCATGGCATACAATGTCACGGCACGATACATCGCACCACTATCCACATACACATATCCTATTCTTTTGGCCAGGTCCTTCGCCATGGTGCTTTTGCCACACGAAGAAAAGCCATCAATGGCTATCGTAATTTTTCTCATAATAGAACTATTTGTTGTTTACAGGGTGTAAAGGTAGCAAATCTGCGCTGATTTAACAAAAAAAAGTACTCAAAAGACTTGTATGTAAAAAAACTTCATTATATTTGCATCGTGATAAAGCAGAAAACACCATTAATTTTTAAATAATAGTATTTATGGAAATTAAAAAATCACCGAAGGCAGACCTTGAAGGCAAGAAAACCACTTGGCTGCTGGCTGGCTATGTATTGGTGATGGCAGTCTTGTTCCTCGGCTTCGAATGGACGCAGCGCGATGTAAAGATTGACACCAGCAATCAGGTAGTCGAGACCGTATTTGAAGAGGAAATTGAAATTCCTATCACAGAACAGCCCGAGCAGGTGCAAGCTCCACCTCCAGAGGCTCCGTCAATCGCAGAGACATTGACGATCGTTGACGATGATTCCGATATCCAGGAATCAGCTATCCAGTCTTCTGAGGAAACTGGTCAGGCAGTGGAAATCAAGTACACCGCTCCAGTAGCCGTTCAGGAAGAGGAAGAGGAAGAACCAGAAGAGCAGGAAATCTTCCAGGTTGTAGAACAGATGCCTGAATATCCTGATGGCGGTATGGCAGGTTTGATGAAGTATTTGAGTGGTGCTATCAGATACCCGGCTATCGCGGCTGAGAATGGCGTTCAGGGCCGTGTAACCGTTCAGTTTGTCGTTAACCGTGATGGTTCTATTGTTGACGCACAGGTGTTGCGTGGTGTGGACCCATATCTTGACAAAGAGGCTCTCCGTGTGATCAACTCAATGCCTAAGTGGAAGCCAGGTATGCAGCGTGGTAAACCAGTACGCGTACGTTATACAGTACCTGTAAATTTCCGCCTTCAGTAATTGAGCTGTTAGGACAAAAATTAAAAAGGCTGCTTTTTGTAGCAGCCTTTTTTTATCAACTTTTTCTCTAATCCATAAAAACTAGTCATCTTTTATGTTTACCGATTCCCAGCTCCTGGAAAAAGTAAATGATTTTATCTCCCACTTATCTTATGGAGAACAACCAGCTGGGTTGTATGAACCGATTCAGTATGCGATGTCTTTGGGTGGAAAACGAATTCGTCCCGTATTGATGCTGATGGCGTACAATCTTTATCGAGATGATGTGGACAGCATCCTATCGCAGGCAGCTGGCATCGAGACTTATCACAATTTTACATTATTGCATGATGACTTGATGGACAATGCTGACATACGTCGTGGTAAGCCTACAGTTCATAAAAAATGGAGCAAAAACACCGCTATTCTTTCTGGTGATGCAATGACGTTGATATCTTACAATCTGATGACTGGCGCAGGAGATAGGTATGTTCCTTCTGTGATGCGCGTGTTTTCACAAACAGCATTGGAGGTGTGCGAAGGACAACAGTATGATATGGATTTTGAAACGCGCATGGATGTTAATGAGCAAGAATACTTGGAAATGATTCGTCTGAAGACATCTGTGTTGCTTGCTGCTAGTTTGAAGATAGGAGCCTTAATGGCAGAAGCACCAGCCGATGATACCCAGTTCCTTTATGATTTTGGCATCAATTTAGGTTTGGCCTTCCAACTTAGAGATGATATGCTGGATGTGTATGGTGACCCAAAAGTCTTTGGTAAGAAGATAGGTGGTGATATCTTGTGCAATAAAAAGACCTATCTGCTGATACAAGCCCTTCGTCATGGTGATTCAGATCAGGTTAAGGAACTAATGAAATGGCTCACTGATGAAGACTTTGATCCAGAAGATAAAATTAAAGCTGTCACCGCTCTGTACGATGCCATTGATGTGCGTTCTTTGTGCGAAGACAGAATATCTCATTACACACTGTTGGCTGAGACCAATCTCAATATGGTGAAGGTGCCAGTTGAGAAAAAACAGCCGTTGTTGGATGAGATGAATAAACTGATGTTTAGGGAGGCGTGATGTTGCGTATTGTTGACACGCATTCGCATCTCTTCACTGAAGAGTTTGATGCTGACCGGACGACAGTGTTGATAAGGGCAAAAGAGGAGGGGGTGACCCGTATCTATATGCCCAATATAGATGAGACAACCATCGATAGGTTGTTGAAAACTTGTGATGATAACAGAGGTTATTGTTTCCCGATGATGGGACTACACCCCACTTCGGTAAACGAAAACTATGAAATAGCATTGCAGCAGGTCAACCAGTGCTTGATGGCACATCACGACCAGTTTGTGGCTGTCGGTGAGATTGGTCTCGATTTTTATTGGGACGATACTTTTCTGGAGCAACAGATGGATGTGTTTGACCGTCAGATAAGGTGGGCTTTGGAGTTAGATTTGCCCATCGTAGTGCATTGTAGGAAAGCTATCCAATATATATATAAGGTATTACTTCCTTACAAAAATACTGCCTTACGGGGTGTCTTTCATAGTTTTACAGGCGATCCTGCAGAAGCAGAGTTGATGCTGCAGTTTGAGCGGTTTATGATAGGCGTGAACGGCATTGTTACGTTCAAAAAGTCTCCTCTTCCAGCCATTCTCCCGCAGATGCCTGTTGAGAGATTGGTGTTAGAAACCGACGCTCCCTATCTAACCCCAGTGCCTCATAGAGGAGAACGCAACGAGAGTGCATACATCTGCTATACCTTAATTAAGGTAGCCCAGATATTGGGGCGCTCACCCGAGGAGTTGGCAGAACAAACATCTGCCAATGCGTTGAAACTATTCGGAGCTTGATAGGAGATGCCGATGTTTTAATTTTTCTTAAATTTTCTGTGGTTTTAGCCTGAAAAATGTCCTAAACTGCAGAAAGAAGAAAAAAAAAGAAACATTTGTAGCAGAAAAGATGGTGAGTTCAGAAATTTTTTGTAATTTTAGCCCGATTTCAGTATGGTGCCGTGAGGGAGAGATGCTCGAGTGGTTGAAGAGGCACGCCTGGAAAGCGTGTAAACGCCAAAAGCGTTTCGGGGGTTCGAATCCCCCTCTCTCCGCAGATGGCGTAATGGTAAAGACTTTTTATGAAAGAAATAAACAATAATAGTAATTTAATTAATTAATTAATCAAAAACAGTTAGACAATGAAAAAGTTATTTGCAATTGTTGCTATGTTAGGAGTCTTCTCATTTGGCTCTACAGCTATGGCTCAGGAAGCTGAAGTTGCTTCAGTTGAAGGTCAGAGTATTCACAAGACATTGAAGCGTTACTTCATCGAAGGTTCTGCTTCTTTCATGAGCTTGGTAGCCATCGCTTTGGTTATCGGTTTGGCATTCTGCGTTGAGCGTATCATTTATCTGAGCTTGGCAGAAATCAATACCAAGAAGTTCATCGGTAAGGTTGAGGAAGCTCTGG
>JAEEGF010313390.1_pt1 | contig 46678 bp, 43 predicted proteins | sample 9134171 | NCBI WGS metagenome assembly JAEEGF01 (sample SAMN16246542, study PRJNA631951) | gut metagenome | biome: gut microbiome; feature: rumen; material: AP-attached | host: Bos | place: Iran: Karaj | collected 2018-10
ACCCCCACAAGGCATTCATGGAGACCGGAATGCAAGCCGTCAGCTACACCACCGGTGTTCCCGCCATGACGGGTGCCATGATGTTCCTCAAGGGACTGTGGAAAAAGCCCGGCGTTCACAACGTCGAGGAATTTGACCCGGATCCGTTCCTGGAAGTGCTCAACAAGCAGGGCCTGCCCTGGCACGAGCAGTTCAACATCGACCTGGAGGCATAAATCAAGAGGCTCTTCGATTGAAGAGCCTCTTGATTTAGTTTAGGGTTTAGAGTTTAAAGGGGCTTGCGCGCTCCTTTTAACTCCTAACTTCTATCAAACTGGGCTATCAATTTTTCATCGGCAGCGCACCACTCCAGCGACGGCAGTTCATCCCAGGAGAGCCAGCGGTTGGCGGCATGCTCGCGCATCAGGAAACCGGTCGTGGCTGCCGTGCAGCGATAGGCTGCCAGCGTAATTGTAAAATCGGGATAGTCGTGGGTGACGGTAGCGAGATGCTCGTGGACCTCAACATCAAGTTCCATTTCCTCGATAAGTTCACGGTGCAGGGCTTGTTGGGGTGTCTCGCCCGGCTCTATTTTTCCGCCCGGGAATTCCCATCGGTGGCTCGTGTATTCATAGCGGGTCACGCCGCGTTGCATGCACAGCACCTTGCCGTCCACCTCGATAACGGCAGCCACCACGTTGTAATGCTTGCGTGATGTCATTTGACTAAGGTCTTACCAGCGTCCTGCCATGCGATGACACCTCCCGACAAGTTGGTCACACGATAACCTTGTTCGCACAACAGCAGGGCAGCACGTGCACTGCGTCGCCCGCTGCGGCAATAGACTGCAACAGGACGCTGCTTGTCAAGCACAGCCATCGCATTCTCTACAAATGCGGTGTCATTCACATCGACAAGCGTTGCGCCAGCGATATGGCCCTCGTCAAACTCATCTCGGGCACGCACGTCGAGCAACTGCACATTGGGGTCGGCAATCAGCGACTGGAACTCGTCAACTTTGACGTTGGAGAAATTTGTAAGCATCTTGTTGGCGCTAGAGTTCTTAGTAAGAATCTTCGCACACGAGACGGCAATCACCGCCACAATAGCCAGCAACAATAAATACTTTAAACTCATCATTAACAATGTAATTGTTATCATATCACGAAATAATTTGGCACAAATTTACATACAATTTTCGAAATTCTATGTAACTTTGCACCACTTTTCATCAAGTATCAGCATCATCTATACATAATTTTTTTATGCGAACCATTCATCGATTAGCATTCACCCTATTGCTCACTGCCACGGCCTTGACCGCTGCAGGACAATACTATAGCGGTGACCACGCCTTTGACGGCGAACACAAGAATGAGGCCTCGGCTTCCTTGACCACGGGCAAGAACATCCTTGTCGGCCCTTGCATCGGCAACACTGTGCACTACAAACGCTACTTTAACGACCACTGGAGCGTGGACGGCGGCATGAACCTGCAGTACACCAAGGAGTTGTATGGCATCAAGGCCAAGGGAGAGTATCACATTAAAGTCAAGGCGTTTCACATCTTTGCCAGCGCCGAGATGTTGTATAACCGCTATTTCAAGTACAAGACCAACGAGATTGACGGCAATATCTCTGTCCGTTTTGAGCGCGGCTATTGGGACATCACACTTGGCGAAAGTCTCATCAACTACACCATAGGCGAGAGCGGCTACACCGAACCGCCAACACTCACCTTCGGCGCCCATGCGACGCTGCGTCCCCGCACCAACAAGTGGAACGTGGGTCTGCTGTTCCGCAACTACGACGACTTCTACTACGAGAATTGGAACATCAACTGGGGACTGGATTTCTACTACAAGTTCAATCCCAGGTGGAAAATGTTCGGCGAGTTTAACATCCGCCCTGCCGGCTCGATGAGCCAATTGGCAAGCAAATATGAGACAACAGGCAAAATAGGTTTAATTTATCGATGGAATTAACAATGAAAAAGTCAATATCATATATCTTTATGGCAACCGCTCTGCTGGCAGCAAGTGGATTTTTCAGTTCTTGTGAGAAAGTGAGTCCCCAAGGCGTACTTATGGGCAACACCAGTGTTGATGACCGTGTAAAGCAGTCAATGATTTACTACGCCTACCATGGCGAAGATTTGGACTGGTTTCTTGTGGACAGCATCGAGGAGTATTCTTTTCTTGTGGGCAGCGACAGCCACATCACCTTCGACCCCGGCCGATTGGCCGAGATGGCAGAAATCGGCCTCGAAAACGGTGACCTGTTCTATTGCCACCTGGGCGACCTTGCCGATACTAAGCCAGAGTACTATTACAACACCAAAGCAGCATTATATAATGCGACCAGATTATGGAGAAATAAATACCTTGAACCTCTCATTGATGAATACCACAAAGCTGAAGATGGAATGTATTATGATAAAAGGATAAAACGCGATACAAGGAATTTTGCTAGAGCATGGTATGATTGGGAGTTGCCATTTTACCCTGTCGTGGGCAACCATGATATCACCCACAACGGATGGTCCTTGTTCTGCGACCAATTCAAGACTTCTTTCTACGAGTTCACCGTCAAAGTGGGCGACAGTTATGACCGCTTTATCTTCCTGGACTCGGCCAATGGCACCTTAGGAGATTTCCAGACAGATGAAATCGATAACAATGCCTTACAGAATGACGGCAAACAGATTCGCAACACCTTCACATTCACCCACACCAACATCTTCCGCCCGACAATGAACGAGTTTGCCTCGACCTATTGCCGTGAAGAGTTGTACTATTTGCTCAACAAACTCGAGGAGTGGAACACGACTATCGCCTTCTGGGGACATGTCCATGCCTGGGATGACCGCATGTTTAACGGCGTGCGGCACATCACTATGCCGTCAATGAACTTCAAGGATCATCCCAACGGAGGTGACGACCTGCTCGTGAGAATCACCGTCAAGAAAGACGGATCTTTTGAGATGGAACGCGTGGGTCTGCACTGCAAGGAGATGAGCAAAAAAGAACTTGAGGAATTGGGATTGGGATACTACGTCACAACCAAGTAAGAGCCTGTACGGCACCTGATGATTAAGTATAAGGCGATAGGCTTTGAGGACCTGGACATCATCCGCCCTTATCTGCGGTGGGAAGACGTACAGGGTTGCGAGTGGAGCGCTATTAACCTGCTCACGTGGAACCGCTTTGGGCTGGAATATGCCATTGTCAAGGGTTGCCTGGTGCTGCGGTTCGTCTATGATGGGCAATACACCCACACCATGCCGTTGCCGCCAGTGCCCGAGGGCATTGAGCATCCGCGCCTGGCCGAGGCGGGCGACGGCTGCCTGGAATGCGTCGTCCGAGCCCTGCGCGACGAGTGTTTTGCCCATCACCAGCCTTTCAGCATTACCAACGTCAACCAGCAGGGAATCGACTTCCTGCAACGCGTGTTCCCGGGTGAATTTGAATTCTCCGGGCCTATGCCCGAGCGCTATGACTACATCTGCCTGCGCGAGAAGATTATCGCCCTCGAGGGCAAGGAGATGCGTCCCAAGCGCCAACACCTGTACCAGTTTCCCCGATTTTATCCCAACCACGAGTACCGCCCGCTGGAACCCAGCCTGTTCCCCGAGTGCCTGCAACTGCTGCAGCAATGGAGCGACAATGCCGAGGCCATCGGCCACCTCCAGGGTGCCGACAGCAAGGTAATGGAAAGGGAATCCATTAGCCAGGTGTTCAACAATTGGGAACGATTTGGAGCCATCGGCGGCGCATTGTTTGTCGATGGCAATATGGTGGCGTTCACCTATGGCGTGCCCATCAACGGCAACACGTTTGACCTGTGCGTCGAGAAAGGTGACATTGCCTACAAGGGCGTGTACACCGTCGTGCGCCACGAGTTCATGCAACAGATTCCCGAGCAATACACCTATATTAACCTGGAGGAAGACCTGGGCTTGCCAGGGCTGCGGCGCGCCAAGTCGTCCTACCATCCTGCCTACCAGATTCAGAAAGACCGTGTTGTTTCCTATCCCGAACTGTCGGACGCACAGGAGCAGTTTAAGCGTGAAGGCGTGCGCATGTTGATGCAGACGGTTTTCAACGACCGAGAAGAGGCGCTCGACATCTTTTTCTCGCGCGTGTACACCTCTGCTGGCAATTATTGCCGCATCGAGGATGGCCAGGTCGTATCGGTTGCCCAAGCGCTCCCCTACTCCATGAACTACCATGGCGAGCATGCCAACGCTGTTTATCTCTATGCCGTGGGCACCCTGCCCGAATTCCGCGGCAAGCACAAGATTTCGCGCCTGTTCAAGTATATGCACCGCGGGCTGCTGTGCCAGGGCAAGGTATTTTCCACCTTGCTGATTGAGCAACCCGGTTTACAGACGATGTATGAGAAACTAGGCTATGCCCAGGTGGGCACGGCTCCGCTGCAAGACGAAAATGTGGTGGAAACCGGCTTTGAAGCCTATGACAGGTGGCAGCAGTCACGTCCCTGCGTGCTGCTGCACGATGAGCGCACTTGGGCAGCGTTGCAGGTCTATAGCCGCTTCGACAAGTCCTATTACCTCGTCAAGCCTCATTACCGGGGCATGGTGCGCGTGGTCAACGCCCTGGAGGCCCTGAGGCGCTATGCGACTGTCCATCCTGACCAGTCACTCAAGTTACAAGTCGTTGGTGATCAGCACAACATCGAAAATAATGGTTGTTATGCCATTCAAGATGGCAAAGTACAACGCATTCCGCGTTGCACTAGTATCAGCAACTCATTCACTATCAACCAGTTAGCAGAATTTCTCTTCAAGGACGCACCTCTTGAGATGCCCTTGATGCTGCTATAATCAGCCCTTATCGGTTATCTGATAATATCCTCTGCGTTGGTCACGTTCTCATGACCGCAATTCTCGTCACATAGTGAGCCGAAGGGGTCGCTCTTTGGTGCAGGGAACGTATAGAAAACCCAATGCGAGGGCTTCCTGAAACCGAACTTGCGGCCATTGTGCTCGTGAACAGGAGCCTGATAACACACCGTCACGCCACTCACATACTTGTCATTATCGTATGGGCTGTATCTCACGCCATTGGTCTCGATATATGCCAAATCCTCTCGGCAATCATGCTCAACGATGTTTGGGGGCAATACACGGTTCCCGCCAAGGACATTCTTTGCCACCGCCACATATTCGGGTGCAGCGACAGATTCCCAACGGCGGCTGGCATGGGCGAACCAGCCGCACTCGGTCGCCCACTTGGCGACTTCCTGGATGGGCACTTCACCTGCATCGGGATGGCGACGTTCAAACAGATTGAGCAACAACGACAGCTCGGCGGTGGCTCCCTCGAGAGAGCCCTGCTCGGCACGGCCGAGGACTGCAAAGAAGTTGTAGCACTCCTCGGCAGTCTTATTATAGACAGTCGTATCCGACAGGGTATATGATTTACCATGGATGAATTGACGGCCTTCTTGGGCATGCTCAATCAAAGCGGTAAAGTATTTCACAGCCTCATCGAGGGGCATAAAACGGGAAGCGCTGGCCACGCCCTTGAGATGCTGACGCACGGCCTCCTCGGGATGGAACTGCACACCCAAGGCAAAATGCTTGTCGGTGCGTTCAATGGCTTCGATAATATTAACGCCTTCGGTCACAGTGATGCCTGTAACCCGCAAGGGCGTTCCGGTCACGTCACCCACGACCTGGTGGTGCCAGGAGGGCACATTGCGGATAATGTCCGAGCCACAGACGCCATATAACAGCGAGGTGCTGTCGGTCACTATTACATCGTGGGGCGTGTAGTAGCGTTTGCCCTCAGCATCACGTTGCATACGGTGCACAAAATTGTAATTTTTGCCCATTTCATCGAAGAATTTGCCCAAATCCTGAATAAGCGGTGCCCCCGATACGACACCCAGCATCTGCATGCCGCGGCACAAGCCTAGCACGGGAATGTCGTGGTCGAGGCAATAGGCCATCGTGAGATATTCCGACACATCACGAGTGGCATTGGCGGGACTGTCATCGGCAATGCCGTGCCAAGGTTGCGGAACGGCAAACAGCGTCGAACTAATGTCACCGCCGCCCAAAAATACCACTGCCTGTACACCAGTCAGCAGCTGGTCGGCATTGATGCCATGATAGGTGTCACGCTTGACAATGTCGGCATATTCCTGAAGCAAAACGCCCATTTCATCGGTATATTTCGGGCATAATACCGTGCTGTCATAGTCAAATCCCGCAGGGCGCAGCTGGGGCAGAATCACCGCTTCGCCACCTGCCGCCTCGATGGACATAATGACGCGTTCATAGGCTGCACCATTGGGTTGCCATGCAATACCAACGCGCACCCGCGCTGAGTCACCAGCCGTCGCAACCAGCGAAATAATCAATGCCAACAGGACAAGTGCCCAGTATCTCAACATCTTGTGTTCCATATCATTCCTAACTTCTAACTTCTAACTTCTAACTCTTAATTCCTATTCCTCAGCATTTTCAGCACCTGCTCAACGGGGAGTGCATCAACATGGTTGCCGTCCCTGCCTGTCATCGGGTCGGCCATGAACAGCGAGTTCCACAGCGCCTCGGCAGTGGCCTCGATGGTGGCAGCAAAGATGGAGGACATCTCGCCATTGGCCAGCACGGTCGAGGTAATCGTCTTGGCACGGCTGTCAATAAGATTGCCTGGTGCCACCGACAGGGCAATGACATAGTCACCACTGCCGTTGGAGGCGATGCCGCCAGTCTTGGCCATGCCCATCATGGCGCGCTTGGCGACGCGTTCCAGGTTGCGTGAGTCGAGCGGTGCATCGGTGATGACGACCATCATGCAAGAGCCGTCCACGTTTTCGGTCTTGCGCACATGGTCGATGAAATCATGCTTTTGCAATTTCTGGCCCACCTGCACGCCGTCAATCTCGAGAATGCCGCCATAGTTGGTCTGGACTAGCACACCGATAGTGTAACCGCCCAGCGAAGCGGGCAACACACGCGACGAGGTGCCGATGCCACCCTTGAAGCCAAAGCAGATGGTACCCGTTCCAGCACCCACGCAGCCTTGTTCCACAGGACCGCCATGCGCCCCATTGATGGCGTCGATGACCATCTGTGGCGTGACGTGCATGCCGCGGATGTCGTTCAGCCTGCCGTCGTTGGTCTCACCCACAACAGCGTTGACCGAGCGCTCCTGCTCGTTGCCGGGTTGCATCAGCGTGTAGCGCACGACGCCCTCGATGCCTGCAGCCACGCTCAACGTGTTGGTCAGGATGACGGGAGTCTCGATGTTGCCGAGTTCATTCACCTGAGTCACACCCGCCAGTTTGCCGAAGCCGTTGCCCACATAGATGGCGGCAGGCACCTTCTGTCGGAAAATGTTGCCCAGATGAGGCACGATGGCGGTAACGCCCGTGTGCACGCTGTCGCCCTCGATGAGCGTCACATGGCCCACCGTCACGCCCGGCACATCGGTAATGGCGTTATAACGGCCCGTTTCAAAAATCCCGGTGGGGAAGCCCCACTCCCTCAACGTCCTGTGTTGCTGTGCCGTGAGGGTTACCACCCCCAGTATCAGCATCACTGCCATAAAAACCTGTCGTTTCATTGTCGTTGTCATTTGTTGCATTACTGCACAAAGATACAACAATCACACCACACAGCCCAACAACACCCCAAAAAAAGAAAAGCAATGATATAACTGTTGGCCCAAAACCCTGCGGGGCTAATGCTAATTACACGAATTGGACCAATTTAACGCGAATTATTAATATTTTTTCGTGAAATTTGTTTTTTTAGCGAAATTCGCATTATAAAACTTTCAGGGTCAACTCCTAATATCGTTTCAAAAAGAAAAGCACCGGAACGGACTCCAGTGCTTTTCCTGTAGAAAAAACCTCGCTATCGCTCGGTACGGAATGTTAAAGTTTAATGTTTAAAGAGGCATCCGTTCACATGAGATTACATCGGTCAAATTCTTTAAACATTATGCTCAAGTTATAAAAGTAGCCCCGGCTGTTTTTTATAACTTGATTTTAATGGAACTCTTGCCATCTACTACGACATAGATGCCGCGGCTCAGGCCGGCAGTCGAAATCACGGCCTCGCCATTAGCATTGGCCTGTGCGCTGGCCACCAGACGACCGTTCATGTCAAACATCTTCACCTGACTGCCTGCAGTGCTGCCAGTGGCAGTGATAGCGCCAGCACCGATGGTGAGTTGTGTCTTGCTAGCGACAAGTTCGTTGACACCAGTCGTACCCGGTGTCTTAAACTCAACGCCTGCTAGGGGTCCCCACTCGCCGAGGGCGTTCTTGGCGATGGAGAAGGCCATATACCAGGTATTGGGCTTGGCCGACCATTGGGCCACATCTACACCGTACTGGTCCCAGTAGGGGTCGTAGGGGTTATCCTGCTTGAGATAGGCAATCAGGTTATCTTCGCCCCATTCCTCGCTCTCGTAGGCCTCAAGTTCGATAATAATGTCGCGGTGCAGGCTCACATTCTCGTTGGGCGTGTAGGTCACCCATTGGTAGTAACCCGTCTCCTCGTCTCCGCCAAACTCACCGATTTCGATGGTCATCTCGGCCAGGCCTTCGCCACCCATGCTCTGGGTGGTAACGGGGATGATAATCATGTCGGCATCTACACCGTTGGCATCCCAGCACTGCACATAAATCTCATAGTCCGAACCTGGATTCTGGTTGACCCAAGTGTGCTGATAGGATTCGGTCTTGGTAATTCCCCAACCCCTAATCATGTCGCCCATCGTCTGGAATCCCATCCACGCGCCAAACATGGCAAACTGCTGCTCGGCCGTTCCTGCCTCAAATAGGCAGATGGCATAACCGCTGGCATCGGCATTGGGCGTAAACGTGATGGTGATGTAATCGGTGCCGACCTCATCGACCGTGTAGTCCACCGAGGGGTTGCCCACAAGTTGGGCACTCAGGCACAGGCCCGTCAAGAGCACCATGCACATCATGAGTAATCTTTTCATCATTGTAGTTAAGTTTTAGATGTTAAACAAATCAAATCGAGGCCAAAATCGGGTGATGACGTACAGCATTGGAGCGGCCCCACTTTCCAACGTGAACCTTAAAATATATTGTTCAGGATGCAAATATACTTAGATTTTTGATTTCTACAAATAAAAAATAAAAAACTATAGGAAACAGAGAATTTTGGTATTCTTTCCAACGGCAGGGAAGCTGCTACTCTAGGAGGTGATGCTGCTGTCCCTCACACCGTGATGGTCGAGGAGTAATAATAGAAGTCGTTAAGCACCGTCTTGAGGAACACGTCGGCATAGAGGTTCTGGGCTATGGGCACACCCAGAAACTGCTGAACCTGCACGGCAAGCCTGTACTCGAGTTCGCCCCGACGACGGGGATCGGACCTATAGAGCGTGCGCTGGATGACGTCGACCTGCTTGGTGGACAGGTTGGCGGCCTCAGGATAGGTGGGCTGATAACCCTGCTGCACATAGCTGTAGTCGTTAATCGTGAAGAAGTCGTACTGTGCCGCCGACGTCTTGATGACCATAGTGCCAGCCGCGAGGTCGCCCAGGCGCTGCCGATGCTTGCCGAAGGTGATGAACACCACCCCGAGGCCACCGGTCAAAACGGTATCAACCGGGTAAAGCAGCCACCGAAGCAAGGAACTGCCCACAGTGGGCGCATTGCCATCGACAGTCACCACCCGCGTTTTCATCGCCAGTTTGCCCAGGCTCTGTCCCTTGGCGAATATCTCGCAAAAAGGATAATAAAAAATGACAGGGGAATAGAGTAGGATAAAACTTATTACGGCAACTATGGTGTTGGCACTCGACAGCAACGGTGACAGCATACTGGGGAAAACCAAGCTCATCAACATGCTATAGGCGAAAAGAACGGCATAGTCGATGATAGCGGCAATGAGTCTATCACCCACGCTAGCAGGCGTTTGGGTAAGCTCCACATATTGGCCGGTGATGATTGACGACTGTGCCATAACGATTTTGTCACTTGAGTTTTGCAGGATTTTGTTGCAAAAGTACAAAATAAAGTCTATTTTTGCAAACAGAAAAAGCCTTAATGTCCTTGACAAGTCATGAGAGAACCCGTTTTCATCAAGCAAAACATTGCCCGCTGGAGGGATTACCAACGGCGTCTCGACCACCCTGCTGGCGAGACACCGGACATGCTTGCGCAGATGTACACCGAATTGACATCTGACCTGGCGTTCTCCCGCACACACTTCCCCGACGCCGCTATCACCCAGATGCTCAACGCCATGACGCTCAAGCTGCACAACGAAATCTACAGCAGTCGCCAGGAGAAGTGGTCGCGACTGTTGACTTTCTGGACGCAGGAGGTGCCGCAGGCGGTCTATGACAACCGCAAGGCCATGCTGGCAGCACTGGCTGTGTTTGTGCTCTTCCTGGGCGTGGGTATTGTTTCTCTCTTCAACGATGCTGACTTTGCCAGGATGATTCTGGGGGATAACTATGTGGACATGACCATCGAGAACATCAAGAACGGCACACCCACCGATGTCTATAGCTACGGCGAGGAGGCCGAGTCGTTTCTGTACATCATGCTCAACAATCTGCGGGTGGATGTCATCTGCGTCTCGATGGGCATTTTCACGCCGTTTTTCACTGCCATCGTCGTGATGTACAATGCTATTATGGTCGGAGCATTCACTATGTTCTTTTTCCAGTATGGCGTGTTGGGCGATGCGTTGCTGGCCATCATGCAGCACGGCACGCTCGAAATCAGCACGATGGTGCTCTCGGGGGGAGCAGGTTTTGTGATGGGTTCGGGATGGTTGTTCCCCGGCACCTACAGCCGCATGACAGCATTCCGCCGCAAGGCCAAGGATGCACTGAAAATCGCCCTGAGCATATTTCCCGTGACCATCGTGGCAGCGTTCATCGAGGGATATCTCACACGGCACACCGAGTTCCCGCTGGCATTCAGGGTAATGGTGATTATCCTGTCGGCCACGTTTATTGTTTATTACTACATTATCCTTCCCCGCTATGTGGGGCGCAAAGGGCAAAACACCTCAGTGAGTGATGAATAGCAATCAACTGTATAGCAACCGCACGCTCACCGACACCGTGAACATGGTGTTTGACCTTGTGGGCGAGAACTGGAAGAAGTGGATCAAGATGATGGTTTACTTTCTGTTGCCGTTCAGCGTACTGATGGGCGCTGCCCTCGCTTCGTTTGACATCGTCGATTTCACAATAAAAGGCGTGTCGTACTCAGTCGGCACCGTTTTGGTGACGGCCTTTGTCCTGTCGATAGTGGGCTGCGCTGTGGTCACGGCAATGCAGATACTGCTGGTACAATGGCGCGATACGCACGATGGCACGCTCGACGGCTGTGAAGTAGCCACCATGTGGCGCATGTTGCCACGCCCAATGCTCAAGTGCCTGGGTGTTATCGTGATAGGCTTTCCACTGGTGTTATTCTTCTTTTTCATCCCCATATTCGGATGGGTGCTGCAATTCGCTGTGTTGCCGGTGTTCATGGTGTGTCCCATCATGCTCTTGGAGCCCACGGACTCGTTTATGGGCCATATCAGTCGTGCTTTCTCGCTAGGCTACAGCAAGTGGGGACGGCTCATCCTCTTGGCGCTGATTATGGGCCTCGTGTCAATCCTCATCAATAATGCCGTTACTTTTCCCCGTGCCATTTACACTATAGCAGAATCCGTTTTTGAGTTCTCGACCACCGATAACGTGATTTGGTCATTCATTATGGACGTGTGTGATTATGTCCTCAGTGTGGCCCAATGTTTCATGTTCTTCGTGGAGATGGGGCTGTTTGTCCTGGCGATGACCTATCACTACGGCAGTGTGGTGGCCGAGACCGAGGACATCGGCCTGGAGAGTGACATAGATAATTTTGCTCAACTGAAATAACCCTCGATTATGGTATCGCCCCGTGACACAATAGTAACCAACGACACGATACTTGACGCGTTCCAGCGCTCAAAGGCCTATGACTATGCCCGCGAGCTGGAGCCTGGCAACGAGACCAACTATTTTGACCGATTCTGGGACAATCTCGAGGATTTACTGGACTTCGATGTTACGTCAATAAGATTTCCCCAATGGGTTTGGTGGTGCTTGGGGGCGATGGCAGTGATAGCAGTGGGCTATTTCTTGTGGAAACAGCAGGCCACATTATTCGGTCCCAAGGATGTCGGGCTCACAGCCGAAGAGATTACCGAAGAAGACATCAATGAGGTAGACTTTGACCAACTCATTGCCGAGGCCGAAAGTTGTGACGACTACCTGGCGCTGTGCCGATTGCGGTATCTGCAGACCTTGAAAGCCGCCAGCGATGCGTCGCTGGTGGCCTGGCAACGCTACAAGACGCCCACGCAGTATGCCATGGAGTGGCCCGATGAGGATTTCGGCATCATGACCAACCATTTCATGCGCATCCGCTATGGCCACTACACCGCCGACGCTGTGCTGGCCCAAGAGATGCGCTCACGCCAAGAGGCCGTGCTGGTCCGCATTGCCACCCGCAATGCCACACAGCAGCCAACCGGCATTGAACAGGAAGGAGGGGTGACGCCATGAAATCCAGCCGCCTGTTTATCGTGGTAATCATTGCTCTCATGGTGGTGGTGATACTCTTTGAGATGAATGCACCAGCCCGTTTCAACTGGGATGACCATTCACAGAGCTACAAGAGCAAGCAACCCTTCGGCTGCTATGTGATGGACAGCGTGCTGCGGGCGTCCCTGCCTCATGGCTATGAGGTGCTCGGTAGCGACATCAAGCAATACATCGGCGAGAATGCACAACCCGTGAAACACACTTTTCTTTTCACCAACTCTTTTGAAGATTTCATTTGGACACAAGATTCAAATTTCCTCAAAATGATTGAGGAAGGCAACAACGCAATCATTGCTACTAATTATAATATGTCTTATGACGACGACTCAACCGAGGGAATGGAATTGGGATACACATGTTACTCAAATAATTACTATTATGACGGGGATTATTTCAGTAAAGAGTCTTTGAGCATCAACACCATTTATGACACTATATATTGGGAAAGCGGTGAAAAGTTTGCTCCTGCTTCCTATCCGATTAATAGTGTCTTCTGCACTAAAGAACTCATTTTGTCGAGCGACTACCGCATCTTGGCAACGCTCAACGAGAAGCGGAAGAAAGGTTCCGACGAAGAAGTCGACACTGTAGCGGGCATCCGTGACTTCGGCAAGGGCAAAATCGTCGTGGTGAGCATGCCCTTGCTATTCTCCAATTACGGCATTCTCAACGACACCATCCGTCCGCTGGTACTGCGCTTGTTGAGCCAATGCAGCGACTTGCCCATGGTGCGCTATGACCCGTCCCTCATAAGCGAGATGGAACAAGACGAACAGGAGGACTCGCCGCTACACTACCTGCTGGCAAACCGCCCCCTGCGATGGGCACTGTACCTGGCCCTGGCGACAGTTATACTCTTCGTGCTGTTCTCGGCTCGGCGCCGCCAGCGCGTGATACCGGTCATCAAGCCGCCCGTGAACCACATGATGGATTTCGTCAAGCGCATCGGCGGCATCTATTACAAACGGCACGATAACGTGGACCTGCTCATCAAGAAGTATGTCACCTTCGGCAACGAGTTGCGCACCAAGGCGATGATCAACGTCGACGACTATGACCACATCGACGATGAGCTGCAATCACTATCCACCCGCACGGGCATACCTTTCAAGGAACTACAGCAGCAAATCTACGACGTGTGGAGCGCCACCAATGCCTCCTCCATCAACGACAAACGCCTCCAGCAACTCATTGACGCGATGAACAATATCCTGCAACGAATCAACATCTAAAAAACAGATATAAGACAATGGAACAAACGACACCCCCACGCCTCGACTTGGCACAATTCTCGGCCAAGGTGAGGCAGATTAAAGAAGAAATCGCCCGTGTAGTGGTCGGACACAATCAAGCCGTGGACCTCTTGATTGCAGCAATCCTTGCCGATGGCCACGTGCTGCTCGAGGGTGTGCCCGGAGTGGCAAAAACGCTTCTGGCTCGGCTCACCGCACGGCTGATTGATGCACGTTTCAGCCGCATCCAGTTCACCCCCGACCTGATGCCTAGCGACGTGCTCGGCACTACGGTGTTCAACATGAAAACGAGCGAATTTGACTTCCATGAGGGCCCGATTTTTGCCAACATGGTACTCGTCGACGAAATCAACCGCGCGCCGGCCAAGACACAGGCAGCGCTGTTCGAGGTGATGGAGGAACGCCAGGTGAGCATCGACGGCGTTACCCACCACATGGCAGAGCCATACACCATCATCGCCACGCAGAACCCCGTGGAGCAGGAAGGCACCTACAAGCTGCCCGAGGCACAGCTCGACCGCTTCATGTTCAAAATCGTGATGGGCTACCCCACACTCGACGAGGAGAAGGCTATCCTGCAACGCCATCAGGCCAACGCACGTCTAACCAAGTTGGACAACATCGAGCACATCATCTCTAAGGACGAGCTGCTGTCGCTGCGCGACACCTTGCGGTCGGTGCTGGTCGATGACTCGCTGATGGGCTATATCGCCCAAATCGTGCAGCAGACGCGCACCAGCAAGGCGGTATTCCTGGGAGCCTCGCCTCGTGCCGCTGTAGCCATGCTGCAGACCTCCAAGGCCATCGCTCTGATCAACGGCCGCGACTTTGTCACCCCCGACGACATCAAGATTGTGGCACCCGCCGTGCTCGACCACCGCATCATCATTACCGCCGAGGCCGAGATGCAGGGCTACACCGCCTCCAAGATTGTCGCCACGCTGATCAACAATGTCGAGGTGCCCAAGTAATGCATTAATCAACCGCTGCTGCTATGTTTCTGCCTGCTCGATTCTACTACACTGCCGTTGTAATCACTGCCCTGCTGGCGCTTGGGCAGTGGTGGCCCCCATTGTTCTATGTGGGGGTCGCACTGCTGGCGTTGTTTGGCCTGCTGCTGCTCGTCGATATCGTCCTGTTGTGGACGCGCCGCGGCATCACGGCATCACGGCACTGCAGCCAGCGGTTCTCTAATGGCGACGACAACCCTGTGAGCCTGCAGGTGGACAGCAGCTACCCTTTTGCCGTCAAACTGGAGATTATCGACGAGATTCCGCACATCTTCCAACGCCGCGACGTGAATTTCCCGTTGCGCCTGCCGGCAAGGGGCAGCAAGGCGATGGAATACACCCTGCGCCCCACCTGTCGCGGTGTGTACGGCTTTGGCCGCATCCGTGTTTTCACCGCTACGCCCATCGGGCTGATACAACGCCGCTTCACCTGCGGCGAGCCCACCGACGTGGCTGTCTATCCCAGCTACCTCATGCTCAACCAGTATGAATTGCTGGCCATCAGCAACAACTTGACCGAGATGGGTATCAAGCGCATCCGTCGCGTGGGCAACAACACCGAGTTTGAGCAGATTAAGTCCTATGTCCAGGGCGACGACTACCGCCACATCAACTGGAAAGCCAGTGCTCGCACCCACCATCTCATGGTCAATGTCTATACCGACGAGCGCTCACAGCCCATCATCAACGTCATCGACAAGGGGCGCATCATGCAGCAGGCTTTCGCGGGGATGACCATCCTCGACTATGCCATCAATGCGGCGCTCGTGCTCTCCTATGTCGCTCTGCGCCGCGACGACAAAGCCGGCGTCATCACCTTTGCCGACACGTTCAGCGACTTCGTCAAACCCGACCGCGGCCCGTCACAGATGAACGACATCCTCGAGTGCCTCTACCGCCAGACTACTGACTTTGCCGAGAGCGACTATTCGGCACTCGTTGCAAGCACCAACCGCCTGGTGGGCCAACGTAGCCTGCTCGTGCTGTACACCAACTTCTTTGACTACAACGGCATGCAGCGGCAACTGCCCTACCTGCGCCAACTCAACAAGCGCCACCGCCTGCTGGTCGTGTTCTTCATCGACGAGGACCGCCGCGACTTCATCGGCCAGCAGCCTAACAGCATCAAGGACTATTACGAGCACGCCATCGCGGCCAAAATCGACAACGAGCAGACGCTCATCATCAACACCCTGCGCCAGTGCGGCATCAGCAGCCTGCTCACCACACCGCAGAGCCTCTCGGTCAACGTCATCAACCGTTACCTCGAAATGAAGTCACGACAACTGCTTTAACGCCCCACTCCCTTTTATATTCCCCTTCCGAAAAGCCACAAATACAGTATCATCCTTTATGTAGAGACGCCAAATTTATCCAAAATTACGCGGCTCTGCTAACACCAGATGGCTAATCCATGAAAATCCAAGGCACACGCCCCTCCCTGAAATCAGCAGCACCATTACCCTATATATACGTTTGTATGTGAGCATTTTGCGATAAAAATGGTATTATTTGCGATAATCCAGATAATCATGGCTAAAGCTATCTGAAATACCTTTGCAGTGTAAAAAATAAGCTTAGTGTTTTTAATAAATATTTGAGAAAATGAGAAAATCATTCTTATTGTTTGCATTATTGATGTCGATGTGTGCTACTTGTAAGGCTGCTACAGCTTCCGAGATACGCACGCTGGTTGTGTATTACACCTATAGTGGCGTGACCGAGGAACTTGCCCAGGAAATTGCCAATAATTGTGGTGGAACGCTACTCCAGGTCGAAGACCATGGCAACTATCCACGTCCTGAAAGCCAGACCACATACAACTACGCCAACAATGAGCGCAGCCAAATCAATGCCGGAAACTGGCCCGAAATCAAAACGAGCGTAGAGAGTTTTGACGCCTGGAATGCCATTATCATCTGCACCCCGCTGTGGAACGGGAAGATGGCCAACCCGATGCTCACCTTCCTGCACAACCATGCAGACAAACTCAATGACAAACAGGTTGCCCTGGCCGTGACCAGCTGGAGCAGTGGTCCCAATGGCGTGGTTACCGATGCGCACAACACGCTGCCAAACAGTTCCTTTATCGGTACCACCCTCCACATTAACTATCAACACCGTGACGATATCCCCGAGATGGCTGTCGAATGGCTCAACACACTTGATTTTGAACTTCCCAAGACCAACAAGATGCGCGTCCTCGTGGGCAATAAGGTTTTCCCTGCCACGCTTGCCGACAATTACACAGCCGAGGAGTTCAGGGAACTGTTGCCGCTTACTTTCAATATGGCTGAACTCAATGGTAACGAGAAATACTACTACATGAGTAACAATTTGACTGTCGATGAGACTGTTCCTGATATGATTCATGCTGGCGATATCATGCTCTATGGTCGAAATTGCCTGGTCTTGTTCTACGATACTTTTGAAACCAGCTACGCCTATACCCGCATTGGCACCATCAACGACCCCACGGGACTAGCCGAGGCACTGGGAAGCGGACAAGCTACCGTGACATTTGAACTGGCCGAAGACATCATCGGTGATGTGGATAGTGACGGCAAAATCACCATCAGCGATGTCACCATGCTCATCGACCTGCTCCTCGGTGGCGATGACATCAACAACACATCTGCTGACGTCAATCAGGATGGAAGCGTGAACATCAGCGACGCGACCGACCTGATTGATCTGATTCTGAACGGTAATTAATCCACCCAAACAAGTCAAGAACCTTATATATTTCCCCTTGCGCCTCAAAACAGGCGCAGGGGAGTTTGTTTTAATGGTTATTGCTTGGGTTGCAGGCTCTGGCGGTAACTGCTGGGCGATTGGCCGAGGTGCTTGGTGCAGTAGCGGCTGAAGTAACTCAACGAGGTGAAATTCATGCGGTCAGCTATCTGCGTGAGCGACAGGCGGTCGTCATCCAGAAAATCTTTCAGTATGGGGACGGTGTGGCGGTCGATGTAGGAGGTGACGCTATGGCCAGTAACCCGCTTGATGGTGGCTGAGAGGTATTTGGGTGATACGTTCAATCGCTCGGCGTAGTAGCTGACATCGCGCTCGGTGCGGCTAATGCCGGTGGCAAGCAGCGCCATCAGCTGCTTCACGATATAGGCTGTGCGCTCGGTATGCGTGTCGGTGGCCTCGCGCTGTGCATGGGCCTCAAAGATATCATACATCATGGTCAGGCACAAGCTTCCCATCAACTGATGGTAGAACTGCAAGTCGCGATCTCCCATACGGTCGCGTAAGCGGTGAAAATCCTCCAGCATGCGCCTAGCCTGTTCATCCGTGAGCAATATCACGGGGTCCTGGTTGAGCGAGATGCTGCCGCCAATGCTGTAGTTGTTGGACGGCAGCAAGTTCTGCAAGAATTTGTAATCGGCTGCAAACCACTCCACCTGCATGTCGGCATGGGCAGCAAGATTACTCACGCGACAAGGCATGGGAATCACTACCAGGTCGTTCTTCACAATGTGAAAGCATCGCTCATTGAATACAAAGCTACCCTCGCCCGCCAGGCAGAGCAGGTGCATGCAGGTGTGGCTTAACTGCGGGGCGTTCATCCCGTAGAAATCGTCGGAATATTGGAAATCAGCCTTCATATCACTGAATTTTTTGGCAAAAATACATCCAAATTATTTACCAAACTAACGATTTGTGCAAAAAGTGAAAATTGTGGTGCTTTTTGTGAAACTGCAGTTTTGATAAATCGATGTAATTTTGCCGTGTAATTAACAGCATAAAAAGAATAAAAAATGGAAGCAATCATTGTTGACCCCCGCAAAACCACCCCTGAGGAAATGGAGCGCGGCATGCGAGATGTGAAACTCGTCTTCACCATCAACCACACTATGCCCTATACCGAGGAATATAACCATCTGGTGAAGGAACTATTTGGCGATAACCTGGGCGACGGAGCCACGGTGATGCCACCGCTCAAGGGCGTGTGCTTCGACAGGGTGAAAATTGGCAAGCAGGTGATGATTATGCCCGACTGTCTGATGATGTCGCGAGGCGGTATCACCATTGACGATCATGCCATGATAGCCGCCAATGTGCAGCTCATCAGCAACAATCATGACTTGCACGACCGCCAGTTGCTTATCTGCAAGCCTGTGCACATCGGCAAGAATGCCTGGATTGGTGCGGGAGCCACCATCCTGCCCGGAGTGACCGTGGGCGAGAATGCCGTCGTGGCAGCAGGTGCCGTGGTGACCAAGGATGTGGCGCCAAACACCATCGTAGGCGGAAATCCGGCAAAATTCATCAAGAACGTTTAATAAATAATAATAAGGAGGACATATTATGATTTTTGACAGAAACGAGAAGAAAGCAGTAGTGGCATTGCTGGGTGCCGGAAGCATGGGAACAGCCATCGTGCGCCGCATTGCTGCAGGGAAGAAGATTCTGCTGGGTGATATCAGCGAGAAGGCGCTGGAACGCGTAGGCGAGGACTTCTGCCGCAGCGGCTATGACGTTGAAACGATGATAGTGAACGCCCTGCAGAAGGACAGCGTACAGGCTTTTGCCCGTAAGGCCGCCGACTTGGGTCCCGTAATGTATTTCATCGACACGGCAGGCGCATCGCCCAATCAGGCCAATCCCGAGCACATTGTTGACCTCGACATGGTGGGCACGGGCTATGCTGTGGATGCCTTTGGCGAGGTAATGGCTGAAGGGGGCGCAGGACTGATTATCAGCAGTCAGGCCGCCTATATGTATCCCATTCCCAACGACATCGAGCTGCAACTCGTGAACACGCCGACCGAAGTGCTGAAGGACCTTAAGTTCATCCAGGAGGTGGCCATGCAGAATTCAGGCTTTGCCTATATGATTGCCAAGCGCATGAATCACCTGCAGGCACAGCGCGCGGCTGCCACCAGTTGGCGCAAGCGTCGCGCCCGCATCAACACCATTTCTCCGGGTGTCATCGTCACCCCGCTGGCTTATGACGAGTTCCGTGCAAGCGGTGAAGGATATCAAGCCATGATTGATGCTTCGGCCGCCCAACGCACAGGCACAAGTGACGAAATCGCCGAGGCTGCAGCCTTCCTGCTTGGAGAACATGCTCGTTTTATCACCGGTACAGACTTGCTTATCGATGGTGGCGTCATCGCCAGCATCCGTACAGGAGAATTTAAACTTTGGCAATAATAATTGAAAAAATGAATATCAAGAACATCATTATGGTCGCTCTGGCATTGCTCGTGTCAACGGCATGCAGCGGTCAGGTAAAACAAAAAAAGGATATGGAAACAAAGGGTAAAGCATTGGTAGTGTTCTTCTCACATGCGGGAGACAACTACGCGGTAGGTAACATTGAAGTGGGCAACACCAAGATTGTGGCCGATTACATCAGTGAACTGACGGGCGCCGACCAGTTCGAAATCGTGACGCACAAGTATGACGGCATGGCCTATAACCCACTCATCAAACTGGCTCAAGAAGAGGCCAACAAGGGCGAACTGCCCGAGTATGAGGGTGAAGTGGATATGAGCGGCTATGACACCGTCTTCATCGGCGGTCCCGTGTGGTGGGGCACCTATCCGCAAGTGATGTTCACATTCTTCAAGAAGCACGGCAACGACCTGCAAGGCAAGACAGTCATCCCCTTTACCACCCATGAAGGCAGCGGTCTGGCCAATTGCGTGGAAGACGTGAAAGCAGCGTTCCCCGGTGCAAACGTTACCAAGGGATTCAGCATCTACGGCCACGAGGTACGCTCCGGAAAGGCAAAGGTCGAGAAATGGCTGAAGGGACTTTAAAAGTGAGGAGTGAGGAGTTAGGAATTAGGAGTTAGGAGTCAGGAATTGTACTGACAACTAAAGACTTAAAACTTATGGAATATATTAAGTTAAGTAACGGTGTTGAGATGCCGACTCTGGGCTATGGAGTCTTTCTGGTGAGTCCTGATGAGTGTGAACGCTGCGTCAGCGATGCATTGAGCGTTGGCTACCGTCTGATTGACACGGCACAGGCTTACCAAAACGAGGAGGGCGTTGGCAATGCCTGGTGCAAGAGCGGAATCAAGCGTGAGGACCTGTTCCTAGTGACCAAAGTGTGGATCAGCAATGCGGGCGAAGAGAATGCCGCAAAGAGCATCGATGAAAGTCTGCGCAAATTGCAGACGGAGTACATTGACCTGTTGCTTATCCATCAGGCCTACGGTGACGTGTTCGGCTCATGGCGTGCGATGGAGCAGGCCTATCGTGCCGGCAAGGTGCGCGCCATCGGCGTGAGCAACTTCCAGGCTGGCCGCTTCTTTGACTTTGCCCACTATGTGGATGTGAAGCCGATGGTCAATCAGTTACAGTGCAACACACTTATCCAGCAGACGGGTATCAAACCGATACATGATGAATTTGGCACAAAGATGATGGCATGGGGACCACTGGGAGGACAGGGTGTAGATGGCATCGTGAAGAGCGAGACACTGGCCGCTATTGGCGCCAAGTACAATAAGAGCGCCGCCCAAGTGGCCCTTCGCTGGCTCACACATCGCGGCATCGTTGCCATCCCCAAGTCGAGCCACAAGGAGCGCATGGCACAGAATTTTGACATCTTCGACTTTGCGCTGACCAACGAAGAAATGGCCCAGATTGCAAAGCTGAACCAGCACGATACCGGCACCATCAACTTTGGCGACCCGCAGTTTGTGAAGTACCTGATTGAGAATTACGGATAAAGCCATAAGGAAAGCGGTTTCGGTTTAAGTGGCGACAGATTGGCCCTTCTACCAGGGATGGAGATGAAATGATTGAATACAATGAGCCATTGTTGCGTAAATGCAACAAGGGCTCATTTCTCCTAAGTAGTGTATCGTGAAAACTACCGTTTAGAAGGTAACGTCTTGAGTAGTGCTGGAGGCACCCTTGGCATCAATGGTGAAACCGTAAGCTTGTGCGCCACTCCACTTAGACAGCTGTTCGGCAACAACGTTGGGACGTACGCCCTCCTTCTGCATGAAGGTGAGGTTCTGGGCACCGTAAGGATCCTTGCCATTGATGGAGATTTGATGGTCATAGGTAGCAATGAGGTCATATTTTTCTTTCGTCAACTGGACTCCATCTTTCAACTTAAATTCGCACTTTGTACCAACAACTGCGGGGAATTTATTGATGTTCACCGTCTTGGTAAACTTGGTGGACTTGGCGGCTTCGCGAACAGTTTTGCCATCGCCATCCTTATAGACTACGGTCACTTCACTGATGTCGAGCAAATCCTGGGAGATATTGACAGTGAAATTATAGGCTGCAGACTTACTCGAGGGTGTGGGCTCGTCTTTCTTGTCATTGTCACTGCCGCAACTTGTCAGGGTGAGGGCGGCCATCAGGACCAGCACACTCATGTAAAAAAACTTCTTCATGATTCTTTGATTTTGATTTTTTTTTTTGAAATTAATAATATAAGCGAATAATTGTTTTTTAATCAGTATCATTACATACCTTTGTAATGGATGGTTATCGTTTTGGCATCAATGTTCTTGTCAATATTGAGCCCAGAACGAGAGCAACTCATTTCCACGTTGAAATCCCAGTTAAACTGGTTCTTCACGAGGGTCTTGTCGAGATTATCGAGCTTGGTCTTGAAAGCATTAACCTTGGTAACCATCTCATCAAATTTCTTCTTGGCGATTTCATCTTCACGCTTCAGGACCTCATCTTTAGTCTTGTTGTTGAGAGAAGCAGACCAACTATCGTTTTTGATGATAGCCTTAAGTTCGGCACGAAGTGCCTCTATATTAGCTTCAATTTGAGGGGTTTCGCTCTGATCGGCTGTTATTGTTGTAGCCTCATTGGTAGTATTGCCGCCAACACTATATAAGGCAGCTAAGGGCTCATCGTCCTTGTCACCACACGACGAAAAGCAAACACTCAGTAAAGCAACGCACACGATGGTGCCCACAGTAAATAAGAATTTCTTCATTCTTTTGTTTTGATAGGTATTAAAAATTTGAATAATTAAAAAATAAAAACAGTATGATCAATTGAGTGATTTATCGTTTTGCGACCTTCTTGCCGTCGACGATATAGATGCCGCTAGGCAGCTGCTCGAACGGCACGTCTATCTTCATACCCATGATGTTGTAGATGCCACGACGTGACTCGGGAAGGGTTGCGGAAATCTCTTCGATAGCGCTCGGGGTATTTACAATTGTCAGAGGGAAGTTCTTGTCAAACACCGCTTTGCCATTGAATGAAACCTCCACATTCACAAAGGGCGTATATCTAGACAAACTATCACGCTTGATCTCATCGAGACGGATTTTCATATTGCGGCTCAAGTCGATATCGTTGTCGGCAAATGCCTCGTCCACAACAGCAACCGTATCGGTGATAGCAAGATCTGGATTAGCAGAATATTTCAAAGTGGTGATGAAGCGCACGGTGGGAATAGTGTCATACTCAGTGGTGTCGTTATCCGGCTTGACAACGGGAATATAGGGGAAGCCATAGTTCACCCATGCACTCGTATTGATTTCTGAGTCAACATCCAGATCGATGACTTCGCGGTCGATGGTGGCATCGGCACGCACAGTATCGCCGACGGTAAATGTGAAATTAGAATTGCCTTCAGGCCATGTATCGGAATCGATAAACAGTCTGTAATAGCCAATCTGGGGTTTCTCGACAAAGAGATGCAGCGAGTCGCGCACGGCAAGCAATGGTGTGGTGCTTTGAGCGAAGTTCAATGGCACGTTGCCGCTAGTGATGAGTACCGATTCCGTACCCTTGGGTGCCGTGTACTCGAAACGGTAATTCACATTTTCGTTACCGGTAAAGGAAGCGATATCGTAAGGATAGCCCGTATTAAAGTATACATTGAAGTCAGCATTGGCACCCAATCTAGGTTGGGGTTCGCCGTAAACTCTCACCGAAGCCGGGTCATAGATCTCCTGGATTATTTCCTTATCCCAGTCCATAATGTTAAAGTAGGCGTTGAATATGTATTTACCACCCAATTCAATATTAAGATTTGTATGTTGTGCATATAACACGCTATCGGTTTCGAGCGCGTCTTGCAGCATCTTTTTAACATCTTCGGAGTAGTCTACATCTCGGATATACTTGCCATAGGCATCCTTCACCGACATCTTAACTAACATGTCATCTGGCCAAGAGAAACCCTGGGGAATTCTCTCACCAAAAACACCCATTCCAAAGCTGTAGTCGAACGCTCCAGCCCAAAAGGGGAAGGTAGAATAGTCTGGCGCAGTAGCACCACTTGAAGGTGCATAAGCCACCTGCGTCAATTTTGGTCCCGACATCACAATGAAGTCACTGTATTCCCACGCAAGGGCTGGAACACTTGAAGCAAGTGAAATGGCAGCAGCAATAGCCAACTTGCCAAAACGATTAAAGGTGATTATCTTAAACATAACTTATTGAATTTATTTTGATTATAAAAATAGTGAATTAAATGATTCTGTTTTAATCTGTTATAGTTATTACTTGCAGGGGATTTTCTTGAATTCCCACTCTTTGCTCTCCTTGAAATCAAACTCGGTATCTTCAAGCGACAACGGCGGGAAGATGAGAGCGAAACGCAGTTTCTGGTAAGGCTGCTCCACAATGGTTTTAGCGGGCTTGACCGAGATATTCTGCGTCTTCACAAGCCCCAACTTGCCACTCTTCTTGCCCTTGATGTAGGTATCAGGGGCAACATAGAAAGAGCCAGACATATACGCGTTCTCAGCCTCCATTTCAATGCGTGTCTCGGTGTCGGAGCAGCACACGCGCAAGATCTGAATGCGCACGGCTTTCTTACCGGGCTTGCAGATCGGGTTCTCCCTCATGAAGCGGTAGCCTGAGTAGTCAGGCAGCGTCACTTTGTCGTTGTTGAGGATGCTGAGGTCATCTGCGGTGCGGCCAGCGGGCACATACAGGCTGGTGATTTTACGGGTCAGGTTGCGCTGGTCACCGTACTCATATTTCCAGTTCAACACAGCTGCTTCCTCATACTTGGCAAGGGCATCGGCAAATTTGCCGTCCTCCTCCAGTTCGCGAGCCTCTTCGATAGCATCGTCAAAGACAGATTTGAACTGGGCCTTCTCTTTAGCATAAAGTTCGGCCCTCTGCTTACGTTCCTGCGATTCCAGCACTGAGTTTAGACCGCTGAGCACGCCATGAGCAATGCGGTCGGCCTGGGTGTACTGTGCCTGGACAGGCATCATCATGGCAGCAAGTGCCATCATTGTTACAATCAATAATCTAGTTTTCATTGTTTTTTCAATTTTATATTAAAATGATTTTACTTTATTTGTCTGTATTTAGCTAGGGAAACACTTTTTCTCGTCTGAATAGCTGCAATAAGGAGTGATTGGCACGGCAAATCTACTCCCAACTGCCGCTCAGCAGATAGTCAATCAAGGTGGTCACGTCGCTGATTCTGACATCGCCGTCCTTATCGCAATCGGCAGCTATCAGATTAATGCCCGAGGCATCTCCACTGAGCAGGTAGTCGATCAGGACGGTCACGTCTGTGATATTCACTTCACCATTATTGTCCACATCGCCCATCAAGACCGGAGCAAAATCGGCCATGACCTTGACTTTGCTGGCTGGCATGACAAAGGTGTAAACGTTCTCACTGACCTTGGTAGTAGGGACCGTGAGGTAGGCGGGTACCATGGCAGGTCCCCAGGGCTCGTCATCCGAAAAGCCTTCACCCTTGATTTCACTTTCAACAACCAATTGGTTCAAAGCACAATAGGGGTCGGGAACGAGTGTGAGGGTGACGGTTTCGCCCTCGCTTGCCCACATTCGGTCGCTCATGACATAACCATTCTCGCTCGTCAAGAGTTGCACCGGGTATGATTCTTGCGCCACACCTGCAACCCATGAGGCACACACTATGAGCATCGATATAAATATTCTTTTCATAACATTGATGTTTTAATGTCCAACATACTTCTTGCCCTGATGGATGTAAATGCCGCTGCTGGGCTTGCCAGGCAGCACATGACCATTCAGGTCATAATAATGCTCGTCACCATTGTTATCCACAGTCTTGATGACAATATTGTCGGTGGTTTCCGAACCATTGTTGATAAACCGTGATAACAGTCGTGGTGCCAACGCGGCGTTGCTTGCTGCCGCGTGGAAGTAGGAACGGAAGGGTCCCACATACACGTTTTCAAGCACCTTGTCGGCAGGCACCCGATGCCACTTGTTGTCGGTTTGCAGGATATAGGCTCCCATCGTGCGCAGTATGCTATTCGGGATAGTGACTGTCGTACCCGAGAAGATATAGCCGCCGTCTTCCCAGTCTTCATTGTCGGTGGGCTGGAGTGTGACGGTAACCTCATTGTCGTTTTCGAGCGAAACCTCATTGCTACTCACAACCACATAGTAAGGCTTGTAGGCCTGCATATTTCCTCCTGCCACTTCACTGAATGTGACGATGGTGGTACTATCCTCTTTGGTAATCCCAAGAGGTTCATACACCTGCACGTTATCGCCAGTGAGCGTGAGCGGATAAGGCAGATACACACTATAGCCAGTGTTCACATAGTAGGTATAGGTGACAAGTTCGCCTTCTTCATCTTCTTGTTCATCGCGCGCGAGGTTTGCTTCGAGCACACGGTCCAGGCTTGCGCTGCCGGCGGTGAAGGCGACTTTGGCCTCAAAGTCCCATCCATCGGTGAGCAGGAGCGAGTTGGCCTGGTTGCCTCTGATTACATTTTCTTCGCTTTCCTCGCAAGTGGTCGTTGCATCGGTCCATACGATGGTGCGCTCGCTCAGGCCGTAGAATGAATTCTCGGGATCGTTACGCTCCACATTCCATGATAATGGTTGACCATTTTCCTTCTCGAAGCGTTTAGCGCCTCGCATATCGATATAGCGAATGTTGTGACACCCGTCAAAGACACCCCTACCCATGGAGTATGTCTTGCTCGCAGGGATGGTGAGGCTGTTCAGCTTGTCACAGCTGGCGAATGAGCTGCCAAAGATATTGACTTCGCTATTCGTGAGGTACTCTACAGGCAGCACGACGTCGCCACTCACACCTGGCGCGCAGGCGACTACATAACTGCGGTAGTTGCCCACGTTGTGCAGGAGCATGTTTTTGACAACAAGGTAACCATTGTCGTTGGGATCGGTGTTGCCATGAACTATCATATAGAGGTCATTGAGGTTGGAGCAATAGGCAAGGAAATTGTCGTCATGGGTTTTGAAACCACTGCCAATGCCGAAACTTGTGAGGGCGTCACAGCCACGGAAGGCGCGCTTGTGCACGGTAGTCACACTATTGGGGAGTTCGACAAGCCCCAACTTGTCACAGTCCTCAAATGCGCTGTTGCCAATGCTGATAAGTTCGTTGCTGTACAACCGCAGAGTCATGATGCTCATGCCCATACATGCCGAGTCGCCAATGGCAGTGACATGAGAGTCTTCATCAAAATAAGAGCTTCCGAGTTGCAGTATATCAATATCGGTTCTGCCAGTGAAAGCCTTGGGCATAATCTCGGTTACCGGCTTATCCTTGTGGGTTGCAGGGATGACCAGTAATGTTGCGTCACCGCTGGTATCCAGCGGATATGAGCTGTTGTGGCCTTTCACCTTGTAGGCAACGATTTGATTGCTCTCGTTGTGCACAGGCAGATAAATGATGCCCTTGTCATCGGTGTCATAAACCACATTGACATAATACATGTCCTTCAAGTTGATGGGTATAGGATAGTTCTCATAACCCAGGGTGAAGTAGTACCAGTTTTCATTGCCCAAGTATGGCTCAGTATTGCGCCCCTTGAGACTGTTTAAGGTGGTGTAGGTGGCATTATCACCCGAGCTTGCGTTGTTTTCACAATGAACAGTAATGTTACTTGGGCTTCCACCGTAGATACTATAACCACGCTTATTGGGATCCACATAGAAGGCGCAATTTGTAATCTCGGTGGGCACACTGGCATATCCCAAAATCCAACCGGCATAACTCATTTGTTCAGCAGGTGCGTAAGTGCCGTCAATAATGAAATTAGACCAAGCAATGCATCGGTTGATAGTGACGTTAACCCGTCCAGCGATGCTGGTGCCATAAGTGCCGCCCACAATACCGCCCAGGCGCCAGTTGTCGGAAGTGGTTGTGTTGGCTACATAGGAACCAGCGGCGCAGTCTTCCACTTTACCGTTTTGCATATGACCCACGATGCCGCCAGCCCAACCTTTCTCGGACCACACTCGGCCCTGGAAATAGCAGCGTTCAACCACACCATTCTTTACAAGTCCCACGATACCGCCTCCACTACCACGAGAATAAACGGTGTACTGTTGTGACCCAGCATCGCTGGTGACGAGCACATCGCTCACGCGGGTATAGTTGGCAGCATATCCCAGCACACAACCAGCATAATCTGTACTGAGAAATCGAGGGTTCTCCATGTGGAAATTGTGAATATAGGCGTTGGAGGCGTAACCAAACAATCCGGTATAAGCGTCCTCGGCGTAATTAGTGTTTAGTGCAGTAACATGGGCGTTCTGTAATCCCGAAATCTTGTGACCATTACCGTCGAAGCTTCCGTCAAACGGATGATCAATGGTACCAATGGGTATCCACTTCCCGTCGGTTTCGAGGTCCCACTCGATATCGGCAGTGAGTTCAAATGAGGTGGCTTCATTATAGTACTCTAAAGCCGTGCCATCGTTCACTTTATCGCGAAATGTTATGAGTTCGGCTTTGTTGCTAATGGCGACTACTCCACCGTCAGTATCAGTAATCTCATAGATGCGTGCAAAGGCATCTTTCCAGCCGATGCTGTCACCATAATTGGTATTCTTGTATTGGTCAATGCATTGTGCAGGCACATAGAGAATGCGTTTTTGGGCATCTGCCTTCATGCTATGCTTGGTGCCATAGAAGTTAAACACATCATTGTAATCCCATTGAGGTGCACGTTTTCTTTTTATCACCATACACCTCAGGGACTTGAGATTGGCAAATGCACCACGACCCAAATCCCACATCGTTGATGGCAAAGTCACCTTTTCAAGCTTAGAGCATCCCACAAAAGCGCAGTCACCAATGTCATGGGAGCCCTCGCCAATGGTCACTTGCGTGATGCTACTGCACAAGCGGAAGGCATAGTCGCCGATATTTACTGTATAGTCGTTGCCGTTTACGTTGTAAGTTCCGGGAATGTAGACAACGCCTTCCACATAATGCGGCACACAGGCGTTGCGACCGTTACCCAGGATGACGGAACGGCTTCCTTGGTCGACTCGAGCGGTGGCAGCAATAGTGCTACCACCCACTGTAATATTTATATTAATCTCTCTATCGCCGTAAGCCGCCATTGCAGCGATGGGCAACAGCATGCTTAAGAACAGGAATATAAACTTTCTCATCATATCAAGCATTTTAAAGGATTATTTATCATCACCAGTTAAAACCCATTTAATCATCTGCATGTCGGGTGAGAGTCCTTCAAAACCAAAAGCTCCCTCGGCGCCAGTCATGAAGAAGTTAGAGCCGGCATCCACATGGTCATCTTTGCAAGTGGCATCGCGTATATACACATTGGCATCCTTTTTACTGGCAGTCGTGCAGTTCACTCCGGCTTTTCTAGTGCGGCTGCGTTTCTTGTCCACAAAGTAGTAAGTGAGACTTTGCTGGTTGCGGATGAACGAGAGCAAGTTCTCATAGGGCACCACGGTGTCGTAGGTTGAGTGGAAGAATGCGACACGGTGCTGAGGAGTCCACCCCTTGGTGAGGTTGTTACTCTCGAGGGCACGGTGCAGGTCTTCCATCAGACCAGACTTGGTGGGCACTGGCGTGTTGGCAGTAAGGTGCTTGAAGTACTTATAACAAGTATCTGTCATCATCTTGTTAAGTAATCCATGTGCCTGCATCTTAGAAAAAAGTCCCGGATCGTAGAATTCCATCACTTCCTGGAACTCTAAGCCCGTAAGATGCATGGTTAAGGTGAACGACCCTTCGCTATCGTGATAGTTTTTGACATAGGTTCCGGTTTTACCCTCCCTCATCATTTTCACATACTCTTTGTTGATGCGGTCGGTGTTGTACTGGTCCTCTTTATACTTGTTGGACTTAGCTTCGATAAATTTTATCGATTCGGTGAGAAGGAATCTCGCGCTCAGGTAATCGTCAACATAGTGCTGCCTCATCAAGGGATTGCTGTCGCACATGCCCTTGAGGATAAGCGGCATCACGATGGGCATCGACACCTTTTCCTTGCGGTGGATGGTTCTATTATTGCCATCGTAGGTTTCACCGTCATCGTTCATGTAGTAGCGCAAGTGAGCCACGGGGTCGTAGGGGCCGTCGCCACACACCGAGCCAGCGAAGTGCAGTTCGTCGACAAGGCCATTCTGCTCAATGAACTTGTGCGTTGCCAGCGACACAGAACCTCCTTGCGAATAACCGATAGACACGCTCTTCCAGTTGGGCTCAAAGGGTTTGGCATTTCCGGTATTTACAAGGTGATTATAAAAGGCAAGACCGCTGCGCACTGCATCCACCACCTGGCGCGCCGTCAACTCTTGGTACAGATAAGGGTGAGCGCGGTCTTTAGAGATGCCATAACCTTCATAGTCGGGCATAATGACCAAGCAACACGGATGGCGACTCATGTCAAATCTGCAATACTGCAGCATCATGCAATTACCCGATTTCAATGGTGCTTCACCGGTGGCGGCGAACTCCGAAGGGCACTCAAAGTTACTCGTTATCGTCTCGTGGCAACCAATAATCAGGTTGTTGGGCATGGCAGGTGCCCAAAAGCTATAGTTTGTTGGAAGACCCATGAGAGCCGAAAGGTAGATGATATTGCCGTCGGCATCGACCGACGGGTATTTGTATGTGTATAAGATGACTGCAGCCACTCCATAAATTCCATCACTACCATTATCATTACCCCATTGTTCGCCGGGGACTACAGCAGCGCGAAGCCTTTTGGGCTCACGTGACAGCAGCTCAAACTCCTCGGGGGAGAAAACCCTCGCCCCGTCTCGTACCCTCAGGGTGTCCATCTTGCCCGCCTTGGCATTATAAGCGATAGAGTCGTGTTCAGCAAACACCAGCACGTTCTCCTTGAGAACAGTCACATCATCGGCGCTGACCGTTGCCGGCACATCGCCTAATGATTGGGCGCACACACAAATCGTGGCAAGCGCCAACATGGATGTTAATAGTAATTTCTTCATATTCTTTTTTGTTCTAAAAAGTGATTTTGGTTATCTTTTTCTTATTGCATGAATGCCACTACTCACGCCTACAGCTTTAACCGGTCTAGCGATAATATGAATAATGGCACTCTACAAGCCGTGGGAGTTACAGGTCAATGCCGCTCAGGTCGCTGATCTGGTCCTTGACTTTGTCAAACAATTCCTTGATTTGCGCCACGTTGTCGCTATTGCCCAACAACTCCTCCATGTGCAGGATTGTATTGCCAGTAAACGTCAGCAGACCATAGTACACGTGGTTGCCCGTGTTGTCAAAGTCGGTCTCGACCTGGCAACCCTTGCTCTTGAGATAGTCGGCCATCTCAACCCCCACTTGATAGTTCATGTACAGGTCGCCTGAACTGTGCATGATAAAGAACTTGGTGGCCCTGCTGGGCTGCCAGTTCTGGCCCGGGCCGCACAGCGAGTTGCTGCGGAACTTGTCATAGACGACCTTGCCGATTCCGCTCTTGTAGTTGCAGGCGGCAGGCGTTAGCACATCACTGATTTTCTCGGTGCCTATCAGACCGTTGATGTCCCAAGTGCCATAGTCTTTTGAGAGAATCCACTCCTGAATGTGACTGGCCAGCGGCTCCTTGAAGACATCACTGTAGCTGAAGTCCATGTTGTAGGTTTCCTTGTAGGCCACCATCATCAGCGGCAGGGAGCAGATGTAACCCGAGAAATCGCTCTCCACATAGTTCTCATAGACGGTGCAGATGTCAAAGGGGGCGGCACCTGCAGCTGTGAGGTCCCAATGCAGGTCAGGACGATACTCGTCCACATAGCGCTGCAAGGCAATGGCAGAGAAGCCGCCGCTGGAGTAGCCCACGTTGAATTTGCGCAGACCATCGATGGCATAGCCCTTGTCTTTCAAGACAATCATTGCGGCATCCCAGCAATCAATCGATTCCTGGGCGGTAATCTCCGGGCAGCAGTAGGCCTGGGGCTTATCCTCGGTCAGTGTCCAGCCATACAGGTCCGAGGAGATGGCAATCAGGTTCTGGAATTTGTTCATATAGAACCCGACGTCGTCAATCTCGTTCTGTGAGGTGCGCTCCCCATGCTTGGCAGTCGTGAACTCGTTGTAGAACATGAGTGCACGCGGAGCTGCCTCCTTGTTAAAGACGGCAGGATTCATAGAGATGACGCCTGTCAAGCGCACCGGCGTCTTCATGTCAGGGCCCACCGAGGTGTATTCAAAGATAATCTGATCAAACTGCAGGTCCAACGCATCGTTTGCAAGACTTTTCAACGCATGACAGTGACGGGTATTCAGCACCTTCACATTCAGCTCATAATCGCGATGGTTCTCACCGTTTTTGGGTTCATCTGAGCAAGATGTCATGATGCCGGCAAACATGGCCAGCAGCAGTATTGCAAGTGAAATATTTTTTAAATTTCTCATTTTATATCTTTGATAGTCTTTTTCTTCTCGGCTAATGTCAACATCTGTTACCCCAAGTCAGTCCATCAGGCGTTTTTTCTCGCGATATTGCTTGGGCGACATGCCGAAGCGGTTCCTGAATATGGTGCGGAAGGTGGTCGTGCCGCCGAAACCCGCCTCGTGGGCCACTGCATCGACAGTCCAGTTAGGCTGTTCCACCAGCAGGCGGCAGCCTTCCAGCAGGCGCTTGGTGGTCAAGTATTCGGCGAGGGTGTTGTCATCTTTCCGGGCTTTAATGGCTTGGGTGACACGACGCTGCGTCAAACCGAGCGTCTGGGCGATTTCTTTGAGGGTCACATCGGGGTTTCTGTGCAGTCCCACTCTGTCCATCTGTGCGTCAATCCAGTTCATGAGTTGCTCGTCGGTCATGTCGGCTACATTGGTCACATCATTGATTTCCTGCTGTAACAACGTGTCCGCACGGTCGACCTGATTGGCTTGACGCATCATGTCATTAATCTTATCTTGGGCTTTCCTGAGTTCCTCTTCTGCTATATGCAGTTCATGCTCAGTCTGAAAGAAGGCTTCTTTGGTTGATGCCTGCTGCTCATCCCTCTCGCGCACCTCACTCAACAGATTGGTGTTGTGCTTCATCAGCTTATGAATCACATTAAACGACAACACCAGTGCAAGGATAACTGCAACAAAAGTAGCCGCTAGGGCTACAATGATGAGTTTAAGGATAAGTGCATCTTGCATATTAGTCAACCATAATTTGTGATTCGATTACAAAATTACTATAATTTTGTGTTGGACTCCGTCAATATGACAAAAACCTCAATTATGCACCAACCAAATCGGCTACAAAGCGACCAAATCGGCTATTTTGCGTCAAAAATGGCTGATTTATGCATCCGTTTAGCCTTGTTTTAAAAAGAGATGATTACCTTTGTATCATTAATAAAAAAAAACAATCAAAATTCATAAATGAGCAAGAGCACTAACGACAATCTGGATTACACTCAATCCGCTCTCCGCAACATTGACCATCTGGACTCTGGCCTTCCCAAATGGGTAATTACAGCAGCCTTCATCATCATGGTGGCAGCAGCTATATGCACCATCTCCCAAATTGATAGCTGGATGAAAGAGCACGCCTCGATAGCCATTGCGCTCATCAACACAGTGGGTATGATAGCCATGTATTATGCCACGATGCGTGGCATGAAACACCTGTATCACCCGCTCACGGCATTATGGATTATTGTCCTGGTGAAAAACATTGTCGATTTCTTTGCCATCTTCTTTGAATCGGCTCAGCCCGAGGTCGGTTTCATCATTGCCTGTGTGCTGCCATTGTTCTACCTGCCGCTGGGTGCACTGATTATCACTTGGTACCGCGGGCAACTGCAGCGCCTAGGCATCTGGATGATTGTACGCATCCTTGTCATCGTACTCCTCCCGATTGCCTGCTTCATGCTGGGAATCGATTTAAACGGCATTATCTTGAATGCCGTGATTGTCATCATCGAACTCATCTATGCTTGGCAATTCTACCGCCTCCTGCGATAATCAGCTATAATATTGCAATGAAAGATACACATCAACGTGTACCTTTTGATGAAATAAAATAGGTTCTGCTTGAATTCAGGACCAAAAAAACACACAAAACCCGCTGGAATTCAGCGGGTTTTTGTTTTCTTGTGCGCCTGATAGGACTTAGGCTCGCGCCTCCCAAAACCTTTAAAAACCTCCCGACGCCTGATTGACAGTCCTTTCCAGCAAGCCGATGGGGCGTTTAAAGGCGCGGAAAGGCGCCCAACGGCGCAAAAAGGGGGAGCGCACGCCTCCCCCTGTATACAACTCTTGCCAGTTAATATCTTTTTATCGCTTCACAGCCTCTGGATTAAGCAGGAAATCATAGATGCCAATCATTAAGATGCCATCCTCGTTGTAGCTTGAACTATAGCGTTCTCCAACAATGATGACTTTTTTGAAGCCATCGGGTACGTTGAGCAAAGATGCCTGCTCTTGATCTATCTTTTGCTTATCTGGGAGGGTGTAGGCAGATTGGATGTACAAGCGTTCATCGTGACGATTCACCACGAAATCAATTTCAAGATTACAACGCTCGATTTTTCCCGAAGAATTTCTTTTGGCGGTCTCCACAAGACCGACATCCACGCTGTATCCAAGCCGACGCAATTCGTTATAAATAACATTTTCCATCGTGTGGTTAAATTCAATCTGACGAAAACCTAAAATCGCATTTCTGATACCTACATCCTCAAAATAGTATTTGGTCTCAGTACCGATATACTTGCGTCCTTTCACGTTGTAACGCAATGCTTCATTAATGATAAAAGCATCTTGTAAGTGTTCCAAATAACGGGAAATAGTATTTGGACCAATATCAACCCCTCCAACCGATTTGAAGGTATTTGCTATTCGCCTGACATTTGTGCTTGAACCCATTACTGAAGCTAAGATGCGCACAAGTTCACTCATTCCATCGGCGTTATGCAAGTGATTGCGTTCAATTACATCCTTCAAATATACCGTTTCAAAGATTTCACGCAGGTAGTTCTCCTTCTCTGCCGGAGTACTCATTTGTGCGACCTGGGGAAGCCCACCATACAGATAATACTCTTCAAGCGCAACTGCCTTTTCGCCACCAACCGTTCCGTAATATTCAGCAAAACTCAATGGATGAACGCGAATTTCCCATCCTCGGCCTCTGAATTCAGTGACGACATCTTTTGAGAGAAATTTTGCATTTGATCCCGTCACATAAACCTCAGCATTCCTTACATTTAGATATGAGTTCAGCACATCTTCAAACTCGGGGACAAATTGAATCTCGTCCAACAAGATATAGTACATATCTTTATCGGTCATCTGCTTGTCAATATATTCCAATAAGGCATCAGGATCACGAAGTTTCTTATTCCGGCGATCTTCCAGGTTTACTTGTATAATGTGATCCTCTTGAATTCCCCTTTCCAACAAATTATCCTTGTAGATATTAAACAACAGAAATGACTTGCCACAACGACGAATCCCAGTAATGACCTTAATCATCCCGTTCCCCTCGGACGAGATGAGTTGTTCCAGATATGGTTTGCGTTCAAAAAACATGGTTTTATGGAATATTTTTGTAACAGCACACAAATTTGTGCCACAAAAATACAACAAAAAGCCAAATCCTCAAATTAAAAGCGAGTTTTTCGGGCAAATCTCAGTATCTTTTTAGCCAAATTCTGTAGAAATCTCAAAATGTTGGGGTATATAAGATTTATTCCATTGAGATACAGTAAAATAAGTTTTTGAGGTAAATCAAAAGGATGGGGCTTCACTACCGTTTGAAATCGTGCCCACAACTATTACAGTGGCAATCCTCTTCATCATATTCCTGGAAATAGAAGTGCGCTGCAAGTGCTGAACCGAAAATATACCACAACCATTTTGGGCCATGCGGATGATGAACTTTTGTACGCGTTACATCTTCAGAACCACATTTTGGGCACCAAGGATGTTCTTCGTCTCTTGTTTTGCTGAATTGCTCAAAAACTCCTTTTGCTGCAGCGTAATCTTTCTCATCAACATATAATGCGAAACAAGAACCACCATGATCAAGACTAATCAAGACATCATAGGTTTTAACCTCTTCTTGTACGACACAGTCAATGTCGCTTGCTTCCAAATCTTGTTGTAATCTGGTAGCGGTCATTTCATCATCAAAACAGGCTAATAATACTGGTTTCATACTCATGAGTTTTATGTTTTCATTAGAGATTATCTGTATTATATAAAAATACTGCAAAAAGCATACCAAATAGAACTAAATTCTTAAAAAAACCGCGTCTTCTACCACACACATCAAATGGAAGGTCCTTTTGATGTGCTTTTGAGCAAGGAACTAATCTCAATGAATTCAACATGAATTTTCGGCCCAAATCAACGAACGAAACCCGCTGGAATTCAGTGGGTTTATGTTTTTCTGTGCGCCTGATAGGACTTGTTTTTGAACCCTCCAAAAACCTTAAAAAACCTCTAAAAACTGATAACCAGTCATTTGAACGCTTATGGAAAACGCCAATTAGGCGTTGAAAGGTGTTGAACGACACAAAATGGGGGAGCGCACGCTCCCCCGAACAGAGGTCAAAATTATTCTAGTTTTTGACATTAACGCCTCTTATAAAGTGCAGACTTTGGGGCCAAATGTCATTTATTCTTTTACTTAAAGCTCAAGAGTCCGCATTTTCCTTTGCCGTTTTCAACCATTTCATTATTTTTGCGAACATAAACTTAATACGAACAACACATGGAAAAGATAAGTCGTTTATTCTATTTTACGGTGGCGATAAGCCTTGTTTGTATGATATTGACTTCATGCAGCAGGCCGGCACATTATAAAAATAACGGAAAACAGGTGACCTGGCAAGGAAGGGATATCTGGGCTGGGCATTGGTCCAAGGTTGTTGATGCAGACCCTGCTACTTTTGAGGATTTGGGTAACGGGTACGCCAGAGATGACCAAAAGGCATTTCTTGAGGGAAGGATCATCAAGGGAGCTGACGGAAAAACATTCAAATGCCTGGAGAAACCGTATGCTGTCGATGCCAGCCATGTATTTCATAAATACACCATGATGACAGGTGCCGATCCCAAGTCATTCATAATACATGGCAAGTACCTGACAGAGGATAAGAATGACTATTTTTGGCAAGGGAAGCCCATACATGTGGCAGACAAAAAAACATTTGTCATCATAGGAAATAAGGATAATTATTGGACACAATGGGCGAAAGACAAATACAACGCATATTATATGGGAGAACAACCCGTCCCACTTGCAGACTACGACAGTTTTCATTTGATAAAAGAGACCAACAGCATGGGTGTACAAGGAAAATATGCCGCCGACAAATATCGGGTGTATTATAAAGACCATATTGTTGAGGGTGCCGACCCAGAGACATTCACTGAAATAATCGATTGGGTGGGACAGGACAAACATAGGGTTTATTACCAATGGAAAGCCACGGACATAAAGGATTACAACCAATTATCACATATAGGAGCTTTTTATTCTGATGGTTCGCACATCTACACCTTTGAATTTGAAGTGTTTGAAGATGCAGACCCCCTTACTTTCAGACAGCTTAAAGGCAGCAGCCTTTGGTATGTGGATAAAGACCATGTATGGTGGCGTAAAAAGGAAATGAAGGAAGTGAAGGAAGCAGATGCCGCCACCTTCCAACTTGTGGATGGATACGCATACTTCAATGGAACAACTTTTTGGACTCGATATGCCAAAGATAAAAACCATGTATTCTTTGATGATGCCGTCATCCCTCCTGACCCTGAAACATTCGAGATCGTTCAATTTACTGAGGGAGGAGCAACTACTATCTTTGATAAGAACCACATCTATCAAGGCGAAAACTCGAAAGAGTTGCAGAAGTATTTGAAAGACAAATATGGAAGAAAACTAAAAGAAAAATAGTGACGATTATTTTGATATAAAAGCCAACAACAATCAATAGGTTCAGTCTCATTTCAGGGCCTATATTTACGCATAAAACCCGCTGGGATTCAGCGGGTTTTGGTTTTTTGTGCGCCTGATGGACTCAGGTTCGCGCCTCCCAAAACCTTTAAAAACCTCCCAACGCCTGATTGACAGCGTTTTCCAGCAAGCCGATAAGGCGTATAAGGGCGTCTAAAGGCGTTGAACGGCGCAAAAAGGGGGAGCGTACGCACCCCCAAGAAAATCAGCAACTCAAACACTTACAAATTCTTCGAAGCTCCAATGTTCGAAAAGAATTCGAGAACAAAAAGAAAGCAAATGAATACTGGCACTGAAAAAAGTAGTACCTTTGTCAATTAAATGAAAACTTACTTTTGTAAATACAACGCAATTCAAGATATTAGTGGATTATGAAACACATTTATATTTTGTTTTCTTTTTTCCTTCTATTAGCAGTGACCTCTTGTGGTGGCGACGATGAACCAAAGAATGAAAATAATAATAAACATGAGGCAGTTGATTTAGGATTGAGCGTTAAATGGGCAAGTTGCAACTTAGATGCAAAAAAGCCTGAAGACGCTGGAAATTATTATGCATTTGGTGAAACTTTACCTAAGTCAGATTATAATTGGAGTACTTATACAATATGTAAGGAAGAGGAGTGCAGAACATCGTCAGATCCGATTTATCTTGATATTTCAGGTACTAAGTTTGATGCTGCACACATCAATTGGGGTGGTACATGGCGAATGCCGACAAAGGATCAATTTGATGAATTGATGGAAAAATGCACTTGGACAAAAACTACAAAGAATGGAGTGATTGGTTACGAAGTAAAAGGGCGCAATGGAAATACCATATTCCTTCCTTCTGTTAGCGCATATGTTGGAAACAAACTATTTGAATATGATGATACTGATAAAATTGAAGGTTGCTACTGGTCATCAACAGTCTGCACATCAAATTCTTATGAGAGCACTGCATATTTCGCAGAATTGGGGAGAAAGATCGTTGATTGGGACGTTTGGGATCGTTGTTATGGTCTAACCATTCGCCCTGTATGTAAATGATTGTTGTCTTTTACGCATAAAGGCGGTTACCGTACCTTTGCAGTACGATAACCGCTTTAATTATTCAATAAGACTATCATACAGCCAATCTCACTGTTCCACAGGGCTGGGACCAATTGGACGATAAACTGTCTTTTAATGGAACCGCATTGGGCATCTAATGGCGCCCAATAGCAAAAAAGAGGAGAGTGCACGCACCCCCGAATTAGCAATGGGAAACCATTGTCATGATATCAGCTCACGGCTCTTGAAAGCTAAAATGAGCAAAACTTTTCGTATCTTTGCGGTGCTTACTAAATATAGTATTCTTTAATGTTATGTCGATATGAAAAAAGATGATTGGAGAGCCTTAGGGATATCTATGTTGTTTCCGTTATTGGTTATTTCTGCTTGCATTTATTCTTGTGTACGTAATAATAGAGCAGAAACTAAACGTAATGAATTTGTTTTGGATTCCATAGCAAAAAGAGAAAAGTATGTCAAAGACTCTATTGACTCGGTTGAAAACACTCCAGAGTATAAGGCTCGGATGGATAGTTTTGATAAAGCAAGGAAATTAAGAATTGTAAACGAGGAAAAGGAAACTATCGTAATGGTAAGTGCAGGAGATACCGAATACCATTTCATGACTCAATGCTTTGGTATATCTGACTTGGGAAAAATAAGGCTTATGAGTGAGTATAACGCAAAAAAGAGCGGATTGAAGAAATGCGGTCTCTGCGTTAAAGACTTCAGTCAAGATAAATATATTCACGTTGACAATGTGTCGCAATACATCCTCAACAATTATGACGTATCGGATATTATTGACTTATTTGATATAAGTATAGATGATTTTGTAGAAGAACCTGACTTTGAAAGAGATCCTGGCTATGACCAACGGGATTATTAATGAACACTATCAACATAAGTAAGATAACTTATACATCAATAGGACATTTTATGAGGTGAGGTCTAAGGTTGTTCTACAACAATTTATGGTTATGATTTTCTAACTTTCACACCAAAAACAATATGAATAAAGAAAAAGCGTTACATTCTAGAATGCATTTCAAGAAGGAATTTGCGAAATTAATTGATTCAATGTCAATTCCCAGCAATTTGTCCGATAAGGAAACAATAGAAGGCTACTCGGAATTATTCTCATTCGTTGAACCACATATACCCAATAAGTTATTTCGTTTTCGAAGATGTGATATTAATAGTATTATCTCATTTGAACAGAGCACGATTCCAGTTTGCGCAGCGAATAAATTCCCAGATAAATACGATTCGACGGTCTACTATGACCACAAAACAGTTATGAAAAGATTAAGAGATGCATATAATCAGCTTATGCCTCAATTAATATTAATGCTAAAAAGCAATCCTTCTGCACTGCCATCAAACGAAATGACCTCGAAACTGTTAGAACTTATCCATAGTTCAAAAACGAATGAGGTAATTCTAGAGGTGTTCTGGAAAGAATACGAAAATTTACAATCTGAATTGATAAATCAGATATCTATGCAAGAACAGTGGCCACGGACTAACAAGGTAACAAAAATAGCTTGCTTTACGGAGACGGTCAAATCAAAATTCATGTGGGACAACTATGCTGATGGATACAAAGGATTTGCATTGGAATATGATTTTAGAGGCTGGCGTTCTTTATCTATTAACAACCATGCTGTCATGCTTTTTCCTATCATATATTCTTCTCACAAAATGGATGCAACAGAAATGATAGATAGGCTTGTAGGTCAAAATTATATGGTATTTAATAATAATGTGCCCGAAGACATTAAAAAACAGTATGAAACGATGGTTCCAATTGATCGCTTGTATTTCCTAAAAGTTTATCTTTATAAGGACAAAGCGGAATACTCCCATGAAAGGGAATGGCGCTTATTGGATATTGCAAATTCAAACGCTCCAGAAGCAAATGATGATTTTTTTGAGATTAATGATGCAAATAGCCTAAAAGCCATATATTATGGTCCAGAAATAGAATCGAGATATAAAGCGCATTTGAGAAGAATTGCAAAGCAAAAAGGAATAAAAGAATATGATGTAGTCCTTGATACGAATAGCCGGAAATACGATTTATCAGTTCTTCCGATATAAATACAGAATAAAGATTGCATTGTATATCAAAGGGACGGGTATAATGATGCAAAAAACTGACCACAATGGGTTCAGTTAGTTTTCATGGCCTCAACAATAACACAAAACCCGCTGGAATTCAGCGGGTTTTGTTTTCCTGTGCGCCTGATAGGACTCGAACCTACACAACCGGAGTTACCAGATCCTAAGTCTGGCGCGTCTACCAATTTCGCCACAGGCGCGGGCTATCGTTGCGGATTGCGGGTGCAAAGGTAGTAATTTTTTAGTTAATAGTTATTAGTAAATCGATAATAGTTGACTTTCGGGCACCCAAATCGTTGCTTTTTAGGCAACATGGACAACAATGACAACAAACGGTGGCAACATGGTAACCGTTGTTGTCAGTATTGTATTCCTGTTGTTTAAGGACTTAGGCTTGCTGCTGGATGGTGGCAAGGATTTGCTTGAGTTGCTCGTCGGCGGCAGTGAGTTTCTTGCGGCAGATGTCGAGAAGTTCCTTGCTGCGCTTGGTGTAGTCCGTCAGGTTATCGATGCTGCACTGCGGGTCCTGCATCTTCTGTACAAGCTGTTCCAGTTCGGTAACAGCCTGGGTATAAGTCATTTCTTTATTCTCTTCCATTTTCTTTTAAACTACGAATTTCACAAATTAAACTGATTCTTTGGCATCCGTGCACTTCTTCTTTTTTAAACTACGAATTGCGCGAATTAAACTGATTTTTTGGCTTCCGCGTTCGTTTTTATTATTCCGAATTACGCGATTTGCATCTGCGCTCTTCTACATATAAACTACGAATTACGCGAATTAAACTGATTTTTTGGCTTCCGCGTTCGTTTTTATTATTACGAATTACGCGAATTGCATCCGCACACTTATAAAATAGCGACTTAATTCACGGTGGCATTGGCTGCGCCATCGGCGAACTGCATCGTAACTTGGTCACCGGGGTGAAGTTGGTCGGCTGCGGTGGCGCACTTGCCGTCCTTCCTCACGAGGACGTATCCGCGTTGCAGGGTGTTGACGGGCGATAACAGAGTCGCTTTTTCGTCCAGAGCCTGCAGGCGCTGCTGTTCGCGGTGCATCGCCGTTTTCACGGCATCTGCCATACGTTCGAGCGCCCGTTCCAGACGAGTTTGCTGGTTGGCAATCAGGTTATTGGCAACGAAGGGTATATTACGCGTGTAGTTGTCAAGCTTAATCCGGTTGGTGTCAATGATACCACGAGCGACGGCAGGAATCAAGCTAGTGAAATAAGCCAGATGTTCCCTTGCCTCGGCTACTGTATCGCGCACGGCATTGACGACGGCATCCTGCAACTCGTCAAGGTGGGCCAACGCATTGGTACCGCGCTGGATGAGCCACTCGGCAGCGGCAGTAGGCGTCTTGACACTCATGGCAGCCACATAGTCGAGCACTGTCACATCGCGCTCATGCCCGATGCCCACGATGACGGGAATCGGAAACTGCGCTACCTGATTAGCCAGTTCAAAGTTGTCAAAAGAATTGAGTTCGGACGTCGCCCCACCGCCACGGATGATGACCACGCAGTCAAACAGGTCGATGTGCCGGTTAATGCGGTCCAGTGCGGCCAATACCGTGGGAACCGTCTGCGCGCCCTGCATGACAGCAGGAAACAGACAGGTATAGAACTGCAGTCCGTAAGAATTATGGCCCAACTGGTTCATGAAGTCGCCATAACCAGCTGCTCCCGCTGCCGAAACAATCGCAACGCGCTGCGGCACGTCGGGCCACAGCAATTGCTTGTTCATCTCAAAGACGCCAGCCTCCTTGAGGCGGTTGATGATTTCCTGTCGCTGGCGCTCCATGTCGCCCATGGTGTAGCTGGGGTCGATGTCGTTGATGATAACCTTGATGCCGTAGAGGCGATGGAATGTTGCCGTCACGTTGACCAGCACCTTCATGCCCGTAGTCAGAACCTGGCCCGTGGCTTTAAGAAACTTGTGATACAGGTTCCCGTAATTACTTGCCCAGATAGCAGCCCCCACCTTAGCAATGGTCGTACCCTGGTCATCCTTCTCGATAAGTTCAGTATAGCAGTGGCCGCTGCGGTTCAAGCGCAAATCACTAGTCTCGGCAATGACCCACTGACTGCGCAACCGGGCATCGTTGTTCAACACCTGCTCGATGCGGGCGTTAAACTCACTCAGGGTCATGCCCTGTGGCTTGGGCGAGAAAATGGACGGCTGTTGCATGGCTATTTCTTAACAGGCTTGATTTTCAATCCGTTGAAACGATAGCGGAGCGTAGGAATGAGGTATGCTGCAAAGCGCTTGTACTCGCTGGGAACGAGGAATTGCTCCAGACCATGAGTTGCCTCGATGGTGTCGCGGCTCTCGCCCGTAAAGGTGAGTTGAACAAGCGGGAAAATCATCACATCCTGCAAGTCGGCCCTCAGCTCGCTCGGCATCTTCTTGACGATGAAATCGTCGATAGTCGGCATCTTGAACAACTTGTTGCTGGTGTAACGCTGCCAGTGGACGTTCCACTGCGAGAGGTAGCTATCGGGCACAGGCGTCATCACCGTCTCGATGACGGTGATGACGGTATCCTTGCCCACTTTTCTCATGCACATTTCCACCACACGGCTATTGCTCGTCTGCACCTTGAGGTAAGCGCTGTCCAACTCGAGCAAACGGGTTTCCCCTGCCAGATTGTTGGGAACAGCGACCATCTGCCCGCTATTGTAGTAATCCACCATGTCAAGGCGGTTGGTGCGGGTGAGCAACGGGAAAATGTTACCCGGCTCGGTAGCGAACAGGTCAGCCACCGTGCGAGCAAGCCCTGTCAATGGCAATAATGCCATCGACAGGACAATCAGTCTAAAGATCAGCCTCATTTAGTGCCGTACTGTTTCTTCACCTCGGGAATCCACTTCTTGATATCCGCAATTCGGGTGGCATGGCTCGGGTGCGAACTCATGAACTCGGGCGGCTCCTGAGTCGTGGTGGCCTGCATCTTCTGCCAGAAGGTAACAGCCACTTCAGGGTTATAGCCGGCTATCGTCATCAGCACCAGACCCATTTTGTCGGCCTCGCTCTCGTGCTTGCGTGAGAAGGGCTGCATCACGCCATACTGGGCACCCAGACCATAGACCTGCTGGGCAATCTGCTGTGTGGCAGCGCTTTTGCCGCTGGTGAGGATGCCGATAGCATTGGCGCCATACTGTGCAAGCACCTGCTGGCTCATGCGCTCATTGCTGTGCTTAGCGACAGCGTGTGCCACCTCATGGCCAATCACCACTGCCAGTTCATCATCGCTGCTCACGAGGTTCATAATGCCCTCATAAACCACGATTTTTCCGCCAGGCATACACCAGGCATTCACATCATCGCTCCGAATCAAGTTGAACTCCCAAGCGAAATTCTGCAACTCACTCTCCAGTCCTGCATACTTCAAGTAGGCCTCGGTAGCGGCAGCGATGCGCTGTCCCACGCGGGTTACCTGGGCGCTCTTGGTCTTCTGCGTCGAGATGGGTGCCGTCTGCATGAAGGTGGCATACTGCTGGAGACTTGCAGCCAGTACCTCCTGGTCACTGACGAGGTTCAACTGTTTGCGGCCCGTGATAGGTACCGAGCCACAACTGGTGAGCAGCATCGCCGCTACAGCCAGCATTGCGATAATCTTTTTCATAATCAGTAGATTTTTTAATTATTTATAAAACGAATTATTCTCTTAATGGGTCTGCACCACCTCGGTGGGGGGCAGGGTCTCATTGCGCTTGTCCACTGCCTCGACGACGCGTGTGGCTAGCTTCTTGAAAGCGATGCCGCTCACGTCGTTCATGCGCACGACAGGCTGGCCGTCGTCGCTGCCCTTGCAGATACCTGCCACGAGCGGAATCTGGCCCAACAGTTCCACATCCAGTTTCTCGGCCAGCTGCTTGCCGCCGTCACGGCCGAAGATGAAGTACTGCTCGTCGGGATGTGCGGCGGGCGTGAACCACGACATGTTCTCGACAATGCCCAGCACGGGCACGCCCACGTGTTCACCCATGAACATGCTGATGCCCTTGCGTGCGTCGGCCAATGCCACCTGCTGCGGCGTGGTCACGACGATGGCGCCCGTGATAGCGAGCGTCTGCACCAGGGTCAGGTGGATGTCGCTGGTGCCGGGAGGCATATCAATGATGAAATAGTCCAGCTCGCCCCAATCGGCCTCGGTAATGAGCTGCCGCAGGGCATTGCTGGCCATGGCACCGCGCCACAGCACGGCCTTCTCCTTGTCCACCAGGAAACCGATGGAAAGCATCTTCACGCCATATTTTTCCAGAGGGATAATCAGGTTCTTGCCGTCCACCTCGTGCATGTAAAGCTGCTCCTCCTCGGCACCGAACATCTTGGGCATCGAGGGCCCGAAGATATCGGCATCAAGCATACCCACGCGGTAGCCTTGCATAGCGAGTGCGACAGCCAGGTTGCAGGCGACTGTGGATTTGCCCACACCGCCCTTGCCAGAGCTCACAGCGATAATATTCTTCACACCAGGCAGGGGGTTCTCAATCTTGCGCACAGGGTTGTCCTGACGGGTCTTCACCCCGATATTGCCCTTGATGTCCACATCACCGCCCACATGGGCGAGGATAGCGGCTTCGGCAGCCTTGACCACACTCTTGATGAAGGGGTCGGTGGGTTTCTCAAATGTCAGCGACAGGCTCACACGATTACCGTCGATGCGGATGTCGTCATTCACCATGCCCATGTCCACGATGTCCTTTCCCGAGCCGGGATAGCGCACCGTGCGCAGGGCGTCAAGTACCAGATTTGGATAGATGGTCATTATTCTAGTTTACTGTTTAAAGGTTATTGTTTAACGGTTATTGTCATTCTCTTGTTCAGGCATGAGCTGAGGCATCTGGATGTAGCCACGATTGTAGCTGCGATAGGTGTCGGGCTCAATGTCGATGTCGGGCTCAACAAGCTGCACGCCGTGTGGCAGGGCAAAGCGGATGTACTTGATGGTAAGTCCACGCTGCAGCCATTGCATCTCGTAGTGCGTCTTGATGTCCAGGATGTCGTCGGCCAAGCCGCTGGCATACAGGTCATCGGTGTCGGCCTCGACGGGCAGATGGTTCTCCTCGACCAGGGCGTGGGTGTAGGTGTACAGGAACGGGCTGTCGGTCTTCAAGTGCACAATGCCTCCATCACACAGGATGTTGCGGTAATTGTCCAGGAAACGCGTCGAGGTGAGCCGCTTGTTCACCTTCTTCATCTGCGGGTCGGGGAAAGTAATCCATATCTCTGACACCTCATTGGGAGCAAACATACGGTCAATCAGTTCGATACTGGTGCGCAGGAACACCACGTTGGGCAATCCCAGTTCTGTCGCCAGCTTAGCGCCCGTCCACATGCGTGCGCCCTTGATATCCACACCGATGTAGTTCTTGCCGGGGAAGCGTTGCGCCAATCCCACAGCATATTCCCCCTTGCCGCAGCCCAGCTCCAGCACAATGGGGTTATTGTTCTTGAACTATTGCTCGTTCCACTTGCCGCGCATGGGGCATCCTCCCTCTTGGGGCACAAC
>JAEEGF010786083.1_pt1 | contig 46626 bp, 35 predicted proteins | sample 9134171 | NCBI WGS metagenome assembly JAEEGF01 (sample SAMN16246542, study PRJNA631951) | gut metagenome | biome: gut microbiome; feature: rumen; material: AP-attached | host: Bos | place: Iran: Karaj | collected 2018-10
AATACCCTTTTACATAGGTCTCAAAAAGCTCGAGCGACAGGCTTACCTTTGAAAGATCCCGCTCGTCCTCTGCCGCGGTATTTGCGCCAAACCTTATGGAATCTCCGAAGTCAAAGATCGAAAGACCGGGCATTACCGTATCGAGGTCTATGACGCATATTCCTTTTCCCGTTTCGGAATCGAGCATTATGTTGTTGAGCTTTGTGTCGTTATGTGTGACACGGAGCGGAAGAAAGCCGTTTTTAAGCCTGTCCGCACAGTATTCCATATCGGCCTTGTGAGCCTCAAAGAACGCTATCTCGTCACGCACGGAAGCCGCGCGGCCGCATACATCCGCAGCTACGGCAGCCTGAAAAGCTTCATAACGCTTAGGTGTATTGTGAAAATCGGGTATCGTCTCGACCAGCTTTGACGCGTCAAATGATGCCATCTGACCGGAAAATCTTCCAAACGCTACGCCGCTCTGGAAAAAGTCGTCGTCATATCTCACCTTGTCAAGGCTCACAGCATGGGTTATAAAGGTGTACATACGCCAATAACTTCCGATGCTGTCTACAAAATATGCTTTTCCTTCCGCGGTCCGTAACGGATTCAGAGTCTCTCTCTCAACATCTCCGCCGCGCTCTCTGATCTTTTCCTTCAGAAAATCCGTAACGAGTACGATGTTCCTCATAAGGCTCTCGGGATCCTTGAACACCTCCGTGTTCATCCTCTGAAGGATATATCTTTTTTCAACGCCCGATTCGTCACATTTTACCAGAAACGTATCGTTGATGTGCCCGTTCCCGTATTTCTCGCAATATACCACGTTTCCGGGGAGGCAGAACGCCTCAAGTGCTTCATTTTTCTTTGCGCAGATCTCTTCTCTTGTCATAACAAAAAACTACCTTTTCCTAAGATCATCCATATAGAAAACTTTTCCGTTGACTCTTGACTGCTCGGCTGCGTATGCCATGAGATGGCTTTCTACAGAAAGCTCGATACCCGAACGGATCTCGACCTTTTCACCTTTGTGTTCAAGAGCGTTGAGGAAATCCATGGTCAGACGGTAATCGCCACCGCCGTGGAAGCCTTCCTCGCTGTTCACGTCGATCTTTCTGACTTCGCCCTCATAGAGATAGTTGGGTGAGTACTTTGTGACCGTAATGAAATCTTCGGAATCGTCTCCGCAGATGTCGCCGTTCTCGCACATGACTTTGATGGTCCTGTGCATCTTGTTTGTAAGGCCGCTCAAATGGAACGTAGCCGTTACGCCGTTTTCAAACTCGATATCCGTGACCTGATTGTCGCAGACATTGTTGTCGCAGCGGAATACACAGCGTCCGTAAGGGCCTTCTCTCAAGGCCTTTAAGATGCCTTCCTCGGACTGGTCCTCGGTAAGCACCGTTGCAGGCCATTCTCCGCGTATCGGCAGATATGCCTTTTTGCCGTCAAAGCGGCAGGTGTCGGCGCACGGACAGTCGAGGCATCTGTCGGTCGAGCCTTCAGGTGCGTTTTCCGGCCTAAAGAACGAGAGGTTGCCGAAAGAGGATATCTTTTTGGCATTGCTCCCGACGAGCCAGAGAAGTATGTCCATGTCATGACACGATTTTTGCATGATTATCGGGCTTGAGAGGTCGGAATTACGCCAGTTGCCGCGCACAAAGGAATGAGCCATGTGGAAGTTTCCCACATTTTCGGCGTGCTGGATGGTGATCACCCTGCCGAGCTCTCCGGAATCGATGATCTGCTTGATCGCGGAGAAAAACCTCGTATAGCGCAGTACATGGCAAACAACTACGGTACAACCCTTTTCCTTTGCCTTGTCCCTTATCTCGATGCACTCATGCACATCGGGAGAGATAGGCTTTTCGAGGAGAATGTCGTAACCCAGGTCCATCGCAGTCATCGCCTGAGCGTAATGATCCCTGTCCATGGTCGCCAATATCACAGCATCGGCAACCTTCCCAAGGCGGAAGAATTCGTCCGTGCTTGAAAAAGCCATATCTTCGGGAATCTTGAAATCCGCGCACGCGCAGTCCCTTTTTTCCTTGTTGATATCAACCACAGCCACGATCTCGGCTCCCGCCTTTTCGTATGCATATCTGGCGTAGATCATTCCTCTTTGTCCCGCGCCTATTATTGCAAGTTTCATCATTTTCCTCTTTTCCTGATAAGAAAGATTGAAAGTACCGCTATCACCGCAAGGGCTCCGATGCCTCCGAGTATCCAGGGCGTGCTGCTGTTTGCGGTCTTTTTGGAATCTTCCGTTTCGGGAGCTTTGGTCACAGGTGCACTGGTGGCCGCAGGTGTTACCACGGTCTCCGGCGTATTGGTGTTTTCCTTTATTTCGGAAGTGGGTGCGGGAGTTGCCGTAGGCTCAGCCTTGGGTGCCTTTGAAACGGAAATGCTGTAAATGTCATAGGATGCATCGGGCTGCCCATTTTCCATGGCAAGGTAGATGACCTGCGCTCTGGAATCACCCGTGTTCATCCTTACGGAAAGCGTGTACTCGCCCTCCGCAAGACTTGCGGGAACATTGAGCTTTGCCTTAACGGTGCTTCTTCCGGGAAGCCATGTGGTGGTGTCAAAATCCTGTGTCTGCTCGTAAACTACTTTTCCCGAACCGTCCTTAAGCATGAAGGTAACGGGGCAGTTGTAATAGATCGGAGCTACACCGGAGTTGTTCCATGTCACATCAAGTGTCGCCTCTTCGCCGGGAACAAGCCTCTCGGGCTTTGCGATGCTGTAAATGCCATAGTTGTAACCCATGGTGGAGAACATGGTCTCGATGTTGTAAAGATACTTGTCATACTCAGGATCGCCCACCTTGAAATCGCAGGCAGAGCATGGTCCGAGCCATGTCGTGTGGCTGTCTCTTATCTGTGCGAGAACTGCACAGATGTTTTTGTCAAGTGCATTGGTGCGGAAGTCGCCGTTTGCAAACTCACCACCCGAGTAGTTGAGCTTCCACCAGTCGGGCATTGCGGATGCCGCGATGTCCTCAGGAGTGGAGCCGGGCATATCGGTATTACCTGTAGCTGCCCACTCAAGGAAGGTAGGTGTGCCGCCGTCGCTTGTCACACCGAAGATGTCGTTGTACAGACCCCAGTTGTTGTTTGCCGCTACCGCGTAAGGCTTTCTGATACCTACACGGACATTGTGGAATGCGTCCACGTATGCCTGCATGAACTGCTGCGCAAGCGCGGGATCGGGGAATTCACCGGTACCTGTGGGCCATGTGTGGAACTCTGCCCAGTGTCCGAGACTTCCGACTTCAACATATGCGGTGATCGCGGGATCGTCGTAACGATCGGCAAAGGCCTTGATTATTGCAGCGTGGTATTCAAGGAGTTTCTTGCTCTTGTAGTTGGGAGAAAATCCGCAGCCACCAAGAAGTGATCTGATGGTGTCGCCGAAATAGAATGTTCCGGCGCCTTCGCCCTCTGCATTTTCTGCCTCAAGCTCATCATAAAGCCACTGAGGGATATCCATCCTCTTGATATTGGGATCTCCGTTCACAACGTTAGGATTGTCCATAACGAAACGGAATACCATGCGGCAGCCCTGTGCCTGCCATTTTTTGAACTGATACTGCTCTTCGAGTTCGTCAAATGCGAATTTTCCTTTTTCGGGCTCCAGCTCGCTCCACTTTACGTCAACGTAAATGAGGTTGTGCTCGGAGAGGATGTTGTCAACATCGCCCTCGTTGATGTCGGCCCAGCCGACCCAGCCCTTGTAAGGATTGTTGTGGAAATCATATGCAGCCTTCGGATAGAATATGCCGTCTTCGCGGTTTTCCTCGACCGTTCTGCTGATCGTGAGATATCCGCTTTCGGGAAGAACATACTCGCCGTTGTTTGCATCCGCTGCGATCCTTACCGTCTTGGCGTCGCCGATGTCGGAAAGATAAAGCTGCATGAGCACTGCATCGCTCTCGTGATACATGTAGATGCTCTTGCCTTCGGATGCAAGCTTGTTGTCGGCTGTCACTGCATAGAGTTTGCCCTTGTCGACAACATAGTATACGTTTTCACGTCCGTCATACTTGTAGCCACCATCGCCGGTGGAGATGTAATACCAGTTGACGGTCGAAAGATCGCCGTTACCGGTAAGCATCGTATAGAGTCTTTCGTCAGACTTTACGCCGAGAAGGTTAACGTTGTTCTCATGTCTTGCATAATTACGAACGCTGTTCCAGTCGGAGAAATCAAAGTCTTCCGCTGTGATATCAAAGGTGAGCCTGTACTTGGGAACCTTTGCGAAAGAGCCGTTTTCGGCATCTCTTGCAGGTGTGAATCCCTCGGGAGTCAGTCTCTCGTAGGTGACTTCGTCTGTCTGTACGTCGTTTCTGTCAATGAGCACATAAAGATCGTCACCGACTTCATCTGTAATTTCATGCATCATAGCGATAGGAATGATGTATTCTGCGCAATATGTGCCGGGTTCCGAAGTGGCGCCGATCACCTTGTCAAAACCTTCTACATACTGCTTTTTCATATTCCACTCAAGGATAACGGGATCCTTTGTGTAGAAAAATTCAAGATTTCTTGTCTCGCCCCATGAATGCCAGTCCTGGAAGAGCATATCACCGGTGTTGTGATGAGCATAGCCGGAATGGATGAGACCGGTGGCGTCATCGTTGTCGGTGCCGATGAAAAGGCTTGTGGTGTAGGCCGCAGAGCTTTCGGGATCGGTGACGCCCTTGATATAGGTCATGACATAAAGATTGTCATTGTCGCGGAGCGCATAGAGATCGCCTAGTGAACCCTCGCCGTGTCCGATGGGCTCCAATCCTGCCCAGTCACTGTCATTTCCGTCAAGAGTGATCTTTGGCGGTTCTTCATCGATGGGTGCCGTAACTTCAAGGAATACAGGCGTCTCGGGATGATCGGGATCCTCATCGGGGAGCATCTCCCTTCCGTCCTTCATCCTGACTTTGTAAAGATCGGTGCCGCCCTGGAGCATCTCCACGGGGATAACGATCTCAAAGCCGCTGTCTGCCTTGTAATAATTCTTGATGGGTGTTCCGGTATCGATCCTCTTGCCGTCCTTTGTCTGGTAAAGGCTACCGTTCGCCTTCAGTTCGTAGGTTGCGGAATCGGTCTCGATATAAACGGAATAGTTGTTGCTGAGCGCTTTTGTGTCAGCGTGGATATAAAGATTTTTGCGGTCTGTCACGGCCTTGAGCATGATCAGGTTGGAGTTCTGGTTCACTGCGTCGTAGAGCATCGAACCCCACTGGCTCTTTGTGCCGGAGAACTGCTTTGCCGCAAGATATGCTTCAAGCTCGGCAGGTGTGAGACCTGTGATCTCGTCGGAATAAACTTCCTCAAATGTGGGAACGGTGTAGTATTCACCCACAGTCATGGGACAGTCCGCAATGTCGGCCCAGTTTGATACCGTAGCGGCATGGATCCCGATCTTTGCGGGATTTCCCATTGCTTCGAGCGGGATCGAAAATTCAAGAGTCTTCTTGTCTTTCGAAAGTCCGCGTCCTACGGGAGTGCTGGTTCCTTTAAGACCTTCCCAGTCTCCCGTGTCACCCTCGTAAACATAGAGGATATCGGTCTCGAGAAGGTAGTCGGCACCTGTGAAATACAGGTGGTTTGTGGCATTGTCGTCTGTATCGAAATAGATATGCCACGTGTCAAAATTGGCAGAGCTCGAAAGCTCCATTTTGCCGTAAAGCATGCCGTCTTTGGTAAAAGCAGAGAGCTTGGTGATCACGCCGCCGCCCGCAAATACGGGTGTGATGTGGAGCCAGTCTTCGCTTAAACCGTCCATTTCAAACGCAGCATCGCCCTCGGCGTATGCCGGGATCTCTCCCGGCATACGGAGGCTTGTGAGAAGCATTGCAAAGAATGCAACGCCTGCTGCTATCCTTTTAAAAAGTTTCTTTCTTTCCCTTTTATACATTGCCTGCCCCATTAATGCATTTTATCAGTGCTGATGACCGTTAACCTTGAAGAACTCGTCAAGCTGCCTCTGAACCTCGGCTACATATGTGTCGATGCCTGCTGCCTTGAGCTCTGCAAGAGCTGCGGGATAGCTGGTCTCAAAATCTACGAAACCGCACTCGATGGGAGTGAATCTCTGGTTTACAACTTCGTTGATGGCTGTCTCGATCTCTCTTACATTGGAGTTGTCGAAGTGGAATGCGATAACATCACTTGTCTTTGCGTTGTCGTCCCAGGTCTCATACATCTTGATGAAATCTTCGGTAACGTCGGAAGTGAACATGGTGTAGTTTGCGTTACGGAACATCCACTCATAGAAGTAGCCTTCAAATCCGGGATCCTTAAGAACGATACGGCCGTTCTCGATGGTGTAGTTGTCACCTTCAGGTCCATAGAGGCAGAAGAGATAGTTTTCCTGGTTCTTGTAGAGCCAGTTGAGGAACTTCATAGCGCCTGCAGCGTTTGTTGCGCTGTAAGGTACGCAGAGAACTTCACCGCCGCAAGCTGTGATGTACTTGTCAGCTGTAGGATTTAACAGATAGCTCTTGAGCTTTGCGTTGGGATCGTTGGAACGAACGGATGCGATGATCTCGTTTTCCTTGCCGAGTGAACCCTCTACCCAGAGGTATGTGCCCTGCTGCATACGGGAATCACGCTCGTTGTAGTTTGTTGTAAGCTCGTCTCTGTAGAGACTGTCGTTGTACATGCTCTGGTTGAACTGTGCAACCTTCTTGAATGCTTCTGTTTCGAAATAGCAATATGCCTTGTGAGTCTCCTCGCCGTAAACTACGGAATCGCCTGCTGCACACCATGTGTACTGCTCGTCTGCGAAGTTTCTTGTGAGGGGCTTGAAGATGATGTCGGCAGGGCCGTTCATCTCGGGATACTTATCTGCTGCAAGTGATGCAAATTTCTTGAGGTCGTCCGCTGTCTTGATCTCGGTCATGCCAACGCCTTCAAGAATGTCCTGACGTACGCATACGAGCTGGAACATGCAGGATGAAGGTGCATAAGCTGAAGGGATACCGTACTGAACGCCGTTTACAAGTCCGCCTGCAAGCTGTGACTCAGGAATGACCTTGAGCATATCAGGGCAGTTTTCCTTGATTAGGTCGCCGATGGGCTGTGCTTCCTGCTTGTTTACCATTGTGGAAAGATCCGGAAGACCGTCCCAGTAAAGGTCGATGGGCTCTTTTGCGGCAAGAAGGATGCTCTTCTGCTCCCAATACTGATCCCAGCCCTTGTAGATGAACTTAAGCTTGATGCCGATCTCGTCAGCAAGACGAGGGTTGAGCTGATTGTTGATGAAGTTTGCCATGGAATCGGTCTCTTCACCGGGATAAAGGATAACTACCGTAGATACTTCACCGGGCTTGTCAGGTGCCTTGGTAGCCGTTGTTTCCTGCTTTGCGGATGCTCCCTGTGTAGGGTTGTCGTTACCTGCGGGCTTCTTCTCGTCGCCGCATCCTCCCAGTACCGACAGTGCAAGGACCGCTGTCAACAAAAGTGCGATAAATCTTTTTTTCATTTGTAAACTCCTCCTTAAAGATTGAAAAAAATCACAAAGCGTTTTTTACGCTTATGCACAGATTAATGGTGTCACTCCTTCACCGCACCGGTCATAACGCCGTTTACAAAGTATTTCTGGATGAAGGGGTACAGGAAGATGATGGGTCCGATGGTTATGATCGTTACCGCCATCTTCATCGTTTCCGAAGGAAGCTTTATGTTTGCCGCCGCTCCCGACGGGATTCGTCCGCTGCTTATCGCGTTTACGTTTGACATTACGTTGTAAAGGATGAACTGCAGCGGGAATTTCTTTCTGTCATCAAGGAACATGAGTGCGTTCCACCATTCGTTCCAATAGTTCAGGGCGTACATCATGCCGACCGTGAGCATTGCAGTCTTGTTGAGCGGAAGCGCTATCTTCCACCAGATGTGGAACCAGCTCGCGCCGTCAAGTCTTGCCGATTCGTAGAGCGAAGTCGGAACCGAACTGAAGTAGGTCCTTAAAAGGAACATGTTCCATACGCTGAACATCGAAGGCAGGATCAAGGAGATGTACTGATCTCTCATGTGGTAATAGTTGTTGCAGACTATGAACCACGGGATGAGACCTGCCGAGAAGATGATCGTAAAGTTGCAGAAGAACGAGATCGCGTTTCTGTATTTCAGATCCCTTATGGACAGTGAGAACGAGATCATGCTCGTTACAAGCATTGCGCAAAGTGTTCCGATCACTGTGATCGAAATGGTCACGATGTATGATCTTGCGATGTTCGTTCCGCTGCGCGCGAAAATGTATCTGTAGGTGTCAAGCGTGAAGCCCTGCGGGATCACGGAATATCCCTTTTTTGCCACGATGGCGTTATCCGAGAAAGATACGGCAACCACCATGAGCAGCGGGTAGAGGCACGCGATGGCAACAATTCCGATGATCGCGATCGCGATGGCCTTTACGATGACATCGCTTGCCGAGGTATGTATTCTGTTGTGAGCTCTGTTTGCAGTGTTTTCCATCAGAACAATCCCTCCCCGTCGTTAACTTTCTTTGCAAAATGATTTGACAAAGTAACAAGGATAAGACCCATGACGGACTGCATGAGGCCGATGGCCGTCGTATACGAGAATCCGAGAGATCTCATTGCCGAATAAACGTAAGTATCGATAACGGCAACTTCATCGTAGAGCAATGAGTTGTTTCCTACGATACCGTAGATCATGCCGAAGTCACCGAAGAAGATACGGCCGATGCTCATGAGGCAAAGGATGATGACTGTGGGCTTTAAAAGCGGAACCGTGATGTACCATATCCTCTGGAAGCGGTTTGCGCCGTCGACCGTGGCGGCTTCATACAGAGATGCGTCAAAGTTTGACATCGCGGCCATATAGATGATGGAGTTGTAACCGCACCATTTCCATATATCCGCGGTGATTATGATGCCTTTCCAGTACTTCGGCTCTGCATACCAGCGGATCTTGTCGTGGCCGATGCTGAGCAGGAATCTGTTGATCATACCGCTGCTGTTTGAGAAAAACGCGTAGATGATGGCTCCGACTACTACCCATGAAAGGAAGTAAGGGAAGAACATCGCGCTCTGTGTTACTTTTTTGAATAATTTGTTCTTGATCTCGTTGAAGCAGATGGCGATGGTGATGGGGACCGCCGTGCCGAAGATCAGTCCGAAAAAGTTGATGTACAGGGTGTTGTAAACACTCTTAAGTCCCATTCCGTTGAACTTCGCGCCGGTTCCTGTGTCAACTCCGAAAAATGCCTTGAACCACTGGAGTCCCACAAATTCACTGCCGAAAATGCCATCCAGTATCTTGTAGTCCGTGAAGGCCATCCAGATACCTGCCATCGGAATGTACGCAAACGCGATCAGGAAGACCGTTGCAGGGATACACATCGCGTACAGCTGATGGTTTTTCTTTAATTCCCTTAACCCGCCCCTTCTTTTCGGGAGCGCCTTTGTTTTAGGTGCTTTTTCCTTCATACCTTCATCCTCCGGGCTTGAACCATACGGTCCAGATCTTTCTTGTCCTCATCCGTAAAATACGGTTTTCCCGAAAATGCCTCATCCTTAAGGATCATCATTCCCGTGGTGCAGAACCGCTTACCTGCAAGAAGATAACGTCTTGCCTCCCGTTGTAATGTGGTCGTGCACTCATAATCCTCAAGGGAATTTTTCATGTCTTTGAACAGGTGAATGTACAGCATCGAACCGTCTTCGCCGTCGCTGTAGCGATACATGAGGTCCTGAACGTTTGTGATGTTCCTGCCGTCCCCAAGTATCAGTCTCAGCCTGTCGTCATACAGCCAACTGGAGCTCCAGAAGCCTTTCATGTCGAGTTCCGGATAATATTTTCCGAAAAACTCGAGCGCCAGAGTCATTGAACTGTGCATCCTTTCGGGGGTGTAGCCCTCTCCTCCCGGGATGTGCAGCGCGATCATCCAGTCGTCTTCGCTGAGGGCCGTGCTGTATTCTTTCTTGTCAAGCGTGACAAGGCGTTTTTCCGTGTAACCCAGCGGGTTCATATAGTAGCCGGTGATGTGATCGTCGGTTTCCTCGAGCGTTGTGACGAAGGTCTCGTCGCCGGCGGCCTTACGGTGGCTGTAATAATTTCCGTTTTTCCGCCCCTGCTCATCCTCGTCGGATTCTTTTGCTCCGTGGCGGTCGGAATATTCCTCGCTCACGCTCTCGTCCTCATCGGGGAAACCCCAGTCGAGGAGCTGGCCCTCTGCATCGTAGCTGCAGCCTGCCTCCGCCAGCGCAACAACTTTTCCTGTTGCGTTACTGCGAAACATGCGGAACCTTTCGCCGTGGCGGTAAGGGATGAACAGGAATCTGTCCAGAAGGAAGATGGTGAGTGTGTAGAAATTCATCTTCCAGGGCATGTCCTCCACATCGATGCGTCCGGTCTCCTTGTAGCGTCTCATCTGATCGCGGAGCATTCTGTGAGGAATGTCTTCGTAATATTTTAACGGGATCCCTCTGCGATACATCTCCTTTTCGGAAACGGGCACACAGGCCAGCAGAAGAAGAAAGGCATAGGCATCATTGTATTCCCCGAGACTGTCGGGAAGAAGTTCAGTGTAGTTGTCTATGTCATATTTGTTACGCATGGAACACATGTCCCATACAAAGAAAGTTGAAAAGAACAAAACCTTTTCATCCGACTCCACCGCTTCGAGTGCCTGATCGAGGTAATCCTTCAAGTCGGTCGGGAGCTCGTACGGCGCGAGCAGTTTTTCATAATAATCGTGAGGCATCAGTTCCTTTGCCTCAACAGGAGTGTATTCTCCAAAAGCCTCTTCAAGGCCCTTGGGAAGCTTACGCAGCCCCATATACGTTGTAAGCTCTTGGTATCCCCAATTCGTATTCATTTTGCACTTCCCCAGATTGTTGCGTATTTGTTACGTTTGTTACGCAACAAATATATCACGTTTTTCGTTATTGCGCAAGAGGGAATTTTAACAAGCCCCATAATAAATTTTTGTGCAACTTTACGCAACAATTTTTGGCCTGTTTAGTTGACAGAACGCCAAACATGCTTTATGATATAGAACAACAGCACACCGATCACTTTATGAACAGGAAGGTTCCGCATGAGCACAATACGCGAAGTTGCCGCATTGGCAAATGTATCCGCCGCAACGGTTTCCAGGGTACTCAACCACGATACGAAGTACAAAATGACAAACGAAACGATAGAACGCGTCTGGAAAGCTGTTGCAGAACTGGGATACAAGGCGCCGACATCATCACGCGACCAGATGCGTTACGTGCACAAGCCCGGCTCTGTTTCACAAAGCCCGCACAAGTTCGGTTGCATACTAAACGTTCAGGGCGGAAAATACAACGATCCTTACTATCTTTCCATTTTGTCCGGCTTTGAAGATGCTGTGATGAAAAAGGGTTATGAGATCTCGTTCATCAGGACGAACAAAGAGCTTGAAAATCCCAAGGTCTTAAGCAACACATTTCAGGATCCGGTGAGCGGAGTCATCATCATGAACACGCTCGAACCCGCCACTTTCCAGTATCTTAAAAAACAGACACCATATATTGTCGGGATAGATACCGACCACAACGACATAGACAATGTTGCATACGACCACTACGGCGCCGCCTTCATGGCGATCAGGCACCTGATGGACCGCGGCTACAAGCGCATAGGTTTCATAGGCGGTTTCCGTGAAGACATGCGCAAGAGCCGCCGTTACAACGGATATTTTTCGGCGCTCCACTGTTTCGATCTTGAATACAATCCCGACTGGGTGCTTGCAAGTAACTGGGATGAAGAATACTGCGAAAAGGTCGTGCGACAGGCATACAAAAACAATCTCCTTCCGGACGCGTATTTCGTTGCGAGTGACCTGATGGCGATAGGCGTGCTCCGTACTCTCTTCGATCTCGGCGTGCAGGTTCCTTCGGAGGTTGCGGTGATCGGTCTTTCAAACATCGAAATATCCAAGTATTCAAATCCGCCTCTCACCACGATAGCGCTTCCCATCCACGACATGGGACGCGTTGCCGCAGGCGTGCTGTTTGACAGGATTGAGGGAGACGATACTCCCGCAAAGGTGATCACACTGAGCGCGGAAGTCCTGAAGCGTTCAAGCACATGAGAATTTCATTGCCCCGGCTTTGACAGCCGGGGTTTTTTATGCTCTGCAATGCGCCGCCGCCTGCAAAACTTCTCAAACAAATAACCGAAGGTTACTTTTCTAATGCGTTCAATAAGTATATACTCTATTCATCACACACAGGAGGTCTGTGCATGTTTACCGGATTAAAGAACGCCGTCATAGAATTTTACATAAAAGAAAAAGAGCTTGATATCAGGCTTTTCAAGCTCCTCGGCACTGCGGGGATCCTCGTTAGCCTCATCGGCGCAACGCAGGACATCTTCACCTCCTCCGACTTCACAGGGTCACTCATCAACCTTCTTGCCGCGCTGGCGAGCGTCTGCCTCATGTGGTTCGTGCATACCACAAGAAAATATATCGTGGGCTATCTCCTGACCTCATTCAGTGTATTTATGGTACTCTTTGCGTGGCTGTTCCTCGAGACCGGCGCAATGAACGGCTCCATCCCCTATTTCTTTGCATTCGGAATGGTCTTTACGCTCCTAATGTACAAGGGCGCGCTCATGTACATCATGGAGTTCATCCAGACCGCTTTCTATATCGGTGTTTGCTGGTTTTCCTACAAATATCCGAAATACGTCATCCCGTTCGAATCCGCGGAAAAACAGTTCTTTGACCAGATGGCAGGCGTCCTCCTCTCGGCAATAGGCATCGGCGCGATCTTCCTCATGTATCTCAGCGAATACCGCAAGCAGCAAAAGATCGCAGAAGAATCGAGCAACGCAAAGAGCGTCCTTCTCGCAAACATCAGCCACGAGATCAGGACTCCGATAAACATGCTCCTCGGTATGAACGAGATGATACTTCGTGAATCCGAAAACACCCAGATTACCGAATATGCCCAAAACATCGACAACGCCGGGCATCATCTTCTGTTCATGGTAAATCAGTTCCTCGATCTTTCCCGCATAGACATGGGAAAAGAGGCGCTGTTTGAGGAAAACTTCGACATCATAAAGCTTGCTCAGGGTCTCGGCGCGTTCTTCGGAAAAGAGGCCGAAAAAAAAGGCATTGAATTTGTAATGGATATAGACAAAAAGATGCCCGCCGTGTTTTTCGGTGACAGCAAAAAACTGTCGCAGATCCTGTCAAACCTCCTTTCAAACGCAGTCAAATACACGTCTGAAGGCACTATAGTGCTCTCTGTGCACGACCTCGGAGGAGACGACGTCCATACCGTACATTTTGAGGTGTCGGACACAGGAAACGGCATCACAGAAGAGGACCAGAAAAAGATCTTTGAAAGCTTTGAAAGAGCGGACATAATCAGAAACCGCAACATAGAAGGAACGGGGCTCGGTCTTGCGATCTCAAACAAGCTGGCAAACCTCATGGGGACCGAGATAAAGGTCAAAAGCCAGTACGGAACGGGAAGCGCTTTCTGGCTCGATGTTTCTCTTAAACCCGGGACCGCGGAAAAAGTGCAGGACTCAAATACCTTTTTCATCGCCCCGGAAGCCAGTATACTCATAGTCGACGACAACGACATGAACCTCAACGTCGCAAAATCCCTTCTGAAACGCACTCTTGCAGGCATCGATACAGCCCTGTCCGCAGCCGAAGCCTACGAAAAATACGAGGACCACGACTACGATCTGGTCCTGATGGACTATATGATGCCCGGGACCGACGGGATACAGGCGATGGAGCACCTCCGCACGATCGACGAAGAAAACGGCAAACGCACGCCCATTCTGGTGCTGACTGCCGACGCAACTCCGGAAAAGAAAGAACTCTTTATGTCCAAGGGCTTTGATGACTATCTTCTGAAGCCCATAGACAGCGGCCTTCTTGAAAAGGCCCTTCTCCGCCATCTCCCGGAAAACAAGGTCACCCGCGTAAACAACGAAACGCAGACGGCGCTTGCAGACGAGGACAGAGAGCGCTTCACAAAGCTCCTTGAAAAATATGACATCTCATTTGAGCTTGCGCTGAAACACCTGAGCGGAGACATCCTCCAGTTTGCGAGAGTCGCGGAGTATTTCCTTAAAAACACGCCGGAAACCATGAAAAAGATCCGCGAGAACATAGAAAAAAACGATCTGGAAAACGCTACGATCCTGATCCACTCGTTAAAGGGAAACTCAGGAAATGTAGGCGGCGAAGACCTTTTCTATTCTGCGAGGAGACTTGAGCGAAGGGCAAAGGACAGCGACAAGGAATACGTGATCTCCGCTCTCCCGCTCTTTATCATGAAGGAAAAACGAGTTGAAACAGGGCTTCACAGATTCCTTGAAGAATTTGAAAAGCTCCGTCCGGCACTCACTGCAGAAAATGACGAAAACAAGCCTTCCTTAAGCGAACATGAGCTCTGGGAAGCATTGCTCGAAGCCATAAAACTCGGAAAACAGTCACCGGCGTTAAAACTCGCCGATGAGCTTGGTGAGCGCTTCGGCGAGTCAAAAGACCTTGATGCGATCAAGGAACACATAAGAAACATCGATTTTGAAAAAGCAGAAACGCTTACGGATAGTTCAATGAAGTAAGGCAGGAGGGAACATGGAAGAAAACAGGATATTGTGTGTTGACGACGACATCAGCATGCTGAGCACCATTGAAGACATCCTGATAAACGCAGGCTACACCGTGAGCCTCGCGAAATCGGGAAAACAGGCGCTTGACCTCATAAACCGCGGAATCGAATATTCACTTGTCCTCCTTGACGTGGACATGCCGATCATGGACGGATACGAGACCTTCAAGGAGATCAGAAAGACAGAAAACGCCAAAAACACGCCCATCATTTTCCTCACCGGCATGGACGGGCCGGATTTTGAGATAAAGGGATGGGAATACGGCGCTGCGGACTATATTACAAAGCCGTTTATAAAGAGCGTTTTTCTCGCAAGGATAAAAAACAGGATAGTGACTCCGCAGAACACGCCGAAATACAACAAAGCCGCCCTTGCGGAATTTGAAAAAACGCTTTCGGAAACAGAGCTTGCGGTCGCAAAACACATCGCCGACGGCCTGTCAAACCCCGAGATCGCGGATGTGACGCATTACTCCTACGGCTATGTAAAACAGGTGGTGTCCACCATCCTCGAAAAGGCGAACATGGACAAACGCTCCGACATAAGAAAGTTTTTGAAAGAAGGTCTGTAATACCTAACCAAAGGTTACTTACATTTTTCAGACTCAGTGGTAAAATTCACAAGAAAGCTTTTGGGCTAAGGAGGAATACACATGAAACGATTAAAGAAACTGATCGCATTGTTACTCACAGTATGCGCATGTCTCGGATGCATCGCATCAGCGGAATCCGTACCGACGGCAGCCGCAGCGTACAGCACAGGAGACGGAACTTACGCAGTCTACTACCTGGATAACAAATATGCGAACGGCAAGTACGAAATATGGCAAAAGATCGTATATAAAAGAGACTCAAGCGCATGGGTCGATTACGGCATCTACATTAAAAACCAGTATCTTTCAAACTCCGCAGGAAAAAAAGTGGCAAGCTGGAAAGACTGGTACATATTAAAAGGCGGCGGAACCAAGGAATTCAAATACGCCGTTGACTTTTCAAATCTTCCCACAGACACTTATACCCTGCATTTTACGGTTTGTCCAGAGAAAAGCGGTGGAAAGAACATAACTTTCACTCGTAAGATCAGCCACTCGGGCGGAAAGATCTCCTACGAATCCTGCAAGTATTATTATGACACAAACGGCAGATATCTGTTCAGAGTGACCTTCAACATCCGTCAGTTAAAAGGATATACCCCGAGATTTGAGATCTTTGACGCCAACGGCAAAAAGGTCCATTCGGAGCCCGGCGACACCGTGATCCACTACACCAACTCGCACTACTGGATGGATTGGGATTTCTACAAATCCGACGGCACCAAGGCCAAAACCGGTTACTACACGTTCAAGTATACGGTTAACGGAAAATCCTGCAGTAAAAAACTGTACGTGGAAGTAAAGTAAGGAGGCGCCGACATGAAAAAAGTATTGATATCAATGCTCTCATTAATGCTGATAGCGCTCATTTCCGGCTGCGGAAGTTCGGCTTCGGAAGGCTTCTCCGGTCAGGCGTCGGCTTATTACTGGGATCAAAGCTCAGAGATCACAAACATAACTCTCGATATTATCCCCGTCGATGACAAAAAAGCCGTTATCCAGATCAGCAGCATGAAGGGAAGCGAGGATTCGGAAACCCTCGAAGAGAAAAACTGTTCTCTCACCTACGACCTGGTAAACAAATCCACATATAAAAACAACGAAGCGGGCATCACTCTGACGCTCGGTAAGGACGGAAATGTCACTCTTTCCACCAAGAACGAAGATTATTCCGAGTTTAAAGGAAATTATGTTCCCACCGACGGAACCGGCTGGCTGAACGCCGATACCTACATCGAATTCCTGCGTAACATCCCCGCCGCGGACCTTGGAGACTTCGGATCAAAAGACTCCGACAATATCCTTGAAACCATATCTGATTCCTGGTTCCATGAGTTTGCACTGTACAGAGACGGAGAGTCCTACAAGACCTTCGTCGGCACCGATGACATGAGCGCGATCATTAAAGTAACAGACGGCAAATGCGAAGTGATCTACGGTTCCATGGAAAACACTCTCGGAAAGTCAAATTCCATTAACTTTGAGGGCGAAGACGAAAACGAAGAAGAAACATTTTTCTATGAAGCTCCGGTAGTCTATCCTTATGTTGAAGGCGGCACGGACCTCGTTGTCGGTGCGACCGGCAATATCGTTATAAACGCAGCCTGGGATATGACGGAAAGCGTCAAAGTCACCTCAAAGGATGAATCAATAGTAAAAGTGAACGGCACAAGCATCACCGCGGCAGGCCTCGGAGAGACCGCGCTTGACGTGGAACTTGTGTATGGTGGCTGTAAGAAAAACTTCACCATAGATGTCTGTGTATTGGAAAACGATCCCGATACTATGCTTGAAGACGGCACCTATCACGATCCCAACCTTCTTTCCCTTTTGGACACCGTCACCTACGATTACACCATGGACATATTGAACAACGATGGTTTCTACAGTGTTGACATCGTTGAGAAGGTAGACCCGGGCCATTACCGCCACTGGAGTTATTTCGGAGAAGCCGATCCTTCTGATCCCAACGTCATCAGACTGTACGGTACATGCACCATCGAGGGCTGGTCTGTGGAAGACGATAACGTGTATACCGAGACGATCGAAGCCGAGGATCTTTACGATTCCATCACATTCCACGAAGACGGCGACTCTTGGTATTACACCTGGGAAGAAAATAACGGTAACGCCGGAGAGATGAGCATCTTCCGCTGATATAAAAGACCAAAAATATATATCATGCAGACTGGAGCTTGAAATGAACAAAAGATTTTTTACAATACTGCTGATCTTTGCTGTATTTACCGCTGTTTTTGCGGGTTGCGGAGGTTCTTCCGACGAAGGTCCCGAAAACCTGCTCAACATTGACGGTACCTGGACAGACGACGAAGGATTCGCCATATCGTTTTATCCTGACGAATCCATATGCGTTATCAGGACTCCTTACGGTCGCATCGGTCAAAGCAGCTACACTCCTGAGAAAGGTTATTTTTACTTTGACGGTTTTATATATGACCTTCAGGCAGTTGACCCCGATACAGTCTCCCTAAGGAAGAACGGTCACTCTCGGGACGAGACGGAAGAATCCCTTGACGGATATGTTTTCAAGAGGACCGATCTCGCCGACATCAGAGCATATGACAAATATGTGTTTAGCGGCAACTGGGTGAACGAGATTGGCACCCACATTACGCTCAATATGGATGCAATGGAGTATGACACCCACTCTGAAAACGGCGTCGGAAACGGAACGATCGATGACGAAGGCAACGGAAAAGGACTTTTTATCTTCCGTGACGGCAAGTCTTATCTCATTCTGAACGATGACGGCTCTCTGACCGTGATCACAGAAGATCCCGACTTTGCGAATACCACTTTCGTAAGAGAATAAGAAAAAAGGAGTCCTGTCATGAGCAAAGTTAAAGTCATTTTATTGTGGGTAGCAGTTGCTGTGTGCATGTTAATGGCGATCATCGCATTCCCGTCCTTTGCGAGCATCCTTTTCTTATGGGGCGGTCTTGCGCTGCTCCCTGTAAAGGGTCTCACGGCCTTTTTTGAACGTCACAAGATAAAACTCTGGGCGCGCGCGCTGGCCGTCGCAGTCATCTTCATTTTTGCCCTGATCATAATGCCCGGTAAGGAGACAAGCGTATCGGATATTTCGGAAATGTCCGAACAAAGCAGACAGAGTCTGTTCGTCGGCACATGGAGCTACGGCAAAGACCGCGCCGTTCCTACAGACTATAAGTTCAATTCCGACGGAACCTATTCGATGAGCAGCCAGGGCGGATCTCAGGACCACGGCACATACGAAGTAACGGAAGATACCGTCATCCTTCATTCCGAGCTTTACGAAGACGACCTCGAGATGACGATCAAGAGTTCCAAGGTTCTTGAAGACTGGAACGGCGAGCAGTTAAAGAAAAAATAAGACATTTACAAGGAGGACATACATGGTCTGTTATATCATCATGACACTCCTCGGAGCAGGCTTTGTCGTATACGGGATCAAAAAAAGCAAGATGATCCTGGTAGCGGGAGCTCTGCTTGCCGCGGCAGGTCTGTTTCTTACAGTCAGCACCATTATCCTGGTCAACGGGATAAAGCATCAGCCTCCCGCGCCCGAGATCGACTATGACGCGCTTTTGGGCGACTGGATATTTGAGCAGAACGATCTTCCGGCGGGAGTGGATCCGTCTGCCGACTATTTCACGGAAGTGGCTTTTGTACTGGTAAAAGAAGACAGGACCTACAAGACCCACTGGTATTACGATGATTTCGACCATACCGGGACCATACAGGCAGAATATGAAAAGCTCTCCGACGGCACAGTCGTTCCCGTGTACATCTTCTATGAAAACGGAAAGACTCCCTGGATCAGAGCTTATCAGGTGCCCGATGACCCGAACACCTTTAAGGTAGGCACTGAGAATCTGGAAAGACTGGTAAAAAATATCGGAAACGGCTGATCCGATGAAAAAAGGCAGTCTGAACAAAGGAGACAAGGAAATATGAAAAAGCAGATAAAGATCACATTGATCGCTGCGCTTACAGTGCTTTGCATCTGTTTATGCGGATGCGGCGGCAAAGACACAGGAAACAATACAGACAACGGGAAAAATCCCGGGGTCACCAATAGCGGAAACAAAGGGAACAAAGACGGAGAGATCACCGGGGCCGACTGGAGGACCTGGGGTACCATAGACGGCACCGGCACGCTCGTTGCAGAAGGAAATGAGACAAAGGTATGTGTCTGCCTGTTCGCCGACAGGGCCGAGCTCTACTACGATGAGCCGACACAGCGCCTCTACAAGACCATAGATTACGCACAGACTCTCACAGACGAGCAGTATAAGCACGTTACGATCAACCTGACAGATTTCAACTACGATGACAACACCGACATCGCTATCGAGGTAGCGACAGATGAGGGGCTAGAACTCAGGATGTGCTATGTTTACGACATTGGAGACTATGTTTACCTTCAGTCACTTGCTTATCCGCCGATCATTTTTGACGATAACGGGAACAATATCGACGGCGCCGACTGGAGAACCTGGGGCATCATAGATGAGTACGGCACGATCTATGCCGACGGGCTGGAGTTTTATGTCTGCGCATGCCTTTACAATGACAGAGCCGAGATCTATTATGACGAGCCCGATCAGCGGCTGTACAGGACCATCGAATACGCGCAGACTCTGACTGACGAACAGCTCAAAAACGCAAAGATCATATTCTCGGAGTTAAACGGTGACGACAACACCGATATCACGATAGAAGTAGGTACGGAAAACACCACAGAGCTCAGAATGAGTTATGTTTATGACATGCAGGAATATGTATACATGAAAGGAATTTCATACTGATGAGCGAACAGAGAATTTGTCCCCGCTGCGGGGCCCCCATCCTTTCCGAAGTGTGCCAGTATTGCGGCACCTATTTTGGCGAAGTATCCACACAGGAACTTGCAAGCGAATACCCGACGGTGGAGTGCACCCTTGCAAGATTCACACTTTTCGGAACGATCTTTCCCCTGATCTTTGCCTTATGTCCGGTGCTTTTTGTATTGAAATACATTCTTGAGCCGGATACCATGGAGGAAGGTGCGTTTTCGATGATCGTGATAGCCATTATCGGTATCGTTGCAATGATATTCCTCGTTAGAAACATCTGGGCAGTCCTTTCCGTCTTTTTCATGGGAAAGAACATGAACGGCATTGTGTACGGATATATGGATGACACCGTTTCCTACAACGACCGCCCCGGGCAGAAGATAAAGATCCTTGTGGATTCCGCAGAAGGCAAGCGTTTTATCCTGCTCCCTCTCGCAGGCACCACAAAGCCTTATCCCGTAAACGGCCCCGTAAAGGTCAGAGCATACAAGAACAAAGCGATAGTAAAAGCGAAAAAAGACGAGGTCAAGTGGTAAGGAAAGATCAGACCTGCTTTTCTACAGTTTTCACGTACAGCTTTTCTTCTTCAACGATAAAGCTCACTTTTATCCCGTTGTAATCCATTTTGTAGACCCGTTCGGGGTCACTCTGATACTGCGGGCGTGGGTCCTGTGCCAGGATGCGGATAAGGACATCCCGGTCATTTTCGGGGATCTGTTTAAGCACCTCCTCGGGAAAAACCACATTCAGTGTGCCTTCTTTCTGGCTTAAGGAAAAGCCCCCCCTTGCATCCGGAACGGAGTCGGCATAGGGAAGATAAGGCTTTATGTCATAGATGGGCGTACCTGAAACCATGTCAGCGCCGGAAATGCAAAGCACAGGAGCTTCAGCGCAGTCAATATCCACGCTTTCAAGCTTTACGACGCTTAAGCCCAGCCCGTTCGGACGGAAGGGCGAACGCGAAGCAAACACACCGACTCTGGTATTTCCACCGAGTCTCGGAGGCCTCACCGTTGGACGGAAAACGTCACGGCCGGCCTCTTCTTTATTTTCCGAAAATCCCCAGATGAGCCATAGATGGGAAAACCGGTCTATCTCTCGTATCGCGTTGACATCCCTGAATCCGGGCTCAAACACGATCTTTCCGGGGATCTCGGCAAGCCCGCTCTGGCGCGGCACACCGAATTTGTCCGTAAAGCCTGTGAAAATATGCGCCACAGGCTTTATTTCCATATTATCTTCTTTTTTGTCACAAGCCAAAGCGCACTTACCTCTTTCAAAAAGTCACGTTGTTACATTCCAAAAGCCATGCATATAAGTCTCACGATCACAGCAGCGATCCATGCCACAACGCACTGCCATACCACCACTCCCGCTGCCCATTTTCTGCCGAGGTCTCTCCGGATAGCCGAAACCGCTGCCACGCAGGGCGTATAGAGAAGCGAGAAAACAAGGAGCGAAGCCGCGGTAGACGCGGAAAGCACCTGGGTTATGTCAGAATCAAACATTACCTGCATTGTGGAAACGACGCTCTCTTTTGCCATGAAACCACTTATCAGCGAGGTGCAGATCCTGTAGTCGCCAAGACCGGCAGGCGCCATGAGCGGAGCGATCGCGCCGGAGATCACCGCAAGTATGCTGTCTTTTGAATCGGAAACAAGGTTAAAATGCGTGTCAAAACTCTGCAGGAGCCACACCACTATTGTTGCGACAAGGATAACCGTAAACGCTCTCTGCAGGAAATCCTTTGCCTTTTCCCAAAGAAGCTGGGTAACGTTTTTTGCGCCCGGCATCCTGTAATTCGGAAGTTCCATGACAAACGGCACAGCATCCCCGCGAAACATCGTCCCGCGATAGAGCACGGCAACCAGGATCCCGACAACGATGCCGAGGATATAAAGCCCCGCCATCACAAGCCATTTGTAATCCTTAAAGAACGCGTTTACAAAAAAAGCATAGATGGGCAGTTTTGCCGAGCAGCTCATGAACGGCGTGAGAAGGATCGTCATCTTTCTGTCGCGTTCACTGGGGAGAGTGCGTGTCGCCATGACCGCGGGAACCGTGCAGCCAAAGCCTATCAGCATCGGCACGATGCTCCGCCCGGAAAGACCGATCTTTCTGAGGAGCTTATCCATCACAAACGCGACTCTTGCTATATATCCGCTGTCTTCAAGGAGAGACAGGAAAAAGAACATTGTAACGACTATGGGAAGGAACGACAGCACGCTTCCCACGCCCGCGAATATCCCGTCGATGATCAGGCCGTGCAGGAAATCATTCACTCCTGCGGCCGAAAGCCCCTTGTCCACAACATCGGAAAGCGCGGTGACTCCCATGTCGAGCAGGAACTGCAGCCCTGCTCCCACAACACTGAACGTGAGCCAGAACACAAGTGTCATGATCGCTATGAATGCAGGGATCGCTGTATATTTTCCGGTGAGGATCCTGTCGATTTTTTCGCTTCTTGCGCGTTCTTTGCTCTCGCGCGGCTTTTTTACATTTGAACGGCAGACCTTGCGGATAAAGGAAAAACGCATGTCCGCCATTGCTGCCTGCCTGTCGAGGCCGCTCTCGTTTTCCATCTGGAGTACGATGTGTTCAAGCATTTCAAGCTCGTTCTTGTCGAGTCTTAGCTTTGCAATGATGCGCTCATCGCCTTCTATCACCTTGCTCGCGGCAAATCGTAATGGAAGCCCCGCGTTTTTTACATGATCTTCGATAAGATGCGCAACCGCATGGATACACCTGTGGATCGCACCTCCTTTATCGTTTTCGTCGCAAAAATCCTGTCGGAGCGGCTTTTCCTGGAAATGCGCCACATGTATAGCGTGAGAGACGAGCTCGTTCACGCCCTCGTTCTTTGCAGCGGAGATGGGAACCACCGGGACTCCCAGCATGCTCTCCATCCCGTTTATGTTTATCGTTCCGCCGTTTTCGCGCACCTCATCCATCATGTTGAGAGCGACGACGAGCGGGATATCCATCTCCAGAAGCTGCATCGTGAGATACAGGTTTCTCTCGATATTTGTTGCATCAACGATGTTTATGATGCCCTGAGGCTTTTCGTTCAATACAAAATCCCGGGATACGATCTCCTCAGTGGAATAAGGAGAAAGTGAGTAGATGCCGGGCAGATCCGTCACAAAAACGCCGGGATTGTTCTTTATCTCACCGTCTTTTCTATCCACGGTGACGCCCGGGAAATTGCCCACATGCTGGTTTGAGCCGGTAAGCTGGTTAAAAAGCGTGGTCTTTCCGCTGTTCTGGTTTCCCACGAGGGCAAAGTTTATCTTTGCGCCGTCGGGAAGCGGATCTCCGTCGCCTTTTGCGTGAAAACGTCCGCCCTCACCAAAGCCGGGATGCTCTATTTTTCTGCCTGTGATCTCTTTTTCCTCTTCGGTCTCGGTCACTGGTTCCGTCTCTATCTGTTTTGCGTCCGCAAGCCTTATGGTCAGCTCATATCCCTGGACTTTCAATTCTATGGGATCGCCCATCGGGGCGTATTTTACTATCTCCACCTTTGAACCCGGGATGACTCCCATGTCCAGAAGATGCTGCCGGAGCGCTCCCTCTCCGCCGACGGCCGTTATCACCGCCTTTTTTCCTATCTCAAGCTCATTTAATTGCATTTTTCTCACCCTTCCCATATTCATAAAACACTTGTATTGTAAAGGCTTTCGCAGTCCCAGTCAACAAAAACGTTTACGTAAAACGAAATCGGGCTCATACGGAGCCCTATCGGAGGCTCGTTTGTGAAAATGTATAAAAAACGTATTGACAAATGACCAAAAATTGTGTATTATGACGGTGCAAGGCTAAAAGAATAATAATAAGCCTATATTTTTTGGAAATTTACGAAATCGATTTCGCAACAATGCGGAGCGATAGTTTCGGAGGATTCGAAAATGGCTGATAAAAAAGCGGTAGTCATAAAGAAAAAGAAGGAGAGCCTTTGGGCCAACACCAGAAAACACGTTCCCTATGTGATCTTCGCTCTTCCCGCTTTTCTGATCCTGTTTTTCATCATGTACGTACCCATGGGTGGTATCGTGATGGCATTCCAGGACTTCAAACCTTTTGACGGGTTCTTCCACAGTAAGTTTGTCGGATTTGACAACTTCGCGTTCCTGTTCAAGAGCAAGAGTATCTTCTTCCGAATGACCAAGAACACACTTATCTACTATGTCATCTTTACCGGAGTCGGAACCTTCTTAAATGTCGTACTTGCCATCGCGCTCGACCAGTTCGTTTTCAAAAAAGCGGGCCGCGTGATGCAGACAATGATGATCGTTCCCATCTTCATCTCCTATGCGGCTGTACAGTTTATCGTTTATGCGTTCATCGCAAGCGACAACGGTCTTATAAACAGAGTGCTCGGCACGAGCATTTCGTTCTACTCTGAAGCCAAGTACTGGCCGGTCATCGTTACCCTAACAAAGATATGGAACTCGGTCGGTTACGGATCGGTGCTCTATATGTCGGTGCTCGCCGGCATCGACACGGCGCTTTACGAAGCGGCGCAGATAGACGGCGCGAACAAGTGGCAGCAGATCTGGCACATCACTCTTCCTTCACTTGTTCCCATGATCACGGTAATGCTCCTTCTTTCGGTCGGCAACATCATGAGATCGGATACAGGTCTTTTCTATCAGGTTACACGAAACAGCGGTGCGCTGTACGAATGGACGCAGGTTATCGATTCCTATGTACTTGATGCGATCCTTACCAATCCTAACTACGGTTTTACCGCTGCGGCAAGCCTTTTCCAGTCCACTGTCGGACTTGTGATGATGCTTATCGCAAACGCTACCGTCAAAAAGATCTCACCCGAAAATTCGCTGTTCTAAGGGAGGCTAAAAATGAAAGCCAAGGCTGATCTCAGAAAAGAAAAGAAAGAAAAAGAGTTTGAACCCGTTGAAAAAGGCAAAAAGACCTTCGGACAATATGTCCTCGGCTTTTTCCTCCTGCTCTACACATTGTTCTGCGCACTTCCGGTGCTGCTGGTCTTCATAGTGGCCTTCACATCGGAGCAGGCGATACAGAAAAACGGCTTCAGCTTTTTCCCCGAAGAGTTTTCCATGAACGGTATGAACTCCGTTCTTAAATACGGAACACAGCTCATCACATCCTACGGAGTAACGATCTTCGTCGTAGTCGTAGGCACATTCCTCGGACTCCTCACCATGAGCATGTACGCTTACGCGATAAGCCGTCCGGGATTCAGGCTCGCAAAGTTTTTGTCCATCTACCTGCTCATCCCGATGCTCTTTAACGGCGGTCAGCTCGCGGGCTACATCGTGTTCACAGGTTATTACCACTTAAAGAATTCACTGCTTCTCCTGATCCTTCCGATGTGCGTCACCACAATGAACGTCATCATCCTGAGGACCTACATAGCAAACAGCATCCCCGCGGAGCTTCTCGAAGCCGCAAAGATAGACGGAGCAAACGAATACAAAACGTTCTTCGGCATCTGCCTTCCTCTCATGAAGCCCTCGCTCGCGGCTGTAGGCTTCATGATGGCCACCGCTTACTGGAACGACTGGCAGAACGCGGTGCTCTACATCGACAAGAACGCAAAGAAGCCTTTGCAGCTCCTTCTCTACAACATTCAGAAAAACATCGACTTCCTGCTGAACAACAACAACGTTCCTCAGGCAGTAAGAGATGCGATGGGCGGACAGATCCCGAAATATTCGGCAACGATGGCAACGGTTATCGTAGTCATCGGACCCATCATGGTAGCTTATCCTTTCTTCCAGAAATACTTTGTAAAAGGCCTTACGGTTGGTTCCGTAAAAGGTTGACAACGATATTTGAGGGCTAAGCCTTTAAATATAAAACAAACACATTTACAGGAGGATTTTTATGAAAAAGAGAGTTTTGGCTGTATTGCTCGTTATGGCAATGGTAGCTGCAATGCTTACCGGCTGCGGCGGCGGCAAAACGAAGATCAACATCGTAAGGGCTTGCTTCAACCTTGAGGCAGGTGCTGACGAGGCTCAGGTCAAGAAGGTTCAGGATGCGATCAACGCATACCTCACCGAGAAGGGTTTTGATTTTGAAGTAGCCATCAGAGAGATCGGTTCCGGCGAATACGAAGAGAAGGCCGGCAACGCAGTTGCAAACAAGGAAGTTAACCTTCTTTGGACAGCATCATGGGAAGGCGGAAAGATCAAGACTTCCGCACTCGTTTCCAACGACATGGTTTATGACATTTCCGAGCTCCTCAAGGATTCCACACTCTATAAGTCAATGGATGCAGGTCAGTGGGAAGCTACAAAGTTTGACGGCAAGAACTACTTCGTTCCTGTTTACAAGGACAACGTAGAAGGCTACGATCTTATGTATCGTAAGGAAGCTCTTGACCAGATCAACTTTGATATCACAAAGGTTGCAAAGCTTCAGGACCTCGAGCCCGCTCTCGAAGCATTCAAGGGCCTTGGCCTCAAGTATCCTCTTCTCCTTCAGAAGACAGCAATGTTCTACAGATTCTACATCGATCAGTTTGATTTCTTCACAAGTGAGTCAGAGTCAAACTTCGTAGCTGTTGACCGTGCTTCCGATAAGGTTGTATTCACACTTGATACTCCTCAGTACAAGGAATATGCAAACCTCATCGCTAACTGGAGAGAAAAGGGCTACGTTCACGAAGACGAGTACACAAAGGTTGTTACCGATACCACCACACAGTCCAAGGACTGGGGTGTTTCATGGTGGACAGATACACCCAACAACGCAGAAGCAAACAACAGATACAATCAGGAAGTTGTAGTTAATCCTATCACCAACAGATGGGCACATTCCAACTCCGCTCTCGGTTCCTGCTACTGCGTAACCAAGAACAGCAACAAGAAGCAGGCTCAGGCTTGCATCGATTTCCTTGGTCTCCTTTTCACAGACACAAAGCTTGCAGATCTTTACACCTACGGTATCGAGGGTGAGGACTGGAGCAAGGACTCCAACGGCCAGGTTGTTAAGTCCGGCACAAAGTACAATCACTCCATGTGGGAGTCCGTATCTGCTCTTGTTATCACTCCTGAGCAGGGATCTCCTTCAGATTTCGCAGGCGCTTACAGAAACTTCAACGGAACCGCTAAGACTTCCGGCGCTGCAGGTTTCAGATTCGATCCTTCACCTGTTGATGCAGAGTATGCAGCATGCAAGGCTCTCTTCGCAGAGTATGGTTTCATCATCGAGTGCGGTGGTGTTGCTGTAGCAGACGTTGACAGCAAGATCGCAGAGTACAAGAAGCAGCTCATGGATGCAGGTGCTCAGAAGGTTATCGACGAGTTCACCAAGCAGTATGATGAGTGGAAGAAGAATAAGTGATCCTCACATGTAAGTGTGAAAGATAAAAAAAGCTCCGCCCGTTTGAGACATTCAAGCGGGCGGGGTTTTTTTGTTTATTGAAGATTGTCAGGTTCTTTTGATATAGCTGATGAGTTTTTCTGCCACTTTTTTGTGAGTCGCGGCAGACGGATGAAAATCGACCCCGAGGCCGTCCTCATCCTTTTGCATGTCGAGCTTAAGGAAAGCAAGATTTTTGTCGGTCGAAGACAGCTTATTTATGCGGCGTTCCTCTTCATCGCAGAGGTCCTGTCCCATCACGCCGAAAACCGCTATTATCCTTGCATTCGGCCGTTTTTCACGGATGACCTTGATAAAATCCTCAAATGCGTCGCCAAAGGCACGCACACGGTCCTCATGGCCGCGGGTGTAGCTCTGGTCATTTGTCCCGAGGTTGATCACGACTGTATCCGGGGTGAAGTCTGAGAAGTCATATTCTTCTGGGCTGTCGAGCCCTTCAAACCCGAATCCCGCGACATCGGCATATCTGTATACATCCTGCATCAGCGGGAAAGAAGCGTCGGGCGTGTCGACTTCGGGCGGGATATAGTGGGATATAAGCCCGTTCCCGCTCCATGAAACAAGCGTCGCCTCGGCTTTGAGCGCTTCGGCGGTGAGCATTGCATAGGCTTTGAGAGGGTTTTCCGTGGAAGTGGAAAAATTGTCGGTGCCGCAGACGCCCTCCACTCCGTAGCCGCAGGTGATGGAATCGCCTATGAATTCTATTTTTCTTTTTCTGTCAGGAACACGGGTGACCGTGCCGTCACAGGACAAGGATAGCACTGCCGCTTTTCCGAAGTTTGTCTCGGAAAGGCGCACAAGACGTATACGGACTTTTCGTGGTGTCTCACTGTAAAAGAGGTCGTAGTCAGCCGTTTCCTTGTCCAGCTTTATCTTTTTTACAAATACGCCGTCATGAAAAAGCGCCAGATATCCGCAGAGTGCGGGATCTTCCCAAAGGTCTGTGCGGATCCTTGCGGACGCTTTTGTCCCTTCAAGATCGAACTCCAGTGAAGACCCGGAAAACGTGAGGTACAGCACTCCGTCACGGATCACGTGCCTGCCGCCGGTCTTTATTCTGTCATTTCCAAAAGTCAGATTTTCCATGTGTTTACCAGATGCTTATGCGCTTTTCGGGCGCGATGTACATTTTGTCCTTATCGGTAACATCAAAGGCTTCATACCACTCGGGGAAGTTCCTCGGAGCCATATTTGCGCGGAGGACGTTCGGCGAATGGACGTCGTTTGTAAGGCGGAGCCTTATGTATTCTTCCTTTGCTTTCATGCACCATACTCTTGCCCAGTTCATGAAAAACTCCTTATAGCTTGAGTTTTCAATGGTGTGCATGATCTCTATCGTAACGCCGAGACCGCCGTTGTCCGCGATGTTTTCGCTCACGGTGAGCTCGCCGTTTACCTTGCCGCCGTGGAATTCGATCCCGTCAAACTGCTTTATCATGTCACCGGTGAGCTCCTTGAAAGCAGCGAAATCTTCCTCAAGCCACCAGTTGTTCAGGTTTCCGTTCTCATCAAACTTTGCGCCGTTGTTGTCGAAGGCGTGCGAAATCTCGTGACCTATCACGGCACCGATGCCGCCGAGGTTTTCGCTCACCGTCTGAGACAGCGAATAGAACGGCTTTTGAAGGATTGCCGCGGGGAAGGTGATATCGTTGCGGTAAGGGCTGTAGCAGGCGTTTACCATATGACCGGGCATAGGCCATTCCGTGCGGTCCACGGGCTTGTAGAGCTTGTCAAAAAGGTCTTCCTGGTCTATCCTGTCTATTTTTGCGATAGCGTCGTAATAGGAATCATTTTCGTCAAACACATACTTTGAGTAGATCTCCCTCACAGTATCGGGATAGCCGATCTTTACCTCGATGGTCGAAAGCTTTTTGATGGCTTTTTCCTTGGTGGGCTCGGCAAGGAAGGTGTTTTTGCGGATCCTGAGCTTGTAGGTGTCGATGATCTTTTGAACGATACACTCAACGTCTTTCTTGGCTTCTTCTCCGAAGTAGGTCCTTCCGTAGTATACGCCGACAGGCTCGGAAAATACGCCGGATGCTGTCTGGAACGCTTCCTTTTCGATCGTGGGATCGGAAGCAATGCCTGAAAGCGCCCTTCCGTATGTCCTTCCGATGGCGTTCATCTCGGGAGACAGGTTTCTGCTCGCGCCGAGAAGTGCCTTTACATAGAGCCAGTGAGCATAAAGCTTGAAGGTCTCGGCCGAGAAATAGCCGTTCATTTCCTTTATCGCCCTGGGATCGTAAACGATGATCTTTGACGGGATATTATCGCCGTACAGGTCGGAAAGGAGCTTCTTTAAGTCAAACGGAGCGACAAGAGCCGCAACTTCGTCTGTATCCATAGGATTGTAGTTTTTGTAATACTCAGACCACTCCAGCCTGCTCTTTACCTTTTTTGCAACAAGAGCGTCAAAGGCAAGTGTGTCTTCAAGGAAGGTCTTTTGTTCCTCTTCCGTGAGCGGGCAGAACCTGAGGAGCTTTGCCACCATATCGGAGTAAACTCCGAGAAGCCTTTGACCTGCCTCATGTCCTTCGGCATAATATGTGGTGTCGGGGAGAATGATGTTCGGGCCGCAGATGATGAACGAATGTTTAGTGGCATCCTTCATATCTGTAGAAACGCCGATCCTTAAAGGGAGCGCGCGGCCTTTCATCAGGAGTTCCGCAGCGACCTTGTTTAAGTCATCCACTGTTTCAAGCGCTTTGATCTGTTCAAGGACAGGGAGCACCGGCGCAATCCCCTCGCGGGTCCTTCTTTCCGTGTCCAGCACCTTCTTGTAAAGCTCTATGGCATAGTGCATTTCCGGAATATCCGTTTTCTTTTTGCCCTCTGCCAGATCCTTAAAATCTGCCATCATCGTTTCTTCAACGTTCTGCGCAAGTGTGGCAAATCCGCCCGTGGTGGGCTTGTCGTCGGGAATGACCGCTGTCTTCAGCCATTCGCCGTTTACGGCTTCATATAAGTCGTCTTGTATCCTTACTGTTGTTTCACTCATAAACCCAATTCCTTTCAAGCATGAATTATTAAGACGTTCTCTATATTACTATATCTGCAAGCCTGTTTTCAATCCCATTTGCGCAAAAAAATAATAAGCTGTTGTTTTATTAAAGGCTTCTTAGTGCTATAATATCCACATATCACAGGAGGCGTTCATGATATTTCCCACATTTTTGAAGCCCGGAGGTCTGATCGGTGTCACTGCATGCTCCGACGGAAAGAGTGACGCTGTCGACCAGGCCCGGCTGGACAACGCAAAAAAAGAGTTTCTGAGCCGCGGTTTTAACGTGACCGAAACTCCGAATACCAGAAAAAGCGAAAAAGGCCGCAGCTCCGAAGCGGTAACACGCGCGCACGAGCTGATCGACCTTGTTGTAAATCCGGATGTAAAAGCGGTGATGATAGTCTCGGGAGGCGATTATCTCGGGGAAATGCTCCCGTATCTCGACCTCGGGAGGATCACCCGCTATGTCAAGTGGTATCAGGGCTATTCCGACCCGACGGGGCTCCTTTACTGCATCACCACAAAATGCGACATCGCTACGGTCTATTCGCAAAACTATGCCGAATTTGGCATGGATCCGTGGCATAAGTCTCTGGAAGACAATCTTTCCATACTCTGCGGGAAAAACGTGGTCCAGGAAAGCTTTGACCGTTATCAGGCAAACTTCGCTGAACGCATCACAGGGCTTGAAGGCTTTGAAACCGATACTCCGGTAAGATGGTACGGCGCAAGGGGAGAAGACTCTCTTTCTGTGCGAGGCCGTCTGATAGGCGGATGCCTGGATGTGCTGCTCGATCTCATCGGCACGCCTTATGAAAACACTCTGGATTTTATAGAAAAATACAAGAACGACGGGATATTGTGGTATCTTGAAAGCTTTGCGCTCGATTCGGAGCGCCTCACCATGGCCCTCTGGCATCTTCGCGAGGCCGGATGGTTCAAATATGCAAAGGGCTTTGTTTTCGGACGTCCTTGCTTCTTTTCCACAAACACCGACACGGCTTATGAGGAAGCCGTTCTTAACGCACTCGACGAACTTGACGTTCCCATCATCTGCGGGGCCGACATAGGTCACAGAAAGCCTTCCTTTACCGTCGTAAACGGCGCCGTGGGCGAGTTTACTCTGGATAATGGCAAGGGAACGTTAAAAATGGAGTTTAGAGAAAGGCCGACCTTATGAAGAAACTGATGAAAAAGTGGCTGCTCCCGTTTTTGGGGCTGTTAACCACCATAACCCTGTTTGCGGGCTGTAATTTTAACGATGTCCTGAATACCATCGATGATGTGATCGATGTGGTGATCACGGATACACCCGCGCCTACAGCGACATTCACACCTGCTCCGACTGCCACTCCGAAGCCAACGGCTACTTTGGCGCCTACGGATACGCCAAAGCCAACGGCTACATCTGCGCCGACGGCTACACCAAAACCCACGGCAACATCTGCTCCGACGGCCACACCGACGCTCACTCCGACGCCGACTCCGGTCATCGACGAGCACGGGACATATACTTCCAAGGATGATGTGGCGCTATACATCCACACCTACGGAAAGCTCCCGGAAAACTTCATTTCCAAGGCCGAAGCGGAAAAACTTGGCTGGACGGGCGGTTCGCTTGAAAAATATGCCCCCGGGAAATGCATCGGCGGATCCCGGTTCGGGAACTATGAGGATCTGCTACCTACGAAAAAAGGCAGGACCTACACTGAATGCGACATAGACACGCTCGGGCAGAAATCGCGAGGCGCGAAGCGCATCGTTTTCTCAAACGACGGGCTTATATACTACACTGAGGACCATTACGAATCATTTGAACTTTTGTACGGAGAACCCTGACCATGAAAAACTTACTGATCTCATCCGAGACCATTCACTGCAAAGACGACCTGTTTGAACTGATGAAGAGCGAACTGCCGCTCCCCGAATACTGCGGCAGGAACCTTGACGCATTGCACGATGCGCTGAGCTACTTAAGGGAGGACGTCCGCGTCACTGTGATAAAGGACGATGCCCTTGTTTCCGCTCTTTCCGAGCACACCACCGAGATTCTTATCCAGATGCTCTCCGACGTGGAGCGCCAGAACGGGCAGTTTGTCCTTTCAGTGAAAGACAAGACCGAAGCCGGAAAGAACGAAAAAAAGCCCGGATTCTTCGCCAGGCTTTTCGGAAGAAAATGAAAGCGCTGAAGTATTATTCTTTATCCAAATATCACAAAAGCCGGAGCATTTTCGCTCCGGCCTTGTTTTTTTATGCGTTTGCTTTCATCGCTTCGATAGCGGATATCTTGGTCGCACGGCGTGCGGGGAGATAGCCGGACAGGACACCCACGGCGATGCCGAGGGCGGATGCCACGATGGGAAGCCACCAGGGGATGATGGAGAATTTTGCTTCTCCGACATCGTAAACGCCGCTGCCTTGCATGAGCGCGGCAAAGATGGGGCCTCCGTATTTGTTTATGGCCATTGAAGCCAGGAAGCTCAAGGCTACGCCTATGATGCTTCCGATGAGGCCGATCATTGCAGCCTCAAACAGGAACAGTTTTCTCACATCTTTGACCATGCAGCCGAGTACCTTCATGATACCGATCTCTCTGGTTCTTTCGTAGATGGACATGACCATGGTGTTTGCGATGTTGATCGCGGAGACGAACATGGCGACTCCTCCGATGCAACCAAGCACCAGCTGGAGCATATTGGACGTTTTTTGCAATGGCTCCAGATACTGCATGTCACTGTACGTCTGATAACCCAGTTCCTTTATGGCGTCCTGGACAGCCGTGACATTCTTGATGTTGTCCACGTTTACGTAGACGATGGAATATCTTTCGATCGCGGCAAGGGCTTTTTTTCTGTCCTCCACGGTCAGGGTAGCGGCATATTTCCTGTAGATCTCCTTGAAATAGTCGATATCCATGTAGCAATAATAATTGTGCTCCCAGTTTTCGGTCTCTCCCATTGCGGCATAATCCTTTATCTGGAGGACAAACTCTTTCTTTCTGGGATTTCTGTTGTAGTTGTATGCGGGGAAGGTCAGTTCGACCTTGTCGACCGCCGGATCTATCTCTTTTGTCTCATATTTCCTTCCGTTGCTGTAATAAAAGTTGTTGTGCAGCATTTCGTAGGAAAATACAAAGTTTTTGTTGTTTTCGGCGCTGGGGTAGCTTCCGCCGGTGAGTTCGGGGAATCCGAACTCGGAAAAGGCATCTTTTCCTATCGCGCGTACCTGCGCCCATGAGGTGTATTTTCCGCTCTTAAGGGTAACCTGTGTCTCGATCATGGGAGCGATCGCCTTGATGTGCTCTATGCCTCTCAGCATGTTGACCAGATTGTCGTCGAGCACCTGGTCCTTTGAGCCTATCCACTCTCCTTTGTCATCGATGATCGCGCCGTACTGCTCGATGCGGATGATGGTCATCTCTCCGTTCTGCATGTACTGCTTCTCAAAACTCTCGCTCATTCCGAGGCCGATGGAGACCATGGCGACTATGGAGATCGTTCCGATGACGACGCCGAGTACCGTAAGCGCGGTTCGTGCCTTTCGACGGGACAGGTTTCTGAGTCCCATCTTTATCAGATCTATGATTTTCATGCGTTCTCCTTAATCGTCGAACTCTTCAAACTCCTTGTTCTTCTTGTGAGCTCTTACTGCAAATATCGGGATGACGATGGCTGCCGCAACAACGACTGCGGCAACGATGTATGCCCAGATGGGAAGCTTTTTGAAAAATGCCACAAACTTGTTGTCGGTCTTTTCACCGTTTCCACCGCCATTGGGGTCGTCGATACCGGGATCGAATCCGGGATCAAATCCGGGATCGAATCCGGGATCGATAAATCCGCCGCCGCCTTCTCCCATAACAAATGTGTTGAATTCCTTTTCAAAAGTGACTTCGTTTCCGTTGCTGTCTTCCATGTGGATAACGATGGTTCCGTAGGAATCACCTTCTGTCATGGGGATAATGTTGCACTCAACTGCTTCGGGGCTTCCGGGCGCCATATTTCCAAGGTAATAGGAATTGCCGTTTGCGAGCATGAAGCCGCCTTCGATGGTAACGTAGGTATTGTTGAGCATGGATTTTCCCATGTTGTAAAACTCGAAGGTAAGAGTGGTAGCGTTACCCATGGTGACCTGTCCGCTCCAGTCGCCGACATTGATGTTTTCTACGGAGCAGCGGAGAGATTCGTCAACGTGGATGAGGAGCTCATCGGTAGCGTCAACTCCGGTAACGTTTGAAGGCATGCCCTCGTATTCATATTCCATGGATACATTGATGGGATATTCGCCGGTGGTAGCCGCAGCCGAAGCCTTGAGCTCGATCTCGATGGTCTCTGACTGTCCGGGAAGGATCTCGTTTACGAAGAAAGTATTGCTTCCTTTTGTTACAGAGAACTCATTACTTGTCACTTTGATTTTGATATTTTTTGCTTTAGTCTCTTCGTTGGTGTTCTTTACTTCAAAAGTGAAGGTGAATGTCTGTGCGGCAAGTAACTTGTCTACTCCTGTAGAAAAGCTTCCGACCATAAGCTTGGGGCGGGATACCGCAGTGTCCTCTTCGGAAGCGACAACGTCGAGTACGTAAAGTGTGGCGTTGTCGTTTACTTCCATCTTGTTGTTGTCTGTGTAGCTGAAGTTGATGTGGAGCTCATTAAGGCCTTCGGGGATGTTCTTTCCGACCTTTAAGGTGATCTCTACTTTCTGCTTCTTTCCTGCGCTGATCTTTCCGACATATACGTAAGGATCGGAAGTGATGGGCTCGAAGGATGAAGATGAAAGGCCGCTTGCCCATACTTTAACATCGTTTACGGAAGCCTTACCCATGTTCTCAAGGTAGAAAGTCATGGTGATGTTCTCACCGGCCTTGGGATTTGCAACAGACTGTGTTGCGCCTGTGAGGCGGAGTTTTGCGCCCTCGATCTCGGGAATAGGCGTCGGGGTGGGTGTAGGGGTCGCGGTAACTTTGATATTCAGGAAAACATAGTAATCGGTTACGGTTGCGGTTTCACCGGTGACTGCATCCTTGTAGGAAATGGTGATGGGAAGTTTGATCCTTCCTGCCTCAGCCTCTTTGGAAACCGTGTACTTAAATGATGCGGTCGCAGTGCCGTTGATCTCTGTGGTACCGACGCTCTGATTGGGTGCTGTTCCGTTTGGTGTAAGCACTTCTTCGTCATATCCCTGGGAGATCATGGTGTTGTATGCCGCTCTGTCTCCGACATTCTTGAAAGAGAGCTTAAGTGTTATGGCTTCACCGGGCTTTGCGTTGAAATCATAGCCATTTTCCATGATGAACTGGGGGCCCAGCTTCTCGGAAAGTACTGTAACGGTCATTTCAAGCTTTTCGGGCTCTATCTCGTCTTCGGAATCCCCAAGGAAGGGATTTGTGCATACGATGTAGTAGTGGTATGTGCCTATCTTTGCGGATTCGCCTACAAGAACGGAATATGAAAGGTAAACCGCGTCGGTGTCGGTGATAATGCCTGCTTCGGTCTTTCCGTCCTTTTCGGTGGCTTTAACCTGTGAAAAACTTAAAGGTGAGCCCTCGGGGCACTCTATGGTAAACTCGGGCATTGCGACATATGCGCTTCTGGAGCCCGTGATTATCAGCTGTTCGCGTCTTGCTACGCTCTGTCCCGCTGCCGCATCAAATCTGGTGATACCGGTCGCTGTCTTTAAATAGATCCTTTCAGCGGCAAATGTCTTTCCTGCTGCTGAAAACAGCGTTAATACAAGGCTGAGCGCGAGTAAAAAAGCCATTTTCCTGTACATTTTACTGCCTGTTGTCTTCATTGGTGATCTGTCCTTCCTTTTTATCTGATTCTTTATTCTTTCCTGTCTCTTCTATGCTCAAAACCTTGCCATCGCTTATCCTTATTATCCTGTCTGCATAGTTGGCAAGAGAATTGTCGTGAGTTACCATCACTATCGTCTGCTTGTTTGCGCGGGCCATCTCGCTTATCAGCTCCATGACCTCTTTGGTGGTCCTTGTGTCAAGGTTTCCGGTCGGCTCATCGGCAAAGATTATCCTGGGCTTTGAAACAAATGCCCTTGCGATACCCACTCGCTGCTGCTGTCCGCCGGACATCTCGCTCGGTTTGTGCTTCATTCGTTCGCCGAGTCCCACTTTTTTGAGCATGTCCTCAGCCATCTGTCTTCTTTTTTTCTTACCTACTCTTTTAAATACCAGCGGCAGTTCCACATTTTCGACCGCGGTCATGGTACCTATAAGGTTGTAAGACTGGAAAACGAAGCCCTCACTGGTCTGCCGGAATTTCGCAAGCTGCGATTCGTTCATCCGGACCACATCTTTTCCTCGGATGATTATCGAGCCGGAGGTCGCTTTTTCTATGCCTGCCATGAGGTTCAAAAGCGTCGATTTTCCGGAGCCCGAAGTACCGAGGAGACAGCAGAATTCGCCGTCATAGATCTCGAAAGACACATCCTCAACGGCCTTGATCTTTTCCTGGCCCATGATATATGTCTTTTTGAGGTTTTTGACCTCGATTATCTTTTTTCTTTCTGTTGCTTCCAAGTAAGCACACTCCTTGTTTATTGAAACATCTTTATAGAAATTTAACAGTCTACATGATTACACGCATAAAAAAAGTTGTGGTTTCGGTTGTTGTAAATTTTTTTGAAAAAATTTTAACAAAAAAGACGAGACCGGTCAAAAAGACCGGTCCCGCCGTGCACACATTTCAGGGTTTTAGCAATTTTAACGTTTTTTCAGATCTTAAGGCTTCCTGCGCAGATGAGCCTTCCTGAGATACGGTCAAAGAGAAGTATGTCTTTGCCGTTTATGTTGATCTTTTCTTTCTGTCCGATGGTGTACATTGCACTTCCGAAAACAACTCCGGTGAGAAGGAACTCGCCGACTCTGAGCTTCAGAGTGGATTCCATACCTGTGGGCATCGCGCCGTATACAACGGTCTCGATGCTGCCGCTGCTTTCGATGTCGATGGCTTCGGGACGGATACCGAGAACATAGTCCTCTTCGGTCACAACAGGTGCGTCAAGGATGCTTTCGTCCTCCTCTTCCACCTTCTGAACATGATATTTGAATACCTCGTCCTTGTTGCTCTTTTCCACCGCGCCTTTTTTGGAGAGCCGCTCTTTTAATTCCGCCTGCTTGTCGGCGATATCCTTGTTGCGGTTCTTTTTCCATTCGTCGAGGTTAAGGGGTTCGTTTGGAACAAATCTTGCGGTGATGTCTCCGAGTATCTTTAAGGAAACGCTTCCGTCAGCCGCGGCCTTGCCTTTTCCTTCAACAAAGTTCATGGAAGGATTTCCCACGAAATCGGCAACAAAGAGGTTTGCGGGCCTGTTGTAAACTTCAAGCGGAGCCGCATACTGCTGGAGGACGCCGTTGTTTACGAGGCAGATCCTGGTGGCAAGCGTCATGGCTTCCATCTGGTCGTGCGTAACATATACAAAGGTGCTTCCCGTCTCAACATGAAGACGCTGCAGCTCGTATCTCATCTCAAGTCTGAGCTTTGCATCGAGGTTTGAAAGGGGCTCATCCATGAAGAGCACCTGGGGCTCGGGAGCAAGCGTTCTTGCGATCGCCACTCTCTGCTGCTGTCCGCCGGAAAGCTCCGCAGGATATCTGTCCATGAACATTCCTATCTTTACGATCCGTGAGCAGGCTCTTACCTTGGAATCGATCTCTTCCTTGGTGAGACGTCTCTTTTCTTCAAGGACCTTGCTGTCCTTCATCACTTCATACTTGTCGTTTATGCTCTTTCCTTCTGCGGCAAGTTTCTTTTTGATGCCGGACATCCTGTCCTCATACTCGGCGAGCTTTGCCGCTGCCGCGTTCTGAGGGTTGGACGCTTCGTGGATCTTAAGTCCGAAAAGCTCTTTTGCTGTGTAGATCGAGAGGCTGTAGTTGTCGATGAGCTTTACATAGGCTTTTTTCTCATCGATCTTGCCGTTTTTGTCACGGCATTCTTCAACGATCTCTTTGATCCTGTTTCCGCTCGCAAGGGCTCTTATCATATCCCCGGTCTTTTTTGCTTCGACGTTAAGGACAGGCATTTCCTCGTTGATATTTTTCAGTCCGAAGGAAATGTTCTCATAAACCGTCATGTTTGGCCAAAGGGCATAGTTCTGGAACAGGAATCCGACTTTTCTCTTGTTTGCGGGAACGTTGATACCTGCATTTGAGTCAAAAACGACATGGTCACCTATCGTGATCCTGCCTTCGGTGGGGGTCTCAAGACCGGCGATCATACGAAGGATGGTGGTCTTTCCGCAACCTGAAGGTCCCAGGAGTGTGATAAAGGAATTGTTGGGAATGTCAAGGCTTACATTGTCCACGCCAAAAAACTTTCCCCAGCGTTTGGTGATATTTTCCAGTTTGATCTCCGGCATGCTTACTTACCTCCTATGCCGCTGTCAAGGCTTGCGCCGGTCAGCTTGTTAACAAGTGTGTTGAATACGAGGATCGTGACGATGAGGATGAGGTTGATGGCACTTGAAAATGCGTAAAGTCCCATTTCGTCGAAATAATCCAAGGTCGTCGAAAGGATGAAGCCCTGTGTGCAGAGAAGCAGGAACAGTGACAGCTCTCTTAAGCAGGTCATGAAAGGAAGCAGATATCCGCTCATGATCGAAGATTTCTGGATCGGGATGATGATCCTGAGCATTCGCTTTATCCAGGGTGTGTTCTGTATGATCGCGGCTTCCTCAAGCTCGTTGCTTATCTGCAGCATGGAGTTTAGTGAGCTTCGCGACGCAAAAGGAATATATTTTACAACGCCTGCGATGATCAGCAGTGTGTAAGTGTTGAAAAGGTTGATGTATTCGTTGGAGAAAAGAATGAAAAATGCTGCGCCCACTGCGATGGAAGGCATCAGGTAGGGAAGGAATGCAACATTGTTCACGTAGTTTGCCCATTTGCTGCGTCTGTTTTTGGATACCGCATAACCGATGAGGGTTCCTATGGTTCCCGCGATCAGCGCACAGACAAGAGCAAGCATCAGTGTTCCGAAGAATGCGTGCCAGATGGTGTTGTTGTACAGGATGCCGGGCTGGCCGTACATTCCGTTTTCGGTGATGTTTTCGTTGGTCACCCACCATTTGGTCGTGAGATGCGCAAGGTTTCCGGTGTACAGGAAACTGTAGTCTCCGGGGTTAGGAAGGAAGGTTTCAAGTGCAAAGAGCATGATGGGCCAGATGCTGGTAAGGAAAGTAACGATGATGAACACGATGCCTACCACATATTTTCCGACCTTGCCTATACGAAGCTTTGTGAGCTGACCGGATTTACCGGTGACCGTCGTATAGTTCTTTCTGCTCTTTAAGCTCATCTGGTTCATTCCCAGGATCAGCACACCGAAGATCATCATGATGATGGCAAGGATACTTGCTTCTCCTGTGTATTTGCTGTTCATGGAAATGTATTTTGTGGAAAGTGTGATGAAATTGAGGTAATGAGGAACGGGATAGCTTCCCATCGCGCTTCCGAAAACAAGAAGGATCGTGGAAAGTATCGCGGGTTTGATCATGGGAAGTGTGACCTTCATCATGATCTTCCACTTCGGTGTGTCAAGAATGGTCGCCGCTTCTTCAAGGTTTGCGTCCATGTTCTTGAAAATGCCGCCTATGAGGATATAGGCGAACGGCGCATAATGGAGACCGAGCACCATCGCGCTGGGGAACAGGCCCTGGCACCACCAATTCGGAAGATAAACATGGAAAAGTGATGCAAGAAGTCCGTCCGAGGTTCCCGTCACCTTGTTTGAGTAGACCATGTGCTGCCATACAACAGCGAGTGTCCACTGGGGCATGATGTAAGGGAAGATAAAAATGGAACTTAAGTATTTTTTGAATTTCATGTCTGTTCTGGTGACAAGAAAAGCAAAAAGTCCGCCGAACAGAATGGAAATGATACAAGTGAGCACCGAGAGGTATACCGTGTTGAGAAGCGGTGTCCACAGGTTGATCTTTGCCATTTTGCTGGTAAAAAGATCGATGTAGTTTACTATGGTGTATCCGGTGATCTTACCTGTGAGATGCTGGTCTATCGTACCGGGATGGATCTGAAAGGTATCTCTTACAATTGCGACTATGGGAGCCACCGTGCTGAAGGTCAGCACTATTCCAAAGAGCAGAAGGATAATGTTCTGCGGGCAGGAAAACCATGTCTTGATCTTGTTTTTGAATATGGCGCCCTTGTCAGGTTTTGCGATTGCCGTCATATTTGTACTGCTCCTTTTTTGAAAAACACGGGGGTGCCGCCGTGCAGGGTGCACCCCCGGAATCAGACCCTTGAAGGGTGTGACATGTCAAAATTTATTCGGGCTTATAATGATCAAGAACGTCGATCCAGCTGCCTACGGTGAAGGATACTTCTGAGCAGTACTTGGGATCTTCGAGAACGAGCTCGCCCTGGCCTGCGCCTGTCCACCAGTCATAACCCTTATCGTTCTTTGCAGGGAAATCGGTTCCGCCGCCCTGAGAGTGATGGAACTTGTCTTCGATCTCTTTTGCAACGTTGGGATTGGATGAATATCCGCCCATGTCTTTGCCCCATGCTTCAAATCCGGACTCTGTGCAGGTCATGAATGCGATGAATGCGCATGCTGTCCAAGGAAGAGGGCTGTTCTTTGTAACAAAGAGATAATGGCAGTAGCCATATCCGCCGATACCGGTGTAGCCGTCCTGATATGCGGCAACCTTGATGTTGTTTACGGAAACGTTTGCGGATTCCTCAACGGAACGAAGCTTTGAATAAACAAGGAGACCTGCCTGATCCTTTGCAGATGCGTCTACAAGAGTGTTGCAGATAGGGCCGTCATCGGTCTGCTCGTTGTAGTTGTTGACCCAGAGCTTGATCCATGCAAGTGCGTAAGCACCGTTTGAACCGAGGCCGAGATCCTTTGCGTCGGACTGCATAGCCTGGATAACGGGCTCAAAATATGCTTTCTTTGAAGCATCAAGCTTGTCATAAGCTTCCTTGAGCCAGCCGGCATACTTATCCTGAGTGAGCATCATGAGGAAGTTCTTTCCTACGATCTCGGAGTCAACGCCCATGAAAAGGGGATGATTTCCTTCGTATACAAAATCCCAGCAGTTGGTATATGCAGCGCTGCCTGTGCAGTTGTACATGAATACCTTGTTGAGGGTCTGGAGAGGAAGGAAGCCGGTGAACTTGTCAGCGGTCGTCTTGTTTGCGTCTGCCCATTCCTTGGGAATGAAGGTCTTAAGGATGTTGGTGTCAACCATCTTGGACTGGATCTGGTTTCCGTCCTGGATGAGTGTCATCGCGAAGGTTCCTTCTGTCTTTAAGGAATCGGATGTGAGCTGCTCAAAGATCTTGTTGTTCTTGGGCTGCTGCCACTCAAACGTCATGTTGTAGCTGCTGTCGATCGTCTGAAGATACTCGATGAACTTGGGTAATGCGGATTTACCGCGGCTGGAGTTACCTACTCCGTAAAATGTCTTTCCGTTTGATTCCTCGATGGCCTTTTTGGCAAGCTCTTCCATGGACATGCCCTGAGCTTCTTTGATGATCTGTTCAACCTTTGAAAGATCACCCTTCTGAGTCTTGCCGCCACAGCCTGCGAGAACGGAAGCTGCCATTGTTATCGCAAGTACTACGGATAACAGTTTCTTTTTCATAAAAATAACCTCCTCGTAAGAAATGTGTGAAAGATAAAACATTTGTCTTAACGACGAGGTTAATTATAATTGTGCAACTTGCCTTTTTAAATAAGTCAAAACTGATATTTTTTGTAAAAATTGCACATATGCCTTCAGGCAAGTCCTTTTGTCTGATATTCCGAAGGTGTGCGTCCGACCAGTTTTTTAAAGGTATTGGAGAAATATGCGATGTCCTGATATCCCACTTTTTCGGCCACTTCATACACCTTGGTCTGGACATCTTTAAGATAGTCCATAGAGCGCTTTATGCGGTAACGTGTGAGGTAGTTGTTGATGCCGGTGTCCGTCTCCGCTTTGAAAAGGCGGCTTATGTGGCCTTCACTCAAACCCAGTGTCTCTGCGAGCTTTGCGATGGAAAACTCGCAGTCGCTGTAGTGATCTTCGATATACTCGATGGCCTGGCGCACATATCTGTTTTCCACGGTTTCCTTGGCTCTTAAGGGAATGAGGTTTTCCTCGGTCTCCTTTAAGGAAACGGGCATATTTGGATGGAGATTCAGAAGGCGCTGGATGGACGCTTCAAGCTCACCGTCTTTGTAGGGCTTCAGGATATAGTCGGAAACGCCGAGACGCACTGCTTTTCTCGCATATTCAAATTCGTCGAACGCGGACAAAAAGATGACTTTGACGGATGGCTTTTTTTCCATGAGTTTTTCCGCAAGGGCAAGCCCGTCCATGCCCGGCATCCTGATATCCGAGATCACAAGGTCAGGGTCGGTCTCATCAAAAACGGCAAGCGCCGCCTCTCCGTTTGCGGCTTCTCCCACGACCTCGCACCCGATCAGAGCCCAGTCTGTCTCATTTTTTATTCCCATACGAACATATTTTTCGTCATCGACGATCATTACCCTTGTCATATCTCCTCCGTGGCGCAGCCTATTCCCTCCGTGGCGAAGCCTACATTTCCTTAAAAGGAAGGATCACAGTCATGACGGTCCCGCCGCTTTCCGGGCGTTTGGCATGTATCCCGTATTGCCCGCCGTAGTATAGCCTTATGATGGTGTTTACATTGTTCAGGCCCAAATGTCCCGAAAGCGCCGACTGATCGTCGTTTTCAAGCGCGCGTATCATCTCGTCGCTGATCCCCGCTCCGTTATCCGTGACAGTGATGTGAAGAATATCGATACTGTCCTGCCCGGTCTCCTTTACTGCATTTATGCTGATATGCCCGTCTGTTTTCCCTGAAAAGCCGTGAATAATGCTGTTTTCCACAATGGGCTGCAAAATAAGCTTGGGAACTTCGGATTTTTCCACATCTTTTGAGACATTAAGCTCCAGGTCAAAGGAATCATCAAAGCGGATCTTTTGTATATCACAGTAGCTCTTCACAACTTCGAGTTCTTCTTTAAGTGTGATGAAGCTGTCTCCCGAAATGCTCGTTCGCAAAATGGCCGCGAGCGATGTGGAAAGCGTTGCGATCTCAGGCACCTGATTTGCTTTTGCGACCCATTTTATCGTATCCAGCGTATTGTACAGGAAATGCGGGTTAAGCTGCGCCTGCATCATCTCGATCTTTGTCTCGTTGACCTTTCTTTCCGCGGCGACCATCTCGTTCATGGTATTTTTCAGGCGTCCCGTCATTTTGTTGAAGCCTGTGGCAAGCTGTCCGAACTCGTCTTCACGCTTCATCTCGATCTGAACGTCAAAATCGCCCTTTCTGAAGCGTTTCATGGCCGCATAAAGAGTATTTATCGGCTTTGTGAAAAGATTGCTGAGCATGGTCGCAGCGAGGAAGCAAACGACAATGCTTATGACTACCTGAAACATCAAAATCTGGTATCCCGCCCGCACCGCGGATTCCTCAAACACAGGAGGCGTTACGTAGATGCTGAGGAGGCCTGTATTTCCTATCTCGGTTATATAGACATTGTTGTTGATATCGTTGTTGTAGAGCGCTCCCGCAAAAAGATTGCTGCGGATCTTGCTGAGCACGGTCCTGTCCTGCGCGGTGCCGATAAGGCAGAACGGGCGCAAAAAAGAGTTTGTGAGCATAAAACCGTCTTTTGCGTTCAGCGCGCCGCTTAATATCCCGGAAATGTTGTCTTTTCCGATCCTTATGATGACGATGATATCTTTGCTGTCTTTGAAGAGTGTTTTTCCGATAAGGAGGTCGGAGCCTTCCGAAGATGCGTTTTCCGGATCGAAAGCATAGACCGTTTTTCCTTTTGCTTCCGCTATCTCGCGGAGCACGGCGTAGTCTGTGGGGAGTTCACCCGGAACATTTCCGCGGCCTGTGGTGTATTTGCATTTGCCGTTTACATATACATCCACAACTGCGTGATCCTTGACCGGATCCGAAGCGGAATAAAGTGCGGAATAAATGGCCGGCGCACTGCTGTCTTCTTCATGGATCTCGTCGACTATGGTCACGTTTTCAGAAATGTTTTTCAGGACGTTTTCCGAAAGTCTGAATATGTCCTGCAGCCTTTTTGTTATTTCTCCCGCCTGTTCCTCATCCTGATGGGCGTGGTCATCCTTTACCCTTGCCTGGAAGCCCTGCACGGTAAGGATTCCGCCGATGATGACAAGGCAAAGTGTCACGCAGAGAAACACCACAAAGATCTGTCTTCTGAACGATTGCCTGATAAATCCCTTCATGGCCTGCCCTCCTTGGAAAAATAGGAGTCCCACAGGTCAAATATCTTTTCCTCGTGATTTGCGGAGCGCGCAATGTCAAAATCTGCGCGTTTCACGTCGGAAAAACCTTCGGGGAGCGCCATGTCGGTGCGAACCGTACGTCTGTAAAATTCACTCACAGCATATTCCTGAGTGTCCATGCTTACTATAAAATCAATGAAAAGCCCTGCGTTGTAGCTGTGCGGGGCATTTTTTACCATAGCGCAGCCATCAGGAACGGCGCTTGTCCCGTCTGTGGGATAGACCATGGAAATGTCATAACCGTCGGCGATAGCTTTTTTTGCGGTCTCCTCAAGCGTGATCCCGATAAGGAAAGTGCCGTTTGAAACATTTGTGATCACCTGTCCCGAGGAATCGAGGACTTTACCGTCGAGCTGGTCAAGAAAAGTTAAAATGCAGGAATCAAGCGGTTTTCCGGTTATCTGCACCAGTGTGGAAAGAATGGTATAGCTTGTGCCGGAATTGTGGAGATCCGCAAAGGCGATCTGCCCCTTCCATCTGTCTTTAAAAAAGTCAGTCCAGGTCGAGGGCGCAACAATGTCGGAAACAAGCTTATTGTTGTAAACAAAAACAAGCGGAAGTTCGGTAAAAGGAGTCCAGGAATTATTCAGAGAAACAAAAGCGGGATCGAGCTTGTTTTTTTCGGTCACCTCATAGGGCATGAAAAGGTCTTTCTGCGCCTCATAGCTTTCTATTCCGCCGCCGAACATTATATCGCATTCGCCTTTTTGTGATGCGGTCTTTACCTGTTCAAACAGCTCCGCCGTGCCTCCCGTCTTTACTTCGACACGGATTCCTGTACGGCTTTCAAATTCGCGGATCACGGGAAGATAGACCTCTTCTTTGTGAGAGGTGTATACGATAAGCTGCTTTTCCTCCGGGATCCTGTATTTTTCCGAAATGCGGACAACATCAGCCCCGGCTTTACCGCAACCCGATATTAAGATCATAAGGAAACACAGAAAACATATCGATGATATTCTTTTTGAAAACTTGTAAAAATGAAGTTTCTCCATATGTAAACCCGTGTGATGTGCTTTTTGTTAAAGTATTGTCATTATATCATATTTCGGGAATATAATAAACTTAAGAAAAACAAGAATGATCACAGAATAAAAAAAAGTGCTCACAGCACTTAAGACATAAAAAGATGCCCAGAACCGGAATCGAACCAGTGACACACGGATTTTCAGTCCGTTGCTCTACCAACTGAGCTATCTGGGCAAATTAGTGATTAAATTGGAAAATTGCGGGAGTAGGATTTGAACCTACGACCTTTGGGTTATGAGCCCAACGAGCTTCCAGACTGCTCCACCCCGCGATGATATAATAATATCAATGCACGTTCTTGAGCATTGATCGTGGATGGGGAAGGATTCGAACCTTCGAAAGCGTCGCTAACAGATTTACAGTCTGCCCCCTTTGGCCACTCGGGAACCCATCCAAAAGAGCCGATGATCGGACTTGAACCGATAACCTGCTGATTACAAATCAGCTGCTCTGCCAATTGAGCCACGTCGGCTTATTATGTCAACCAAAAATGGAATGACAATAAAAAAGTGGAAGTTATAGGGTTCGAACCTATGACCCTCTGCTTGTAAGGCAGATGCTCTCCCAGCTGAGCTAAACTTCCAGACTGGAGTTAATTCTCCAAATAGCGACCCAGACGAGGCTCGAACTCGTGACCTCCGCCGTGACAGGGCGGCGCTCTAACCAACTGAGCCACTGGGCCATATCACGTAATATCCGGATCGTACATCTACAACTGTATACTACTTTTTCCAAACTTTGTCAAGCTTAATCAACCTTCTGGTTAAGCCCTCGACCTATTAGTATGAATCAGCTACGTGCATTACTGCACTTCCACCCTTCACCTATCAACCTGATCGT
>JAEEGF012101176.1_pt1 | contig 46623 bp, 38 predicted proteins | sample 9134171 | NCBI WGS metagenome assembly JAEEGF01 (sample SAMN16246542, study PRJNA631951) | gut metagenome | biome: gut microbiome; feature: rumen; material: AP-attached | host: Bos | place: Iran: Karaj | collected 2018-10
TATCGGCACATACCTGCTCATAGGTCTTGCCGGTATTCTCCGCCAGCATTCTGTTGAGCTTTTCCTTAGTTCTGAGGATATGCTTGGCTGCAATCTCAATCTCGGTAGCCTGTCCCTGAGTTCCGCCAAGAGGCTGATGAATCATGACTTCTGCATTGGGAAGAGCCATTCTCTTACCCTTGGCACCGCCTGCAAGAAGGAATGCACCCATGCTTGCTGCCATACCGATACAGATTGTACTAACATCGCACTTAATGTAATGCATTGTGTCATAAATAGCCATACCGGATGTGATTTCTCCTCCGGGACTGTTAATGTACATATGGATATCCTTGTTTGGATCCTCTGCCTCAAGGAACAGAAGCTGTGCAACAACAATACTTGCTGATGTTGCATTGACCTCTTCACCTAAAAATACGATTCTCTCTTTTAAAAGACGTGAATAAATATCATAAGATCTCTCTCCACGACTGGTCTGTTCAATGACATAAGGGATTAAACTCATAGTAATCTTTCCTTTCCTCAAAAAGCTTTCCCAAAGATACAAAGTATCACATATATATTATACGGCTAAAATTGTAAATTTAAAAGTTTTTCTAAAAAAGCAAGCAAAAAGACCGCTAAGGTATAGCACCTTAGCGGTCCGTAAAGTCAAATCCGGATTACTCCTCGTCTGCCTTCTTCTTTCTTGTTGTCTTCTTGGGCTTTTCTTCGCCCTCTTCGTCAGCCTTCTTTGTTGTCTTCTTGGTTGCTGTCTTCTTAGGCTTTTCCTCACCCTCTTCGTCAGCATTCTTTGCTGTCTTTTTGGCTGCCTTCTTAGCTGTCTCCTTAACATTATCTACAAGGAAATCAGCAGCTTTCTGTACAGCAAGGTCGCTTCTCATGGTTTTCTGCTCAGACTCAGACATGAGCTCCTTAAGCTTATCAAGCTCCATTCTGTACTGCTCAGCCATCTTCTTAAGCTCTTCTTCGAACTCTTCATCGCTGACTGTGATGTTCTCTTTAGCTGCTACAGCCTCAAGAACAAGTCTTGCCTGGATTCTCTCGATAGCCTGAGGTCTAACCTGCTCAAGCATCTTATCTACAGTGTTGCCTGTATACTGAAGGTACTGATCCATGTTCATGCCCTGCATCTGAAGTCTCTGTGCAAAGTCATTAACGATCTGTCTCTGCTGTGTCTCGATCATAGCCTCAGGAAGATCCATCTCTGAATCCTCGATAACTGCCTTAACAACAGCATCCTCTCTCTTAGCCTTCTCTTCGTTTGTCTTTCTCTCTACGAGCTTGTTCTTAACATCTTCCTTGTACTCAGCGAGGGTATCGAAATCTGATACATCACTTGCGAACTCGTCGTTGAGCTCAGGAAGCTCTTTAGTCTTGATAGCCTTAACTGTGCACTTGAAAGTAGCATCCTTGCCTGCAAGTTCCTCAGCCTGATAATCCTCAGGGAAAGTAACGTTTACATCGCCTTCCTTGCCAACTTCAAATCCGATGAGCTGGTCTTCGAAACCGGGGATGAATGCACCTGAGCCGATTGTAAGAGGATAATCTGTTCCCTTACCACCCTGGAAAGCAACTCCGTCAACAAATCCTTCGAAATCAAGAGTTACGATATCATCCTTCTGAACTGCTCTGTCTGTAACTTCAACGGTTCTTGCGTTGGTATTTCTCTGCTTGTCAATCTCAGCATCAACATCTTCGTCAGTTACGTCGATGTCCATCTTCTCAACTTCTACGCCCTTATATTTTCCAAGCTTAACTTCAGGCTTAAGAGCAACCTCTGCTGTGAAAATAAAGTCGCTGCCTGCCTCAAGCTGCTCAACATCAATCTTTGGAGAAGAAACAACATCCTCGCCACACCCTTCTACAGCCTTAGGATACTCTTCCTCAATAAGCTCATTGGCTGCATCCTCATAGAATACACCCTTGCCATACATCTGCTCGATCATCTTTCTGGGAGCTTTTCCCTTACGGAATCCGGGAAGCTGGATCTTGCTCCTGTTCTTCTCATATGCCTTCTGGATAGCCTTCTCAAGCTGTTCTGCAGGTACTGTGATTTTGAGCTTGGCCATGTTGTTCTCAAGCTTCTCAACTGTAACGCTCATCTTTGTCTTATTTCCTCCTAAATCATTATATAAAGAGTCTTGCTAAAGTATAAGACTCTCCTGTCCGGGTGTTATTGCATCATAGCACAATAACAATAATGTCCTACGCCATGAAGGCGCAGTCGCTTGTAGATTATATCATAAAAAAATATAATAATCCACACATTTTTGTATAAATGACGGCGTAAATTTACTGTAAGATTTGAAAGGGTAGATATTCCCTGTGATCAGTTCAGATGTTCAAACCTTACTCAATGTCATGCAAAAATCAAAACGAGCACTACTGCATCACCAATCAGGAATTATTTCCTGACTCACCCGAGTTTTATTCCAAATATATATTTTTAAACACCAAAAATCATCGACCATACACTAATAATTTCTGTATAAAAGTGTTACAATTAAACCACACAGAACTGGCGACAAAACAAGATAAAGATAATAATCTTGTATATTGGGCGAAATTGTTCAATGCATGCACTTGGGAAGAGTTCAAGGCTCTTGCAAATGATTACCCGGATATTAAGGAGGTAGGGACTATGATTTTTACACTTAATACTGATAATCAAACCGCTGAAATCCTGGAAGGTCAGCGCCGCTACCGTGAAATGCTGGCATCCGAACATGCTGCCGGCGTCATCGAAGCTGAAACCAGACTAAATAGTATTATTGCCGATAAAGATGCTGCAATTGCTGATAAAGATGCCGCACTTGCTGACAAGGACGCAATAATTGAAAAACTATTATCTGAAATAGATTCACTGAAGCATTCCTAAGATCAAATAGCCCCCGCAGCAATGCGGGGGCTGATTATTATCAGTATTTATTTTTGTTCAAAACTTCCAAACTCATCTGTGAATTGCTGTATCTGCGATCCCCGGTAACATCCTCATAAAACCATTCAGCCGGATGATAATTTCTTGCAGCATCTTCGCTGGGAAACTCCACTTCCGCAAGAATTCGTCCTTCAAATGGCTTTTCAAAAATATCCAGTTCTATCATGATATCTCCGTTTTCAACTGCCTTTAAAATATCTTCGTTTGCAGCAAGATACTCTTTGTCAAAGGCATTTTCATTTAATGGAATCAGATACCTCTTTTTCCTTATGAAATTCCCATCTGCCTTGGCTGCAAGATGGTCATAACTTGTCCTGTCCAGAGGCATATTATACTCCGTCTGACCAATGTCCTGCTGCCCATCAGAATTTGCAGTGCGCTCCGCAATAAACTCCCCCGGAGTGCCCTTGTAGGTCATATAATAAATATCGTCCTGACGCCTTACTCTTATGGCAGGATGTACATTCAGATACCCCTGCTCAATCTGATGAAAAGGGTAATCTTCCAAGTTAAATGGTATATCTTTTACTGTAAATTTCTTTTCTATTTCTACGCCCATATTTTTCCTATAGTCAATCACCTTTCTATCCTAATCCAAAAATCATCATCAACCATTCGGCCTTCAGTCTTCTCAATTATCATTATCGGATCATAGAACGGAATATCCAACTTCTTTAACTCAAGTTTGAGCTTGTCCCGCGTTTCCGGGAAGCACCTTGATCTAATAAATTCCTCGTAGTCTTCATAATCAGGTTCGGTATTTACTCCGAATGCCCTATATATTGGATTGGTAATATAATTATGTATCTCAACCCGCCTTTCCATTTCATCCACATCAATTATAGTGCAGACAAAGCTATGATACATATACCACAGCCTCAATTTATATTTCCTGTCAGGAATCATTAATCTCCCCGGAAAACTGATGTCCTTAATAAGAATATCTGCCAAAACTGTTATAGGTCCTGTTATCGCTTCATCCGAATATTCCCATCTCTCAACAGTGCGCTTGGAAACATGTGCAAACTCAGCAAATTCCTTCTGCGTCATGCCAAGAACTTCCCTTATAAGCTTTATTTCTTCTGATGAAACATGATCCGGAACAACATATTTATTCATAGGCTTATACATAATTCTGCCCTCCATAGTTTGATTAAATCACATTTTTGTCGGCAAATCAATTGATTTTAGCCGTCATAAATGTGACTTACTTTTTTGGTGAACCACCTATCATGTTACGTGCGAATCGCACAGCTAGTGCGCAGTTCTGTCTGAACTATAACAGTAATTCTATTATTTTCTAACAAATCACATATAATCATTAATCTTTTTCAGAAATTATTGTATTATATATTTAATTTCTTTAACAATTGGAGGAATATTATGAAAAAAACAGCTATATTTTTAGCAGATGGATTTGAAGAAATCGAAGCGCTTACTGTTGTAGACCTGCTCAGAAGAGCGGGAATCGAAATCACAACAGTTTCCATAATGGGCAGAAAAAGCGTTACCGGCTCCCACAACATAACAGTTGAATCCGACGCACTTTTTGACGAAACCGATCTTGACAGCATGGATATGCTGATACTTCCGGGAGGGATGCCGGGAACAACCAATCTTGACTCTTTCGAGCCTCTGAAAGCAAAGATCAGAGAATTTGATTCCAAGGAAAAAATGTTGGCAGCAATCTGCGCTGCTCCCACTGTTTATGGCAAAATGGGCCTGCTAAAGGGACGTAAGGCCTGCTGCTTCCCGGGAAGAGAACCGGATCTCTTAGGAGCCGATGTTCAGACTACAGAAACAGCAATCGACGGACACTTTATCACAAGCCGCGGCATGGGAACAGCAATTCCCTTTGGGCTTGCCATAATAGAGCATTTTCTTGGAGAAGATGCTGCAAGGAGTATGGCGGGGAAAATTGTTTATAATCACTAATAATTCAGACTGGAGGAGATACAATAATGTTTACACGCAAAAAAAGACTAGCACATCTATTGCTTTGCTTTATATTACTATTATCAGTTATTGGTTCTTCTGCTGTCAGCTGCTCAGCAGAAGAAATCACGGAAAAATCCCTTTCTGACTATGACCTTTCTGATTTTTCTAATTGGACATCAGGATACTACACAAATAATGGTCCCAAATCCTCATCCGCATATATAAGAACATTAGATTATCTAAATGTGGATTCACAGGATACCTACAGCATAGAATTATCAAATACAAGCTTCTCTTTATCTATTTATGAATACGCTTCTGATTATTCTTTTATTACATCAAACAGTTACACTAGTGGTGCCGAGTTCTCTCCCACCAAAAACACTTTTTTTGCTGGATTATATCTTAAATCTTCTTCTGCAGCAAATTATTCCGCATACAAACGTATATTTGAAAATGGCGTGTCAATCAGTCTCAACACAATAGATGGTTATGATGACAGTATTACTTCCATAGATTTCACAAACACAGCATTATTCAAAAAAGGAAAATATATCAAAAAAGGGTCCGGAGCAAACGCGTACGCACAATGCTCAAACGCTTCTACTGCATCTTTATCTCTATATGATACATATAAAACAGTGGATCCTGTACTTGAATACATTTTCACTGCCCCTAACGACGATTACAAACTTTGCCTGGTTGAGCAGTCAGATTCCGGAACTGCCCTTTCTCAGATATCAATATCCAGCGGTTATACTTATACCCCATCAGTAAGTGCATCTGGTGTGTCCCTTTCGATTGTTAATAGCAATCCCTCATATACTGTTGAAGATATTAAAAATGATTTGAGTTCCGGTGCGATAGGAATATCTGTAATTACTATAGTCGACGATTCTCCTAATACCAATGTTCCTCCTGAAGACGACGATGCGCCCCTTACAGATCCCTCGGTTGAAGAACCTATAGTCGTCGAACCACCAACAGTTTCTACTTCAATCAGCGCACATGCTTTTGTTAATGATATGCGTGCCGGTTGGAATCTGGGCAATACTCTTGATGCCCATGCAGGAGATATTAATGGTCAGGAAAACTTATATTTTGAACGGGTATATGGAAACGTCATGACAAGCCCTGAAATAATACAATACGTTGCTGATTGCGGATTTGATACTATCAGGATCCCAGTTTCATGGTGTTTTCACACATATACAGATGCAGATGGACATTATCATATTTATGAATCCTGGTTAAGCAGAGTAGCTGAGATAGTAAACATGTCCTTTGATGCAGGACTAAATGTCATATTAAATACTCACCACGATTATAGGCTGATTTATGCCGGCTGCGATGATGATTCTTTTACCAGGGTTAAGATTGATACCGAAGATTTATGGACACAAATAGCAGAATACTTTAAAGATTATGATGACAGGCTTTTATTTGAGAGTTTCAATGAGCTCCAAAACAAAGAGGATGGTTCTGTTTTTAGCGAAAAATCTGCAAGTCAGTGTAATGAATTAAATCAGCTTTTTGTCAACACTGTAAGAGCTACTGGTGGATACAATTCCAACAGACTACTGATTGTACCAACACTTATGGACAAATATGCCACCCCGTTCTTTGAAGCCTTTACCCTTCCTGAGGACAGTTCTAACGATAAATTGATTATTGAAATCCATATGTATACCAATGAATTCGACCAGAGTCTTGAATACACATTCGACGAATTGGAGCAGTACAGCAATCAGCTGGGTGCACCGATAATAATAGGAGAGTATGGGTATCAGGCCTCCTATAGTATGGCAGACAGGGCGCTCGCATATAGCAATTACGTTTCAAGAGCTGCCAGCCATGGTATCAAAACAATAGTATGGGATAATGGCAAAATGTCAGACTATGGGCTAATAAACAGGAGCGAATTAGATACATCTAATACTAATATTCTAAATGCTATAGTCAATGCCGTTTCGTACAATGGCACCGAATACTCTGATATTACTTCTGCTCTTAAACCGGAAATCAAGCTTACTCAGAGCACCGGAGCAATTGTAGTTGATGTGTGGTGGGGAAGCATGGTAGCTTCGAGCAATGATTTTGCCGTACCTTTTGATTCCCAAGCACGATACATCAAGCTTAAATGCATAAATAAAGGAGATGCTTTCAGCAGAAACATACACTATGTAGATTTTTATGATGCTGATGGTAATACCATCAAAATGTATTCAAAAGGATACCCCGGATTAGATTTTTATGTCTACCCTATTCCCAAAGGTGCCGCTAAAGTTAATATTTGTTTGCAATCTTCCAAATACAAAACCACTAAAGAACAATTTCTCCAATACATAGCTGATGGCAACCTAAAGCTCCTTGTAGGTTATATTTACTAAATTTGCACACCATAAAAGAAGGCCTTGCAATATGCAGAGCCTTCTTTTTCTCTTATTTGCCAGTCAATATAGAATTTATCTTCGCAACCATTATATGCAAAAGATATCCTGTTACTATACTACAGCTTATTACTGCTAAAGCATACACTATACCATTTGCTTTCGCAAGAAGCGGACCTCTCAATGATGATACAAATAATCCATGAACAAGATAGATTTCAAAGGATATTTTTCCCAAAATCATCAATATTTTGCCCTTATTTTGTATCCTATAATTCAAAACTTGGACCAGGAACACAAAAAATGTAGATGCAACAATCTCCAGGAAATAATAAAAATACGTTCCACCTTGGCTAATCAGAATAACTACATTAGGTATCATGAATAGCACAAAAAGGATAATGAGCGTTAAGACGTAATAATTATCGCATAAATAATGAATTTTAGGTTTTATTATATCCCAGCTCATCCCAACGAGGATAGCCAGACTCGAAACATACCAAACTTGCCCATATCTGGCAACATAACAGAAAACAATCCATAAGACAATAAAACCAACCGTCCCAATAAGAACCTTTCTTATATCTCTCTTTGTCACAGTTGCAATAATCCAAAAGGAAATGTAGAACAACACTATAAATATTACATACCACGTCCCGCTGCCATATGGAACACCATTAACAAATGACTTGACAATGTCCATTACCGTATGCGGTTTTCCTGCTAAATAATCTTCAATAATATACAAAGCATACACGATAAAAAATGGATATAAAATTTTTAGTATCCTCTTTTTGAAAAAGCCATCTAAATAATGTTCATCCGTTCGTAATTTATATATTACCCCGTAACCGCTATAAAACAAGAAAACAGCAACGCCGATGTATCCTGCTTTATGGAGAAATATGCCACTATGATCATTAATACTTTGCGTAAGATGGTGCCCCATAATTACCAAAGCAAAAAGTCCTTTAATCCTGGTTGTGTTTTCAAGTGTAAGATAGCTTTCTTTGTTATCGTCGCTATAGCTTATCCCCCACAAAAAGCATATAATTATTGCTAAAATCAGTAATATTTCAGCCATCAGTTTTTCTCCAATTATTCAAATTTTGTGTTTTTATCTTTTACTATTATCTACTCTTTTTATTAATTTAACAAACAATTCCTTGCAATCAGCAAATTCCGGAAGAAATCTATAGGTGGCAAAAAGAAGACCATTTGAAATTATTAGGCAAACCACCCCCCTGATAATAAAAGTCCAAATCGGTGATAATTCTATCCTGCTGCAAGCAAACCATGCCACAAAACATATTACAGTCACATCTACAAAATAAAAAATAATTCTTCTGGCATATTCTGCCCACGCCTCTTTCGTAAACACATACGTAAAAAGGTTCTTTAGAATCCAAGGCGTTGCTACTATTATGCGCGCAACAACTGTAGAAAGGATTACTCCATAAACTCCCAGAGTCTGTACCGTCAGAAGATTCAACACCAAGTTAGTTCCTGCCGATACAAGAGGCCTGTATTTATCATAGGTCCATATTCCTGCGGCATCCTTAAACATGTTTAGGAGCCTTAATAGCGCTCCGGTAAAATATAACAAACAGAAGCAGATTACTATACCAAAGTCAAATTTCAGCTTTTCTCCAACCCAAATATCCATAAGCGGTTGGATACAGACCAAAATTCCAACTGTAAATACTGTGGAAAGCCACATTATTATCATACTGAATTTTTTCAGGTCTTTAATATTCTTTTCGGCCGACTCGGTTAAAAGACTATTTCCAAAACCAGCCATTACTGCGGTCAATAATACCGACAAAAGTGTACTTAGAGAATTTACTATATAATAATAATTCTGATACATTGCTAATATGCTTAGACCAAGAAACGCCGAGATAATAATGGGATCAGAAGACGTCAATACAACTGTGGAAAACTTCGAAGTAAAAACATCCTTTACTCTGGTATTAATAGCCTTAATGGTTTCTTTGGACAATTCCCCCTCGGGGTGATACTTGGGAAACATTTTTGTGGTCACTATAGCTGTGCATATATTTATCATCAGCTGTGACAAAAGTGCCAATATCAGGTATATATAGTAGTTTCTAAATAAAACCAGTACAATGGCCTGCAAAGTATAAGTCACAGTGTTTACGCTTATGGTAACTTTACTTGTGATATCATTTCTCTGAAAAGAAGCTACAAGACAGTTTCTATAAGCAAACAAGAAGTAACTGAACACCGTAGTCATCAAGTTCATAAGATACAGGATAAAAATGTTCAATCCCTCGGGAACACCTGACTTTATGAGCTTAGGCACAAAAGGAAGTATAATAAGACCAATTACAGCTATTACACATCCAATAATCCTGTAATACTTCCTATACAATTTCATTAATGCACAGATTCTTTTATCGTCATCGTCCGCAATAGCCTTGTACATGCTGTAATTCATAGCACTTCCAACGCCCAGTTCAGTAAGATTAAGAACCTGTAAAATAGATGCAAATAGTCCATTTAGTCCGGTATACTCAACCCCCAGGAAATAGAGCATAAGTGTACGCATTATAAATGGTGCTATTGTAGTGTAGATAAAGTTAATTCCGCCATAGAATGAATTTCTGACGGCATTTTTTGTTCTGTTAAGTTTCATGGAATTCCTGTCTCCAATAAATAATCCAAACTATTCTTATATAATTTCTTGTTTAAATACGATTATCGATTATATATCAATTTACATAAACGAGCAAATTTCATTTAACCCTTTTAACAATTCCAAAAATCTATTTTTCAGTGAGCTTTGTTAATCAGTTTAAAAAATAAATCTTTACATTCAAAAAACTCTGGCAACAACCTATAGGTAATAAACAATAATAGGTTAGAAATTACAACTCCACCAATCCCCCTAATAAAAAAAGTCGCCCACATCGAAACGAATCCAACATTGTTACAAACTATCCACGTCACAAAGGAAATGATTACCACATCTGCAACGTAAAATGGAATTCTCTTTGCATAATCCATGAATTCTTTACTTGTGAAAACATATTTATACAAATTAGCCATCACCCAAGGGATTTCCACTACTACCCGAGCAAATACTGTGGATAAAAGTATTCCATATATTCCTAAAAACTTTACTGTAAAAAGGTTCAATCCCAGATTTAAGATCGCCGAAACAAGCGGTCTATATTTATCCTGCGTCCATATACCTGCTGCATCCTTGTACATATTTAGAAGTCTGCACAAAGCACCTGAAAAATAAAAGACGCAAAAGCAAACAACCACTCCAAAATCAAACTCCAGTTCTTTTCCCACCCATATATCCATAAAAGGCTGAAAAACCACCAGCAGACATGCCGTAAACATCGTAACTGTCCACATGATCAGCATTGTAAATTTTTTCAAATCGTGAACATTCTTTTCAACAGTTTCCGTCAGAAGGCTGTTTCCAAATCCAGCCATAACCGCCGCTAAAGCCACTGTCAAAAGAGTTCCCAGCGCATTCACTATATAATAATAATTCTGATACATTGCAAGAACTGTAAGTCCCAGAAAAGCCGAAACTACAATCGGATCCACAGATTTCATTACGACTGCAGCAAGCTTTGAAGTAAACACATCCCTCACTCTACGATTAATTGACTCCACGTGTTCTTTTGATAGTTCTCCTTCAGGATGATACTTTGGGAACATCCTTGTTGTAATGATTGCCATGCCTATATTGATCAATAGCTGTGACAAAAGAGCCAGAATCAAATACAGATAATAATTTCTAAAAAAAATGAGTACGATAGCCTGAAGTATATATGTGGTTGTATTTACTCCCATCGTAACCTTGCTGGTAATATCAGTTCTCTGAAAAGATGACACCAAACAGTTCCTGTAAGCAAATAGGAAATAACTGCAAACAGTTGCCATCAGATTCAAAAGGTAGAGAATAAAAATATTTATGCCTTCAGGTACACTTCCTTTGATAAGTTTGGGAACAAAGGGCAGAATACAAAGGCCAATTACTGCTATAACGCATCCTATGATACGGTAATACTTCCTGTACAGCTTCATGAGCGCACATATTCTGTCATCATCGTCGTCTGCAATGGCACGATACATGCTATAATTCATAGCCTGCCCCACACCAAGTTCTGTCAAATTAAGAACCTGCAGTATTGAAGCAAAAAGCCCGTTAAGACCGGTATACCCCACTCCAAGATAATACAGCATGATTGTGCGCATTATAAATGGCGCTATTGTAGTATAAACAAAGTTGATACTTCCGTAGATTGAATTTCGTACTGCATTTTTTGTTCTGTTTAATTTCATTAAATATGATCCCCGAAATGAGCCTTTTTAGATATTTTCCAATACAATTTGTACCAGTATTTTACCATTGGCATAAAATGCTTCATAAGATAATACTTTGGCTTTATAAGAAAGCGCAATCTGTTATTAGAAACCCCTTCCAACGTATTTATTTCTTCAAAAAACAATCTGTACGCATCATTCAGCTCTGATTTTACATAGACGCGAAGCCCCTTTATGTCCCCTGTAACCATGCCACTATCTAGTGAAGCATATGCCACAAATAACTTTTCCAGATAATTTTGGGCTGAAAGATTCCGAATTCCTACGTCCTTATCTTCAAAAAAAGTAACCCACCTTTTTGCAGCCAGAAGCTGATCGCTAACCAGGGAATCAGTCTTTTTGCTTCGCATAATGCTTCCCGCTTTATCAAGACAATACATATAAAGTTTTGACCTGTTATATATAATTCTGGAAGAAAGATAGCAATACTCAGGAAAAATGAAGAAATCTTCTATAACATGGCCTTCAGGGAACTTAGCTTTTTCAACAATATTTCGTTTAAAGAGTTTTCCAAAAACCTGATGCTGAGGATAATAAGTATGTAATTTCACGTACATCAAGGAACGCCAATCATATAATCCCGAATCCTGCGTGATATATGGCTTAAATTCATCCCCCCTGAATCCCCTGAAAGTGTCATTAATTACCATATCAGCATCATATTGCTTGATAAGCTCATACATAAAAGAAAGATACTGACGCGCAAAAACATCGTCAGCATCCGAAAAAGCAATATATTTCCCTTTACTCTTAGAAATTGCATAGTTCCTTGCAAAGGAAATACCACTATTTTCTATGCAAAAATAGCGGATTTTATCACATAATTTTTCATATTCTCTGCAAATTTCGCCGGTATTATCCGATGAGCCATCATCCACAATAATTATCTCATAGCTATCAAAATCTTGACTGATAGCCGAATTCAGGCATTGTCCGATTGAAGCCTCTTCGTTATAGGCTGAAATGATAAGCGATATCTCAAAATCCGACATGCTAACACCTTTAAATAATTGCTTAAATCTTGCCCTTAGCTATCCGCTTAATTGTTCCAAGGAAAATAACCAGTTTTCTCTTCACTGATATGTCTTTTGCTTTTCCTGCAACTTCTGTCAGAGATTTGTATGAATATGATGGTGCAGTTCTGAACATAACCTTAAGAGCCAGGCACTTTTCAAGCATAGTGGCCTTCCTCTCATATTGGAACTTCTGAATGTTCTTAAACTTATCAATTTCACTGCTGTAATCCAAAGCACTTACATAACCGTGTTTCAAAGCTTCCTTGAGGATCTTATCTCCCGCTTCAGATCTGGTAAAAATAATATTTCTTCCGTCACCCTCGGAAAAATCAGGGCTACCGTCCTCTTTTGAGTACCATGCATCTCCACAGGATATATCCGCAGGCTCACCTGTGCCGTTCATACAGAATTTACAGGATTTACGTATATCCCTTCCGAGAATCTTTCCCCAGGATTCATCGTATGTCATGTGGGAATCAGAGCCATCTTTTCTTACAGCAGTGGCAAATCCTGGCCATCCATTTCCTCTGTATCTTAAATCTGCACAATCCTCCGGTTTACAATTAAGGGCACCAAGGAGTTTCATCTGAGCATTCTCACTGGGAGCACCAGCACAGAAAAATGATATTGTGCACAGGAATCTCTTCTTAAATTCCGGCTCAACTTTAAAGTAATTATGAAGAGCAAGCACGTCACAAGGTTTCCCTATATATATGTACTTTTTCCCCTCTTGTGTCAGATCAAAAATGTCTGCCAAAGGCATGGACTGGGAATACCTTGAACCACATCTTGCATTTATATCAGCTATCGAAGTGCTGCAATAAGTCCTGGTTCTCCAGGGCTTGGACTCATCTTTACCGGTATGGATAACTCCGTCAATAAGCTTCTTGTCAAGAAGATAGGTGGCTATAGCTGTAATAACTCCACCACTGGAAGCATTATACCTGACTTCGGAATCAGTTGAATGTCCAACCATTACACTAATGTAGTTTCCCCATTCGGGCTGAATTTCATAGGCTGATCCGGATATAGGGCAAACCTTATCAAAAAAACTTTTATCGTCTGATAAAAAAGTTGGCTGTAAAAGCCCATCTACAAGATCAAGTTTCGCCTTTCCTTTTCCCTGACACAGTCCACAGGCGGAACAATATTCAGTATACTTATTTGCACATTTATCCATGAATTAAATCGCCTTAAAAATACTAATCAAATCTTCAGTAAACATCCGGAGTTTTTGTTGAACCAAATCTTTGGCAGCAGCAGCTCCTTTTTCAAGTTCCTTGTAGTCGGTAATCCATTTCAGAGTCTGATCAACAGCCTTCTGAGTATCCAGTTCTTTTACATCCAGAACATAATTGTATCCAATATTATAAAATAGCCCCATGAATTTTCTGCTGTAAGCTACAGGGATAGTTGCCACGCCTGATGAAACACCTCCAACTGTGGCATGCATTCTCGCCGCAATCAATACATCCATGGCAGAAATATAATTCTTTGCAATTATAGGACTATCTATACCCTCTATAACTATTGTATTAGGGTACAACTCATGTAGCTTTTTACATATTTCGTAGTCATTCTCTGTAGCCTCATTTTTGGCTCCAACATGAGTAAGCAAATATACTTCATAACGAGGATCAGTACTAAGTTTTTCAATTACTTTTTTACAATATTCCTGATAATCAATAGTTAATCCAAACTGATTATCACCTGTATACCCGCCCCTCCAAAGAAGCCCGGAAGGATTAAACGCAATTCTGATCTTATCAGAATTGCCAAGCTCTTTCCTCGTAAAAGGAAGACCAAAAGCCACGTCTGTAACTACACTGAGATCTCTTCCGCACATTTTCTTTATGACTTCTGCAGATTGCATATCCCTTGAGTAAACCTTATACGCTTTGCATATAATCTTTGCTGCCCATTTCTGTGCCCATCCCTTTTCATATGGTCCATAGGTCTGGGGACCAAGAACGAACCTTGAATTATATTTCTCAGCAGACATCTTCAGCAGATTGGTCTTTATATAGCGCTCCGCACCATAAATATCGGAAAAGCTGTCACCTAATGTAAAATCAAAAATAATATCAGCCGCCTTAAAATTCCTTTTAAGATTTTTCCAGAAACTGATCTGCTTTGGATGTACCCTTATAACATCAAAGCTTTTTATTACATCATCACATTGGTACTTCTCATCCGAATAACTAACAGCAGTGACTTTCATGGTAGCACCCAGTTCTCTTCCAATCTGTCCCAAAATATTCAGGAAAGAATATGTAAGAGCCACACATCCCAAATTGTCATTGCCTATCTCAAGGCCAATAATTGAAACCTTATACTCTTTTTTCATAGAAATCATTATCCTCTGTTATCCAAAGCCGTTTTAACTTCGTTTACATAGCTCAGCATACGGTCGTCGTATACTTCATTTCTATCATACAACACAAACTGATCCCACTTTCTTTTTATGTAATCAGGTCTGCTGACATTGCCTCGGTTAAACTTCGCTTTACAGTCTTCCTCAGATTTGCCGTAATAATGATTGATTCTGATGAAGTCATATGTATTGTTTGGATAATCATTCCAGGGTGAATCAATTTCAATTCCCTTTTCGTTAAGCTGTTTAAGGCTCTTATTACGAAGATACGCAAAATGAGGACTGGTGAGACATCCCTTTATAAGCCTGGGATTTGCAATAAATTTCAAAAGACGGTTTGTTGTGGAATCATACTCAGCTCTGTTAAGATAATTCTCAATAACTAGTCCCTCCGGCCTTGTTTTATGCCCTGAAGAGCCAAAGACAAGCCAGTTCATTGAAAGTGCAGCCATATTGGCAAAATGCGAAAACCTTTCATCCAGAACATCCACAAGATTTTTGTTTCTATCAGTAGGAACAACAAATTCATCAAGATCAATAAAGCCTACATACTTAGTATCTTTCCTGCACTTCTTAAGTCCGGCATAGTACATATCAAGCTGCTTGCCCTTACCTGGGAAGACCTCGTAATCTACAATCCCTTTGTCTATATATTTCTGTAGAAGTTCCCTTGTATTATCAGTACTTCCATTATCAAATATATAGAATTTATCAACACCGACAATTCTATGAAATTCAATCCATTCTTCTATATATCTGGCCTCATTAAGAACACAGGCTACAAATGATAATTGATACTTATACTCCCTTGTATGAAAATCTGATAATTCTTTCTTTACTATAATTTTGTCTATAGTATGTTCATAAACAAAATTCACCAATCCACATACAAATAAAACAGGTGCCAAAACGATATACAGCACTTTTCTGATAGTTCTATTATCTATTTTTCTAAATATTTCAAAATAAATCTTATAATCGTACTTTCTAATCAATTCCATCATTATAAGTAACATCTCCATTATCAGTTTGACTTTGTGATGCTTTCTTCAGACGCTGCTTCTGCTGCTTCATCTGTATATTCTTCACTTACTTCTTCTGTTGATGTGTTTTCAGGAGTTATTCTACCTGCCACCTTACCCTTTGCTCTAATGTATTCATCAGTATACATGTCAAGGTATTCTCTTCTCGTAGCAAAGAAACTAGCGATTTTTTTAGATTCATTACTAAAATGGTTTACCTCACTTGAAGTAAATCGAAGAGTTGTAGCATACACCGCCCTAGAAATATTCTGCTCAAGCTCACCTAATACCTCAACTGCCAGCTCCTGAGTAAAGCATTTCTCGATAAGACTATCCATTGTTTCCTCATATTTTTTAGCAAATGAGTTATTTTGTAATAATGAATTAAAAAAAGCATTATCACGTATTCCGGGAGAAAGATAAGTATTCATAATTGCAGCGGAATAATCACCCTTTGTATAAGGATCGATAAAACTATTAGCATTGGCCAGAGTACAATCAACATCATTAATTGCCCATCTCCATCTACCATCGTTAAAATTCTTTCCTGTATTTCCCTGTGTTCTGAAAACGCAAGCACTAATATTCCTATTCATCAAAGTATTACCGATAAAGACATTTGCACACATAAACTCAATATAATTGTCTACATCCATCATGCTCTGAATCGTCCTATAATTCTCGGCATCTGAAAAATCGGTACTGATGACATAATTATAGAATTCTGAATAGGATGAAGGTATATTATAATCAGATTCCACAGTTATAACTTTATCTGTAATACCATAATTGTCTTTAAAAAAATGCTCATCATAATTAGTCGCAAGAATATACATTCCCCAATACTCGCCATTTATGAATGCAATGCACGGCTGATAATCTCGATTAATTACATTAGAATTCTCAAGAATCCCTTTAACAAAAAAGTCCCTTATCTTGGCAGAACTATCGGTTCCTCCAGCCAAAAGAACAAGTGAGTTAGAAGAACTGTTCAGGAACTTTTCTATACCTGTTCCTATAGGAAACGTATTTTTTGCCTTTATAGCCAAAGATTTTTGTTCAGATCCTCTTCGTTCATCGTTAATTATCGAAATAGTAACCTCATCTGAATAAGTCAAATCTTTGCAAGACTCAAAGTATTCTATTCTGGCATTAGCGGATTTGTTATTGAGATAATTTCCCTTAGAAGAGTCCCCTTGAATGTAACCATCATAATAACTCTTTCCCGGAACATATATTCCAGATTCGAATCCAAACATCTCTTCCGGATCAACCTCAATAGAAATCACAGGAAGCCCAACATAATCCAAATCATTATTAAACCCAATATAATATGACGCCGTACCGGTACTTATAACCTTGCCAGCTGCATTCACCGCTATGGCATTTACAACTGTGCCCTTGTCAACCTTTTTGGGCGAAAATGAAGAATGGTAGTAACCCTTTCCATCACTAACAGCATATACAAAATCTGAACTACTGGGTCTTGAAATTGATATCTTAGAAGCATACACTTCAGATTCTGTGGTAGGAATAGTACCATCCAAAGTATAAAATATTTTACAATTATCAGGTGCACTAATTTCCAAATCAAATGGTTCTTCATAAAAGCCACTTGGAACAGAGAAACATACAGAATTCTGAGAAACTACAGTACTTCCTTCATTACTTCCACCAACTGATGAAGATATATAAGCCATTTCATAACTACCATCCACAAGGCAACCATAACTGATGCCTGACGATAATTTTCCGGCACTTATAGCTCGAACAAGCTCATTGTTTTTGCCATATATCTTAACTATATTTCCATCATTGGCATCAATTTTTATGCCTGTTTTAACAATATAAAAGTTTTTTGAATCTATTGATGCTCCTTCTTCTAATAAAATTGAATTATCATTTACACAGACAGTGTACCCTCCGATATCAACAGACTTTGAACCACTATTGTACAACTCAATATTTCCTTCACTGTCGACTTCATTTATTATAATGCTATAACCCCTTCCATTGGAACCATAATCACTCCCAGCATCTTCAGTTGTTTCTGTAATATTATTAACAAGCTCCTGTTGGTCAATACTCTCCTGCCTTCTAGTCATCCTTATAACATACACTAGAAGCGCAAGTGCAACTATTGCTATAAGAATAACAGCAAAATCTCTTTTTTTAAAATTACCTAAAAAGTTCTTCATGTATTACCTTCTTTCGTTGTGTTGCCATTTTTAAAAGCAGCAAAAATCATGATATAAATCAAGCATCCGATTATCCCACCGCTTACATTGGTCACCAAATCCGTAACCTCAGAAGCTCCTGTTCTTGTGAAATACTGTATCACTTCAATTGATAGGCTCGTAATAAAGCTATAAAACAGAGTCATAACTATCCTTCTGGAATTATTATCCATAGCTGAAGCTATCAAAAACCCCCAAGGGATAAAAAAAACAACATTCAGGAAGCTGAAGATAACCTGCTTTTCATCCATTGTTCCATCCATTTTTCTGAAGCCAAAGTAAATTCGAGTATGAATAGCAGATTTTTCAGTGCCAAATCGTCTGTAAAATGCAATCTGAAAAATGAAACTTGCATATACAGCCATCAGCATAATTGCTTTCTTTTTTTTAATAGCTATAGTTCTTCCAAATGCTTTTTCAAACAAAATGAAACCAGAGAGAAGCAAAAGTACAGATAAAACGCTCATTTCTAAAAATAATACTATAGAAAAACCATTAATCTGAGATCTAATCAGCGCTATAAAATAATCAAAATAATATCTCATTTGTCCCATCAAATCGCTCGTTTCATATAAATACTGGTTCTTCGCTTAGCTTTGAGTTCAAAATAATTCGGAGAGCTACATACAAACAAAGCAAATATCAGATATAGGTACTTAAGAGTTCCCAAAGAATCTACAAAATATAAACTTAAGGCATAAGCAAAAGAACATAGCAAAAAAGTCTTAGTATAGGCATTTTTTTCCACGATTAGACTGCGAATCATTTTAACAAGATAAAAGCCGAAAAAGAGTATTATTGAAAACATTCCCGGGTACGCATATCTAACATACTCAGCTATGTAGAAATTATCCAGTGACTCAAGTGTAACCCCATTAATTACCGTCGAAAAAGGTCTTGTTCTTCCAATTCCTATCAGTGGGTTGAGCCAACTGACGCTAAACACATACCAAAGGTAATCTCTGTAATCAGAACTTTGCTGAGTTATTAGCGTTGCTCCATATTTAAGTGAATAACTAGTTCCAAAAATCTCGTCTATAACACCTGTAATCTGTAGCATAAAATAACTTCCGACACTAGTCCCAGAAAGAGCTATTAATAATGTTCCAAAAACAACTATCCCAGTTACACCAACTAATAATGCACGCTTTTTTTCAGCTTTTTCTGACAGAAGGAATATCCCGGCTAATTCTACAAAAAAAACAGCGAATGATGACCTGGAACCAGTAAATACTATATTCACTAAAAGAAGCAAAAAAAGTACCGGTCTCTGAAACAAGTAGAGCTTTTTATTCTTAAAATCCAGGCACGAAAGTGGAACTCCAATATTTAGAATCAATCCATAACCAAGAGCGTGTACGGCAGGTCCAACTATACGATAATGTCCACTCCTTATGAATGCACCTGACATGAGCGATGCATTTAATGTCTGCAAATATGTAAATAAGGACTTACCCAAAAAATATTCGATTATTCCTTGATATGCGAATAAATAATAACAACCTAAAACCACTTTAAGAGTTGTTTCCATACCCAAAGACCTGCTAACTACATATATAGTAAGGAACAATGTGAGAAACTCGATAAATGGATTTAGGAAAGCCTTTATGTCAACTCTAAATACCATTGTATATGCATTGACAAAAATATAAGGCATTACTGCCAGAATTCCCGTATTGTATTGGATCATATCCAAAAAATCATACAACCTGCTACGTTTTAAGCAAATCATCAGCATTAAAACGATAATCATTATCCTTATAGCAGTAAGATCAAAGCCCGGTACAGGAATACCAAAATACGGCGGCATCACGATAGTCGCTATAATAAAAATTATAGAAACAGCTCTAAATACCTTTTCTTCTATATTATTGAAATACTTGCTTTCTGATAAATCGCTCATTTAATAAACCTTTATTGTTTAACCGCCATGTACAATTCAACAGGAATTGCCCTCTTTTTGTGATAACAGTCTCTGTATCTCAAAGCTAGAGGTATTATGTTCAAATACTTTCTGTTGCCCATAAGTTCAATTCTAAGCTTAGTTGCTTTTATATTTTTCTCAAGAAGAGTTTTTTGACTCGTTGGCATGTTATTATCTTCTGAAAACTTCAGCGTTGCTTCATGACTGTTAAGCAACTTTTTCAGGAATTGGACTCTCTTTTTCAGATCACGCATCTTTCCAAGTGAAACATTCCCCGAATGTACTCTTCTATTTAGGGAACTATAATGGAAAAAATACAAACCATCCTTAACCAAAGCCAGCTTCCAGACAAATTCATCGTGTGCCCACCCCTCAAACCAGTAGGGCCTGATTTCATCCCAAAAAGATTTTCTCACGCACATCGTGCATCCCTGACATCCAATAAATATATTTTGGGGATTGAATTTCAATTGTTCAAGAGAACAATCATTTTTGAATGTAGCTAGTTCCCATGACGGAACCGACAATGCATTTTCTGAGACAGTAAATGGTTCAAATTCAGAACCCAAAACAAGTATGTCAGGATGTTTATCCATCTGCTCAGTAATCCTGTCAACTCTGTCGTCTACCCAAATATCATCCTGATCACAAAAAAAGATGTAGTCCCCACTTGCTCTGCATGTAGCATAGAAAAAATTTGAGGCATAGCCCAAATTTTTCTCATTTACAAAGATGTTCCAATTTAAAAGATTTTCTCTATTGATATATTCTTCTACCAAATCCGAAGTATTATCCGTAGATTTATCATCACAGATAATAACTTCATCCACACATCTTGTTTGCTTTCGGATAGATTCTAATTGCTCAATTATTGTATCTGCACCATTATATGTGCATACTATCACAGAAGTTCTCACTTTTTATTACCTGATACATTCTCTTTAAATTTACTAAATGTAAAGTCTTTCGAATTAGTAGATATACCGTTATATATTATTCCAAAAACATCTGCATTTAAGTTTTCCAACCTCTTTACTATCATTTTAGTTCTAACGAATTTAGTCATCCGTTCTCTTACCACTATCAGATAATATGTATCTGTTCTGGATAAAGAAAGCGCATCGGAATATAACCTTAATGAAGGCATATCAATTACTATTTCATCATACTCTTTCTTCATATTCTCTATAAATTCATACCACTGATGAGTAGCAAGAAGTTCACTTCTGTTTTTTAATTTTTCACTGGAATAGATTATATCAAATCCATCACTATGCTTTATAATAGCAGGCTTATTAGAAGATCCTGACAGATAATCTGCCAGTCCCTCTTTATTATTGTTTGGAGCAATTTCTCTAAGTACACTGTTCCTCATATCGGCATCGACAAGAAGAACTTTTTTGCCAATCATAGAAAAAGCCTCTGCAATGTTATATGCATTTATTGTCTTACCCTCAGCAGGATCAGCACTGGTGATAACGTAAACAGGGCATTTCTTTTCTTCTCTGCTCCATAAAAGATTGGATCTTATCTCATTATATGCTTCCTTAATAATAAATTGGCTGTCATCCTTGAGCGCCAAGTCATCATAAGAAATCTTCTTCTTTTTTTTGTTAACAATCTCTGGCACCTTTCCTACGATAGGAAGATTGAATATGTCCTCTACTTCATATACACGTCTTATTGTCGTATCTAACAAAGCCATAATCATAGCAATCATGAACGCTAACGCAAAACCAAGAACAAAGCCTATCACTATTATCTGAGAAACGCTAAGCGAAGATGACGGATATGTTGGTAATTCAGCAGCATCAAATACCCTAAATCCACCAGCTTTAACAACTGATGGAATTATCGTAGGAGCAATATCGCTTATCGCATTAGCTATGGTAAGTGCATTTGATGGATTAGAATCACTTACATATACAACAAAAATAGCTGTATCTGTAATAGAACGAGTTGAAATACTACGCTGAAGTCTCTCAACTCCATAGCCTTCAATATTAACCTCTTCTGCTAGTGCGGAAAGGAAAGTGGAACTTCTTAATACCTGCGCATAAGATGTTATAAGCCTGTTAGCTTGCACAATCTCTGCAGTAGATTGATTTACTCCCATATCATCAACATTATCCGGATTAGAGTATACGTAGAATGATACATCTGCCGTATATGTTTTATACGCAAACCTATTTCCAATTATGCTGGCCACCAATGCCACTAATACTCCCGAAATCAACATATAGACAAAACTTTTCCTAAGTGTTGCCAGTATTTTTTCGATATGAAAATTTTCCAAAATAGTATTAAACATATTAAAACTCCTTCTATATTATTGGGTTCTTTTGATTCTTTTCAGTACTTTAGTACGCAGAAAGAATTCTACACAGCATATAGACAGTGCTACTACATCATAAAGTAGAAAATCCATACCATGGGTTCCTTTTAAAATAGGAAGATCTGATAGGTTTTCTATATCAAGATGTCTACTCACAATAAAGAAATATGAAACCGGTTTAAATGCCAAAAAGTGAAGACACATTATATCTAATGACGCGCTACCAAAAAAATGAAGAGCCTTACATTCAGATATTTTTTTATATTTACAAATTGTGAATACTCCCAAAGTGCCAAACAATTGTCCCGGAAGATCCATAACCCCCATTTTGGCGCCAACTCCTCCCCACGAAGTGAAAGTAGCTATAAGGAGTATTATCATACAAACCAATATAACCGGCACCTTATGTTCATCAATAAACTTATCAATTTGAAATTCTCTTATTAAAACTCCAAGATAAAAATAGCTAATACAAAGAACTACTTTATTTAGATTATACACCCCTGGGACAATCTGTAACCTCCCCGCCGTATACATAAAAGCTATTATAAAGGTAACAACAATGTAGCGAATCCTTCTATCCTGAATTTTTAATACAAAAAAGTCAAGACAAACATAAAAGCATACCATTATCAGGAGAACTCTCAAAAACCACATCGGCCCATTTAGTTCTGATTCCATATGCATCGCAAATACCAAAATGAAATGCTTGATATAATCCTTAATACCATAAATACTTTCCTTTGTAGGATGCATGGCCACAAAAGCATTGTGAAAAATCACAAAAAAAAGACTAAACCCCACAAAAGGAATATAGTATGCCTTAAACTTCTTAACTATTGTCTTAATTGGTGTCAACGAATGCTTATGGCTATACAAGTAACCGTTAACAAAAAAGAAACTCGGAATTGCCACATAAGCGACCATGTTTAATAATCTTGCAAATTCCGCATCTATATTTTTCTCTGCACTCATGAGCGAGTGGCCGAAAATAACCAAAAGAATTGCCACTCCCTTCATAGAATCAATATAAGTCATTCTCTCCTTTTTACTTATCTCCATACAAACCTCTTTCAAGACTTATTTTTTTCAGTTTACTACTATAACACATCCGCAATCATAAAAACAATCATACTTTGCAAATAGATATCAAAATATTATTTATTTTTCTTAAAATTTTATTGACAGTTCTTAGTTCTTTACCTATATATTTTATATGTCTATAATATGGTTCGCGCTTACACTATAAGCATGAAATAGATTAAATGAAGGGATTAATTACACATGAAAAAAGCTGAGCTGATTTCTTATAGTAAAGGTATTGCAATACTTGGGATTATATTATTTCATTTAATTTCAGGATATTATAAAGATGCCGCTATAATTGCTAAAGCTGCTTCTTTTGGTGGCGCAGGTGTACATGTTTTCATCCTGTGCTCGGGCTGTGGCCTTATGTACTCTAACCTAAACAAGCCCCTTAGTTTCATCGATTTTATACAAAAAAGATTTTGGAAAGTATACATTCCGTATATAATCGTTGTATTGGTGGCTTTTATGCTCCCAAATGTTTACCTAGGTCCTAATAACAGATTTTTAGCGTTACTTAGCCACATTTTTTTATTCAAAATGTTTGTCCCTGATTATACAGCCACTTTTGGGTACCACTTTTGGTATATTTCGACGATTATTCAGTTTTACTTTGTTTTTACATTATTGGTCAAGCTTCTTTATAAAATAGGCCGGAAATATTTTCTTTTTTTATCATGTTTCTTAAGTCTTTTATGGGCAATTACTATATCAGTTATGGGTTTATCCGGTATTCGTGTATGGAACAGTTTCTTTTTACAGTATCTTTGGGAATTTTCTATAGGAATGCTTTTGGCATGTGAATACAACGAAAGTGATTCTATTAATATAGAACATCTACCAACAGCTAAGCTTATTTGTATTACCTTCTTTGCTTTCTGTATTTATTTTGTCCTAAGTATTAATGGTGGATTTTTCAAAGTATTTAATGATCCTTTCAGCCTTGCTTCATTTGGAGGGATCTGTCTATTATTATATAGATGCAATTTTTTACCAAAGTTTATATATTTTACGTCCCATATTTCGTATGAGATATATTTGACACATGTATTAGTTTATAAGCTTATATTTGATATTTTTGTATTTCCAATACCCAAATATCTAAAGTCTGTAGTAGCATTAATTTTAGTTTTTCTAGTATCCTGGCTATATAATTTGTTTTCTAAGAAGATTCTATTCAATAAAAAAATCGCTGCGAAGTGAGCAAGCAGCGATTTTTTTATTACTACATATGCATATTCATACATAAATCAATCCATTCACATTTTTCCCTTTACCTTTTAATTGATTATGACTATAATGGTGTGGTTCATAATATAGAATATTTAGGAGATCATCAAAATGGCAAGCATTAAAAATATATGTAAGTTTATATTTGACGAAGACTTTCGTTGGATATATTTAGGCCGAAAAGAATTCTTCAATAATATGCCTGACGAAGAATTCCTTAAGAAAAAATATAAGCATCAGCTTCACAAAGACCTTAATTTGGAAAACCCTCGCAGTTTTAATGAAAAAATGCAATGGCTAAAGCTCTATAACCGCAAGCCTGAGTTTGTACAGATGGTAGACAAGGTAACCGTTAAGGACTATGTTGCTTCGAAAATTGGCAGTGAACACATTATCCCAACTATAGCTGTTTATGACAGATATGAAGATATTGATTTTGACAAACTTCCAAATCAATTTGTAATAAAGTGTACACACGACAGTGCCAGCACCTTTGTCTGTTCCGATAAAAAGACCTTTGACTTTAAGAAGGCTGAAAAAAGAATCCGGGAACGTCTCAACACCCACTATTATATGTTAGGAAGAGAATGGCCGTATAAATTTGTAGAGCCAAAAATCATCGTAGAACAGTTTATGGTAGATGAGAGCGGTACTGAGCTTAAGGATTACAAATTTTTCTGCTTTAATGGTAAGGTTAAATGCTTTAGTGTAGACTTTAATCGCTTCACAAACCACAGAGCTAATTATTACACACCGGATTTTGAGCTCTTAACACTTGGAAAAAAGCTGTGTCCTCCTGATCCGAATCAAAAGCTCGAAAAGCCACAGCATCTAGATGAAATGATCAAGATTGCAGAACATTTATCCGAAGGTATTCCATTCCTTAGAGTAGACCTGTACAACATTAATGGTCAGATTTATTTTGGTGAACTCACTTTTTATCCTGCATCAGGTTTCAGTCCATTTGTAACTGATGAATGGGACAACACATTGGGAGATTGGATTACACTTCCAGAAAAAACACCTGATTGATTTAACAAAAAAGCCGAGACTTATCATATAGTCTCGGCTTTCTCATTTTAATACATATTATTTACAAAAGAATCCTGTAACTTTATAACTATTCTTTGTCCCAACAAACTTTTTTGCCATTCTGAAGAAGCGATATCTCTTCTGTCCAGCCTCAGGAATAAGCCATTCCATATGACTCTCCATCTTCTGCTGGCAAGGTCTGCAGTAGCCACAGGGCTGTCCATCTATAGGAGTATGGCAAAACCAAATCTTGGCCATTACATCCTCACAATGCCACTTGTGGACCAGTTCAACCATCTCTGTCTCTGTTGTTTCAATAATGGGAAATGCCAAGTTCCCAAAAACAAGTTTACAATCTTCAGATGATTTTTCCTTGTCCAGGTAATAAATATTGTTGTGGGCTATTATACCTCCAAACTTAGCAATTGCCTCACTACATCCGCTGTACTCTCCGTTGGGTTTCTCAATTCCCACCTCAATACCTGGATACAGCGTGGCAAGTCTGGCTATCCAATCATACTGCGTTCCTAACCTTACTTCTTTGGTCATCCGATTATATGCACTACTGATTTCTTCATTTTCCGGTATCTCTGATAAATTAACAATCAAAAGATCCAAAATCTCATTTGGTCCTAATTTTCTCAATACAGGAAGCATATTGTTCATTGTTTCAATCTCAACAACCTCACTCTTACGGCCATTTCCTGATATATATACAGGTTGTACAATTACCGTTTTGTCCGTATACTCTTTCTGAATCTGAACAAGTCTGAAGGTTGAATCCCATCCGCCTGTCCAAAAAACATAAATATCTGCTTTCTTGTTTTCATTCATTTTGATGCACCACTTCCAATTATCTTTAGTTGCCCAAAGGCTTATTTATTATACCAAACTCCAAAGAAAAGTCTATTACTTTTTACTCAACCCTTCTCGTTGACTCCGCCTCAATAAGTTCCCCGGGGAAAATAATATGTTTATGTCCCCTCTTTTCCTCAATGAGGTCGAAGATAAGTCTCATGGTTTCTTCGGAGATGTCATCCAAAGGCTGCCTGATGGTGGTAAGCCTTGGGATGCAGAAGTCTGCCATCTCCTGGCCGTCAAAGCCGGCGACACTGACATCCTCGGGAACACGTATACCGGCATCGGCAAGTGCCCGGAGGGCACCCAACGCAAGGACGTCTGAAATGCAAAAAAGAGCCGTGAATTTCGCACCGGAATCGATTAGGGATTTGGTGGTTTCGTAACCGTTTTTCATGGTATAGATGCGGCGGTCAACAAATCTGACAAGACTCTGGTCGATGTCGATGCCGTTTTTCCGGAGTGCATCGCAGTAGCCTTCATAACGGAGCTTAACAACTGAGGGCTCATCGTTGCCCTCGGTAAGGATTGCAATCTTTTTGTGTCCAAGCCCTATGAGGTATTCCACCATTTTGCGGCTCTCCTGAGCATCGTCAACAGAAACAGTGGAATAGGCATTACGGCTTAAGTTATCTGAAATGTCCGAGCCGATAGTTGCAAAGATGACAGGGACGCTTAACTGTCGCATTTTCTCTGCGGAGTGTCTTGAGCTTCCTCCCAGAAAAATAATTCCCCGAAGTCTCTTTTCTTTTTCCAGTTCAAGGGCAACGTCAACTTCGTTTTCATATGCCTCAACGTGCCTGAGCACCAGGGCGTATCCCTTTTTCTCGGTTTCCTGTTCCACCTTTTCGATCATAGGTGTAAAAAAGGGGTTGGTGATACCTTTCACAAGAACACCTATGCACTTGGCATCGGTCCTTTTTAAGTTTCTGGCACTGTTGTTGGGGATGTAGCCGGTCTCCTTGATGACATCCATGATGCGCTGCTTGGTTTCGGGATTGATATCCGAGTGATCATTGATGGCTCTGGATACGGTACTTACTCCCACCCCACACCGCTTTGCAATTTCTCTAATTGTAATCTCTGACATAGTATTTCTCTTTTCCTAAAAACAGGTGCCGGTGTTGCCCGGCACCTGAGTATTTCATATACATAATACAAAAATCACACACATATAGTACTGGTTCCGTAAAAACATGATTCACAAAATCATCTGAGTCTTCCATAGATTCTAGCATAATCATGCATTTTTGAACACAGTTCTTTGGAAAGATCATCTTTTTTCATGCGCCAGATCCAGTTTCCCCCAAGGGTTGACGGGGTATTTACTCTGGCAGTCTGATCAAGTTCAAGGTAATCCTGCATAGGAATAATGGCTGTATCCGAAACACTGGCAAACGCTGCTCTTATCATAGCCCAGACAGCATCCTTTGCATAATGGATTCCCAAATATTCCTTGGCAAATTTTCTGTCATTTCTTGGCAGATTGTCGTACCAGCCCCTTGTGGTCTCATTATCGTGGGTACCTGTGTAGACAATGCAGTTCTTTGTGTAATTATGAGGCAGATAATCGCTTTCCTCACGAGAGTCAAAGGCAAACTGCAGAATCTTCATTCCTGGATATCCTGTCTTTTGAACAAGCTTTATAACTGACGGAGTGAGGAATCCCAGATCCTCGGCAATGACAGGTCTTTCTCCAAGCGCCTTATTCATGGTATCAAAAAGTTCAAATCCCGGGCCCTTTCTCCACTCTCCGTTAACAGCTGTGGGACTTCCGAAGGGAATTGCATAATACTCGTCAAAGCCTCTGAAATGATCGATTCTGACCACATCATAGAGCTTGTAGCAGTGGGCCATTCTCTTAATCCACCACTTGTAGCCTGTCTTCTTGTGATAATCCCAATTGTACAGAGGATTGCCCCAAAGCTGACCTGTAGCACTAAAGGCATCCGGTGGGCACCCTGCAACATCTATGGGCATATTATCCTTATCCAGCTGGAAAAGCTCCGGATTGGCCCATGTATCTGAACTGTCAAAAGCAACATAAATCGGGATGTCGCCGATAATCTCTATTCCTTTACCATTTGCGTATGCCTTCAGTTCTGTCCACTGCTTGTTGAACATATATTGAAGGAAGTTGTAAAACTCCACTTCGTCAGCATACTTTTTAAGAGCTTCCTTGATGGCAGCGCTCTTACGAAGCCTGAGGTCATCCTCCCAGGTACTCCAGGCCCTTCCGCTGTGGGCATTCTTTAGCACCATAAAAAGAGAATAGTCCTGCAGCCAGTCGTTGTCCTTCTTAAACTGCTCGAACTCACCTCTGACTGTTTCATAATCTTTTACCTTGCTGATATTCTGAAAGGCAATCTTTAACAGGTGATATCTGTGGCGATACTGTTTCTCATAATCGATGGAGTCCTCGGAAGTGCCAAAATCGTATTTTTCCGCATCTTTCCTTGTAAGGTAGCCTTCTTCAATAAGCTTCACAATATCGATATAATATGGATTTCCAGCAAATGTGGAAAAAGACTGATACGGGGAATCTCCGTAGCTGGTTGGCCCAAGCGGAAGAATCTGCCAGTATTTCTGGCCGGCCTCCACCAGATAATCCACAAAATCATAGGCCTCCTTGGAAAAAGTACCTATGCCATATTCAGATGGCAGAGAGAAAATCGGTAACAGTACTCCACATGCTCTTTTAGTCTTTGTTTTTGCCTTTGCCATAGACGTTTCCTCTTCCTAAAACTATTATACTCCGGAAACGAGCCCTTTATTACCGGTAACGTTTCCATATATATAATCTACCACGTTCGGAGTGCATTTATCAAGTCTTTTATGCCCTCAGCATCACATATTTTCAGACTGCACATCGAATTCACTCTTTTTGATTCCCCAGATGAGATTACGCCACTGGTCAAGCTGATCTGTTGTCATGAAACCATTGGAAGTTCCCATGTAACCGATCTTATAGGAGGCAAACAAAAGTGCATTCTTGATGGCATTTACACTGTCGCCGGTCTCCATGTAATAGTGAAGGAAGCATGCAAAAAGCGCATTTCCGGCTCCGATGGTGTTTACAACCTCGTTGGTCTTAACTGTCTTGTAGTGAACTCTTAGATTCTTTGTCTTATCAAAAAGGATAAGTCCTTCACTTCCCTGCCCCAGAATAATAACCTCCGTGCCGTAAGTAGATGACATTCTGTCTATGAACTCGTATGGATCCTCTGCAAGAGTATCATCACTGAAATAGAGCACCTTGGCCGGTTCAAGGAAATCGGTGTTATATTTTTCTTTTTCCGGATTGTAGCTTCGGATATTAACTGCTATAGGCTTTTTGAGCTGCGCTGCGATTTTCGCGAAAGGTCTGCAGAAATTTGCATTAGCGAGAACCATCATGTCGCAGGCCTCAGCAATAGGAGTCACCATGGACATATCATAAACATTTTCTCTGAGGTCTTTGATGTCCTCAAATATCTGCTGCTTGCGCATCTTATCATAGAGAACCACCTCGGTAGGGGTCTCTCTCATCTGAGGAATGATATACTCAGTGGATAGTGTGATCTTCCTGTCAGGGGGATTGATAATGCTAAGATCCTGATTGCGTCCCACAATGGACATGAAAGTAACATCATCGCCCAGCCATTTAAGAGCCAGAGACTCATTATAAGCGTCTCCTCCCACAGCGGTAAAAATAGAATCCGTCACACTTGTCAGCGGGGAGTAACTTACAGGTATCCTGTCCACTCTCACGATAGTCTCAATCTGTGTAACACCAGCTACTAAGAATTTTCCCATTATAAGCCTCCTTATGAGTTACTTTATTCTTGTAATCCTGTTAGAGCCGCATGCCAAGGCTCATGTTTTTTATCATATCAATATATTCCTCGGCTTCATCCATAAACAGTTCAGCCCTGAAATTTTCGCTTTTAATATTTTTTTCCAAAAGACCATCAATCGTATAGTCAAGTATATTTCCCAATTTTACATAGTCGATTTCCGGCGGAAAGACAGTTATGTCAGCCCTTTCCCTGAGCGCCACCATGATTCTCTGGTATTTCTCCCTTCGCTCACTTATCTCCGCAAGAGCTTCAACATTTGTCTCCTCATCTGCCTTGTTCAGGAAAAGAAAAATATAGGGATACTGGGACATTGCAGCAGCCTTTGCCGTCAAAATCTGCTTGTACAGCCTGAAATAGTCGTTTTCGTCCTTTTCAATATTTCGGGTAAGCTCCAGAGTCACAAATCTGGTGGCATAGTCGTACAAAAAGGCATAAGTCCCTATCTTGCTGGCAAAATAATGGAAAAGGAGCCCCTTACTTATGCCTGCTGTCTTGACAATCTCATCAGTGCTTGCATGGTAGTATCCGTATTTTGCAAACACCTTAAGTGCAGCATTTATCATCCTATCCTGTTTTTCTTTTTTCAGTTCAAAAAATTTCTCGTTCATATGTAAGTCCAATCACCCTGCAAAATTGACCATAGCGGTCTAAGATAAATATATCATTTACACCTTGCTATTTCAAACTTTTTGAACGTATTTATCAAATTTTAATACACGTTTTATTGTTTAAAATGTTTTTGTACAATAAACACTTTTATTTGTAATTGAATTGTATTAAAATTATTTTATCGGTTTTTTGCATTCCGGTTACAACGTTAGGAGGTTATCCATATGTCCAAAAGCAATGGTTTAGGTAAATTCGTAGTATTTTGTGCAGCTGTTGGTGCCGCTGCCGCCGGTGTATATTTTTATCTCACAAAGAGAGATGAAGCTCTCGCTGATGAACTTGACGATGATTTTTACGAGGATTTCGATGATTTTGAGGACGATGATGACGATACATCCGATTCCCGTTTCGGCAACAGAAAGTATGTAGACATCAAGTCTTCTGAAGATGGTGCTGCAGACAAAGAGCCCCCCAAAGAGGATGCTGCCTCAGAGAGTGCTCCCGAACCCGCTCCTGCGCCCCAGGAAGCTGCGCCTGATTCATCAGAAGAGTTCTTTGATGATGACGACGAGGATTGATCGTAAGACCTAATTTTGTATGTATACAATAAGCGCCTCAATGTAAATTGAGGCGCTTTTCTTTATGTCGGTTCTTCGACAATAACATTCTTTAGAGCAAGTATTTCCTTTAACTTTCTGGCTTTATCCTTGATTCTGCTGTTGGCAACCCTGGATACAAGTAATTCTCCGATCATTCTCTTTGCTATATCGTTTCTCTCAACTTCAACGGCTAGCGCTGCCATCAGGTAGTCCAAAGTAATGGTATCCATTCCTGCAATCGGGAACTGCTCAGATTGTCTCGCCAGAATAAAGCCATCAAGAGCGTTGTTCAGAAGCTCTTTTTCCTGGGCGTCATTGGCACTTTTCTTGGCGTCGTACCCGGATTCCGCAGGATCCAGGTTCTGTGTATCTCCTCTAACAACCCAGGCATACTTAAGGCAAATATACGCTTTCTCGCTGTTCTTGGCTTTTTTTACAACTGCATTTGCCAATGCCAGCTGATATAACTGCTTCGCATGTTCATAGGTAATTATATTGTCCTTATTCTCCTTACCTGTATAATTCATACAGATATTCGTACGTATATCTTCTATCTGATACTTGGTAAGCTTGCCAAAATAACGGGTGAGAGCTGCATATCCGCATCTTGGACATCCCAGAACATCATACTTGTTCATATCCATCTCGTCGTATTCAGGACGAAGGTCTATATCCACACTCTTGATCCTGACTTTTCCGGTCCTGACTGTCTTAGCCTCAAACTCCATGTCACATACGGGACAGGTATATTTTTTGGCAAAAAGAAAATCAGCTTCATTGGCAAGTACAAGCTTAGGTTTAGGCGGTTCCTTCTTGACCACGGTTTCCTTTTTCTTGGGATCTCCAAAAAGGCTTCCTCCTCCGATGTTTCCAAGTCCCAGTTTTTCAAGTCCTGAAAAAATACCAGCCATAATCTATACCTCATGAATCATGTATTTGAAAGGCCACAGCAAAAGCGGCGGCTTGCAAAAATACCAGTAGTCTGCAGTATCAGTTTATTACTTCTTAGGCAATACAAAGGAGCTCTTCAGAGAAACAATCCTGTTAAACACAGGTTTTCCAGGCTCAGAATCTTTACTGTCCACGCTAAAGAATCCGTTTCTTACAAACTGGAACTTATCATAGGCTACAGCATCCTTAAGTTCAGGTTCGAGCTTAGCATTCTTTATAACCTTTATGGAATTGGGGTTGAGGTTAAGAGAGCCGTCCTCGTTGTAAACACCCTTCTCCTCGTCAATTATATTCTCGTAAAGACGAACTTCGGCATCAAAAGCTTCCTTGGCTGCCACCCAGTGGATTGTCCCCTTGACTTTTCTTCCGTCAGGGCTGTCTCCGCCCTTGGTCTGAGGATCATAAGTGCAGTGTATCTCGGTAATATTTCCTTCCGCATCCTTCTCAAATCCTGTACAGGTCACAAAGTATGCGTTCATAAGCCTTACCTCGTTGCCGGGGAAAAGACGGAAATATTTCTTGGGAGGTTCCTCCATGAAGTCTTCTCTCTCAATATAGAGTTCTCTTCCAAAAGGAATCTTCCTGGTTCCCATTTCGGGAACTTCTTTATTGTTTTCAATTTCAAGATACTCGGTCTCACCCTCGGGATAGTTGTCGATCACAAGCTTGACCGGATCAAGAACAGCAAGCACTCTCTTTGCTTTGAGTTTCAAGTCTTCTCTGATGCAGTACTCAAGCATTGCGTACTCAGCTGTGGAGTTCGCCTTGCTTATTCCGCACATATCGACAAACATCTTGATGGATTCAGGTGTAAAGCCTCTTCTGCGAAGGGAAGCAATGGTAACCAGTCTTGGGTCATCCCATCCGTCAACAATGCCATCCTCAACCAGTCTCTTGATATATCTTTTACCTGTAACCACATTGTTGAGATAAAGCTTGGCAAACTCTATCTGACGTGGAGGATTCTTGTATTCGCACTCCTCTTTCACCCAGTCATACAAAGGTCTGTGGTCCTCAAACTCCAGTGTGCAGAGAGAATGTGTGATTCCCTCAATTGCGTCCTCAATAGGATGTGCAAAATCATACATAGGGTAGATGCACCACTTGTCGCCGGTTCTGGCATGGGTCATGTGGGCCACCCTGTAGATGATAGGATCTCTCATGTTGATGTTGGGAGATGCCATGTCAATCTTGGCACGAAGTGTTACACTTCCATCCTCGAATTTGCCGTTCTTCATATCTTCAAAGAGCTTAAGATTCTCTTCTACGCTTCTGTTTCTGTTAGGGTCATCCTTGCCCGGCTCAGTAAGAGTTCCTCTGTACTCACGCATCTCCTCTGCAGAAAGCTCGGAAACGTATGCCTTACCTTTTTTGATAAGCTTAACCGCATCCTCATACATCTCGTCAAAATAGTCCGATGCATGGAACAGGCGGTCCTCATAGTCCGCACCCAGCCACTTCACATCCTCGATGATGGAATCCATAAACTCAGCCTTTTCCTTGGTGGGGTTGGTGTCGTCAAATCTCATATTGAACTTTCCACCATACTCCTTGGCCATTCCATAATTAAGGAGAATACTCTTTGCATGGCCGATATGTAAAAAACCGTTTGGCTCGGGAGGAAAACGGGTATGCACATGATCATAGACTCCCTCTGCCAGGTCCTTGTCAATTGCCTGCTCAATGAAATGTCTTGAAGGAGTATTGTCTCCCTCAGCATTTTCAGATAAATTCTTGATAACTTCTTCTGCCATTGTCTGTAAAACCAACTTTCTATTAAATCTTTTTATCGTTCTGAATAAATTACCATGAACTAAGTTCATGGTAATCAGACACCTTTAGTATATCATATCTATCCCGTTCAATCACTTATAAACGTATTTTTCCTCAAAAGCCGCTCTGCGCATGGGTTTGTCGTAATAATATCCCTGAATGAATTTTACATCCATTCCCTCCAAAGCCTTAAGCTGTTCCTTTGTCTCAATTCCTTCCACACATATATCCGCACCGATGGTCTTTCCCATCTGTACCATGGATCTTACGAAGGTCTGGGAAAAATCATCCGTTGAAATATCTTTAACAAAATTCTGATCAATCTTGATTATGTCAAAAGGAAGCGCCCTGATAGAGCTTAGCGCCGAATAACCGGTTCCGAAATCATCCAGAGCAAGTCTTACTCCCAGAGCCTTTATATCAAGAAGAGTCTGCTTGGTTCTGGCAAGATCGTTGATTGCCAGTCTCTCAGTGAGCTCCAGCACCAGATTCTCAGGCTTGAGATGATTGTCCTCAAGGTTCTTCTTTATTATGTCCACAATATCATTCTGCATGATCTGTACCACTGAGAGGTTAACTCCCACGCAGAATTCACCTTTCCCGGACTCATTCCACTGTCTGCAACACTCGCAGGCTTTTTTCAGGACATGGTTTCCGATCGGTGTAATAAGACCGAGATATTCCGCAAGAGGAATAAATTCGTCAGGATTGAGGAATCCCAGTCTGTCACTGTTCCAGCGTACCAATGCCTCAGCGCCGACGTGTCTGACCTTCTGCTTGCCGGTCTTTTTATCATATTCTTCCCGCATAATAGGCTGGAAGTAAACCTCAAATTCTTCGCAGCTCTTATTGATGGCATCATACATATTCTTCTCCAGGTCAAGCCTGTGTATGGAGGAAGAATCAATGTTGTCGGAGTACTCTGCAATCCTGTTCTTACCGGACTTTTTGGCCTCGTACATCGCCACATCGGACTTTCTTATAAGTTCCGATACATTATCGCCATTTTCAGGGAAGCGCACTATGCCCATACTCATGGTGCAGTAATAATCGCTGTCCTTGAGATACCATGGAGTTGCAAAGGCATTTTTTATTTCTTCGATTATTTTATCTATCCCGGAGTAGCTGGCCGGAGGAACAATAATTACAAATTCATCGCCACCCATTCTGTAACAGGAGTTGCTGATACCCTCTATCCTGCTGATAGTTCTTGATATATCCTGAAGGAGAAGATCGCCGTACTGATGCCCAAGACTGTCATTGATATGCTTGAAATCATCCAAATCAAGGTACATAAGTGCTCCGGTGGTATTGTTACTGCGAGCCTCGTCCACATATTTAGCCAGATCTTTTTCACAGCACATTCTGTTGTAGAGGCCGGTGAGGAAGTCTGTATAGGCCTGCTGCTCAATTCGCTTCTGGTACAGCTTTTTCTCGGTAATATCATATATTGCGCACAGAGAAACCGGCCTGCCGTCAACCCACTTTATCCTGGTGTAGTAAACGTCATACCATCTCGATCTTACCTTGTGGCTGACCTCGTAGTTACCACTGTGGCTTCTTGCGGGAATATTGGACTCAAAAAGATCTATCAGCTTGTTCTCCGCAAGTTCTTTGCTGAAGTTCTTCTTAAAGCTTCTGTTGGCAAAAAGAAGCACTCCGGTGCCTATATCTCGTACATATATGGAACTTCCCACGTTATCAAGCACCGCTTCCAGAGACGCAAAAGAGCTGGCCAGGGAATTGGTCTGAATTCTCTTGGTAATTATACTCTGCAGAATCCTGATGGCGTCATTGATAAACTTGATATCATCAATGGACCATATCCTGCTCTCCCTGGTCTCTGTAAGGCATGCATAAAAGCGTGTAGCACCATTTATCACAATGGGAATAGCCACCAGTGCCTTGATCCCGTACATATCCAGCTGTTCCCGCTCTCCGGCATTCATCTGAGTATCGCTGGATACAACTATTGCTTTTTCTGTTCCCAAAAACCAGCAGGCCTCCTGATCCGTGGTCTCCAAAAACATTTTGGGAATCCCGGGGAAAGTCCATTGAACAACAATATCCATCAGTGTATTGTGATGTATTCTGCAGGTAAAGCCGTTGCTGATCTGCAGATACGTACACAGCTTGGACAACACTTCAACCATGATGGTCTCTATGCTTTCGTCACTGTCAAGAAGAGTGACTATTTCCGTCATGGTCTCTGCACGGTGGAAGGAGGTTGTCATTTCAATTTCCTGCTGCCGGCTCTCTCTGCTTCGCTCAACAGCGCGCGTCCTTGACATCTCCACATCCAAAAGGACTCTAAGTGTATTCCTAAGAAGGTCCAGGGTCTTATAAAATTTTGCTTCTGTGATCTGATATTGGAAGTTGTCAATCGGAGGAATATGGAAAAACTCCTCCTCATAAGAGGCGTCCGTAAATAACCCGCAGACAATCCAGACAGCGGCAGTTTTCGTGCCATTTTTGACAGCAACAGCAGCAAGCCGAAGATTCGGAACCTCTGTAATCTCTACAGCCTGATCTTCAAGCTCACTGTCTGATACTCTTCTGAAAATATTGTGAATTCTTATCTCGTTTACATATCTCTTGATGATCTCGATCTCATGAGGATTTCCTGAAAACTCACTTAACCGGGATCCCTTTTCATCAAGGCACAGCGCATACACACCGGCCATCTCACAGAATCTGTCCTGCCAGTCCTGCATTCTTGCACCATTTTTAAGCGCATAATTACCAAGGGCTCCCATTTCACTCTGAGAACCCGGTACAGAGGCATTTTCAAATTCCAATGAGGTAATCTTCTCCTGCATTCTCCCCCCTAGGAAAAAATGTGGATTTAGTGATCATCAACGCTGTAGTTGGGAGCTTCCTTAGTGATATGAATATCATGAGGATGTGACTCACGAAGGGCCGCTGATGTCATCTTTATAAATCTGCCGTTTTCTTTAAGGGCATCAATGGAACCACATCCGCAATAACCCATGCCTGCGCGGAGACCGCCCATAAGCTGGAATACAGTGTCTTCTACAGTTCCCTTGTACGCAACACGGCCTTCTACGCCTTCAGGAACAAGCTTCTTGGCATCTTCCTGGAAGTATCTGTCCTTTGAACCGTTTTCCATGGCAGAAATGGAACCCATTCCACGATAAACCTTATACTTTCTGCCCTGATACAACTCAAATTCGCCGGGAGCTTCATCACATCCCGCGAACATTGAACCCATCATAACAACATTTCCGCCTGCGGCTATAGCCTTGGTGATATCTCCCGAATACTTGATACCGCCGTCAGCGATGATCGGTACATTGTACTTCCTGGCCATCTCATAGCAGTCCATGACAGCTGTGATCTGAGGAACGCCAATACCTGCAACCACACGGGTTGTGCAGATGGATCCGGGTCCGATTCCTACCTTTACGGCATCTGCGCCGGCTTCGATCAGATCCCTGGTGGCAGCTGCTGTTGCGCAGTTACCTGCAATCACCTGAAGATCCGGGAACTTCTCTTTGATCATTCTAAGGCACTTAAGTACGTTCTCTGAATGGCCGTGAGCCGAGTCGAGAACAATTACATCAACCTTGGCATCAACAAGGGCCTGAACCCTGTCGAGGCAGTTGGCGGAGATTCCAACACCTGCGCCGCATAAAAGTCTTCCCTGATCATCCTTGGCGGATAAGGGATACTTGATTGTCTTTTCTATGTCCTTGATGGTAATAAGTCCCACCAGATTGTAGTCTGCATCGACTATTGGGAGCTTCTCTTTTTTGGATTTGGCAAGGATGCTCTTTGCATCCTCCAAAGTGATCCCCTCTCTTGCAGTCACGAGGTTCTCACTGGTCATTGCTTCCTTTATCTTCTTGGAGAAATCTTTTTCAAACTTCAGATCTCTGTTGGTGATTATGCCAACGAGCTTCCTTCCCTCTGTGATGGGAACTCCGGATATTCTGAACTTGGCCATAAGGGAGTCTGCATCTGCAAGGGTGTGCTCCGGCGAAAGAGAAAACGGATCTGTTATAACGCCGTTCTCTGATCTCTTAACCTTGTCAACTTCCTCGGCCTGGGCCTCAATTGACATATTCTTGTGGATGATTCCGATTCCGCCCTGTCTGGCCATTGCAATAGCCATTCTATGCTCGGTTACAGTGTCCATTCCCGCACTCATCATGGGAATGTTGAGTCTGATCTTCTGTGTGAGATATGTGCTCACGTCAACCTGATTAGGTATTACCTGCGAATAAGCAGGCACCAAAAGTACGTCGTCAAAAGTAATTCCTTCGCCAATAATCTGTCCCATTTTTCTCCCCTTTAATCCATGAAAACTTTTCTAGGTGCTACACTCTTAACTGCGTTTACAAATTCGGTCGTGGGTTCAAATACCACTCTCTCCTTGCCGTCATATATAAATGTATAGGTGGGATCGGGCTGTCTGTCCTTCTCCCTTGCTGAATAATCAAGTTCTTTGTAGGATTTGTTCTTATACTCGTCAAGATGATATGAGCGGCTGGGAGCCAGAACTTCCAGCTTATCAACCTCATATTTGCCAACATTCTTGCGTCTGCTCTTGTTGAGTATCTTGTCCACAGTGATCTCTTTGTCACAGTACTGATACTCAAACTCAATATTGGCATTCAGTGAAAGGAAATAATACCCGACTCCTGCAGCTACGCACAGGATAAGGCCCAGAATTCCAATTGCGAATAGTGAAGATAGAAAGAAGATTACTGCCAGAACCAGGCAGACAAGGCTCAAAGCCTTAACAAGAGGCGATGCTTTGCTCTCAACCAGGCATTCAACATAACTGTTATCACTGACCATTACTGATTTCTCCTCCTAAGTATCGATGTAATTTTATCGACTATCTTATCTTACTTCCGGCAATCTTTCAAGGCTTTTTAGCCACATTTCTATTATAAATGGTTTGATGACAAAAAACACTTACATTTTTGTAAAAAGTAAAGCCGGTAAGCCTAGTACTCACCGACTTTTTCATAGAATATATCGATCATAAGCTGCATCAGAGCATCATCGTCCGCATAGAACTCCTCAAAATATGGACCGATGCTGGTCACTCCCTCCATGGTATAGAAATCCCCGCTGTCAAAACTGTACCCGTCAGTCACAGTTGAGAGAAAGAATACCTCCTGTGTGGATATATCAGTTATCATCTGCTTCTGAACCGCCTCATACAGGGATGTAAGAGCAAGCGGGTTGTCCTTGACGATGGATCTGGCTTTTCCCACGAAAGCCCTGAGATACTCCTTGTGCCTCTGTTGCCGAAGATCTGCCGATCCCGCCAGAGTCACGTCCCTTTCATGCAGGTAGGCAAAGGCCATATCCCCGGCAAGATGGACTGTCTCACCTTTTTTAAAAGAATACCCTTCTGCCTCAAAATCATAGGCCGGCGTCACGTCCACTCCGCCCACAGAGTCATTGATCGCAGGTATGGCGCTCATGTTGATCGCAGCATAGCCGTGGATGGGCAGAGAGTAAAAGAGCCTGCTCACAGCTTTTTTCTGAAGCTCGCAGGAGCCCTCGACCCCATCCCCGAAGCCGTGCTGTACTGCTATCTGAGCCTTCCTTGTCATGAGATAATTGCCGTACTCGTCATATATGTCCACATCAGTCATGGTGTTCCTGTTCACAGAGATTATCTTCACCGACCTGTCATGTGGATTGACCACAAGTAAAAAGAGGGCATCTGCCTGCCCTCCGGCTATTTCCCCGTAAACTCTTGAGACCTTGTCCTCGGTCTTGTCAATTCCCATAATGAGGAAAGTCATGATATCGTCGTTGTAGTCATAGACGCCCCGATGATAAATGATGTAATCATCCTGCCAGTTGAGGTTCTTTTTCTCCTCATCGGAAAGAGTTTTTTCCGATGTCAGCCCCGGTGCCTTAAAGGCACCTGTATTGAAGATGCTGTTTTTTCCCGCACGCCTGACGAGTGCTATTACGCCGACGCCAATGAACGCAAGGACAATAAGTATCAGACCGACAGTAAAAAAGAGCCTTAAAGACTTCTTCACATATCTGTTCAAAGCATGCTCCACCCGCTATTTATCAACCATGTTTCTTAGTGTACCACTCTGCTGTAGGGCTTGTCCGTCCGCCATTGTCGGAAGGAGCAGCAGTACCCTGTTCACCTGAGATTATCTCATTCACCTGCTTCTGTGTAAGACTTCCCAGATCAATTCCGGAGCTCTTAAGTATCCTGTCTGCAGTAGCCCTGTTTTCAAGCATGTACTGGAGAGAAAATCCCTTGAGGTCCTTAAATGTAGCCTTTCTTTTAATGATCTGGCCCCCGTTTGCATAGGCCTCACCGGTCAGAAAGTCCGCATGCTCACCTGCCTTAAGCTGAACACTCTGGCTTTTGCCCGTCACCGGGTCTGTCAGAGTGCATGAGAGGGAGCCGTCAAGAAGCGTTATGCTCGCTGCGTTGTCTGCCCTTCTCTCAACCTGAGCACAGGTTCCCCTTATGCCCATTGTCATGGTGGCAGTCTTTATCTCAAAGCTCTCATTGCTCGAAAGTGCCTTGTCTACATCAAACAGAAGATTCCCCGACTTAAGGTCCACCTCCAGCTTTTTTCCCGACTTCTTAACCGCAGCCTCGCTGTTCTCATCAAGCTTTACGGCTTTGCTGTCGTCAAGGCTTATATAGGCATAGCTCTTTGCGGATGACTTTATATCATCTCCGCTATTAAGGCGCATCTTTTCGATCACCTTTGCATCCTTTCCCGACGACTGGGTAACCTTAACTGTCCCTGTTGTCTTTTCAAGGCGCATTACTGAAGCTGAAGTATCAGCTGCGCTTCCCGCAAAACTCGTCACAGTGTTCAGCATTAAGCACACCGGCATAGCCGCGCAGATTATCATATTCTTTAAAGTCTTTTTCATCCTCATATGAAAGGCACACTCCCTTGTATATTTACTTGTTGTTTCCAAGCACGTCGTCCATGGCATGGATCCCGTCTTTCAGGATTCCGAGAGCCTCTCTGCTCTCACCGCCCTCCTGTATCACGTCTACCGCCTTAAGCACTGAATTCCTCAGGTCCATGGCAGATCTTGTCGTTATCCTCAACCTGTCTCCCATCTGCTGCATGATCTGGACTATCCTGGCAGGCTTGGTCTTGAAGTACACACCAAAGACATCCCAGGTGATCTTGGCAAGGGTTGTAAAATCAGTCCCAACTACTGCAGTGGCAGATCTTGGCAGTCCTTCAACCATTCCCATTTCACCAAAGACTCTCTCCGGTCCTACCTCCGCTATCTTCTTCTGCCCGGGTCCGCCGTAGTCTATGTAGAGATCGATCCTGCCCTTTTGTACCTCGAACATGCAGTCACTCTTTTCGCCTGCTCTGAAGACGATGTCACCCTTGTTGTATTCCTTTAGAAAAGTATAAACTGTATTACCTGCCATACGAATAGCTCCTTCTTATCTCTTAAGTTCCTCGAGCCTGAGGATCTCAAAATCATCCCTCTTGCCCTTGAGCTTTATGCTGTTGCCAAGGGAGGTGGTCACTGCCCTGTCCCCAAGTATGTCCGCCACAGCCCTGGATATGAGTATGGTTCCGGCAGGAGCGTTGGCTTCAAGCCTTGCGGCAGTGTTAACGGTATCTCCAAGCGCCGTGTAATCCATCCTCTCAGGTGCTCCGATGTTGCCGACTACAGCCGGGCCGTAATTTACTCCTATTCCAAAAGACACTGTTCTTCCGTATTTTTCCGAGAGCTCTTTTCCCAGCAGGGCGGAGCCGGAAACCATGTCCATTGCAGCGCAGCAGGCCAGATAAACCGGATCCTCCTGCGGCATGGGTGCATTCCAGAACGCCATGGTGCAGTCCCCGACAAACTTATCAAGGGTGCCGTGGTTCTTCATTATGCACTCCGTTGTCAGGGTCAGATATTTATTGATGATCTCAACCACCATCTCGGGCTCCATTCCCTCGCTCATGGTGGTAAAGCCCCTCACGTCGACAAAGAGTACAGCGATGTCCCTGCGCTTTCCGCCAAGTTCAAGACCCTCGCTCCCTTTTTCAAGGAGCTCTTTCATGATCGCGTGATCCACATAGTGGCCAAAAGTGTTCTCTATCTGCTTCCTTTCCCTGTAGCTGCTATAGTAGTTGACCGCAACGCCCGCCACAAACAGTATCGTGACAAACAGCGGTATCCACAGCACATGAAGAACCACATGAGCCGTCACATAAAGCACGTATGCCGCAAGTACATATCCGCCGCTTACAGCAAGCGCCGCAGCTGCGCAGGGCAGAACTCTTCTTTTGTAAAAAAACAGTCCCATTAAGGCACATACAAAGAACAGGATCGCAAGTTGTCCCTTGTCCCCTGCCTCATAGGGATAAACACCCTTTCTGTATGCATCGATCAGGTTGGCATGGATCTCAATACCGTACATGGGCTCAGCCCTGTCTGCGGATGTGTAGTAAGCATCCTGCAATCCTACAGTATAGGCGCCAATAAGTACTATCTTCCCGGAAAAGAACTCCGGGTCGACCCTGCCAGAATATATATCGGCAACAGAAACAAAATCATAATACCCGCCGCCTGCAGCTGTGTAGGGTATGTACCAGAAGTTTCGCTCTCCGGAGGGCTCCGGATTTATTTCAAGATTCTTTTTGCTGCAGTACTTCTCATAGATCACTCTGGAAAAAGAGCTCACTTCCCCGCCAGCGGGATCCTGCACTTTCATGAGGGCATGGCGTATGACGCCGTCACTGTCAGGCATCACGTTTATGTGACCATAGTCCGCGCTCTGCATAAGCGCATCATAGGGCTTATCAAGAGATAATACCGAAAAATCATCCATGTAAAAGGAGTCCCCCTGCGTGATCAGGGTGCTCTCAAAGTTGGCGGAACAGGCAACAACCACATTGCTCTCAGACGCAGCAGCTGCCAGATACTCATCGGAACTTTCCGAGGCGCCGCTTCCTGCATAGAGAACGTCTATCCCGATGACTGCAGGCTTTTCCTCTGCGCTGTTTAAAAACATCAGAACATCCCCCATCACGCTCCTGTCCCAGGGGAATGGTCCGAGTTCCTCAATAGCCTTTTCATCGATGCCGATCACCGTTATCTCACCATCAGCTGCACCGGTTTCCTGGTACAGAGCGTCTGACAAATATCCGTCGGGCGCAGATAAAAGTCCGCTGCCGGATATGGCAACGAACAGGAGTGAGATCGCTATAATGCTGATTACGACTATGAGATTTATGATATTTTTTCTCATAACAAAAAACAGATGCACGATTAAAATTAACTAAATTACAGTTATATTTTATCATACATCTGTATAGGTCTCAACTTTGACCGGCTGATCTTTTAGTCCAAAAGATAACCTATAAAGGTCTTGGCGTTATCGGTGCGCTCAGTATTTACCACCACTGCAGCCACAGCTCCCCCGGCAGGGTATGCACCGCACTCTTCAAGAACTGCTGAGTTTTCCAGCATTATCCCGACAGGGATCGGGTCATCCATTGTGGCGGGATCAACTACTGTGTAGGTAAAAGTCTGATTGTACTCATCTGCCATGACAGCATACCTGTTGCCATGATCAAACTTTCCGGTAGTTATATAATCGGTGTACTCCTCCGAAGCAAGATAATCTATGTAACCTCTGTCCACATAGAACAACCTGTCGGAGAGTGCTTTAAGTTCATCATCGCTGTAGACTTTCCTCAGATCCATAAAAGTATCCTGAGATGCATAGTGATAGGCAACACTTACATCCGAAACGATCACGTCGAGCTCAGAAGCAGCTATGAGCGCCATTATCTTCTCACTTGTCGCCACAGTTGTGGTATCTATGGATGAGGTGATCACATTGGCAGACGTGTCCACAAGTACCGTCTCATTCCTGGTATCAATCCCTGCGTACTGTGCAAAGCCGTCCTGTAAAAATGTCTGAGTCTCCATTCCCTGGTTGTTGACAAACATTGCGTAGAGCGCATAGGGCTTCTGATTCAGTATGTCCCTTGCCAGCGTCACAACAAAAAACAGGGCGATCACTGCAACTATGGTATGTATCTTGTAATATTCCCAGAAGTAATCCCAGTGAGCCTTAAATCCCTGCCCCTTGAGCTTCTCGCGTTGCTGTCTTATCTCATCACGTACTGCCATGTATATACTCCTTTACATTCCGAAATAACAAAATACATTTTATCACATAAGTCAAGGGGACGGTTCTGCTGCAAATCCAAAACAGAATAAAAAAACCTGCCTTCCACCGGGAAGGCAGGGAGAAAGTACTTATACCTGCGTAGTTACAAAGATATCGTAGATAGCTGCGATAGCTTTCTCAAAATCCCTGTTCTCAACGCCGATGATGATATTGAGCTCAGATGACCCCTGGTCGATCATGCGGACATTGACTGATGCGTGGGCAAGTGCCGAGAATATCCTTCCGGCAGTTCCGCGGGTGGATCTCATGCCGCGTCCGACGACCGCGATGAGAGCAAGGTCCGACTCAATCTCCAGCATATCGGGGTGAGCCAGTCTGTGGATCTCGGAGACTACCGACTGCTCCTTCTCGATAAACTCATCCTGCTGAACAAAGACTGTCATGGTGTCGATTCCTGAGGGAACATGCTCAATGGAGATGCCCTGATCCTCAAATGCCTGAAGGACTTTTCTTACAAATCCCACCTCTGAGTTCATCTGATCCTTGAGTACATTCACACAGCAAAAGCCCTTCTTTCCGGCAATTCCGGTGATGACATATCTGGACTTCTTGGCAGTGGACTCAACGATCCAGGTTCCGGGGTCCTCAGGTTTATTGGTGTTCCTGATATTGATAGGGATACCTTCCTTCTTAACGGGGAAGATGGCGTCCTCATGGAGAACCGATGCTCCCATATATGCCAGCTCTCGAAGTTCTGTGTAGGTTATCGTCTCGATGTACGGCGGCTTGTCGATGATCCTGGGATCCGCAACCAGAAAGCCAGAAACATCGGTCCAGTTCTCGTATACATCAGCCTTTATTGCTCTTGATACGATGGAGCCGGTGACATCGGATCCACCTCTCGAGAAAGTCTTGATCCTTCCGTCGGGGTAGGCGCCGTAGAATCCGGGGATTACAGCCTTAGGAGTCTTCTCCAGCTTTTTGGCCATCACTTTGTTAGTCTTCTCTCCGTCGAATTCTCCGCTCTTATCAAAGCATACAACCGTTGCGGCATCAACGAATTCATATCCGAGATACGCCGCCATCACTATGCCGTTTAGGTACTCTCCGCGGCTTGCGGCATAGTCAGAACCTGCCCCGTCCTTAAAGCTCTTCTCTATTGTCTTAAACTCTGAAGTAAGATCAAGCTTGAGCTTCAGCCCCTTGATGATCTCATCGTATCTGGCCTTGATGTCCCCCAGCTGCGCGGAAAAATCTTTTCCGGCTTCCGCAAGGGCATAGGTCTTATAGAGCATGTCAGTGACCTTCGTGTCCTTTGAACTCCTCTTACCGGGTGCGGAAGGCACCACATAAACCCTGTCGGGATCTGCCTTTACGATGTCTGCTGCCTTTTTGAACTGCTCGGCGCTTGCAAGAGAGCTTCCGCCAAACTTAACTACCTTTTTCATGATTTCCAATCCTCGATTCCATCCGCTGCCACAGGCGGATCTTTATTTTAATATAATCTTATATATCCCTTGACGCTATCCATCTTCCAGAGCCTGTCCTCAAAATCCCTCTCGGAGATCATGTCGGTGCAGAATGCGAATTCTCCGTGAACATTGGCATCCGTGACCTCCTCGATGGCAGGTCCGAACACTTCACGCGCCTGCTCCTTGTACTCAGCAGGAACCCTGACAAAGAACATTCTCACTGCATTGTCCTTGGGGGTAAGAGCAGCCTTTTCAGAATTCATATTGATCTCAACATGTCTGCCCTTGTGTCTTATGATGTCAACAACATCTGCAATAACCGCGCTTGCTGTAGCGTTCTTGCCGGCGCCTCTTCCGTAGAACATCACGTCTCCAATCATATTGCCGTGGATATTGATGGCATTGAATACTCCGTTGACCTGAGCAAGAGGATTCTCATAAGGGATAAGGAATGGAGCAACCATGGTAAAAAATCCGTTCTCGTTCTT
>JAEEGF010119632.1_pt1 | contig 46616 bp, 32 predicted proteins | sample 9134171 | NCBI WGS metagenome assembly JAEEGF01 (sample SAMN16246542, study PRJNA631951) | gut metagenome | biome: gut microbiome; feature: rumen; material: AP-attached | host: Bos | place: Iran: Karaj | collected 2018-10
TGCCACGTCGCGCGCTGGCGAGAGCTGGTATTCGCGCGACGGCGCGAACTGGCGCGACCTGCGACACTTCAATGAAACGGCGAATTTCTGCGTCAAGGCGTACACGAAGTACGGCTCCGACGGAGCCACGCCTGCAGACCCCATTGCGTCCGCAAGTCCGGACGGATCCGTGAAGATGCGCGTCGGCGAGACGGCGAATTTTTCCGTGTCGCTGGCGGAGGGGATGGAAAACCCCGAGTTCGACTGGACCTTCAACGGCGTTCAGCTGGATGAAGACGGCGCGTCGCTTGCGTTTACGCCAGCTCCGCAGCAGCACGGACACGGCGTTCTCGTATGCCGCGCGACCTGTGGCGACGCGGTTGGGATGCGTTCGTGGAGCGTCGATGTAAGTGCAACGCTGCGCGTTTCGGACGAAGTCGAATTCCGCGATGCGCTCGACTGCGCCATTCCGGGCGACGTCGTCTCCGTCGCGCCCGGAACATACTGCCTTTCCGTGGTCGCGCCGTCCGCGCAGATTGAGATCGTCTCGGAGGAGGGCCCTCTGCGGACGACCATCGACGCGGCCGGCGGACAGTGCTACAACGGAAGGTTCTCACCGGAGACTCTTCTCTCCGGCTTCACGCTCAAGAGCGGATACGCCGACTACGGCGGCGGGGCGAAATCCGCAACGCTGTCGAACTGCGTGATCACCACCTGCTCTGCCAAGTACGGCGGCGGCGCGTACGACTCGCAGCTTACCGACTGCGTCGTGTCGAACTGCAGCGCATCCCTGTACGGATGCGGGCTTTCGCTCTCGACTGCGACGAACTGCCTTGTCGTCTGCAGCCCCGGCGAGAAAGCCTCCGGCGTGGACTGCAGCGACCTCTCCGGCTGCACGCTGTACGAGTGCGGTGCGGAATTCTCCGACCTCGTGAACACTATAGTCGACGCGGAGGAGTCCGATTTCGTAGATGCGGCGAACGGAGACTTCAGGCTCTCGCCGCGCTCGCGCTTTGTCGACGCAGGAGACGACGACGCGGTGCTCTCGCAGCGCGACCTCGCGGGGAACGCGCGCGTGTTTGGTCCGCGCGTCGACCTCGGATGCTACGAGCGCTGCGAGTTTCCGTCCGGCTGGGCTGTCCCGCAGATGGCGTGCGGCGCATCCGCCGCGGAGGAGCGCGCCGCGGTCGCATCCGCGCTGGAGGCAACTGGGGTGCGCGGCGAATGCGCCGCGCACGTCGGGACGGTGGCGCAGTACGGCGCGCTCGCAGGCTGGGCGTCGTCGCGCGGCATATCCGCCGCGGCGCTTTCCGCCGCCGCCGCGCCGCTTCTCTCCGCTGCGCTGGACGCGAACGGGCTTCTCGCCTTTGGCGGCGGGGGCTTCGCGGTTTCGGCGTTCTCGCTCGAGGAGGACGGCTCTGCGCTGATGTCCGTTGGCGTGGAAGGCTACGAAGCATCGCGCGTGGACTCAAGGCTCCTTTCCGCAGCCGTCGGCGCGGTGTGGTCCGAGACTCTCCGCGGCGCATTTGCCGCGGACGGGTTGTCGGTCGAGGCAACGCCAGGCGAGGAATCCGTAGAGATCCGCGCTGTCCCGCCGCAAAACGCGGACAGCGGATTCTTCCGCGCCGTGGTCCGATAGATTGCAGGAGAAAGTGTTGTCATCTCCTCGCCACCTTTCCGTCGCGATGTGGTATAATATGAATGTGATACAACATATGCAGATGAAGCAGGGTGCCAGCGCGAGGTGATCGAGAAGCTGCGGCGCGGGAACGGAGGACAGGATGGGTGATTCAAATTCAGACTGGCTTGACATTGCCGGAAAGGTCGCGCTCGGCGTCGGCGGGGCTGCGCTTGCCGCCGCCGGAGTGCTCATGGCGAAGAGCGGCGTGATGCAGAGCGCGGCTGCAAAGATGAGGCGAAACGGCGACGGGCGTCTTGTCGATGCGCCGAGGGCGGGTGTTCCGCTTCTCGTGTCGCTCGCGGGCATCGCCGAGCACAGCGGAATTTTCCTCGGACGGAGCCGTGTTGCCGAGCTGAACGGAAACGGACGACTCATGGAAGTCTCGTTGAGCGAGTTCGTTAACGGACAGCCTGATGCAAATTCGAACATGCGATGGGGGACGCGCATATTCGCCGCCTGCGACGACGCGACTGGACGGCCGCTCGAGTCGCTCAGGGTCGCGCATGCGGCGCGGGCTCTCATAGAAAAGATAGGCCGCGTAAAGTACAACGTCTTCAGCAACAACTGTCACATGTTTTCCGCGTCCTGCGTCCGCGGCGATTTTGCCGAAGGCAAGTCGCTGGACGAATGGCTCAGGGAAGGGACTTTCTCCATAGACCGTCTGGAGTCCGTCATCAGCGAATTCATGAACGGGGGGCGTCCAATCGCCTGGCTCGGCGTGCGCGCGCCGACGAGGTTCTTCAACTATGTCCTCGCGGACGAGAAGATCGCCCGTCTGCGCAGAGAGGGCAGGCTACAGCAATAGCCCGCGATGACGGCTGCTTCCGCCGCGGGAAGTTTTGGAGTTGTGGAGACATCCTCCCATTCTCCCAAACTCCAAAACCCCTTGCGGCGAAAGCGATAAACGAGCAACTGGAATATGATATAATATGCCCAGATGCAGGGCCGTTGCACCATCTGGATGATGCGGCTTGGGAATGACGACGAAAGCGAGGACATCATGGCAGAAGAGCACAAGACTGGCATAAGCGAAGAGGAGGCCGCAGAGGAGGCGAAGAAGTACTCGCGCAAGGTGAGCGAGGACGATGTCGCGGACATGGTCGGCAAGGAAGACAAGATGAAGGGCTTCTTCAAGAACGTCGAGGTCCTGAAGAAATACTGGGATGACGTATGTGACATCTTCGAACTGCTCAGGGATCGTGTCACGGGCAGGTATACCGAAACCCCGTGGAGCACAATCGCCGCGCTGACGGGAGCGCTGCTGTATGTGCTGACTCCGCTTGACGTGATATCGGATTTCATTCCTATTGCAGGATTTATCGATGACGCAGCCGTTATTGCGGTGGTGCTGAAGCTTTCCGGAGGGGATCTCGCCCGCTATCGCGCATGGCGCAAGGAACAGGAGAACACTATCGACGTGGCGTGAGCGCGTCAACTGAGTCCGGTGTGAACGGCCACGCGGGAATCAAAATAGAAAGTAGGGCACAATGGGCTGGATAGGCGCGAGTCTAGGCGTGATTCTGGGAGGTCGCAGGGGGAGTATCCTCGGCGCCATAATCGGTGCCGTGGTAGGCAGTTGGATCGAGAACAAGGTCCGCGGAGGGGCGAAGTCCGCAGGCAGGGGCGCGGGGCGGCAGGCCAGCGAGTCGGAGCTTCTGGTGCTTGGCGCGATCGCCGCGATGATGTCGAAGATGGCGAAGGCCGACGGACTCGTCACGTCCGACGAGATACAATACTGTGAAAAGGCGTTCGAGAGGCTTGGGCTCTCGGGCGAGAAGCGCGAGTACTGCATCCGCGTGTTCCGCCGGGCCAAGGGCGATTCTCACACGATCTACGAGTATGCCGACTCCTTTTCCGACACGCATCCTGCGCAGAGCGTCCGCGATATCGTGTACGACATACTGTGGGACGTCGCATGCGCGGACGGAACGGTGTCGCCAGAGGAACTTGAGATACTGCAGCGCATCACCGCGAACCTGCGGGTGCCTCCCATGCAGTTCGTGTGGCAGAGCACGCGTCGCGGGGTTGGCGGACGGCGCGGCGGATCCCGCCGTCGCGACGAATCGCGGCGTTCCTCGTCCTCTTCCGGTTCGGGCGCGCCGGATCCCTACGAAGTGCTGGGAGTCAGCCGCAGCGCAAGCGACGAGGAGGTCCGGAAGGCCTACCGCGAGAAGGCGAAGGCGCTGCATCCCGACATGCTCCGCTCCCAGGGGCTTTCGGAAGAGCTCATGGGCAAGGCCAACGAGCAGATGGCGAGGGTCAACGAGGCATGGTCCGAAATCAAGCGCGCCCGCGGCATGCGATAGCCGGTGGCGTAATCAGTTTTTGAACCGATGGTGAAATCTTTAAGTTTTGCAGCACCTGATGCAAAATGGTCTTATGCACTGAAAGGATAATCAACTATGATCAAGATAATCCAAGGCGACATAACGACGCTGGCGGTGGATGCCATCGTCAATGCGGCGAACCAGGTGATGCTTGGTGGAGGCGGTGTTGACGGCGCGATCCACCGCGCCGCCGGGCCGGAGCTTTACAAGGCGTGCCTCAGGGTGCCGGAGGTGAGTCCGGGCGTTCGCTGCCCGACGGGCGAGGCGCGCATCACGCCGGGCTTCAGGCTGCCCGCGAAGTACGTCATCCACACCGTCGGTCCAGTCTATCGCGACGGTCTTCACGGAGAACCAGAAAAGCTCGCGGCTTGCTACCGCAACTCGCTCGCCCTTGCATCGGAGAACGGCTGCAAGTCCATCGCCTTCCCCTGTATCTCGACAGGCGTCTACGGCTATCCGATTGAAGATGCCGCGAAGATTGCAGTGCGGGAGGTGAGGGATTATCTCACGCAGAGTTGCAGAGAGGCGGAGGTCGCAGAGGAGGAATCTGGTAGGTATCCCCCAGCCGGAGGCTGTCCGCGAAGCGGATGCCCTAGCAGGGGTGCGCGATCACCGGTATCACCTGAACGCAGTGAGCCGCGTAAGCGGTCGCTAGAGGTGTGCGCGCCGCCGCAAGACAGGGGGGCGGTCGCTCCGCGACCGCCTATTGAAGTGATCTTCTGCTGCTTCTCGGAACGGGATGCGTCGGTGTATAAGCGGCTTCTGAATATGATATAATATCTCCGTCGGCCTGAAGGTATAGGGGTTCAATAAACCCAGTAGGGCGGCCATCGGAAATGATGCTGATTTACCTGCAGTGAGGAGAGTCCTGGAGCCAAGGCGTCGAAGGGGCGAATCTGCAGGGCCGTAGGGCAGCCGAGGCAGGGGCAATTCAACCAGCGGGGAGGAACCGCGAGGGGTTACTGCTGGATTATCTTGAATTGTCACTTGAGGTTGTTGTATGGGCATGAAACTTACCGATGAGCAGCGGCTGGTTGTCGAGATTGACGCGGGGAGTCATCTTGTGCTTGCGCCGCCCGGATCGGGGAAGACCGAGATTCTGTCGCAGCGAATTCTTTACGCCATGCGCACGGGCGTAAACCCGGAGCGCATGCTCTGCGCGACGTTCACTAACCGCGCGGCGTACGAGATGCGCGCGCGCGTGGAGGCGCAGGGCGCTGGCATCGCACTGCCCGAGGTGGGGAATCTCCACCATTTCTGCTTCCGCTTTCTTCGCTCGGTCGGCAGGCTCTCTCCCGCGAAGCATGTTCTGGACGACTGCGAGCAGCTTTCGTTCGCGAAGGAGGTCGTCGATGTGCTGAGGGCGGAGCTGAAGATCGGGAAGCAGTGCGGGAAGGAAACGCGCGGCGTGACGGTGCTGCGTTCCGTCAAAGGCGTGGTAAAGGAGCCGTCGGGGCCAATCAACGAGCTTCGCGTCGCGCATCTCCACGGGCTTCTCGAGGAATACTTCGCGAGCTGCGCGGAGAAGGACCGCTCTCCCTATCCCGCCATACTCTCCGCGATGCTGATAGCGCATCAGCGCAGGATGGGGATTCCGTTGCGCTACCTCCGGGCGATGCCTCCCGAGCTCTACGAGCTTGACGGCGAAGGCGTGGTGCGTGCGCTTTCCGGATGCTACGCCGCGCTCAAGCGCAGGTTCTGCAGCGTTGACTTCGACGACCTGATCAACGAAGCCTATCTTTATCTGGAGAAATCGCCACTGCCCGATGAGCGCAGGTTCCGCTGGGTGATGATCGACGAGGTGCAGGATCTGAATCCGCTCCAGTGGCAGATTGTGCGCGGCTTGACTTCGAAGGAGGCTGTGAGCGTCTACTTCGGCGACGCCGAGCAGGCGATATTCTCGTTCCTCGGCGCGTCGGAGGAGAGCTTCGCTTCCGCAGTGCGCGGCTGCGAGCGACACTTCTTCAGGAGGAATTTCCGCGCGACGCCTCATCTTCTGGAGATACTGATGCGGTATTCGCTCGACGCCCTGCGCTCCGAGTGGGAGTTTCTTCCTCATCCCGCTGATGCGCATCAGGCAAACGGAGTCGTTGGCGCCTGCAAGTCGACGTCGGGCGCGGAAGTCATGCAGCATGTGCGCTGGCTCGTCGATTCAGGGACGGCGTCGAACGTGGCGATTCTCGTGAGGCGCAACATTGAGGCCGATGCGCTCGAGGCGAAGGTGCGCGAACTCGGGTTCCGCTATTCGAAGGTCTCGGGGATCGACCTCTTCTCGCTTGCCGCCATGCGCGATTTCCTGGCATACGTCTCCGTCGTCGTCGGGACGGCGTCCCGTACTGACTGGGCGCGGCTGCTGCGCCGCTTTGCCCTCGGCGTGCATTCGCACAGCGCGGCGAGGTATCTTGTGCGGGGGATGTTCGCGGCGGGGTATGATCCGGCGAAACTGTGGGACGACCCTAATCGCATTCCGCTTCTGCCCAATCCCCGCAGCCGCCGCATGATGTGGGCATGGCGAAACCGCAGGAAGCTGACGTCGTTTCGCGACGTTCTGAAGGATGCGATCTCGGAAGGCCGGAAGTGCCTGTGCGGGAATTCGACGGTCCGCGCGCTCTTCGAGATATTTGCGGACGCTGCATTCGGCGTGGCGGGGAGGTATTCCCTGCGCGAGCTGTGGCCGGAGGCGGGAAGGTGGCGCGACGAGCTGGACCCGGCGGCGCGAAAGGCGGCGGAAGCCCATTCGCGCGAGAGGATCGGGAAGTTCCTGCGGTATGTCGAATTCGCCTGCGGCGGGAAGGGCAGGAGCCTCGGCGAGGTGCTTGCGGAAGAGTGGGGCCGGCTGCGGCAGCTCAAGGAGGCGGATCTTCTCGTCGGCGACGAGAAGGTCGTACTGTCTACGATCCACAAGGCGAAGGGGCGTCAGTTCGACGCCGTGGTGATTCCCGACGTGTCGGATGTGCTGGATTGCGCAGGTGGGTCGTCCGGCGAGGCAGATCGCCTGCTGTATGTCGCCATGAGCAGGGCGAAGCGTCACCTGATGCTCTTCGGCTGTCCCGACACGCCCGTTTTCAGCCGCCTTGGGCCTTGCTTCGAAAAGGGGTACGTCAACTACTATCTGCGGAAGGCGACGGGAAGCGTTGCAAAAGGTGACTGGTTGGCGGAATGGGAAAGGCTCGCAGAATTGAACGAGGCGGGGCGCTGCGACGGCGAGTTGGCTTCGAAGGCTGTCGAATCGGGAAATGGACCAATCGTGCGAATGGCTTTGAAGGTCATGCGGCATGATCTGGACCGCGCATCTCTGCGGCGAAGATATCTTGAGATGGCGCGATCGCTTGCGGTGCCGTTCGATTGCCTTGAGACGCTTGTCGACTGCCTGTCTGATTGCTTTGGGCGCGACCTTGAGGTTCTCGGGGTGATTCGCATGCTGGCGCGGGCGTCGGCGCGGAGCGACGTGTGCGGCGCTGCATTGCGCTATGCCTGTTCTTCGGCGGAAGAAGACTCGCTGAGGGCCGATGCAATGGCTGCCATGGGCGACGCGCTGTACTGCCGCTCGGCCGAAGTGCGCGTTGCGGCGGCGACCGCGCTCTTTGATCTTGGCGAAGGGCGCTGGGCGGGTGCCGTAAAGGGAACCGCGGGCGACTTCGAGCGGCTCGGCAGGATCGCTGCGCCGTCGCATGACGCCGCGCTGCGGGAGATCATCGCCGCGGCAGAACGCAATGGCGACAGCGCGTATGCCAGAAAGCTGAGGCGAGTGGTGTTTCTGAGGGCGGCGCGAGTTGGATTGGCAACGCAAGCGTTGCCATCAGGACAGGGGCAAGCGTTGCCATCAGGACAGGGGCAAGCGTTGCCATCAGGACAGGGGCAAGCGCTGTCGTCGGGGCGGGGGCTGGCGCTGCCGTCGGGGCAGGGGCAGCGCTGGTAGTTGGAATTGTGATGAAAAGAGAAAGGTGTTGATCATGAGGTTGAGAGAAAAGAAGGAGATTCGCAGGTACAGGCGGTTTAACGGGTATGACTACACCCGGGGAGCGGCGCTGTTCATTACGATCGTTACAAACCCTCGGCGGCGGCTGTTCGGGGAAATCGTCGACGCCCGGCTTCGGAGAACTGCGCTGGGGCTTGCCGTCGAAAGCAGGTTGGCCGAGATGGCGCAGATGCCCGGCGTCTGCCTCTTCAACTTCGTTGTCATGCCTGACCATGTCCATCTGCAGCTCCATCTCCGCGCGGGGCTGCAGGATCCGCTTGTTGTGCTAGGGCGGGCGATAGGCGCGTTCAAGAGCCTCTGCGCGAAGGACTTCCACGAGCTGACGGGCGAGAGTGGCCCGCTCTGGCAGCAGGGCTACCACGACTGGATATGCGTGTCGGAGAAAATGATAGCCGCGGTCAACCGCTATATCGACTACAATCCGCTGAAGTTCGAGCTGCGCTACAACCAGCCCGAGTTCCTTGCGATTCGCGAGCCGATAGCGGCATGGCGGCTTCCGTCCGAAGAATTCTGGCGCGGCATAGGCGCGGTCGATCTCCTTGACGGAGACGCGCCTTTCCTCGCGCTGCGCATAAGCCGCAGACTCTCTTCGCGGCAGATCGCCGAGGCGGTCTCGCACATTCGCCGCCGCGTCGGCGACTATGTCTTCGTCGGCGGGTGGATAAGCCCGGGCGAGAAGGCGGTGCGCGACATGCTGCTTGCAGAGCCGCGGGGGAGGATCGTGCAGATACTGCCCTCGGCGATGCCGCACGACTACAGGGTGGGCAGCATGTGGCTCGAGGCGGTGCGCGACCGACGCGCGGCGATCATCGCGCGCGGCAACAGCGAGGTCGAGTTCTCCCGCGCGGCGTGTCTGGAGGTCAACGAGGTGGCGGCGGAATTGGCAGCGCAAGCGCTGCCATCAGGACAGGGGCTGGCGCTGCCATCGGAGCGGGGGCTGGCGGCGGCTTGCGGCAAGGCGGTGTACTGGCTGCCGGAGGGGCCGAGGCTTGTTTCTTGACGACACCGCTTGCGGTGTCCGTTTCGGGAATCGACTCCAAGGTTGGCTTTTGCGGCTTGGCACGGAAGTTGCTATCTGTTTGGCATGAAGCAGAACATGACATTGCAGAAGCGAGGAGACAAGACATGCCGGCTTGAACTTTCCCGCAACACGGTGCGGAAGTATTTGCAGGAAAATATGGTATAATAGCGGCGCTATGGGATTCTTCAAGGCATACGACATGCGCGGCACATTTGCCGCGGACTTCGACCTGGACACCGTCTACAGGGTGGGGCTCGCCCTGCCGAAGGTGGTGAAGGGAAATCGCTGGCTCGTCGGACGCGACTGCCGCACGACTAGCGACGCCGTTCACGACGCGCTCGTGAAGGGGCTAGCCGAGGCGGGCGCCGAAGTGAGCGACCTCGGACTCTGCACGACGCCGATGGTCTACTACTTCACGGCCGCCGACGGATTCGACGGCTCGGTGATGATAACGGCGTCGCACAATCCGCCGTCCGACAACGGACTCAAGGTCTCCAAGGCGACGGCGCTTCCCGTCGGATACGCCAACGGACTCAACGAAGTCGAGAAGCTGGTCGGGCAAGACGAGAGACGCGTGACGTCAGACGAGAGTTCCGCGTCTCACGTCTCACGTCCCGTGTCAGGAGCTCTCGACCGCTACGTCGCCTGGCAGAAAGAGCGCTGCGGCGACTTCTCGGGCCTTAGGTTCGCCGTCGACTGCTCCAACGGAATGTCCTCGCTCTTCGCGCGCGAGATGTTCCCGGGCGCGGTGCTGCTGAACGACACGCCTGACGGGACCTTCCCGAACCACTCGCCGAATCCGCTTAAAAGCGACGCGCGCGAACAGCTTGCGAAGGTCGTGCGCGAGAAGAGGCTCGACTGCGGCGTAATCTTCGACGGAGACGCGGACCGCGCGATGTTCGTGGACGAAAAAGGTGAGTTCGTCCAGCCCGACTACCTCGTTCCCATCGTGGCTCGCGCAACGCTCGGTCACCCAGCCACCCAACCACCTAACCACCTAACCACCCAACTACCTAACCACCTTAAGATCATCCACGACGTGAGGACTTCGCGCGGCGCAATCGAGACGCTGCGCGAGGACGGATTCGAGCCGGTGATGGTTCCGGTGGGGCATGCCTTCGCGAAGCCGATCCTGCGCGAGTGCGGTGCGCTGTGCGGAGGCGAACTCGCCGGCCACTACTACTTCAGCGAGTTCTTCGGATGCGACTCGGGCCTTCTCGCCGCGACGCGCATACTCTCCGAAGTCGCGAAGGCGAAGGCCGCGGGAAAGACGTTCTCCGAGATGATGAAGCCCATCGTCTCGCGCTACGCGAACTCGGGGGAGCTCAACTTCAGGGTCGAGGACAAAGACGCGGCGATCGCGCGCGTCCTCGCGGCGGCGGCGAAGCTTGCGCGCGAGACGGGCAGGAGCGAGATGGACGGCGTCCGCCTCGAGTTCGACGAGGGCTGGATAAGCGTGAGGAAGTCCAACACCGAGCCGTATCTACGTCTTCTCGTGGAGTGCCGGACGAAGGACATGCTGGAAAAGTGGGTGAAGATTCTTTCGGAGGCGATAGAGGCGAAATGAAGGTAGACTTCCACGTTCATTCGACGGCGAGCGACGGGACGTTCGCGCCGTCCGAGCTCGTCGAGCAGGCGGAGCGCGGCGCATTTGCCGCGTTCGCGCTGACGGACCACGACAACTGCGACGGCGTCGCGGAGTTCCTTGCGGCGGAGGCTTCCGTTCCGCGCATCGCGGGCGTCGAGCTTTCCATCGATCCGGGCGAGGGCTTCGACAGGTTCCATCTGCTCGCCCTCGGCGTGGATCCGCGGAACGCGGAGCTGAGGGCGTTCCTGCGCAGGATTCTCGAGGGGCGCAACGGACGCAACGAGCGCATCTTCGCGAACTTCCACAGGCTTGGCATCGACATAAAGCCGGAGCCTCACGGCGAGGTCCTGGCGCGTCCGCACTTCGCGCGGTGGCTCGTCGAGAACGGCTACGCGGCGGACATCCCGTCTGCGTTCGAGAAGTACCTCCTCTCCGACTCTCCTGCGGAGACGCGCTGCTACGAGGAGCGGTACCATCCGTCGCAGGAGGAGACGTTCCGCATCGTGCACGCGGCGGGCGGGATATGCTTGATGGCGCATCCGAAGTACTGGCGCAGGGAGTGGAAGCGGAGCGGATGCGACTATGCCGCGGCGGAGCGCGAGCTCGCGCGGCTGAAGGAGGCGGGTCTCGACGGACTCGAGTGCCACTACCAGGCGAACCTGCCGGAGGAGAACATGGAGTTCACGCGCATCGCGGCGAGGCTCGGTCTGCTGAAGTCCGCCGGGAGCGACTTCCACGGCGCGAACAAGCCGACGATTCCGCTCGGCATGGAGGTGGAGGAGTCGTTCATAGCTCCGCTGATGGAGGCGCTGGGGATCATCCGCGCCTGACGCGCGGCAGAGAGGAAGACACAGGGGTTTTATGGGAACGGTAGAAAAAATAGCGGGTCTTATCGCTGAGACGAGTTCGTCTCTTCCGAAAGACGTTGAGAAGGCGCTCGCGGCGGCGCTTCGCAGGGAGGAGCGCGGCGGATCCGCCGCGGTCGTGCTGCGGACGATACTGGACAACGTGGCGACTGCGCGCCGCGGGGGGTCCCCGCTGTGCCAGGACACGGGGACTCTTGCGTTCTACGTGGACGAGTCGCTCAGGCGCAAGGTGACGCCGGCGGTCATAAAGAAGGCCGTCGCACTGGCGACGAAGCGCGGGGCGCTGAGGAAGAACTGCATCGACTCCGTCTCCGGGAAGTCGTACGACGACAACTGCGCGGACGGCGCGCCGGTGATACACTACGTCGACTGGATGGAGAAGGGCTGCGTGGAGCTTGTCCTAAAGGGCGGCGGGAGCGAGAACATGTCCCGCCAGTACTCCCTGCCCGACTCCGCGCTCGGGGCGGGGCGGGACCTCGCGGGGGTGCGGAAGTGCATTCTCGACGCAGTCGTCAAGGCGCAGGGATACGGATGCGCGCCGGGGATTCTCGGCGTGTGCATCGGCGGTGACCGCGCGACGGCGTACGAAGTCGCGAAGGAGCAGCTGCTCAGGCCGCTGGGCAAGGAGGGCGATTCCGCCGATCCGACGCTGCGCAGGCTGGAGAGGCAGGTCCTGAAGGACGCGAACTCGCTTGGGATAGGTCCGATGGGGCTTGGCGGGAAGACGATCCTGCTCGGCGTCAGGATCGCGTCGCGTCCCCGCGTGCCGGCGTCGTTCTTCGTCACCGTCGCCTACATGTGCTGGGCGTGCAGAAGGAAAGTCGAAAAGTTGAAAGGTTGAAGGGCACGGTATGAAAAAGCTTGAATATCCATTTGACGAGGGGCAGGTGCGCGCGCTGAAGGCGGGCGACGCGGTGAGCCTGTCGGGGCTGGTGCACACGGGGCGCGACAAGTTCCACAAGTTCTTCGCGGACGGCGGGAAGATCCTGGTGGACTTCCGCGACGGCGCGCTGTACCACTGCGGGCCGGTGTGCGTAGCGGACGGCGCGTCGGGGTGGCGCGTCGTGTCCGCCGGGCCTACGACGTCCGTGCGGGAGAATCCGTACGAGCCGGCGTTCATAGAGTCGTCCGGCGTTAGGATCATAATCGGGAAGGGCGGGATGGACGCGGCGACGCTTGCGGCGATGAAGCGCTGCGGCTGCGTCTACGTGCAGGCCGTCGGGGGCGCGGGGGCGCTGTATGCGGCGTCCGTGAAGCGCGTCGCTGGCGTGGATCTCCTGGAGGAGTTCGGCGCGGCGGAGGCGTGCTGGCATTTCGAGGTGGAGGATTTCAGGGGCGTAGTGGCCATGGATGCGCACGGAAATTCCCTTTTTGCAGAAGTTGCCGCCGAGTCGCGGGCCAAATTTGATATAATATCCCAATCATGAAATGGACCAAGTCTCTCATCCAGACGCTCCGGGAGAATCCCGGTGACGCAGAAATCGACTCTCACAAGCTCCTTATCCGCGCGGGGCTCGCGCGCAAGGTGGCGGGCGGGCTCTATGCCTACCTGCCGCTCGGGATGCGTTCGCTGAGGAAAATACAGCAGATAGTCCGCGAGGAGATGGACCGCGCGGGCGCGCTTGAGATCGTCTCGCCGATCCTCCAGCCGGCGGAGCTGTGGCGCACCACGGGGCGCTGGGACACGATGGGGCCGAACATGTTCAAGCTCCGCGACCGCGGCGAGCACGAGTTCGCGCTTGGTCCGACGGCCGAGGAGGTGTTCACCGACCTCGCGAAGTCGCTCATCAGCTCCTACCGCCAGCTGCCGGTCACAATCTACCAGATCCAGTGGAAGTTCCGCGACGAGACGCGTCCGCGCTTCGGCCTCATGCGCTCCAAGGAGTTCCTCATGAAGGACGCCTACTCCTTCGACGTCGACGCCGAGGGGGCTGACAAGAGCTACTGGAACATGTACCACGCCTACGAGCGCATCTACGAGCGCTGCGGGCTCAAGGCAGTGCCCGTGCAGGCCGACGGAGGCGACATGGGCGACTCGATGACGCACGAGTTCCACGTTCTCGCCGACGCGGGAGAGGACGGCATCGCGTTCTGCGAGGGCTGCGGCTACGCGGCGAACCTCGAGAAGGCGGAGCGCAGGGTCGCTCCGCGCGCGGACGCCGAATGCCCCTCATACGAGGAGGTCCACACGCCTGGCGCGAAGACGATCGAGCAGGTCGCGGCGTTCATGGGCCTTTCGGGGTCCGCGTTCGTCAAGTCGCTCATCTACTCCGCCGACGGAAAGCCCGTCATGGTGTGCGTCGAGGGTGATCGCGACGTCAACGACGTGAAGCTCAAGCGCTTCCTCGGCGCGAAGAAGGTCGAGCTCGCGGACTTCGAGACGGTGCTCAAGGCCTCCGGCGCGAACGCGGGGTCCGTCGGGCCCGTCAAGCCGGCGGACGCCTCGCTCCGCATCGTGTGCGACATCGCGCTCAAGGGCGCGAGGGGCTGCATCGTCGGCGCGAACAAGGACGACTACCACCTCAAGAACGTCGACCTTGCGCGCGACTGCAATATCGCGGACGCCGACTTCGCGGACCTCGTCATCGCGAGAGAAGGCGACATCTGCGCGAAGTGCGGCAAGCCGATGGCGATCAAGCGCGGCATCGAGGTCGGGCAGGTCTTCAAGCTCGGCACGAAGTACTCCGCCGCGTTCAACGCCGTCTACAAGAACGACAAGCTCGAGGAGCACGTGATGATCATGGGCTGCTACGGCGTCGGCGTTAGCCGCACCCTGCAGGCCGTCATCGAGCAGAGCCACGACAAGGACGGAATCGTCTGGCCCGCGTCCGTCGCGCCGTACCAGGTGATCGTCGAGAACCTCGATCCCGACAAGGAGGAGGTCACGAAGGTCGCGGACGAGCTGGAGTCCGCGCTCGAGGCGAAGGGAATCGACGTTCTTGTCGACGACCGCGCCGAGAGGCCGGGCGTCAAGTTCAAGGACGCGGACCTTATCGGCTTCCCCGTGCGCGTCGTCGTAGGCGCGAAGGGGCTCGCGAACGGAGGCGTCGAGGTGAAGCGCCGTGACGAGGACAAGTCGAAGACGCGCATCGTCGCGCCCGCAGAGGCCGCCGCGCTCGTCGCGGAAGTCCTGTCCAAGTAGCGATTCGACTTCCAACCTTCAACCTTTAACCTTCAACCAGGCGGATTATGGAAATTGAACTTAACGCGGTGAATTTCGAGGCGGAGGTCGAGAAGTCGGCCACTCCGGTTCTTGTGGACTTCTGGGCGACGTGGTGCGGTCCGTGCATGATGCTCGGCCCCGTCGTCGCCGAGATCGCGTCCGAGCGCGAGGGCACGCTCAAGGTCGGCAAGGTCAACGTCGACGAGAGCCCGGAGCTGGCGGCGCGCTTCGGCGTGATGTCGATTCCGGCCGTGTTCCTCTTCAGGGACGGCAAGGTGGCGAAGCAGGCCGTCGGATACATGCCGAAGGCCGACCTCCTCGCCGCGCTCGGTCTTTAGTCCGCAAACAACGAAAAATCCACTGCCAATACCATGAAAATGAAATTCAGGCTGACTGCGGCGTGCGCTGTTCTTGCGCTTGCCGGATGCATCTCCTTCACTTCCGTCGAATATCCGTCGGCGATCGACGAGGGGTTCGTCGAATGCGAGTGCGTAGGGGCTCTCGACGACGCGGTCGCGTCGGGCGGGAACTTCGTCGCGCGCTTCGAGTTCCTTCCGGGCGACGGTGCGGCGTCCGGCGCGATGCTCCCGGCTCTCAGCGACAACGTGGGCAGGCAGATCTGGGGCAAGGACAAGAACTTCGCCGGGAACGGAAGCTACGTGCGCAAGGCGGGCATGTGGAATTTCGAGGAGGTGCGCGTCGTTGACGGAGAGCTCGAGGTGATGCTGAACGGCTACGTCGTGACGAGGGCGAAGAAGGGCGAGTTCGTTCCGGGCGTCACGCGCTGGATCGGCTACGCCGGCGGCGAGCAGGTGAGGAACCTCCGCATCAGGAGGCTTCCGTCGTCCGCGACGATGGACGGCAGGGAGGGCGCGACGCGCGGACCTGCGAAGGGCGACGGCGAGGGCTGGGTCGCGTGCTTCGACGGAGACGAGAGCGACCTCGGCGAGTTCTGGAAGGGCGTGACGACAGAGGAGAAGTTTGACAATCCGATTGTGCGCCAGGCCGCGACGCCGGAGAAGCGCGCCGTCATGCAGGAGAAGGCGGACAGGGATCGCGACGCGCACTGGACGGTCAGGAACGGGGCGCTCCACTTCGACGGATTCAAGGGCGGCTACTCGCTCGCGACGAAGGAGGACTACGAGGACTTCGAGATGTGGGCCGACTGGCGAATCCTCTCGATCACCGGCGACTCGGGGCTGTATCTGCGCGGATCGCCGCAGGTGCAGATATGGGACGCGCACAACCAGTGGCACATCGGCTCCGGCGGACTCTACAACAACGAGCGCAATCCGTCGAAGGCGCTCTCCATCGCGGACGCGAAGGTGGGCGACTGGAACCGCTTCCACGTGATCATGCGCGGCGACAAGGTGACGGTGTGGCTCAACGGCGTGCTGGTCGTGGACAACGTCACGCTTGAGAACTACTGGGACAGGAAGCGTCCGATCTTCTTCAAGGAGCAGATCGAGCTGCAGTGCCACGGCGACCCGACCGAGTGGCGCAACATCTTCATCCGTCCGCTGCCCGTGCGCACCATTTCCTCGGACCGCGTCGGCGTGTGCAGCTGGAGCTGGCGCAAGCCGCTCCGCGAGGTTGCTGCGGCGATGGACTCCGCCGGGGTGAGGGGAATCCACCTCGCGCTCGGGCCGTTCATCAGCCCCGACGGGCGCCACGGAGAGGGCGAGAGCAAGGAGACGTGGGATTTCGTCCGCCGCCAGGTTACGTCCGGCAGATGGAAGCTCATGTCCACGATGATAGGCACGATCGGCGAGGACTACTCGTCGCTGGAGACCATTCGGAAGACTGGCGGAATCGTCCCCGACGAGCATTGGGAGGCAAACAAGAAGATCGTCACGGCCGGCGCGAGGCTCACCCAGCAGCTCGGATGCCGCTACATGTCGCTGCATGGCGGCTTCCTGGACGAGAGCGACCCGAAGGCCTTCGCGAAGTACGTCGAGCGCATCGAGTGGATCCGCGACGAGGCGAAGAAGTACGGCGTCACGATACTGCTCGAGTCCGGACAGGAGACGGCGGAGGATCTCGCCCGCTTCCTCGAGAAGGTGCCCGGCGTCTACGTCAACTTCGACCCTGCGAACATGATCCTGTACGGAAAGGGCGAGCCTCGCGAGGCCGTGAAGCTCCTTGCGCCGTGGATCCGCCAGGTGCACGTAAAGGACGCGCTCTTCACGCAGAAGCCCGGGACGTGGGGCGAGGAGGTTCCGTGGGGCGACGGCGCAGTCGGTGCGCGTTCGTTCATCAACGACCTCGAGTCGCTTGGCTTCACGGGCAACTACGTGATCGAACGCGAGGCGGGAGACTGCCGCGCGAAGGACATCCGCCTCGCGGCGGAGCGCATCATGAAGTAGTCGCTTCGCGCGGGTATACTTTCGGGTGATTGAAGACCTAGTCGGCTTTTGGTAAAATTTATTAAAAATACAACAAGAACAAAGGAGCTACAATGCAGAACATAAGACTTGCGGCCGTTTCCGCGATGGTTCTGGTCGCCGCTGCGGCGGGGGCAAAGGAGGTCTGGCGCGATCCGGGCGTGACGCAGCGGAACAAGATGCCCGCGCGCGCCATCATGGTGCCGTGCGAATCGAAGGCCATGGCGCTCGCCGTGGCGAAGGGCGAGAAGCCGCGCATTGAGTCGAAGTGGCTCAAGTCGCTGAACGGCGAGTGGGACTTCAGCTGGAAGCACGACTTCTACGCGAAGGAATGGGAGAAGACGGCCAAGATCGCCGTCCCCGGATGCTGGCAGCTCCAGGGCGAGTACGATCCCGCGCTCTACACAAACGTGACGTATCCGATCGTCGGCTGGAAGGAGGGCGATCCCTACGCCGAGCCGCCGGAGTGGTTCACCAGCCGCTACTTCCGCAACCCGGTCGGGCTCTACAAGCGTTCGTTCACCGTTCCCGCCGACTGGAAGAACCGCCGCGTCGTCATCCACTTCGGCGGCGTGTCGTCCGCGATGTTCCTCCGCATCAACGGCAAGGAGGTCGGCTACTCGCAGGACAGCCGCCTGCCGGCGGAGTTCGACGTCACCCCGTTTCTGAAGGACGGCGAGAACGCGCTCGAGGTCGAGGTTCTCAAGCACTGCGACGGAACGTTCCTTGAGGACCAGGACTTCTGGCGCCTCTCGGGAATCTTCCGCGACGTGTGGCTCGTCGCAGAGGGCAAGGATGCGCCGTACGACCTCATCGTGGATGCGCAGCTCTCAGACGACTTCAAGACTGGTACGCTTGTCGTGCGTGACGCGGAGGGGAAGGCGCTTCTCGAGAAGAAATACGAGAATCCGAAGCTCTGGAGCTGCGAGGCGCCGAACATGTACTACGAGACGGTTTCCGCGGGCGGGGCGGTGTATCCCGTCGCATTCGGATTCCGCAAGGTCGAGATCAAGGATTCGGTCATCTACATCAACGGCAAGAGGGCGCTCTTCATGGGCACCGACCGCCACGAAATGGAGCCTGCGACCGGCTATTCCGTCACGCTCGAGGGCATGAAGCGCGACATCGAGATCTTCCACGACCTCAACATCAACGCCGTCAGGACGTCGCACTATCCGAACGACCCCACGTGGTACGAGCTCTGCGACCGCGAGGGCATCTACGTCGTCTGCGAGGCGAACATCGAGTCCCATGGCGCAGGCTTCGGCGAGGGTTCTCTTGCCAAGAACGCGCTCTACCACGACGCGCACGTCGAGCGCGGCTCGAACATGGTCAAGACGCTCCGCAACCATCCGTCGATCGTCATCTGGTCGCTGGGCAACGAGGCGGGCGACGGACCTAACTTCGCCGACGAGTACAAGGCGATGCGTGCGATTGATCCGACGCGTCCGATCCAGTACGAGGGCGCGCAGGATTCCGACCACAGCGACGTGAAGTGCCCGATGTACGCCAAGCCCTGGCACGCCGAGAACTACGTGAAGAACAATCCGAAGAAGCCATTCGTCCTCTGCGAGTACACGCACGCGATGGGCAACTCCAACGGCGACATCCAGGACTACTGGGACCTCGTGAGGAAGTATCCGTCCATGCAGGGCGGCTTCATCTGGGACTTCGTCGACCAGGCGCTCTGGAAGACCGACGACCGCGGGACGTGGCTCGCCTACGGCGGCGACTTCGGCGACAAGCCGAACGACGACAACTTCAACTGCAACGGCTTTGTCGCTGCGGACCGTACGTACCATCCGGGCGCCTACGAGATCAAGCACGCCTACCAGCCCGTACACGTCGACTCGTGGGACTGGGAGACGAAGACCGCGAAGATATACAACGCCTACCGTTTCTCGACGCTTGACCACCTCAACGCCCACTGGATCGTCACGAAGGGCGGGAAGATCGTCAAGGACGGACTCCTCGACGTCAAGGGCTTCGAGCCCGACACCGTCAAGGAGATCAAGGTCGCCGATGTTCCGGACGGGGACGCGATTACGTTCCTCTTCGTGCGCGGAGAGTTCGACCTTGACGAGGACGGACGTCCCGATGTCGCGGCGATGGACCAGTTCACGAAGCCGTTCGAGCCCGTCGCGGCGCCTGCCGCAGGCAAGGCCGTGGCTGACCATCCGTTCAGGATGAACTTCTGGCGCGCGCCGACAGACAACGACCGCGGGTGGAACATGCCCAAGAACTGCGCCGCGTGGAAGGGCGCGACGGAGACGCAGAAGCTTCCCGAGGGATGCACGGCTGACTTCAAGGTCTCCAAGGTCGAGAAGGGCTACCTCGTCGAGCTCAAGGTTGTCATCGGCGAGAAGCAGCAGCCCGTCCCGCGCATCGGCGTGACGTTCACGATCCCGAAGGAACTGACGAACGTCGAGTGGTACGGAATGGGCCCGTGGGAGAACTACTCCGACCGCCGCACCGCCGCGCTGCTGGACGTCTGGAAGGCGTCCGTCGGACTCGTCAGCGGCCTTGCGTGCGAGGACGGATACATCGACTATCCGGAGTTCCGCCTCAACCCCGACAACTACTCCGAGCCGGGCGAGCAGGGCTACCGCACGGACTGCCGCTGGATCTCCTTCGGCGACGGGAAGGGCAAGACCGTCAAGGTCACGGCGCTCGGCGCGCCCGTCGGCTTCAACGCGTGGCCCTACTCGCAGTCCGCGCTCGAGAGGGCGAAGCACCAGTGGGACCTCTCCGTTGAGGACGAGATCACCGTCAACGTCGACGCGGTCCAGATGGGCGTCGGTGGTGACGACAGCTGGGGCGCGAGGCCCCATGGCGACAACATGGTCGGCAAGGGCGAGTATAGCCTGAGCTTCCTCGTCGAGGGACTGTGACGTCCGACAGGAACAAGGGCATACTCTGCATAGTTGCGAGCGCCTTCGGCTTTGCGCTGATGGCGCTCTTTGTGCGTCTATGCGATGATTTCGGAGGGAGCGTCTCCTGTTTCCAGAAGAGCTTCTTCCGAAACGTCATCGCGCTCGCGATCGCAGTGGCGGTGTTCATGAAGGGGGGACGCCATCCATCATTCGTAATTCATAATTCATCATCAATAATTCACCATCCCCTCCTGCCCCTTGTCCTCCGCTCGGTGTTCGGCACGGTCGGCATCTTCGCCAACTTCTATGCGCTGTCGAGGATTCCGATCGGCGAGGCGATGACGCTCAACAAGACGGCGCCGTTCTTCACAGTCTTCTTCTCGTGGCTTTTCCTGGGCGAGAGAGTTTCGCGCCGCCAGGTGCTGTGCCTCGTCTTCGCCTTTGTCGGCGCGATGCTGGTGATGAAGCCGGGATTCTCCGGAGATGACGCGCTGGCGTCGGCGCTGGCGCTCACGGGCGGACTCGGCGCGGGGCTTGCATATGTGTGCGTTCACCAGCTCGGACGCATGAAGGTCGACGGCGCGCTTATCGTGCTCTTCTTCAGCGCGTTCTCTTGCCTCGCGTCGCTTCCGTTCGTCGTAGCGGACTACTCTCCGATGACGTGGAGCCAGGTCGCGATCCTGCTTGGCGCAGGCGTTGGCGCGGCGATAGGCCAGTTCGGCGTAACTGCAGCGTACCGCTACGCGGAACCGCGCTCCATAGCGGCTTTCGACTACACGAACGTCATCTTCACGGCGCTCTTCGGCTTCATGTTCTTCTCGCAGGTTCCGGACCTCCTCTCCGTCGCCGGATTCGCCGTGATTCTCCTCGCGGCGCTGCGTCTGCGCTCGTAGCCGTTCGGACGGCGCCCCGCATCCGCTCGGTTTTGGTATAATATAGCAAGCTGCAATGACATGATGCGCAATCCAAAGGAGATGCCAATTGACTGTTGACGAGGCTTTTTCGCTGATAGACCGCGCGGTGGAGACCGGACGCGCGGCGCACGGCTATCTTGTGTGCGGCGACCTGCGCGGGTCGTGCGACGTGCTTGCGGACAGGGTGCTGCGCCGCCTGTTTCCGGACCAGACCGTGCAGATCGAGCAGCGCTGCCATCCCGACGTCGCCTGGCTCGAGCCCGAGGGCCGCTCGCGCACCATCCACGTGAAGTCGATACGCGAACGCATCGTTGAGCCGATGTCCGCCACCGCGTTCTCTGGCGGATGGAAGGCGGGAGTCGTCGTGGGGGCGGACAGGATGGAGGAGGAGGCCGCGAACGCTTTTCTGAAGACGCTCGAGGAGCCTCCGCCGAAGACGATGTTCCTTCTGCTCACGGACCAGCCGGACGCCGTGATGCCCACGATTGTGTCCCGCGCGCAGCGCATCGACCTTCCGCTTTCCGAGGGAGTGCTCGAAGGCGACGCATACGACGCGGTGGCGGAGGTGCTCGAATCCCGTGGCGTCGAAGGCGTCTACGCGAAGGCGCAGGCCGGGAAGCGCCTGGCAGAGATTCTCGGAGAGGTGAAGGACGCAGCTGAGGACGAAGATGTCGCTATCGCGCGCAAGGCGTTCTACAAGACTGTGATGGGGTTTGTGCGCGGATGGATGGTAGGCGGGCTCGTTCCGCGCTTCCAGGCGTTCCGCAACGTGGCGGCTGTGGAGGATGCGTTCCGCCAGAGCGAGAGGTACCTGCCGGACGAAGCGGTGCTGAGCCTGATGGCCGACCGCCTCGTGTGGCCGCGGAAAGAGGCGGAAGAATGAAGCTGTCGCTTTCAACGAACTGGTGCAACAGGCGCATTGAGGACGGACGCGCCATCGCCGACAAGGCGCTTGAGCTCGGTTTCAGCGAACTCGAGCTCGGCTTCCACACAACGCTCCGCCAGGTCGAGGGCTTCAAGGCGAGGCTCGACCAGATTCCGGTCGGAAGCGTCCATGCCTTCTGTCCCGTTCCGCTTTCCGCCCCGCAGGGCTATCCCGAGCTCTACCAGCTCGCGAGCCTCGACGAGGAGGCGCGCAAGATGGCGGTGCTGCAGGTGACGCGGAACATCGAGTTCGCGGCGGACATCGGGGCGGACACGGTGGTGCTCCACGCCGGAAGGGTTCCGTTCGGAAGGATCTTCGACAGAATCGACTCGGGCTCGCTGCGCCAGGCCCGCTCGGACAACGAAGGCGGCGTGAAGTCTGCCGCGTACGAGAAGATGCTCCGCCGCGCGATGGACCGCCGCTGGAAGCGCGGCATGAAGACTCTGGACGCGTTCAGGAAGACGCTTTCCGCGCTTGTGCCGCTGCTGACGAAGAAGGGCGTGACGCTCGCGCTGGAGAACCTTCCGTACCTGGAGGGCTTCCCCGCGGAGTGGGAACTTCAGAAGATTATCTGCGAGTTCGGATCCTCGGGCGTGAAGGGCTGGTTCGACACTGGACACGACCGCGTGCGGGAGATGTACCGCTGGCGCGGGGAGGTCAAGGTGGCGAACCAGGCGGAGTACGCGCGACTCCTATTCGCGGGGATGCATCTCAACGACGTCGAGGACTTCAACGACGACCACTTCGCGCCGGGCGACGGCAAGGTGGACTTCGCCGCGCTGAAGGACTTTGCCGCGAACGTGCGGCACGTCGTCTTCGAACCTTCGCAGCTGGTCGAGGAGGAGCGACTCCGGGCCGGTATCGCGCATATCCGCAAGCTTTGGGGCGCTGCCGGATGAAGCCACCCCGGACGCCTTGCAGAACACACGTGGAAATGATATTATTGACGACATGAACATTCCGCTTCTCATTGCTGTCATAGTCCTGGAGACGAGCCAGAACGGCATCGACCTCAAGATCGACGCCGACCGCACGGTGGTCGATCCCGGCAGGAGCGTTTTTCTCACCGTGACGATGAAGACTCCGGCCGACGTGAAGGCGTCGCTTCCCGACCTGCGCGAGCGCGTGCGCGGGTTCTCGCTTGCGGAGGAGTACGCAGGGAAGCCCGTGAAGAACGCGGACGGCTCGCTCGTCGAGACGTTCAACTGGAAACTCGTCCCGGAGCCGTGCGCGGAAGTCTACAAGATCGCGCCTTTCGCCGTAAGCGCGTCGCCGAAGCTCCTGTCCTCGCGCGACGACGACGGGAAGTTCTCCTTTGTCGCGGGGCCGGTGGTGTTCGAGAATCCGCCGCCGCGCGAGACGGTGACGGGAGGAATGGAGGCGGATCCGAAGAAGGACCTTCCTCCGCTCTCGTGGAAGCTCGTCGGATGGTGCGCCGCGCTTGCGCTCGCGGCGGCGTGCGTGCTCGCAGGCGTGTGGTTCCTGCTGCGCTACGTCGCGCGGCGCGTCAAGGAGCATCGCATGAGCCCGATCGAGCGCGCGTGGGTCGAGCTGGACAGGCTGCTCAGGAAGGGGCTTCCTGGGCGCGGACGCTACAAGGACTTCTACGTCGAGCTCACGATGGTCGTCAGGCGCTACGTGCAGCGCAAGTACGGCATCAAGGCGCCGCACCTCACGACGGAGGAGTTCTTCGAGGAAATCGGCGCGCGCGGGATGAAGAGCGAGCACCTGAGGAGGTTCCTCGAGTCCGCCGACCTCGTGAAGTTCGCAGGCGTGCAGGCGACGCCGGAGATGGCGGACGAGGCGACGGACAGCGCACGCGGCTACCTCAAGGGCGACAGCGCGTCCGCGATTTGATATAATATTCCCGACAGGAGGCTATTCAGTTGGCGCAGGTGCATGTCATAATCGGCGAGGACGAGTATCTCGTCTCGGAAGCCGCGAAGAGGATCGTCGGGGACGGTATCGGACTCGAGACGGTCGACTCCGCCAATTCCTCGAACGCCGAGGCGCAGCTGAAGGACATCCGCGAGGCGGAGGCCTCGCTTATGACGCCTCCGTTCCTCGACCCGAAGAAGACGACATGGTGGCGCAACGTCGGTTTCCTGCCGCAGGGCGGGAAGGGCGCGCCGAGCGAGGAAGTGAAGGAGGCGCTCGAGAAATTCGCCCAGAAGCTGGCCGCGGCGAATCTGCCGGAGAACCAGCACTTCATCCTCTCCGGTCCGCGCCTGATGCAGACCTCGATCTTCGCGAAGACATTGAAGGCGTCCGTGGAGATGGCTGTCTTCGCGGCCGGAAAGCCGTCCGAGCAGGCCCGCAACGCCGTCGTTCGGGCGGTGGATTTCGCCGCGGAGATGGGGTTGAAGTTCGCGCCCGGCGCGGCGGAGGCGTTCGTCGCGCACGTGGGGCCGGACTCCCGCTCGCTGATGTCCGAGCTCGGCAAGATGCGCGACTACCTGGGACCCAAGAAGAACGTGATTTCGGAGTCCGACATCGCCGAGATAACCTCGCAGGGCGCGGGCGTGGAGCCTGCGGTGTGGTCGATAACCGACGCGCTCGGCGAGCGCAACCTCAAGAAGGCGCTCGAGGCGGTTTCGCGCTTCGAGGGCGAGAACGGATTCGCCGTTCTCGTCTCGACGGTCGCGGAGAAGTTCTTCCGTCAGCTCGCGGAACTCAAGGACGCGCAAGCGCGCGGCGTGCTGCGCGAGGCGACTGAGGGAATGGCGCCCTGGATGGCGCGCAAGACGGAGTCTCAGCTCGGCAACTGGTCGCTCAACGAGCTGCGCGCGGCGCACTACCGGTTCCAGGACCTCCGCGAGAGGGCGGTCTCGTCGCAGTCCGCGGAGGCGCTCGTGGTGCCGCGCATCGTGCAGGCGTGCAGAAGGAGGCGGGCATGAACTTCAGGCAGATGCTCAATCTCCGCCAGGCCGCGGAACACGTCCACATGGATCCGAACGAGCTCAAGCACGTCGCGCAGCGCGGCGAGATCGCGCACGACATACACGGCGGGGACTTCTGGTTCGAGCACCGTGCGCTCGACGAGTGGGCGCAGCGCAACCTTCTCGCCTCGTCCGCGCGCGAGCAGATGCGCCAGCACAAGGTGATACTCGAGGAGAACCGCAGGGCGAACATGGCCGACTGGCGCGTGTGGAGCCTCTTCCGCGTGGAGGGAATCCTGCTCGGCGTCGCCGGCAAGGCGAAGGCGGGTATACTGCGCGACATGACGGACCTTGCGGACGCCACGGGGCTCGTATACGATCCGGACGCACTTTTCAAGGAGCTCGTCGCGCGCGAGGCGATCGCGTCCACGGCAGTAGGCGAAGGCGCGGCGTTCCTGCATCCGCGCTTCCACGATCCGTACATGTTCGAGGAGACCTTCATCGCCTACGGAAGGAGCGAGAGGCCGGTCTTCTTCGGCGCGGCGGACGGACAGGGCACGCGGCACTTCTTCCTCGTGTGCTCGACGGACCACGAAATGCATCTTCACATACTCTCGCGTCTCGCCGTGATGGCGCACGCGACGGAATTCCTCGCACGCCTCGACGAGGCGGCGTCCGCGGAGGATGTCATTGCCGCCATACGCGAGGCGGAGGAGGGGATCGTCTGATGAAGAGACTGTGGTTCTTCGACTTGGACGGTACGCTTGCCGACACGGACCGCGACATTCGCGAGTCGTGGAAGGCCGCGATGCGCGACATGGGGCTTTCCTGTCCGAACTTCGAAAGGGACTTCGTGGCGGGGCCGCCGATCGAAGAGATGGCGCGCGCGCTTTTCCCGGATTCCTACACGCCCGAGCTTGGTGCGGAGCTTCGCCGCCGGTTCGGCGAGCACTACGACAATGACGGTTTCCCCTACACGGTGGAGTATCCGGGAATCCTCGACCGCGTGCGTGCGCTCAAGGCGTCCGGCGCGACCGTCGTCATCGCGACGAACAAGCGCTATGTCGGCGCAAAGCTGATGGCGGAGAAGTTCGGGTGGTACGATGTCTTCGACGGCATCTACGCAGGCGACATGTACCGCGACGATCCCTCGATTGGAGCCCTCAAGAAGTCCGCGCTCCTCGCGCTCCTCATCGCGCGCTACGGCGCGAAGAGCGAGGAATGCGCCATCGTCGGCGACACGAAGAGCGACTTCCTCGCAGCGAAGGAGAACGGAATCGAATCCGTTGGCGTGCGCTGGGGTTATGGCACGCCGGAGGAGCTTGCCCTCGCCACGCGCGTCGTCTCGTCTCCGGACGAGATCTGACGGGCGAAATTCCCCATTGCGGAGTCGGTCGGATTATGACATAATATAGATAGGCGTGAGGGTTTCGTGTCTTGGCGGTCTGCGGTCAAAGGGTGGCCGTGGCGTTGTGCCGCGCGGGCGACGATCCTCTGCCAAGGAAGGGAAGATGACAAAGCAGAAGTTTCCAGATTGGTCGAAGTTCAACCCAGAATCCGCCGCGGCGGATTTGCCGCGGCTTCTCGCGGAGGCGGAGAAGGGCGTGGCGGAAATCGAATCGCTTGAGCCGCAGACGTTCGAGGAGCTCAACTGGCGCCTCAACGACGCAGTGCGTCCGCTCTGGGACGCGTGGGGAATGCTCTCGCACATGACGTCCGTGATGAATTCCGACGCCTGGCGCAAGGTAGAGGAGGAGTTCCAGCCGAAGATCGTCGAGATCTCGCTAAGGATATCGCAGTCGAAGCGGCTCAACGAGATCGCTAAGAACGTGCTGCAGCGCATCTCGTCGTGCGGGGGCGCCTCCCAAAACGCGACGCGCATCAGGATACTCAAGAAGTCCATCCAGGGCGCGGAGCTGTCGGGCGTTTCGCTCGAGGGCGAGAAGAAGGAGCGCTTCAACGAGATAGCGAAGAAGCTCGCGAAGCTCTCGATGGACTTCTCGAACTGCGTCCTCGACGCGACTAACGCGTTCAAGCTCGAGAAGGACGGGAAGACCTACACGATCGACGACGCGAACTATCCGGAGACGATGAAGCACTGCGCGGACCGCGAGGTGCGCGAGAAGCTCTTCCGCGCCCGCTCGACGCGCGCGCCGGAGAACGCTGCGCGCATCGACGAGATACTCGCGCTGAGGCGCGAGCGCGCGGCGATACTCGGCTTCGCGAACCCCGCCGAGGTCTCGCTCGCCACGAAGTGCGCGCCGTCCGTCGCGGCGGTGATGAAGATGATCGACGACCTCGATGCGGCGACGGAGAAGTGCGCGGTGGAGGAGAAGGCGGAGCTGGAGGCTTCCGCGGACGGCGCGAAGCTCGAGCCGTGGGACCTTTCGTTCTACGCGGAGCGGCTCAGGGAGAAGAAGTACGCGTATTCCGAGGAGGAGCTCAAGAAGCACTTCGAGGTGGAGGATGTCGTCGCGGGGCTCTTCAGGATGACGAAGTTCCTGTACGACGTCGACGTGAGGGAGCTCAAGGGCGGCGAGAAGCCGTCCGTGTGGCATCCGGACGTCAGGTTCTTCGAGGTCTCGGAGGGCGGCAGGCCGATCGCGCACTTCTACTTCGACCCCTATGTGCGAAACGGACAGAAGCGCGGCGGCGCGTGGATGAACGAGTTCCGCAACCGCTGCGACAGGCGCGGGGAGCTTCCGCTCGCGCTCGTGTGCACGAACTTCCCGAAGCCGGACGAGTCAGGGAAGGCGTACCTCCCGATGCGCGAGGTCGAGACGCTCTTCCACGAGTTCGGGCACGCCACGCAGTGCATGCTCACGAAGATCGGCGAGGAGGACGCGGCCGGAATCTCGCTCGTTGAGTGGGACGCCGTGGAGGTCGCGAGCCAGTTCAACGAGAACTGGTGCCTCGACGACCGCACGGGGATCAGGATCCCCGAGGACCTCAAGAAGAAGGTGCGCGCGGCGAAGAACTACCGCGCGGCGACGGCGTGCCGCCGCCAGCTCGCGTTCGGCAAGACGGACATGCTCCTGCACCTCGGCGCGGCGAAGGACGGGAAGACGCCGCGCGACGTGAAGACGGAGGTATTCCGCCACTTCGACATGCCGATGACGTCCGACGACCTGTTCCTCTGCTCGTTCACGCACATCTTCGCCGGCGGATACGCCGCGGGGTACTACGGGTACAAGTGGGCTGAGGTGATGAGCGCCGACTGCTACGGCGCGTTCGAGGAGGCGGGGCTTGAGGACGACGCCGCGGTGAAGCGCGTCGGCAAGGCGTACCGCGACACCGTGCTCGCGCTGGGCGGAAGCGAGTCGGCGTACGACGTGTTCCGCCGGTTCCGCGGGCGCGCGCCGGAGATCGACGCGATCCTGCGCCAGCAGGGGCTCAAGAGATGACGTACCGAGCAAAGAAGAACTTCGCCTCCATTCTCCCGTACGCGGTGTGGATGGTCATGATGATGCTGCTGCCGTCCACGAGCGAGTGCTATGCGGCGCGCACGCTCGTCACGGCGGTTCTTCTTTTCCCCTGCCTCTTCTACCTCGAACGCCACCACGGAGTCATCCACCGCAACAAGACGCTCTTCCCGGAGCTTGCGTGGGGCTTTCTCGTCGGAATCGTTGTGCTTGTGGCGTGGGTATGGCCGGAGCAGTTCGAGTGGTATCGGAAGTGGTGCATCTACGGCGACGGCGGTACGAGCACAATCGGCGAGAGCGACATGGTGCTGAAGCTTGTGAGGCTCGTCGGCAGCGCGTTCGTCATATCGGTCGCCGAGGAGCTCTTCTTCCGCCGCTGGCTCATGCGCTTTGCTGGCTTCTGGTGGATGGTGGCGCTCTTCGCCGTCGAGCACGACCGCTGGCTCGTCGGGGCGTTCGCGGGGCTTATGTACGGATGGCTCGCGCTCCGCAAGGGCCTTCTCTCCGCGATAGTCGCGCACGTCGTCACGAACCTCGCGCTCGGGCTCTACGTCCTCGAGACGGGCAACTGGCAGTTCTGGTGACGCCATAAGTGGCCGCTTTGAATGCCGCGCGCACTTATGGTATAATTTACAACCATGAACAAGGGTGAGATTCTGAAGTTTGGCCCCAACGTCCATCCGGCGCTGTGGGGCCAGGAAAGCTGGGAGATTTCGGTGCATCCGGCGGGGCCGAGCCTCGTTGCGGAAGGTGCGCGCGCGGGCGAGTCGCTTGCGGACGTCGAGCCGGGATTCCCGCTGCTTATCAAGGTAATCGACGCGAAGACGCGCCTCTCCGTGCAGGTGCATCCGAACGAGGAGACGCGAAAGCTCACGGGCGGCGATCCGAAGACAGAGATGTGGGCGATGCTGGAGGACGGCGTGATATACGCGGGCCTCAAGCCCGGCACGACCCCGGCGGACATCGAGTCGGCCGTGAAGTCCGGCCGCTTCGAGGAGCTTCTCGTGCGCCATGAGGCGAAGAAGGGCGAGGCGTTCTTCATCCCGGGCGGACTCGTCCACGCAATCGGCGACGGCGCGCTCATCTACGAGGTGCAGCAGAGCTCTGACACAACGTTCCGCCTCTATGACTGGAACCGCGTCGGCAAGGACGGCAAGCCGCGCGAGCTGCACGTCGAGAAGTCGCTCAAGGCAATCGACTATGCGCTTCCGGTGCCAGTTCCGTCAAGGGACGTGAAATGCCCGTTCTTCGACTTCCGCCAGCTCGACCTCGACGGGGAGCTCGAGCTTGAGGCGTCGGCGGGCTGCACGGTGCTTTTCGCCGCGGACGGTTCGTTCTCCGCGAACGGCGTGGAGGTCGCGAACCGCACTAGCGTTCTCGTCGGACCAGGCGCTCCTGTCGTCCTGCGCGGGAAGGCCCACGTCTTCGCGACGCGCTACATGTAGTTTCCATCTGAATCAAGTCACATAAAAGAGAACAGGGACATGAAAAAGCTGATGATCATCATTGCCGCCGCGGCGGCGCTCGCCGGATGCGGCGAGAAGAGCGACGGAACGAGGAAGTTTACGGTCGGATTCGACGCCGACTTCCCTCCGTACGGATTCAAGGAAGGCGCCGAGTACAAGGGCTTCGACCTCGATCTCGCGCGCGAGGTCTGCGCGCGCAAGGGCTGGACGTTCGTCGCGAATCCGATCAACTGGGACGCGAAGGACATGGAGCTCAACTCGGGCTCGATCGACTGCATCTGGAACGGATTCACGATGCAGGGACGCGAGGAGTCGTACACCTGGACCGTCCCCTACGTCGACAACTCGCAGGTCGTCCTCGTCAAGGCCGGCTCGCCTATAAAGACGCTCGCCGACCTCAAGGGGAAGATCGTAGGCGTTCAGACCGACACTCCCGTCCAGAAGGCGCTCTCCAAGGACGGCGACAAGAAGGAACTTGGCGCGACGTTCAAGGAGCTCGTCGTGATGCCGAACTACAACCAGGCCGTCAACGAGCTCAACATGGGCGGAGTCGACGCTGTGGCGATGGACGTCGGCGTCGCGAAGAAGAAGATGGCCGATCTTCCCGGCAAGTTCGAGATGCTCGGCGAGATCGTCATGACCGAGACGTACGGCATCGGATTCAAGAAGGGCAACGTAGCCCTCAAGGACGAGGTCGAGGCGACGCTCAAGGAGATATTCGCGGACGGCACGGGGGCGAACATCGCGGCGAAGTACGGAATCGAACCCAATGCGCTTCTGCTGAAGTAGTTCCGGAAGCGCGGAGATTCGCGTGAAACGCGGCGGGGCGGGATGCTGCCTCGCCGCGTTACTGTTTGACTAGGCGCTTTCTCAGCGCGATTGCGACGGCTTCCGTGCGGTTCGCCGCACCGATCTTGGCGAAGAGGGCGATCATGTGCTCCTTCACCATGTCGACGCTGATGCCGAGCTGGCGCGAGATGTCGCCGTTGGTGAGTCCGCGAACGAGCGACTCGAGAATCTGCGACTGGCGCTGGGAGAGCTGCGGGACTGGCGGGTCGTCGGCGAGGATGCGCTCGATCTCGGCGGAGACGTGGCGCACGCCCTCGGCCGTCTCGCGTATCGCGGCGACGATCTCGTCGAACGGTGCGCTCTTCATTATGGCGCCGATCGCGCCGGCCTCGAGCGCGCGCGCTATGCCGTCCGACGTGCCGAACGTCGTGAGGACTAGCACCTTCGACTCGGGGCGCTTCTTGAGCAGCTCGCGCGTCGTCTCTGCTCCGTCCATGCCGGGCATGGCGAGGTCCATCACGATGGCGTCAGGCGATAGTTTCACGGCCTTCGCGATTGCCGCTTCGCCGCCTGCGGCGTCTCCCACGACGGTGATGTCCGGCTGCGCCCCGAGGAGCGACGCGAGCCCCATGCGGAGCACCGCGTGGTCGTCTACAATGAGAACCTTGACCTTCTTCATGTCCTACACCTCGTCTTTCTCGGCGATCGATACGACCACCCTGATTTTCGTGCCCTTTCCGGGGGCGCTGGTTATCTCCATCCCTCCGTTCAGCTGCTGCGCGCGCTCCTGGATTCCGGCGAGGCCGAAGTGGCCCTGCAGGATGCCGGGCGCGGCGTCGGGGTCGAATCCGCATCCGTTGTCAGTCACGGAGAAGAGGAGCCTGTCTCCGTCCAGCGCGCCGGCGATCTTGACGCGCGTGGCGCCGCCGTGGCGGATCGCGTTGACGGTGAGTTCGCGGACGATTCGCAGGACGGCATGCGCCGTGTTGTCGGAGAGGCGGCGGCGAGGCGCGTCGAAGCGCACGTCCACCCTCTTCGCGCCGACGTGCGGGGTGAGGGTTCGCAGGATCGCCGAGTTCATGTCCGTCTCCTCAAGCGCCCGGCTGCGGAGGTCCCAGAGGCAGTCCCTGAGTCCGTCGCGGCAGGACGCGAGCGTCTTCTCGGCGATGTCGAGGTGGCGCGCGGTCTCCTCGGGCGCGTCCTTCTGCATGCGACGGGCCGCGGCGATCTCCATTGCCGCGCCAGAGACGATCTGGGCGAGCGAGTCGTGGAGCTCGACGGCAAGGCGCGTGCGCTCCTCGGCCTTCAGCGCGGCCTTCGCTCCCTTGAGCTGTGCATGGAGGAGTGCGCGTCCCCTGCGCTCGGCGGTCCTGTTGAGCATGATGTTCCAGACGAGTATCACCACCAGCGCGACGGCGAGCGAGCCGACGGCGGTGAAGAGGCGGCGGACGGTCCACCACGGAGCGCGCGCGACGAGCGTGACGTCGGACGGCTTGCGCACGACGACGGCGCAGTCCTCTACGGACGGGAAGGCGCCCTGCGGATGCCAGCTCGCGATTTCGGCGACGCATGTCCCCGTTATGTCGACGACGGATCCGGCCGTGATGCCCGAAAGCGCCTCTGGGACGGAGCTGAAGTCGACGGTCAGGTCGTATCCGCCGTCTTCTATCGAGATGCGCAGCTCCCCCGGCTTTTCGGACGGCATGCGCGCGACGCGTCCCCTGACGGTGACGGCGCGCCCGTGGTACTTCGCGTCGATCTGACGGCGTCCGTGTCCGTCGGTGAGCAGCTCCTCTGGAGTCATCCGCATCGGCTCGTCCTGGTCCGGAATGTCTGCCTCGGCGGGACGCCACATGGCGCGCGAGAGGTTGAGGTGGTAGATGTCAGTCTCGGGGAGTCCTACGGCATCCACGACGTCGCCGTAGGCGGGGAGGGTGGAAGTATCGGCGAGGATGACGGTGGAGTACTCCTTCTCCCTCCTCACCACGAGCCTGTCCCCGTGCCATACGGCGACGACGCGTCCGCGCACCTTGCGCCGCCTGGAGACGCCCGGCACCGGGATGTAGGTGTCGCGCGCGGTGCCGCCCAGCATCGGAACGTCGAAGGGGTCGGCCGGGGCGGGCCTCGTGATGCGAATGTCTGCCAGCGACACGTGCGAGAGGTTGGCGCTCAGCTTGCGCTTCGTGCTGCCCATCCTGTCGCGGATGCAAAGTCCAGTCACCGAGACGCGGGCGTCGATGTATTTGACCAGGTCGTGCCATTCCACAGACGGCGCAAGGACAGGGACGTAGGCGACCTCCTGGTCGTCTCCGGCGACGACGAAGAAGATGAACCTGATGTCGGTGTCGTCGCGGAAGACATCCGCCACCATTCCCTCGAAGCGGACGAGCCGGTCGAGGTTGTCGTCCGAGCGAAGCTCCCCCGGCCAGACGAGCGCGGGCGGCGGCGGCTCGCCGTGGGAGAGTATCTCCGCCTCCTTCAAGTCGGCGCCGTTGTAGCCGATGTCGTTCATGTGCACGATGCCGCGCGCGCGGATTCTGTCGCCGGTGTGCAGCATCGCCGCGCCGGCGCCCCTCGTGTCCGCGAGGATCGCGCAGGCGTCGCCGTCTGTGACCGCGACGGATCCGCCGAGATCGTCGTCCACCTTCGAGACGACGACTTCGACGTCGAACGTGCCGCTGCTGCGCTCCGTGGCGTATATGGCGCGCTTGAGCGTCGCCACGTCGCGTATGTCGTCCGCCCGACAGGCGACCGCAAGCGCCAACACGGCGGCAAGGATAATCCGTTTCGATGTCATACCGTGTATTTTACCATATTTCCGACACAGAAAGCGGAATGTCTGTTGGGCGCGCAAGAGATATCGGAGCCCCCCCCCCGTTCGTGGGGGGTGCGGCTTCTCGCGCCGTGTGGTAGAATTGTACCGTAAAGTCAATCTCCAGGGAGAGGACAGGGAAAATGTACTTACTGACAGCGGTTGCAATGCTCGCGGCGGCGGTTTCGGCCGACCCCGTGGCCGTCGAAAAGCGCGCGGACGGCGTAACGGTCATGAAGGACCTTTCGCACAAGTGGCGCGGGACGTTCGAGACTCCCGTGATGTGGGAGAACGTCGACCTCACCAACTGCAAGCAGCTCACCGACGGCGTCGAAAGCGGATTCGAGCCCGCATGGACCGTACTCAATCCGCTCGTCAGGAAGGGCGAGGGCTCGAGCGGCGGCATCCAGTACGGCGTCTCCCCCAAGAGCGGCGTGCGGCACATGCGCTATGCGTTCAAGGAGAGCGTGGAAGTCGGCACCGTGTTCAGCGCCCACGGCGGAACGAAACCCTCCGTCCTCAAGCCGGACGCCGCCTTTCCGGGCGATCTCGCCGACGACTCGCAGTGGATCTCGGGCGTGCGCATCCTCGCCGACGGACGCGGCTCGAAGGACGTCGACGAGAAGGAGATTTCGTTCTGGGCGTTCCCCGTCGGAACGAAGACGCGCGCGCTGAGGCTTTCCGAAAACCTCGACGAGACGTCGGGCGCGTCGTGGCAGGGTGGACGCCGCGCCTCGATCGACGGCATCTACGTCTTCCCCGAGCGCGTAGAGGACATCGCGCGCATGGCGTCGTTCAAGGCGACGAGCGACGAGCGCGAACTACCCAAGATGGTCAACCGCAGCATGATCGGATGGGACCGCTGGAACGGCTTCTCCGACAAACCCGTATCCCCGGAGAATCCGCAGGAGATCGTCGCCACCTGGCCGTCCCCCGTCGCGTTCCAGGGCGTCGGCTTCAACATGCCCGGATTCACCGACGTGGAGATCTACGTCTGCACCGCTCCCGCGAAGACCGCGCCGAACGACGCCAAGCCGTCGCAGTGGAAGCTCGTCAAGAAGGTGTCCGGCCTGCGCTGCATGTATCCGCAGTCCTTCACCGCGGCCTGGGTCGACCTCGGCGAGACGGTCGTCACGCGCGGGCTCAAGCTGAAGATCATCGCGCCGATCGTGACGGCGTACGGACGCAAGGAAGGCGTCGTATACGAGTACTGGGAGCATCCGCACGTCGAGGGGTCGTCGGACGGCGGGAAGAAGGTGTTCCTCAACGGACTCTTCGTCCTCGCGAAGTCGCTCGACCCCAAGGTCAAGGAGCTCAAGTCCGCCGCGCGCAAGGCCGAGGCCGCCGCGAAGGCGGAGGCCGTCAAGGGGCTCGTTCCGATCTCGTTTGAAATGCCGTATGACGGATTCGCCACCGTCGTCATTGAGGACGACAAGGGCAACCGCGTCAAGAACCTCGTCTCTGACACGCCGTTCAAGAAGGGCAAGAACACGATCTACTGGGACGCGACGGACGACCTCGGACGCGACCACGACGCGGCGGAGCACGGACTCTACAACGTCCCCGAAAGCCCAGTCGCTCCCGGGACCTACTTCGCGCGCGGACTCACCCACGCGAAGATCACCCCGGTCTACGAGTTCTCCATCTATTCGCCCGGCGATCCGCCTTGGTGCACCGCCGACCACAAGGGCGCCTGGCTCGCCAACCACTCCCAGCCCGTCACCGCCTGCTATCTCCCCGCGCGCGGAAAACGCGAGAAGGGAGTCGTCGCGCTCGGCGCGAACATCACCGAGGGACCGGACGGACTCATCTTCGTCAATCCGGACACGGGCGTCAAGGAGGGCGGCATCAAGTGGATCGGCGGCGCGTGGACCGGCGCCAACTGCCTCGCCGTGGACACGGCGGAGGGACGCTGCGCGCGCCATGACTACTACGTCGGCTCCATCTGCTGGGACGGACACGGCGGATATGAGTTCCGCCTCACCGCGCTCAAGGAGGACGGTAACGAGGAGCGCCTCGCGCTCATGCCGCTCAAGGCGACGGACGAGCACGGCGGAAAGCCGTTCATCACCGGCGGACTCGCCGCGTTCGGCGGCAAGGTCGTCGTCGCGCTTACGCCGCACGACAAGCTCGTCGTCTACGATATGCCCGCGGAGCCGCCGAAGGAGCTTCTGAAGCCGTCGAAGGAAATTCCGCTGACGGCGCCGGGCGGCGTCGCGTTCGGAAGAGACGGAACGCTCTTCGCCGTCGGCGGCGGAAAGGTCGTGAAGGTTGATCTCGCAAGCGGGATGTCCACGCCCGTCGTCGCTTCCGGGCTCGAGGACCCTACGGGACTCGCCGTCGGCGCGGACGGAACGATCTACGTGACGGACCACGGCTCGTCGCAGCAGGTCAAGGTGTTCTCTGCCGACGGACGCCTCCAGCGCGCCATCGGCAAGGCGGGAGCGTGCGCCTCCGGAAAGTACGATCCGCTGCACATGAACCATCCGTGCGGTCTCGCGCTCGACGAGAAGGGCAGGCTCTGGGTTGCGGAGAACGACTTCCTGCCCAAGCGCACCTCGGTGTGGAATCCGAAGACTGGCGCGTTCGAGAGGGCTTTCTACGGTCCGGCGAAGTACGGCGCCGGCGGTACGTTCGACACGCGCGACGATTCGCTGTTCTACTACGACGAGGGCAACGGGCTCATGGAGTTCAAGGTCGACTGGAAGAGCGGAGAGTCGAAACTCGCGAGGGTGCTTCTGCGCGGTGATTCCGACAGCGACGTCCAGCAGTTTGCGACGCCTACAAAGAACTTCGCGCCGCCGCAGCGCACGATCTACCTCCCCGCGACCAACGCCCCCAAGGGCGTCGAGACAGTGAAGGGCGAGGACGGGAAGACGTACAGGAAGCTTCTCTCCAACAGCTTCAACTCTGATCCCGTCGGCGGCGCGCCGGTCGCGGTTCTGTGCGGAATCCGCGACGACAGGCTCGTTCCCGTCGCCGCCGTGGGCCACACGAGCATGAACTCGAGCTACGAGGGCAACTACACACCCGACCTCACCAACGCCGCGTTCAAGGCGAAGTGGGAGGCGCTCAGGGCTGCGGGACACCGCGATAGGCAGGGCTATCCGTATCCGCCCGCGCTCTTCCTCTGGAGCGACCTCGACGAGGACGGGAAGTACTCTCCCGACGAAGTCGAGCTCATCCCTGGAGACGGATGGGGCGTAGCGTTCCAGGACGACGGCTCTATCACCTGCAACGTCCTTATGGACCGCCAGTACTGCCCGTACACGCCGACGAACAATCCGGCGGTGATAATCCGTCCGAGCCGCATCACGCCGTCCGGCATGCCCGTCTACGAGGCGAAGGCGATGAAGACGATTTACATGGGCTCCACGCGCAGTCCGTCCACGGGCGGCAACCAGACGCTCGTCGACGCGGAGGGCAACGCGTTCTCGACCGTCGGGGTATGCCCGCTGCCGAACTACTCCATCACCGGCGGTTCCAACGGAAAACCGACGTGGTCGTATCCGAACCTCTGGCCGGGACTCCACGCGGGCCACACGGCGCCGATTCCCGACACGCCCGGACGCGTCACCGCGGCGACGAGGCTCATGGGCGACTTCATCCGTCCGATCGGCTCCAAGGTGAAGCCCCTCGTCGGCGTCAACGGAAACCACGGCGACTTCTATCTCTTCACGAGCGACGGACTCTTCGCCGCGACCGTGTTCGAGGATGCGCGAAAGGGCAAGCGCTGGGACATGCCGTCCGTGAGGCGCGGAATGGACATGACGGGAATCTCTCCGTGCGACGAGCACTTCTGGCCGACGCTCAACCAGACGAAGCGCGGGACGTACGTCGTCGCGGGCAAGGACTCCTCCAGCGTGGTGAGGCTCGACGGACTCGACACGCTCAGGCCGATCGCGCGCCAGAAGCTCGTCGTAACCGCGAAGACGCTCGACGAGATACAGAAGCGCCGCGACGCCAACGAGGCCGCGCGCAGGCTGCGCGAGGGGACGGGCACGCTCCAGCTCGCGCTCGGCGCCGCGCCGAAGCTCGACGGAGACCTTTCCGACTGGGACGCGGCGACATTCGTCTCCATCGAGAAGCGCGGCGTCGGCGCGTACTTCAACGCCGACAACAAGCCCTACGACATCTCGGGTGCGCTCCGCGCGACGAAGACGGACCTCTACGCCGCGTGGCGCACGGAGGGCGTTAACGCGCTCGCGAAGAACTCGGGCGAGAATCCCGAGTGCCTCTTCAAGACAGGCGGCGCGCTCGACGTCATGCTGTCCGTCGAGGGATACGGCAACATGCGCATCCTCGCCGCGATGGTCGACGGAAAGCCCAAGGCGATGCTGTACATGCCGTCCGTTCCCGGAACACCGCAGGACAAGCGCGTCAAGTTCTCCTCACCCGTGTCGTCGATATTCTTCGACAAGGTCGAGGACATAACGGACAAGGTCGAGCTTGTCGCAGGGAAGGACCAGAAGGGCTGGGAGGCCAACTACGAGCTGCGCATTCCGCTCTCGCTCCTGAAGCTGAAGCCCCTGCGCGGAAAGAAGATGAAGGGCGACATCGGCGTGCTGCGCGGACAGAACGGCGCGACCGTCGCTCGCGTCTACTGGTCCAACAAGGCCACGGCGATCGTCTCCGACGTCCCATCCGAGGCGGCGCTCGCCCCGCAGAACTGGGGCGACATCGAGATGAAGTGACGGCGCGGCACACCCCCCTGACCGTGGGGGTGTCGCCTGTCCCGATATAATGCTACAATGTAGGCACAAGTTCGGGGAACCCAAAAAATGACTTCGACAATGAAAATCAAGACATTGGCATTCATCGCAGCCGCCGTGATGACGGGCGCTCTTTTCGGCGAGACGACGGTCGAAGGAATCGGCGTCACGTCCGACGGATTCATCATCAAGAAGGCCTGCCTTGGCGACTTAGCCAGCGGCGGGCTCGGACAGTTCCCCGACGGCTGCGCGATCCAGTCGATAGAAGATGTGACCAACGCCGTCGAGAAGGGGTATGTGATTTACGATTTCACCCCGCCGATCACGACGAAGGTCGTTGCCGGATACAACGCGGCGAAGACGGGCCGGTTCAACTTCGACGGTTTTGATTCCGCAACGTACCAGCTCGATCCCCTTGCGCCCGCGTGCGGCTATCCCCAGGGAAGGTGGGAGCACTCGAGCGCTCCGTACTACCACGCGACGGGCACGATTGTCGTTCCGGCGGCCGGGAAATGGACCTTCAACGTCGGTGGCAACGAAGGCTCCATCGTGCGCTTTGAAATCGGCGCTGTCGACTTCAGCGCCGAGCGCAGGTACGAGGGCGGAAGCGAAGACATGATCTGCGTCGTCGATTTCCCCGCTGCGGGAGAATACGCGGTCGAGATATGGCAGTACAGTGAGATTGGCGACGCATTTCTCGAGTTTTCCGCCGCGAAGGGCGAGCACGAGAGCTTTGATGCCTCGGCCTTCAACATCGTCGGCGATGCGCTCACCAGCTATGACGTCACATTCAATGTTGCCGGCGGAAGTTTTGTCAACCCGCAGACCGTGAAGGCGGGGCGTGCGGTCAAGCAGCCTGACGATCCGTTCCTGGACGGATATGCCTTCATCGGCTGGACGCTTAACGGCGAATCCTACGACTTCTCTCAGCCTGTAACTTCCGATATGACCCTTTTAGCGACCTGGACGGACAACGTCTCCCCCGAGATCGTCTCTGTCTCCAGTTCCCCCACAAAACCTGTGATTGACGGAACGTCTGTCGAGGTCGCACTTAATGTCACAGCATACGACGCCGATAACGACGCGCTCGCCTACGCGTGGTCGCTCGTTGGCGAGGCGCCCGCGGCATATTCGATAGCCGCCGCCGATTCGCCATCCGCGACCGCCACGATCAACGGACCCGGCACCTTCACGTTCAAGGTCGCCGTGTCCGACGGAACCGCCACGGTCGAGGAGGCGATCGAGGTCGTCGTCGGCATCTCGCCCAACGCGACGGCGTTCTCCTACGCGGGGTGCGAATACGCTGGCAGCCCGATCGGCACACAGGGTACGACGCAGGATCCCGAGCTCGCCGCTTATCACTGGGGTGGGGCCTATCATGACGGATTCAAGGCCGCGTGGCGCTCAACGGCGGCGGGGAACAACAACGAAAACGCGCCTGTTCCCGGACGCAAGGACCTGCTCCTCGACGCGAAGCGTCAGAACGCCTACGGACTCGACGGATACATCTTCCCCGGTACCTGCGGCAACGGCGACGACACGAGGTCCGACAACGTGACTTCGGGCGTCGCCTACGAGGGCGGACTTGTCGTAAGCAACGTCACGGACTACATCCGGTCTGTGGAGTTCGTCGACGTGGGGCTTTCCAACGAGCCCGGCATCTACTGGATCGACGATCCTCGCGAGGAGATATCCGAAGACGTCAAGGACTTCAGGCCCAGCGCGGTTTCCGTTTCCGGGCTGAGCGCCTCGTCGTACAAGACATTTGCCCGCATTCGCTTCAACGGGCACGTGAGGAACCATCCCGTCGTCAGGATAGGCCTGCTCTCGGGCTATGGCGATGGATTCAAGCCGGACTTTGCAAGCGTAGGCGGCGTTTCCCATGCCTGGGAGGGCAGCGACGAGGGCTATGGACACCTCACCTGGATGTTCTTCGACATCACTAACGCGAAGGCCGGCGATGTCGTCGAATGCGCCATCAGCGGCGCTGGTTTCCTGAACATCCACGGAACATGCCGCATCGAGGGCATCGTGATCGACTCCATCGAGAAGAAGAGCGGCTTCGCGATCCGCATCCGCTGACGCGCGACTATATGCTGAATACATGATGTGGCAAGGCCGCCTCGGCCTTGCTGCGTATGTATTCGGCGGATGCTACACTTTCCGACTGTGCGTAAAACAGACGAATATTTTTTTTGTAAACAGACGCCGTTTGCTTGCCTTCCCCGCGCAGCTATGCTACAATTGCGGCGTGAAGTGAGGGAACTTTCATAAACAAGGGAACTTTCATAAACAGGTAAAAAAACGGGGAACAAAAAATGAAAACACTGCGAAAACTCGTACTGGCTGCCGCGGCCGCGGCGGTAGGCGCGTATTCTGCTCTGGCAGCGCCGGACTCGGAGGACAATCCGTCGTTCGTCGTGAAGAACACCGTCAACGGGGATACCGGATACACCGGCGCTGGAGAGGTCGCCGTGGAGACGATGCCCGAGATGGACGGCTATTCGGAATACCAGTTCACGGTCGGTGCGGCGGAGCCCGCGGCAGACGGCTGGAAGGCCTACACGCCTGGGACAGTCCCTGCGGACGTCATCACGTTCGAGCTTCCGCAGACGCTCGACGCAGAAATCTCGGTCACTTGCCATCTCCGCGGCACGGGCAAGACGGACTTCACTGCGACCGACACCATCAAGAGCGCGTACGGCGCGCAGCCTACCGCGTCGGCAAGTGCACTGTCGCTCGTCATTCCGAACACCTACGACGGCGCCAAGGTCTCTGCAGCGCGCCTTGCCTCGCTCAGCACGTCCACCGACAGCCACGGCGGAATCGTCTCCGTGACGGCGGAGGACGCGATTGTCCGCGGCGACACGAATCTCGTTCTCACAGTCACCAACCTCGCCGGCAACTCCGCCACCTGCAATGTCGCGGTGACGACGACGGTCGCGGGAGGGGCGCTTCCGCCTGGACCGTTCCACACGCTCCTCCACCTCGGCGAGGACTTCAACACCGACGATCTCAAACAGGACAGCGGAATCAACCACGACTATCTCGCGAACTTCGGCGGCGAGCTGAACATCCGCCCCTATCCTGGACTGACCTACACGGGGCTGACCACCACCGACACCACGCACACGCCCGGAACGCTCGTCTGGACGGCGGCTTCCATCAGTGGCGAGCAGTGGAAGCCCACCCCCGAACGCGACTACTACCTCAAGTATTACTACATCTACGTCGTTTCGCCTGACGACCGGGACATCAACTGGCGCTATCAAAGCGACGACGATACGTACGTCTACGTCAACGGCAAGCTGCAGTTCAGCACCGGCTATGGCAACGGCACGGCTGCAGGCCATCTCCGGCAGGGCGTCAATTCAATCATGATAAAGTTCCGTGAAGGCGGCGGCGGCGATTACATGTATCTCGCGCCGCAGTCGACATCCAATCAGACGTTCGACGACCTCACGTACCGTCTCGACCCTGGTCTCCTCATCGTAGATTCCACTACGGGAATCGAGGAGCTTTCGTCCGGACAGGCCCTGCTCAAGGCCATTCCGCGCGTCGGAGGCTACACGAAGTACCAGGTGTTCCAGGACAACGAGGAGGGCACAGTCGAGCCTGACGCGAACAACTGGATCGCGTACGATCCTGACGCACTCAGCACGGCGTCGTTCGGCTACACTCCCCCGGCGAATTTCGGCGACCCCGTGTTCTTCTCTGTCGTCCTTTCCAACGACGACGGAACCGACACGAAGCGCGAGACGGTGAGGATTGCGACCTCCAACACCTTCGGCTCGATGACGGTCGAACCTTTCGACGTGTCGGTCAAGGTCGGCGGCACGACTGACGTAACCAGCGGCAACGGCGTTGCGGTGGTGAGCTACGGAATGAGCGCCGACGCGCTGAACGCCAGCGAGACGTTCAACATCGCAGAGGACGGCACGTTCAGCGGAGAGATCGACGGACTCAAGGAGGGGACCGAATATTTCTACGCGGTAGAAATCCGCACGGGAAGCGTTCCGACGGGATACGGCTCCGGAAAGTTCCGCACACTTGAGTTCGAGACATACGGCAACTGCGCGGTCGTCAACGGATCCGCCTCTGCCGACGGAGACAGCGCGGTCATCTCCTTCACGAGCAACGGACGCATCCGCTTCTCCAACACTGTCCGCGCCGACATCCTTCTCGTCGGCGGCGGTGGCGGCGGTGGTGAAGGCGGATACTTCGGCGGTGGCGGCGGCGGAGCCGGCGGCGTCATCTACCAGCAGAGCGTCTTTATCGCAGCCGGACAGTACGATGTCATCGTCGGAAAGGGCGGCGCGGAAAACATGAAGGGCACTGACACCCTCTTCGCCGGACGCCACGCCTTCGGCGGCGGCGCAGGAAACCACGGATTCAGTGACGCCAACGCGGAATGCGACGGCGCCAGTGGCGGCGGCGCGTCGGCCGTAAGCGACTACGCCAACCGCTATTCCGGAACAGGCACCGAGGGCATGGGCCATAACGGCGGAAGCTGCCTTCGCGACACGCTGCTCGCCGACTATGCGGCAGGCAAGATAGAGAGCAATGTCGTAAAGAACGGACAGGGCGACAATACCAATGCCGGCGGCGGCGGCGGCGGCGCAGGGGCGCCTGGCGGCGGCGGAACTTACACCGTCGGCGAATACAGGACCGAAGGCGGAGTAAACATCCTGTTCACGCAAGACTATTACGCCGGAGTCGGCGGAGACGGAATCGCCTGCTCGATCACCGGCGAGGAACTCTGGTATGGCGGCGGCGGCGGTGGCGGAAATGGCGGCTGGTACCGCACTGGACTGCTCGCCGCAGGCGGCAAGGGCGGCGGCGGCAAGGGCGGTGCTGTTGGGGACACTGATAAAATTGACGGCGAACCCGGCGTCAACGGAACCGGCGGCGGCGGCGGCGGCGGCGGAAGCAGGCATTCTGATATAGCCTCTAAGGGCGGACGCGGCGGCGACGGCATCGTGATCATCCGCTTCGTGCAGACCTTTGCGGACGACTCCAAGGCGGCGACTGGCGGCAACACCGTCGTCAAGGACAGGGCGAACGGATGGATGATTCACACGTTCACAGAAGACGGGACGTTCGAGATTCCGAACTCCACGTATGTCGACGTCCTGCTTGTCGGCGGCGGCGGCGGCGGCGGCAACGGATACGGTGCGGGCGGCGGCGGCGGCGCGGGCGGAATGCTCGTCCTTGAGCATGTGACGCTCCTCGCCGGAAAGCACCCCGTCACCGTGGGCGCGGGTGGCCGCGGCGGCATCAGAGATCGTGAAGACGGAGAAGACGGCGGCAACACGGTCTTCAACGGAAGAACGGCTGTCGGCGGCGGCGGCGGCGGCGGAATCTGGAACGGAAAGGGCCGTGACGGCGGTTCCGGCGGCGGCGCTTTCTTCTCTGAGCAATGGCAGCGCGACAATGCCGGTGGTCTCGGCACTGCGGGGCAGGGCCACGACGGCGGCTCCAATACCTTTGCCGGCACAAAGGAAGGCGAAAATGTAACCTATGCGAATTCCGACTACTTCGGTGCAGGCGGCGGCGGTGCAGGCGAGGCAGGTGTATCCGCCTCCAATGACGGCCCTGGCAAGGGCGGCGACGGCCTTATGTGCGACTTCTCCGGCGAGGAGAAGTGGTACGCAGGCGGCGGCGCGGGCGGCGGCAACGGCAATGTCGGCTGGACCATCGCCACTGAAGGCGGCAAGGGCGGCGGCGGAAAGAGCGGCCATTGGCCGAATGGAGCGTCGACCACGTACGAATCCGACAACGAGGCGTTCGTCGGCCATGCCGAGAATGGAACCGGCGGCGGCGGCGGCGGCGGTGCAAGGTGGGGCAACGGCAATAACCAGGGTCCCGGCGGCAACGGCGGCAGCGGCATCGTGATCATCCGCTACAAGCTGCGTCGCACGGCGTTTACGGTGAAGATCAGGTAACGCCGAAGTCACATAGAAAGCAGCCCCGCCCGGATACCGGACGGGGCTGCTTTCTTTTAGTGCCTGGGGCTGGAGTAGTCCTAGTCCTAACTGCGTTTGCGACCGCGCCAGAGGGCGAGGAAACAGACGAGAAGGACGGAAGCCGCGAGCCAAGCTGCGATTGGCTCCGCGGCGCTTCCGAACAGATGCGCCGCGCCCGGCGCGAACATCTTTCCGAACGCCTTGAACGCGGGCTTGAAGACGTGGCACATGTAGGCCATGAGCGAGGTCTGTCCGAAAAGAAGCACGAGCCAGGTTCCCCTGCGGAAGCGCAGAACGTCCGCGATGAAATAGAGCGCGGCGAGAAGGAGCATGCACCATCCCATCGCCTGAGCCGTGAAGGTCACGGTGTAGATGTGCTTGATCGCCGGTATAAGCGGCGAGGCGACCCATCCGAACGCGAGAAGCCCCGCGCCGAGAGCCGAGAGCCGCGCGAGGCGCTTGGTCTGCGGAGCGGATTCGTCCATGACGATGTCCGTCGCCGCCATTCCGCATAGCGTCATCACGCCGAACATCGGAATCGTCGCCCACCAGGAGTAGCCTGGGTCGACCATCTCCAGCGCCTTCGATCCCTCGGGGGTGATTAGCGGAAGTATCCAGCGCTCGAGGCGCGTCGCGGCGTTCCCGTCGATCGTGTAGTCGCCGCAGAAGTGGAGGAAGACGGTGTATGCCGCGGCAAGGACGAAGGGCGCGGCGATCCGGACGCGCTTCGAGGGAATCGCCAGCACGATGGCGGCGACGATGTATCCGGCGGCGATGGCCTGGAGCGTGTTGTTGAAGGGGTTGATGAGCATTATGTCCATCGAGAGGAGACGTCCCTGTGCGACCATGCCGAGAATCCACAGCACGGCTACGCGCGTAAGGACGTGCCGCCAGTAGGGGATTCCCGCTCGTCCGTTCGTCTTGCGTTTCTCGAGCGCGAAGGGCACCGCTGAGCCGCACATGAAGATGAAGAGCGGCATGATGAGGTCCCAGAGGGTGAATCCGCCCCAGTTGTGGTGGAACTGCCCCATCACGCAGCCGGGAAGGGCCCAGGCCGAGTTGATTGCTGTAAACATCGGACCGATGACAACAAGCAGGAGCATGTCGAGTCCGCGCAGCAGGTCGAGGGAGTAAAGTCTTTCGGATTTCATGCCGTCATTATACCACAATTCGGAATTATGTGCTATAATGATGATGCCTGGCACATTCAATTGAAAGGAATGGCGGTATGAGGAACTTGATTTCCATCTGCATGGCGGCGCTTGCGGCATGGGGCGCGTTCGGAGAGGTTTCGCTTCTCGGAACCTGCCCCGCCGAGGATTCCTCGACGGCGCTTCGCATCGTCTGGCATTCGGACAGCCCGCAGTGTGAACTGCGATTTGGCCCTGATGGCGGCGATGCGCAGGCCGTCGTTGCGGAGAAGACTAAGACGCCTGTCGAGTACACGGGAAAGACCGACTACTGGCTGTACAGGGCGGAAGTCAATTCGCTCGAGCCCGGCGCGCGGTACGCATATGAGGTGCGCGGGCCGGACGGAGAGTCCGTCTCGCGATCGGCAAGGACGGCGCCAAAAGACGGAGGCTTTGAATTCCTGTGGATCGGCGACATCCATTCGACGCCGTCGCATCCGAAGAAGATAAAGTCCGTCGACCGTCTTCTCTCGTACGCCGAGGAGATGTCCGCGAAGCGCGGCGGCATTTCGTTCGTTCTCTGCACGGGCGACGCGGTGAAGCACGGACAGACCTATGACTGCTGGAGGGAGTGGGACCGTTCGCGCGTTATGCGGGACTACATGGTGGCGATGATTCCGGGGAACAAGGAATACTACCGCTCCGAAGGCAGGACGCGCTGGCACGACAGGTGGTTCGCGTCCGCGCGGAACAATCCGGAGAACGGCGCGCCCGGCCTCGCGGGGACATACTGGTTCCTTTACGGCGGGGTGCTGTTTGTCGGAATCGACACGCTCGCGGAGGAGGGGAAGGAGATGGACGACGACGTTCGCCACAGCGCGGACCAGCGTCAGCGCGAGTGGCTTGTGCGCGTCGTCGGGGCGCAGAAGGGCCGCTACAGGTTCCTCGTCGTGTTCCAGCACTACCCGTATTTCGAGAATGGCGGTCCGTGCAGCTATGGGCGGTACGGATTCTGGCGCGGCACATTCGACGCGCTCGGCGTGGACTTCGCTCTTTCCGGGGACGCGCACGCGTATGTGAGGACGCATCCGCTCCGCGATGGGAAGATGGACGCCGCCGGGACGGTCTATGTTGTCTGTCCGGAAATCGACTCGCACATGGAGGAGCCACGGCTTGGTGACGGATACGGGGTGGTTGCCGTCTCAGACGCCAACGAATCGTCCTGCGGCGCCTGCCTTTTCTCCGTGTCCGGGGAGGAGATGACGATGCGCTACATCTCCCCGGCGGGCGTTGTCCGCGACACCGTCAGCGCCAGGCCGCGTCAAGTCCGCCGCGATGCCCAAGGGGGTCCGTCGCTCCGCGACGGACCATGAGAAGCTGCTGAAGTGGGATTCTCAAGAGCCTCGACATTGTTCCGCCGCGGAGCGGCGGAACCCCCTGGGCAACAGCGCACGACGGAACATCCGAAACCCTTTCACATCATATTGTCTGTTTCGCTCGCAACGGAGGATTTGAGAATGCCTCGTTTTTTTAAGATCGGTCCATTTCACGAAGATAAATAATTCCGTATTGCGCGGGAACATTAGGTGTGGTATAATTTAGTTGGAAAAACGGGAATACACCCCCGAAAGTCCAAATAGGAGGTACTACAAAATGAATGCCACTGACTGTTCCTTCACGGCCTCACGGGCAGTGAGGTTCTTCGTTGCTATCGCCGCCGCCTGTACGGCGCTGTGCGCA